>Ga0315909_10005024_pt1 | contig 15346 bp, 12 predicted proteins | sample LakEriMetagenome_11_FD_203527 | JGI IMG/M metagenome (GOLD analysis project Ga0315909, IMG submission 203527) | Freshwater fungal communities from buoy surface, Lake Erie, Ohio, United States - Buoy 2 MA125 | ecosystem: Environmental > Aquatic > Freshwater > Lake | place: USA: Lake Erie, Ohio...
AGATAAAACTGAACATGATGATAAACCTTATTCAACTAAAAAAGCAGCAGATGTCGCAGGATATCTTGAAGAAGAAGATACAATGATGGAAGTTGATTTAGAAGAGCTTTTGGCTGAATTAGAAGAGGACGAAATGGAAGAAGGTCTTTACGAAGCTGAAGAAACTGAAGAAGAAACAGAAGAAACTGAAGAAACAGAAGAAGAAACAGAAGATGAAGCCGAACCAATCGACCTTGAAGACATGACAGATGAAGATCTAAAATCAATGATTGAAGATGTAATCGCGGACATGATTAAATCAGGTGAACTTGAAGCTGGTTCAGAAAGTGAAGAAGAAGAAATGGACATGGGCATGGAAATGGAACCTGAAGAAGAAGAAGTAGATTTAGCAGAATTATTAAGAGAAATCGAAGGTTTAGAAGAAGAAACTGAAACTGAGGGTTTAGAAGGAGAAGATAAAAAAATTGAAGATGCATTTAAAAACATTAATGAAATTCAATTAAATGAAGATCCTTTTCCAACCGCAGCTGAATGGGTCCCAATTCTTACAGCTATAGGAGGACTTTTGAGCTCAGGATATGCAATAAACAAACTTAAATCTTATATTAATGATAAAGCATCAAAAGGAAGTGAAAAATTCCAAAAGATTAAAAACGCTTTATCTAAAATAGGAGATATAGCAAGTAGTGCTTATAAAGGTTCAAAAGGACTTGAAGAAGAAACAGAACCAACTAAAGAACTTGAAGAAGCTTATTCTACTATTGAAACTTTAAAGTCTGAATTAAACGAGATCAATTTGTTAAATGCTAAATTGCTTTACACAAACAAAATCTTTAAGTCTAAAACTTTAAACGAAAGTCAAAAAGTAAAAGTGTTAAGTTCTTTTGACAAAGCTAAAAACGTAGGTGAAGTAAAAATGGTATTTGAAACATTAAATGAGGGAATCAAAGTTTCAAAAAATACTATTAACGAAAACCTAGGTAGAGCTTCAAAAGGAACAATGGCACCTAACGTTAAAAAACCAATCGTAGAGTCAAACGAGGCATTTTTAAGAATGCAAAAATTGGCTGGAATTATTTAAATTATAAATTAAAAACAAAAAACAAAACAATGTCAACAATTAATTCATTACTCGAAAGTTCTGCTTCCGGATGGAAAAACATGCAGAACGATGCCGCTAGAATGGCATCAAAATGGGGTAAAACAGGTCTCTTAGAGGGACTTGGTAGCGAAGTTAACAAAAATAACATGGCTATGATCCTCGAAAACCAAGCAAAACAGTTAGTAACTGAGCAATCATCAACAAATGTTGGTGGAGGTTCATTCTCCCCATCCCCAGGACAAGGTGAGCAATGGGCTGGTGTAGCGCTTCCATTGGTACGTAAAGTATTTGGTTCTTTATCAACTAAAGAATTCATGTCTGTACAACCAATGAATCTTCCTTCAGGTCTTGTATTTTTCTTAGATTTCCAATACGGAGATGCAGGAGGAGCAAATGGTAAAGCAGCCCCAACAGGTCCTTTTGGCCCTTCTGGAAATACTTATGCTGCAGCTTCATCTATGTATGGTGAAACTAACCCATCAAATTTCGGAGATCCTACAAACGGTTTATATGGTGCCGGTCGATTTGCATATTCAATTAACCAATTCTCCTCATCTTTACAAGTATCTCGTTCAGTTGTTCTTTGGAGTGATGTTGATTATGATACTACATTATCTGCATCTATTGTAGCTGATCAATTATCAAAAGTAACTTATTTTGTAGGTACTGGTACAAACGCTCCACGTCCTGACTTTAAAGGTGTTCGTGCATTCGTTCCAGGTTCTGGATCAGTAACTGCACCAATAGCTGAGACTTATGCTCGTTTATTACCTCAGTACACTTCTACTAATGGTTCATCAACTATTACTTTTATTTTCTCTGGTTCTGGAACTGCAGGTAATCTTGTTGTATCAGCAGGTATACCAGGTACAGGATCAGTAGTATCTGCAAATCCTTTATTCTACAATGTACAACCAGTTGATAACAACCGTGGTGACTTTGAAGATAAATCAGGAGCAGGATATGCAAATGCTGAATCTACAGCAGCAGATAACTTAGCTATCCCAGAAATCAATATCCAAATGAAATCTGAAGCTATTGTTGCTAAAACTCGTAAGTTAAAAGCACAATGGACACCAGAATTTGCACAGGATTTGAACGCATACCAATCATTGGATGCTGAAGCTGAATTAACATCAATCATGTCTGAATATATTGCTCTAGAAATAGATCTTGAAAACTTAGATATGTTGATCCAAGATGCTTCTGCTGCAGATGAGTATTGGTCAGCTAAAAACAATAATGGTTTAAATGCTGCAAAAACAGCTTGGGATACTACAGCTAACTTCTACAACACACAAGGTGAATGGTTCCAAACTTTAGGCACTAAGTTCCAAAAAGTATCTAATAAGATTCACCAAAAGACTCTTAGAGGTGGTGCTAATTTCTTAGTATGTTCCCCAGCAGTAGCAACTATCATTGAATCAATCCCAGGATTTGCTTCATCTTCAGATGGAGAAGCAACTAAGAGCTCATATGCTTTTGGTATCCAAAAATCAGGTCAATTTAACAGCCGTTACACAGTTTACAAAAATCCTTACATGACAGAAAATGTTGTTTTGATGGGTTATAGAGGAGCTCAATTCCTTGAAACTGGTGCTGTATTTGCTCCATATGTACCGTTAATCATGACACCTCTTGTGTACGATCCAGTAACATTTACTCCACGTAAAGGTTTATTGACTCGTTACGCTAAGAAAATGATCCGTCCGGAATTCTTCGGTCGTGTATTTGTTAATGATTTAGCTAGCGTTTAATAGCAAATAAAACAAGTAATAAAGAGCCGAACGAAAGTTCGGCTTTTTTAGTCTTTTACTAATATTTATCAACAAATATAGTTATATGAATGATTTTAACCGAACTCCGGAAGCAAAAAAGGTTTTTCAAGAAAAAAGAAAACCAAAAGGTCCAATTAGATTTAACATCCAATTAAACGAAGAGCAAAAACGTGCTAAAGAACAAATTCTTTACAACACTGTAACTGTTTTAAAAGGTAAAGCTGGATCTGGTAAATCGCTATTAGCAGCAAATATTGCTTTAGATTTACTTTTTAGTAGAGAAATTGAAAAAATAATTATTACTCGCCCCACAGTAGTAGCAGGACAAGACATTGGATTTTTACCAGGAGATGTAAACGAAAAACTAGCTCCATTTACTGCTCCTGTATATGAAAATATGCACCGCCTATACAATAAAGAAAAAATTGAAAAATGTATAGCGGATGGTGAAATTGAAATTGTTCCTGTATCGTTTATGCGTGGTAGAAATTTTACAAATTGTTTAGTTGTAATTGATGAAGCTCAAAACTTAACAGATACACAAATGGAACTTTTGCTAACTCGTATATGCCATGGTTCAAAAATGGTATTTTGTGGTGATGGTGCCCAAATTGATTTAAAAGATCGTAAATCTTCTGGATTTGATGTTGTATGTAAACATATGAAAGATGTACCTGGATTTGAGGTAATTACCTTAGAAAAAAACCACAGACATGAAATTGTAGAGTATATTTTAGACATATATAAAAACCTTAGAGCATAAGATTAAGATTAAAGTTTTTGTCAATATTTATAACAAAATATCAAATGTCAACTACTTTAACACCCTCAACATTTAGAGTAACTATCTCAGAAGAACAAATAGTTAAAAATAAAACTATCCAAAATGATAGTGTATATTCTATCTCTAACATAACTAATGTTGATAGAAGAACATTAACATGCCCTCAAACTACCTCAATTACTTTATTTAACTTAAGTGGAACCAACCCAGGAGCGGGTACATTTCCCTCAAGTAGTTTAAAATATGCTCGTATTACAAATTTAGATAATACAAATAATATTGCTTTAACAATAAGCGGTTCAAAAACCTCATTTACTCAAGAGGTATTACCTCAATCAAGTATATTTGTTATAAGCTCAAATGTTACCTCAAGTAATTTTAATGGTACTTTTGGAGACGATATTAATTACATTCAAGCATACGCTATAAGTGGTAGCATTGATGTAGAATATACACTAGTAAACTCTTAAAAACATGGCAAATATTCCCATATGGAGCGGAAGCTCTACATTTACCCCAGGAGAAACACCATTTGGTTTTTATGATAACGATTTACAATTTCAAGTAGATATTGATAAGTTTGCTATATTTGCTTCTCGTCGATTAGGATACCCAATAGTTGAAATTGAATTACAAGATTTAAATTTTTATGCTGCATTTGAGGAAGCAATTACCACATACGGAAACGAAATATATGCTTATCAAGTAGCTGAAAATTTACTTACTTTACAAGGAGCCCCAACAAATGTAGCACCTGGTAATAATGAATTAGTTCAAGAAAATTTATCTAATGTTATTTTACTTTCAAACCAATATGGAACGGAAGCGGGAGTTGGAGGAACTGTTTCTTGGCATACAGGATCAATTTCATTAACTGCTGGAGTGCAAAATTACGATATGAAATCTTGGGCAGCATCCCAAAATATTCAAGGTGGTATTGAAATTAAACGTATTTTTTACGAAAATACACCAGCCATTACTAGATATTTTGACCCGTATGCGGGTGCAGGAGCTGGAATGATGAGCATGATGGATAGTATGGGATTTGGAGGATATTCTCCTGCAATGAACTTTATGTTAATGCCTTTAAGTTACGACATGCAAAAATTTCAAATGATTGAATTTAATGATCAAATCAGAAAATCTCAATATTCGTTTGAATTAGTAAACAATATGTTAAGAATATTTCCTATTCCAAATGGAGGTGTACCTTCATTACGATTTGAATATATCTTACAATCAGAACGAAATCAACCATATGTTGAACGAAACGGTCAAAGTATAATTACCAACGCCTCTAATGTACCATATACAAATCCAACATATACTACGATAAACTCGATTGGTCGTCAATGGGTATTTGAATATGGACTAGCAATAGTTAAAGAAATTTTAGGATATGTAAGAGGTAAATACTCAACCGTACCCATTCCTGGATCTGAAGTAACCTTAAATCAAGGAGATTTAATTTCTGCAGCAACAACCGAAAAACAAGCATTAATTGAACGTTTAAGAGCATATTTAGATACAACATCACGTAAAGTTTTACTTGAAAATAAATCACTTGAAGCAGAATTTCAGAATAAAACTATAGCACAAGTACCAATGACCATTTTTATAGGATAGTATGGCTCTTTACGGCACATCTCGAGACGTTTCATTATTTAGGCACATTAACCGTGAGTTGTTGCATGATATCATCACTCAACAATGCGTGTATTACCAATTTAAAACAGCAGAAACTAAAGTAAACATCTATGGAGAATCCTCAGGTGCAAAATATTATACAGAACCTGTTATTTTAAACATGCTTGTTGATAGAGGTGATAATACTTCCCCTACAGGAGATATGGGTGTAGATTATGATCGTCCAATGACATTTAAATTCTTCAGAGATGATTTAGTTGATGCTAATTTAATCCCTGATGTAGGTGATATAATAATGTGGTACGAAGGATATTGGGAAGTTGAAAACACAAATGCTAATCAATTATTTGTAGGTAAAGATCCTGCATACCCATATGATGTTAATCCTTTAAATCCAGGATTAGAAAATTTTGGTACTAACTTATCAATAATGTGTGTATGTCATTATGTTCCTGCAGATAAGGTAGGTATAACTAAAGAAAGGATATAAGATATGCCATCAATTAGAAAACCACAACCAAAATCTCAAAAAGAGATATCAAATGGTTTAGTAGATCCTTATGTTTCTCCGGAAACAGGTCAATCTTTAGGCAACCCAAATACTCAAACAGAATTTAATCAATTTTCTGCAAATGATCAAAATGGAGTTGGTTTTAATCGGTCTTTACAAATGTCATTTAAAGATGATACAACAAAACCATTTACATTAGGTTTACAGGACATAGATGAATCAATAATGTATTATTTTCAAAATGTTATTAGACCTACAGTTTTACAAAATGGAGTAAGAATAGCAGTACCTATCATATATGGATCTCCTGAAAGATGGAAATCTACTCAAAAAGATGGATACTATAAAGATAAAAATGGTGCAATTATGTCTCCTTTAATTATGTTTAAACGAGATACAATAGATAAAAATCGTTCCTTAACTAACAAATTAGATGCTAATCATCCTCATCTATATACATCTTTTAAAAAAACATATAATTTAAAAAATGATTATTCAAATTTTAACATATTAAATAATAGAATTCCAACCGAACAATTTATAGTAAATGTAGTGCCTGATTATGTAACTTTAACATATAGCTGTACTATTCAAACGTACTATGTTGAACAACTAAATAAAATAATTGAGGCAGTTAATTATGCTTCAGATTCATATTGGGGTGATCCTGAACGTTTTAAATTTAAAGCATCTATTGATTCATATGCAACTACTGTAGAAATTACAGATAATACAAATAGAATTGTAAAAGGAACATTTACTATTAAATTATTTGGATATGTAGTACCGGATACAATCCAAAAAGAATTAACAGCAATTAAAAAATATAACAGTAAATCTCAAATTATAATAGGAATAGAAACAGTTAATGGTGTATCTGAATTTGTTTCTTCTGGTAAGAAAAAATCTGCAACCTCGTTCCCACTTACTCCTACTAGTGGTGGTGGCGGTGGTGGAGGTGGAGGCACTATTGATCCTGCTACTTTAACGTATTTAAATACTAATATACAAAAATTAGGAACATTAGTTAATTCAACCACAATAACATTTGCTAGTGGTTGGTTAAATTCCCCTATAGGACTTCCAACAACCTCTATTAATAATTTTTCTATATTCTGCAATGGTACTTTAATTGAAAATATCGCTATAGTTTCCTTTACTGTAAGTGGGGATATAACAACATTAGTAATTGATTCTACTCAATTAGGATATAGTTTTAATGCTCAAGATGAGGTTATAGCAATTGGAAAATTTAGTAGTTAACGTTTAATATTTATAATAAAATGGCAGCAAAAGCAAAATCACAAGCAACAATTTCATTTGTAAGAAAACCTAAAATAAAAAGACCAGGAGTTCATTCAAAAACAAAATTTAGCAAAAGTAAAAATAGTAAAAACTACGTAAAACCTTACGCAGCACAAGGAAAATAAAATGGCATTAATTAAACCGGAACAGTTACGATCGGGTTCATATAATATAACGGGTTCGTTATTTGGAACTTCATCATATGCAAATTATGCATTGACTGCTTCTTTTGCGTTAAACGGAGGAGGAGGAGGTAGCTCGTTTCCATTTACTGGATCCGCAATAATCACAGGTTCATTAGTAGTTACTGGAAGTGTTAAAGCAACTGCCGGATTTACTGGATCACTACAAGGTACTGCAACAAATGCAAACTTTGCTGATGTAGCAAATTTAGCAAGCACTGCACTATTAGCAGACGAACCATTTGGTGATTGGGTTCCCCGAAAACCAAACCCAGAAGGCATTTCACCATACAATCTAGGATCACCAACTGCCGCATGGAATCATTTATATGTTAATCACGGTACTATATACTTTTTATCAGAAAGTTTTGGAGCACCAACAATATCTAGTAGTCTTAGTGTTGAAGATGATCTGGATGGATCATCTCGTTTTGTAATAGGTACTAAAGAGCCAGGTAGTACAACTAAAAACATAATTATATCAGATAAAGGAGCATCCTTAGCTATAACTGCTTCATATGCTTTAACGGCTTCATTTGCTCAAAACGCACAAACAGCTTCATTTTTTAGTGGCTCAGTATCAAATGCTGTAAGTGCTTCATATGCTTTAACGGCTTCATTTGTTCAAAACGCACAAACGGCATCATTTATTAATCCAACGTTTATATCTCAATCTGCAGCTGCTAGCGGATTTGGCGCAGGGGTTACATATGTATCTGCTAGCAATAATCCATTAAATGAAATTGAAGTAGCTGATTATGATAGCAATGTAGCTGTAACATTCGTTAACGGAAGACTTAAATTTATATTTGGAACACCTACAGTACCATCGGCCCCAGTAGCTTCTTTTAATAGCACATTTGCAACGGATAGATTTAATCAGGTATTCGATGCTTATACGGTTACGGGAACAATAGCAGTAGGTGGATATACTTTAATAAGTGCATCACTATACGAAGGTGGTGTTTTATTAACATCTACTGGATCACTAGCAACTCAATTAGTTTATAACACAACTACAACTGGAAGTCATACATATAGTCTGCAAGTAACTGCATCAAGTCCGTTAGACAATACGTTGAACATGCAATCAACTATACTTACAGGAAGCCTATCTAAAACCAACCCAGGATCACCAACAATAACTCCAACAGCAACAGTTCAACTAGGTTCAACATCAAACCAAATAGAACAAGGAGCAACTGGTAGCATTACGTTTGTATCAGCCTCAGGAACAGCAAATGGTTGGGTTCATGTATTTACTTCAACAAACGCAACCTCACCAATATTTGTAACCGGTTCTGCAACTGGATCGAGTTCAATAACCGCAACTGCAACATCTAATTATTCTTCATCAGGAGTATTAGGAGCTGACAATAGTCCAGCATTAATAACACAATCTATAAACTCATTCACATATACAAAGATTAGAAGTTTAAGATATGGAGCATCAGCTGTAACATCTTTTACATCACCAGAGTTAGAGAATCTTGCACTCTGGGATACTGCTTTAGGTGGTACCGTTGGAACTGTATCAAAAGGAACTACAACAGCGAGTGGACAAACACTAACAATAACTTGGACTGGGGACAAGTACCATTATATAGCATTCAATAGTTCACTAGCAAGTTTAACAAACATAACAACGGGTGGATTTGGTGTATTTAGTTCATTCACATTGACAACAGTAGGACAATATAAAGTATATAGATCAAACACACTACAAGCAGGTGGGGCCGGAACAAGCATAACATATGTATTAACATAGAATAAGAAATGGCAATTATATTACCTAGTGGGTTTAACATTACTAACGTCGATCCGATTGATGCAAGGTTTTCGGTTTCCGATCAAGCCGCTCGATTAGGGTTTTCTGCAGCTAATGTTTATGAAGGTTTAGTAGTATATCAACGAGATGTAAACGAGTTATATGTTTTAACAGATACTGGTAGCTATAGTTCAACTGGAGGATGGACATTAGTTGGCTCTGGAGCCGGAAGTACTTTTATGGCAACTGGAAGTGTTACTGCAAGTGTTAATATAACTGGAGATATTTTTATTATTAAATCCGGAAGCTATAATCCATTTACAGTATCTAGTACTGGATTGACAACTATATCGGGAAGTGCTACTAACTTGTTTTTAATTAAGAATGCTAGTAATCAACCTATTTTAACTGTATCTCAAAGTGGAATCGTAATATTAGCAACTCAATCTATAGACCTTACAGGCACGGCACCAAATGGAGCAATATACTTTACATCATCTTCATTTTATATTGGACTAGATTAATAAAGTACATATTTATAATAAGATAAAACAACAAACATGGCAATTTGGAAAAAAGTAATAGTATCGGGTAGTACAGCTAATCTAGCAAACATACAAGTAGATGGTTTAACATCTGGAAATGTAGTAATAGGTGGTGGTACCGCAGGTAACTTAACTACAACTGCAATTAATGGTACTGGTACTATTGTAGCAACAACAGGTGCTTCCGGATTAATACATTCTGGTTCATTTAGTGGATCATTTGTTGGTAGTGGTGCTGGATTAAGTGGCATTGCTGCTAGTTTTCCTGCCACAGAAAAAACTAACATAGTAACTGCTGATAAATTCTTTATTCAAAACAGTTCAGGACTTACAAGTGAATATATTACTTATGGTAACTTATTAACAGATTTAGCAGGAACTAATTTAGCAGTTGAAGGTACAGATAGTTTAACTCTAGCAACTACAATTACAGGTTTAACTTCAATATCTTCTACTAGTTTTACAGGTTCATTACAAGGTACAGCTACAACAGCATCTTTTGCATTAAATGCAGTAAGTGCTTCATATGCTGCTTCTACTAATAATATTACTAATGCTATTACCAATAATATAGATAATAGAGTATTAACAGCAACAGGTGGTGGTACAATTAATGGTGAAGGAAATTTAACATTTGATGGCACTACATTAACCGTAACTGGTAATGAAATTATTACAGGTAATTTAACAGTACAAGGTACTGCATCTTTCCAAAACACAACTAACTTAGAGGTAGCAGATAGATTTGTATTATTTGCTTCTGGTTCAAATACAACAGGTGATGGTGGTATTGTTGTTCAACAAGGTACTCAAAATATAGGTGAATTATATGGATATGATAGTGGTACTACTCGTTGGGCATTTACCTCAAGTTTTTCAGCAAATCAAACTTCTTTCACACCTGCAGCATTCATTACTACAACTGAAGTAGGAGCATCCTCACCTACCGCCGCACCAATTTATGGTGGATCCGGAAATGGAGCAGGTAATATATATGTTACTACTGGAGGAGATATTTTTATTTACGCTTAATAAAATAGGGTAAGCGTAATGCTTACCCATTAATTTTTAAAATCAATGTTATGAGTATTCTAGACAGAATCAAACCAAAACCAATAATCCCAGAATTGGCTTTAAACCAATTATCTATCCAAGAAATAGAAATTTTACTTTCTATGATAAAACGAACAACTTTCCTTGGAGAAGACATAGAGCGTTTATATAATTTAGTCGTTAAACTACAAAATCAATATACAGAACAAACTCAATAATTAAGTTATGAATTTATTTTCTTTAGATTTTACCCATAGTGAATTAAATTTTTTACGTCAATCATTAGAAACAGTAAATATCCAAGGTAAAGATGCTAAATTTTGTGCTAATCTTCAATTAAAACTTGAACACGAGTTAGAAGAAATTACTCGAATAATTAAGGAAGAAGAACAAAACAAAAATGTAACTCTTCAACAAATTCTAGAAACTGAAGAAGTTAAATTAACTAGAAAAAAATAATAATATATTTATAATTGTATTATAGGCCTGAAAAGGAAGTGGACACAGCATATTCTGTGTAACCAACCGTAATAAATTTATTAAATGCCAAATTGGAATAAAGTAGTTGTATCAGGCTCAAATGCCTCACTAAATTCACTTACCGTATCAAACGGTATAACTGGATCACTTTTAGGAACCGCTTCATATGCAACACAAGCCCTAAGTGCTTCCTATGCAGCAACTGCTAGTATAGCAGCAACCTCATTAAATACTTCAGACATATTAGTTTATGTAAAGAATGTAACTGGTACATCTATACCAAAAGGTAAAGTTGTTCGTATAAATGGTGCAACTGGAGATAACGCATTAATCACAACAGCATCCTGGGATTCAGATAGTGTATCAGCTAATACGTTAGGCATATTAAATGAAACTATTGCTAATGATGCATTTGGTTATGCACTAACTGAGGGTACCCTAATAGGTATAAACACGTCTACATTTACAGCAGGTCAGTTGTTATTCTTAGGACCAACTGGCTCAATAATAAGCTCTGAACCAATTCCACCATACCATGCAGTACGATTAGGTCAAGCATTACGAATCCATGCAATTGTCGGTTCAATGTATGTTCGAATTGATAATGGATATGAATTGGATGAATTACATAACGTATTAATTATTTCTGGATCTGATGGTGATTTGCTAGTAGCATCCGGGAGTAATGATAATGGTAAAAAATTATATATAAATTCAAAACAACTTACAGGTTCATATGCAATTACGGGAAGTTTAAATGCTACTTCATTTACCGGATCACTTTTAGGAACTGCTTCATATGCAACTCAAGCACTAAGTGCTTCATATGCACCAAGTGCCGGTGGTGCAGCATTTCCATTCACAGGATCCGCTCAAATAACAGGATCTTTAGATGTAACAGGATCAATAACAGCAACTTTAGGATTTTTTAAACCTGGAGCAGGTTCCCAATATCTATTAGCAGACGGCACCACAACCTCAGGAACTGGAGGTGCAGCATTCCCCTTTACAGGATCCGCTCAAATAACAGGATCTTTAGAAGTAACAGGCTCAATTAATAATTTACTTATTAGCACAGGTGGTGGAAACGTTTCTACAAACATCTCAATTGGTGCAACAACAAACTTTAGCTCCTCTAATACAGGTACAAATAATTTTGCAGCAGGAAGTGGATCTTTATTAAACCTTACAACAGGATACAACAATATAGCAATAGGTCGTTGTTCTTTACGTGCTAATACAACAGGAAACAGCAATACAGCAATAGGAGCGGCTGCGTTACGAAATAACACATCAGGATTTAACAACACAGCAATAGGACGTGATGCTTTACAATCTAACACAACAGGAACTTACAACATAGCAATAGGACAAAATGCTTTAATATCTAACACAACAGGATGCCACAATGCAGCAATAGGAAATAGTGCTTTACGAGGTAACACAACAGGATGCTTTAATACAGCAATAAATTGTTATGCTTTAGCATGTAACACAACAGGACTTCACAATACAGCAATAGGTCAATATGCTTTACGAGCTAATACAACAGCATGCTTTAACACAGCAATAGGATCTGGTTCTTTACAATCCAATACAATAGGATGCAATAATGCAGCAATAGGAAATTCTGCTTTAAAATCAAATTCAGTAGGAAACCATAACACAGCAATTGGATGTTATGCTTTAAGAACTAATACATCAGGATCTCATAATACAGCAATAGGTCAACAGGCTTTATGTGCTAATACAACAGGAAACTTTAACACAGCAATAGGATCTGGCTCTTTACAATCTAATACAACAGGATGTTACAATACAGCAATAGGATTTCAAGCTTTATGCGCTAACACAACAGGAAAAAATAACACAGCAATAGGTTACCGTACCTTAAGGGCTAATACAGACGGTTTATATAATGTAGCAATAGGACGTAATGCTTTAAAAGATAATACATCAGGAAGATATAATATAGGAATAGGACTTAATGCTTTATTCTGTAATACAACAGGATATAATAATGTAGGAATAGGAAGATCTGCTTTACAAAATAACTCAACAGGATGTTACAACACAGCAATAGGATTTAGTACTTTAACTGCTAATACAACAGGAGGATGCAATACAGCAATAGGAAGAAGTGCTTTAAATAGTAATACAACAGGATTCAACAACGCAGCAATAGGATTTTGTGCTTTACGAGCTAATACAACAGGAGCCAACAACACAGCAATAGGATTTAATGCTTTATGTACTAACACAACAGGAGCTAGCAATACAGCAATAGGTCAATATGCTTTATGTGCCAATACAATAGGATGCAATAATACTGCAATAGGAAATGCTGCTTTAAAATCAAATTCAGTAGGAAACCATAATACAGCAATAGGATGTAATGCTTTATGTACTAACACATCAGGATCTAACAATACAGCAATAGGATTTAATGCTTTATGTGTTAATACAACAGGAAACTATAATACAGCAATAGGACAATATGCTTTACGCGCTAATACAACAGGAAACTATAATACAGCAATAGGACGTAAAGCGTTATGCTGTAATACTACAGCACGCCACAATACAGCAATAGGACATTATGCTTTAAATAGTAATACAACAGGAGCTAGCAATACAGCAATAGGAAGAAGTGCTTTAAATAGTAATACAATAGGAGGATGCAATACAGCAATAGGTTATCGTGCTTTACTCTCTAATTCAGTAGGAAACCATAACACAGCAATTGGATGTTATGCTTTAGCTGCTAACACATCAGGATCTAACAATACAGCAATAGGCCTATTTGCTTTATGTGGCAATACAACAGGAGCAGACAACACAGCAATAGGACTTTGTGCTTTAAAAAATAATACAACAGCACAGTTTAATACAGCAATAGGATCTCGTGCTTTATTCTCTAATACAACAGGACAATATAACACAGCAATAGGATTTAATGCTTTATGTGCTAATACAACAGGACTAAACAATACAGCAATAGGAAAAGCTACTTTATCCGGTAATACAACAGGAACTGGCAATACAGCAATAGGAAGTACTGCTTTAGGTTGTAACTCAGTAGGAACCAATAATACAGCAATAGGATCTTTAACTTTATGTACTAACACATCAGGATCTAACAACACAGCAATAGGATGTGCTGTTTTATCATCTAACACAATTGGCTGCAACAATGCAGCAATAGGTTACCGTGCTTTAACTACTAATACAATAGGATGCAATAATGCAGCAATAGGAAATTCTGCTTTAAGATCAAATTCAGTAGGAAACTTTAACACAGCAATTGGACTTGAAGCTTTATGTACTAACACATCTGGATCTAATAATGTAGCGATAGGACAATGTACTTTACGAGCTAACACAACAGGAAACCAGAATGTAGCAATAGGTCAAGACACTTTATGTTCTAACACAATAGGACGCGTTAACGTAGCATTAGGCTATCGTGCTTTAATGCTTAATACATCTGGTTTATACAATGCAGCAATAGGAAGAACGGCTTTACAAAGTAACTCAACAGGATGCCACAACACCGCAATAGGATTTAGTGCTTTAGTTTTTAATACAACAGGAAACGCTAATACAGCAATAGGATGTAATGCTTTAGTTGCTAACACAACAGGAACTAATAATATAGCATTTGGCCAAGCTGCTTTATGCACTAATACAACAGGATGCAATAACACAACAATAGGACAAAATGCAGGATGTTTATTTTCCGGAAGTTCCTCAAATAACATAGCAATTGGATTTGGAGCAGGTCCTTCAACAGCAACTAACGAAAGCAATAAATTATATATTGCCTCTGGCTCTGGCACACCACTAATAAAAGGTGATTTTGCTGCAAAAACAGTAGATATTTCTGGATCTTTAACAGCAACATCCTTTACTGGTTCACTTTTAGGAACTTCCTCTCCTGCAGGTTCGGATACTGAAATACAATATAATAATGCAGGAGTATTAGCTGGTACAAGTACACTTACTTTTGATGGTACTACAATTACCGCAAACCCAATTTCCGCAACTGGATATTTTATCCCAGCAAATGCTTTAGGAAGTTTATCCACTGTTGGTTTTGATTATACAATATCTAACCCAGGGATTTACCGTTTTACAGGAATGGATCCAGGCGCAGGAGCTTATTATATAATTTTTCCAAATCCTACTACT
>Ga0315909_10005026_pt1 | contig 15343 bp, 33 predicted proteins | sample LakEriMetagenome_11_FD_203527 | JGI IMG/M metagenome (GOLD analysis project Ga0315909, IMG submission 203527) | Freshwater fungal communities from buoy surface, Lake Erie, Ohio, United States - Buoy 2 MA125 | ecosystem: Environmental > Aquatic > Freshwater > Lake | place: USA: Lake Erie, Ohio...
GGCGGGGCATCGGCGTCCCACTGCACCGTAGTCCGGATGTCGCAAATGGTAAACCCTGCACTCGGGTGATAGGTCGTCCATGCTGTTATTCCGGGGAGCATGCTTTCGCTGGGCTTGCCAGACTTCAGGGCATGAGCAAACCCAGCAAGGTCAACCGCCCTGACAAACACGGGGCGGTCTTTCGGCGCTGTCTCAATCGGTCTCCAGTTCATTCGGTTTCTGTGGTTGGGGGTGGGGGCAGGGGCATCCAGTGGGTAGCTTCTCTCAATTCACAGACGCAGAAACCAGCGTCCGGGTGAAATGAGCAGACCGTAATGAATGGTTCCAGTTGCTCGCCAGCGCATTCCGCCAGACACTGAGCATACACAAGGATTGCGGTCCCGTCCTTCGGCGCGCTCTCAATCGGTTGCCAGTTCATGTGTCTTCTGCGGTTGTTTTGTTCCAGTCTCTAGACGTTAGGGCCTCAATGTGGATGTTGTCGCGCTTGATCCATGTGTCCCAATAAGGGTATTTGATATGGATTCTCCCGCGCATCAGCTTGTATATGACTTGGTGCCCTCGTTCGTTGCCTAGCGCGATCGCTTTGCCTGCCGCGAAATCGGCGTAAACTTCGGCGAATGTCACAGATCCTCCGGGGTTACGCCATCCAAGTCCTTCCACAGTCCGGAATCTCCATTATACTCCAGCCAATGCTTAGAGCGCAGCATGCCCCGGTGGGCGATGCTGAATTTTTCGAGGTACGTTTCGAGGTCGCGTTTGCACTCCTCAAGATCGCTCTGGAGTAGCGCAACGCGGCCCGCATTTGTCTCTTCCCTGAGGCGGCTACGGAGTTCGCTTTCGCGTTTGTTGCCCCGGTCAATTTCGCCTTGGTAGTAGGCGAGCTTTTCGGCAAACGCATCGTGGCGGGCCTGATGCTCGGCAGGAGTGAAGAGTGACTGGGAGATGTTTGGATTCTTGGCGGTGAGATGATTGAGTGTCTGCGTTGCAATCACTCCTCCAAGCAGGCTGGCTATGATCAGTGTGGCGGTTTTCATTTTAGTTGTAGTTTGGTAGTTTGCGTTCGTTGACAAATGCTTTTGCCTCCTTGATGTTCTCTTCAAGTTTTTCGATTTCACTTTCGGTAAAGTGATACCCATCAATCACATACATAAATTCCTTTTTCCAGAACAGACCATTGGTTTCCTTGAGGTAGACTTCAACTTTTCCGAACGTACTCTGGTTCTTCTCCGCTTCTCTCTTTCTTGCATCTTGAAGGAACGCTTCCTTTTCTTCCTGATTCACTGGCGCGTATGCCTGCGCGATCATGTGAGAGATTGAATACATTGCAGGGGGCATGTGTTTCGGCGTTCCGCTCTCATTCACTTCAACGCTTAACGCCCCCCATCTCATGCAGGGCCATCCAGTTGAGCCATGCTGAATGTACATCACAAAGTTGCCATCACCGAAGTAATCAACCGCCATTGAGTCAGGGCGAAGGTCCGGCACACCAGATGAATCAATTGGAAGTGGAATTGCCGGACCTTCCCATTGAGGGAAAGGCATTTGAGACAAGAGTCTGGTCAGCTTGTTCACTGAATCGGGAATGTCTTTTTTCGGCATCATGTACGTCATCGACACATTTGATGGCACAAGGAACGCAGACTCTCCGTGAATATTGATGGTGAGGAATCTGAATGGTTTTCGGTTCATGGCTTGATTGGTTCAGCTTTGATGACGAACATCGGTTCACCGTTCTCATCCGCCCGGTACTCGGCGACCCCGTGCTTGATCAGCACAGAGCGGTAGTGGCGAAGTTTCTCTTCGTCTCCACCAGAAAGGAATGTCATTACGCCAATCGCAATGATTCCTCCAGTCAGCATGCCAAACAAAAAAATCTCCGTGTCACTATGCATGTTTCTTCTTTCTGATAATTCGGTTTCCGCCGCGCTTGGGTCTGCAATCATGTTCCATCCTTGCTCTGAGGATCGTCCAGTCGGTCCACTCAAGATTCCCGATGACTGAATGCTTCACCAGTGCGGCGATGGCTTGGTTATGGGTGAGTCCATCGACGAGCAACTGAAATTCCCTACGCAAATCCGGGTCAACGCGGAGGCGTGACTTCAGGTGCCAGTCTGGTTTCGTTCTCATTGCCCGCCACCATAACACCCTGAGCCACGGTTTGCATCTACCTTTTTTTCCAGCGATCACTACTGCCTTTCCCGTACTCGCTGCTCTTGCGCTTCCGCTCGCTGCCACCTTCCGCTGGCGCATCTTCGTTGTCCTCGAAACGCTGGAGCGGTCCATTACGCTTGACCGCTACCGCCCGGTTCGACGTACCGAAACGGTTCTTCAGGCACCGGATCCTGCCTGTGTCGGTCGCCACCTCGATGCCGTCCTCATTGTTCTCCGTGTCCATCTCAATGCGGAGGAAGACCTGTGGCGCATCAAGGATTGACCTCGCATCCCGGATCTGACCGTCGTCATTCAACTGCACCGGGGCAATCAGCGTGCATCCCAGTTCCTTGCGGATCCGCTCTGCTTCCTCGCTCACTGTCTTGAGTGCCTGATCTGCCCTCTCCCCGGTCCTCTGCGCCTTCGGAACCAACTGGAGGTAGTCAATCACCAGAAAGTCCAGAGGCTTCTTCCTGTGCAGGTTTCTGGCGTGAGACGCTACGCCCTCCAGGGTGATGTACGGTGACTCCGTGTAGTGGATGTCCCATGCCTTTGCCATCTTCTCAATCATCCCCTGCACGTAGTTGATGTCGCCCTGGGTATTGAGCGGCGAGCGACCCATCACCTTGTCGAGGGGAATGCCAGACTCCCGTGCGATGTCCCGCATGACGATCTGGAGAGCAGTCATCTCGTACCCGATGATCAGACCCCGCCTCCCGGAGAACGCCAGCTTCCCCGCCATCTGCATTGCCAGGAGCGTCTTCCCGTGACCCTGCCGTCCACCGATCAGGATGTACTCCCGCCGGATCCCGCCGGACAGAAGTTCGTCCAGTCCCACAATCCCGGTCGCCACAGCCGGGTCAATCTCTGTCTCCACGCTGCCCATCAGTCGGTCCACGTACTCCAGCAGGACATCCTTCACCGGGATCAGCTTCGCCTTCCTGCTCGCCACCATGGCAGTATCCAGTTCCCGGATGAGTTGACCCATCTGCTCCCGCCAGTCATCTGGACCGTCGTAGGCAAGCACATCCATGCGGGTGGCAATCTTCGCCACTGTCCTCCTCCTCGACGCAGCAGCAACGTCCTCGCAGTACGACCGCACGGCAGATGGAGCACTGACCGTGGTGGAGATTTCCGAAAGCACGAAGGCACCACCGATGTCGGCAATCCGGCCCTGATCAATCAGGTGAGCGGCGAGACTGACGGCATCCACCGGGTGACCATTGGTGTGCCGGGAAACAATCAGGTCGAAGAGGTAGGCGCAATGCCCGGTGAGAAAGTCGGATGCCTTGAGGATTTCCACTGCCGCTTCAATTGCGGTATCAGGCAACTGCATCATGCAGGAGATGACTGCCCTGTCCATTTCCTCCGATCCCGGAGGCTTGCGTGAGATGTCCTTTTCGTTCGTCATACCAAAGTTGAGACTGGAAAAACAACCGATGTTGTAGGGGTTTCAAAAACCTCCACAGAAGAAAGCTGCGCCAACTCCGGGTAGATTCTTTCAGCAATCCACCACGCAAGATTTTCGGCAGTAGTCTCAACCAGCAGGATGTCGTTCAGGTTCTGGTGATCCAGCATTCCGATGATCGGTCTGGTAGCGGCTGCAATGTCGGCATAATCCACGACCCAGTCACGTTCTGGATCCAGTTTTCCGGCGCAGTGGATTCGGACCTTGTAGCTGTGACCATGCATTCGTCCGCACTGATGACCCGGTGGAACCTTGGTCAGTTGATGCGCTGCCTCAAAACTGAAGTCCTTGTAAAGCTGAAAAATTGCTTTGTGTCGATTCATGGCTTGTTGGTTTTTTGGGGTTGGTGATTACGTCCAGAGTTCTGGGTGATTGTGATCTCTTTCAAGGTAGGATGCGAGTTCCTGTGTCCTGCGGGGATCCCGGAACCATCCGGTGCCGTCGCAGGATTCTGCTCCCGACTTCTCGGCTTGCAGCAGCAGGCGTAGACTGTTCACCCGGCCTACATGAACTCTCGGGAATTTCTCAGTCCATGTTCGCAAACTCCTCCATTTCCATGACGTGGTTCCACCCACAAACACAACTGAGCATTCGGAAGGAACATCTTCTGGAGTCATGCCGTCTTGCACCGCCATGGCGAGCGGCACCCCAAACGCCTGCAATGCTGGCGCATGCTGATCCCATCGGCGAAGCGTTTCGTCACGGTCACCCACCCAGTCGGGCACCACAACCCATGATGGTTTCCACGCCGCATACATGTCGAGATATCGGTAAAGCGGTTCCTCGCTCCACTCACGGCCTTGCGACCATGCCCCGAATACTCCATTGTCCAATGCCCAAGGGAGATTGAACTTTGGTTCAACCGGGCGTTCAACTGAATGAAGGTGCGCCAGTCTTCCGGGAAATTTCCCGAAAAGAAAACCGCATTCAAATCCAGTATTGTTTGACGGCATCACGATCATTTTTGAGTTCATTGTCATATTCCTTTGGTGAAAGTCTTGGGCTTGCTCTCCCGGTCAATTCCTGCCTGCACCCAGTCAACTGCGGCGACCACCCTTTGGAAGTTGTCGCAGAGGTAGACCGGATCTGAGGCGAGCCTGATCTCCTTGGGCGAGTACTCCCGGTCGCAGAGGGTCAGTGCCTTTTCGTAGACCGACAGGAAAAGTTCCGAGTCACCGTGCCAGTTGGACAGGAAGACTTGGAGGCGTTTGTAGAACCGAGGGTTGTTGACGTAGGGCATTCTGGCATGACCTTCGTAGATTTCCTTGATCTGACTGGTGATCTCCCTGTGCCGCGAATCTTTGGGTGGTTGGAATTCGGCAGTAGGTTTCGGTTTCCTCTGTCTAGGTTTGGGTTGTGCTGGCGGTGATTGATCTGCGAAAAGCTCAAGGGATACCACCGTGACTGTCTCTGGAAGCGAAGCTGGAAGGACAGGCGCAGATTCCTGTTCATTTGAAGTTCTTCTTCCTGTTCTTTCTAGTTTGGGTGCAGGAGATGCAGGGGTGGGGTGCATCTCTTGCAGGGGTGGGGGTGCAGCAGATGCAGGGGAGTGGTGCAGCAAATGCAGGGGTGCATCTGTTGCAGGGGTGCAGGAGATGCAGGACTGGGGTGCAGGAGATGCAGGGGTAACCGGGTGAAGCTGATACATCGGAGTGCTTCCCGGACGTTGAACTACCGTCATGTGTCCAGCCTCTGAGATTGTCTTCATCGCAGACCGGACAGACCGCTCGCATAGTCCAGTCTCCTCTGCGATGAGCATCACTGACGGGTCGCAGCGATCAGTTTCCGCATTGTGGTGCCATGCCAAAGTGAGTGCCACGAACCGTGCGGTCGGTGGTAGATCGGTTGCGTAGAACGCACGCTGCATCTGAATACTCATGGGCGGACATAAAAAGCCACCTCCCGACAGGCGCGTTGGACCTTGCCCATGACGGCAGGCACGACTGTAGGAGGTGGCGGATTGTTTGTTGTCATGGTTCTTTCACCGAGGTCCAATTCGGTGGCGCATATTGCGCGGGCAATTCACCCTACACTACCGCATTCGCGTAGTCAAGAAGTTCTCAGGATCGTCTCAGGCGCATGCTTCCGGCGAGCCGAGGACACGGCAGATGCACTGGTCCCCATCAGCACGGCAATGTCACTGGTCCGCATTCCCCAGTCCACCGTTCCCCACTGGTACTTCCTCGGTGGCTTGACGGTGGTGCCGCTGCGCTTCCAGCGGGCGTATGCTGCGGCGTAGCTCACCTCGGCTTCCGATGCTGCCTGCTTCACGGATGTCTTTGCCCAGTCAATGGTGGCGAAGTATTCGTCTCGTTCCTTGCGTGTCATGATGTTGCGTGTGGTTATTACTTGGTTCGTGTGAGTAGGTTCAAAGTTCAGACGCTCGTCCGGCGGCAGTATTCCGCAATCAGCAAAGCATCCGCAATCGCGTGGGTCACCTTCAAGTGCGGGAACAACCGCTGTGCTGCTGCCTTGGACACGTTCTTGTCGCCCTTGGTGAGGCATCCCATCAGCTTCTGCCACTTCTGCGGGGTCACTGTCTCAAACGGGATCAGCGCAGCGCAGAGTGCCATCTCCAGCTTCCCGTAACCCCTGCCAAATGTGAAGGTGCTGGTCACGCCCTGTCCCGGCATGGCATGCACCTGCTCCAGCACGGCACGATTGTCGTCGGCGCTGAACTCTGACAGCAGGTCCAGCAGATCCCGGTCCGTCTCAGGCATTTTGTGGGCGTATGCCCCACCTCCGGGCGTGATGATGGCGATGCCTCCAGATTTCCCTGGGTCAATTCCGATGTAGTTCATGTGTTCTCCTTGATGATTTGGATTTGATGGCGCTTCACTACGATGAGCTTCTTGTTTGGGGCAATGCAGACGTAGTCGGTTTCGTCGCGTTTAGATTCGTCATCGTCATCACCTCCAGCTCCGACATTGTACCCGTCCTGATCGGCACCACGAAGTGCCTTCCCGGTTTCCGGCACCGTCTTGATCTGCACGACAGCACCTTTCCGCAGCATCACAGTGCCGTGCGGATCACCGATGGCAGTCCACTCGGGATAGTGACCAGACTCAATAAGGGATGCTTTTTTCATCGTCCCACCACGGGAGAATTGTTGGTTGATCTGGATACCCTGGCCATAGATCCTTCTCCATGCACTCAAGGTAGAGGTCGATGATCTTGTCCATCTGACGCTGACCTTGTTCGCTCGCCTTGTCAGGCAGGAAGAATGAACGGGTGAGATGCGGTCGCGGCTTCTCCACCGTGAACAGCATGTACCTCGGCTTTTCCTCCAGTCCTTCAGCGAGCGCCACCGCATTGCAGTACCATGCCTGCTGAATGTGGTAGCACATGTTCTTCACGGTCTTCGTAAACTTGAACGCTGAAACGTCCAGTGCCGTCTTCAAGTCCACGATGAATCGATTGCCTTCGCTATCGTACCCGATCATGTCCGGCAGTGCCTTGATCTTGACTCCCCGGTACGTGGCAAACACTGGCGTCTCGACCACCGGACACATCTGCTGGAGCATCTGGAAGACCGGGTTCTCACTCAACGCATCCCGCATGCCTACTACGGCTGCGTACTCGTCAGCACTCAGCATCGGAAGACTCTGCTCGGACATCCATTCCTTGCACCACGTCTTGTTCCCATGCCAGGTGTCTGCCTGATTCCGGGTGAACGGGTTGAATGCTGGCTTGATGGCATACTCCTGGAACTTCCCTTGAAGCAGATCGTGGACGGCAGTCCCCATCCGCATGGCGATTGTTTCCTCCCGGTCTGGATTCTCCCTCGCCTCCAAGAAGTGCGCCGGGGTTTCGGTAGCCAGGGTCTTCGCGAGGGAGAAGTTCAGCGCAGGATCCTTGCGGTATTCAGCGACGGTCATGGCAGCACCTCCTTCCATTCCGTGACGGTGAAATGTCTTTGGCGCAACTCCTCGGCTTGCTCTGGCGTAATCGCAACGTGGACGAGGGTCGAGGCGCTAGGATCAGCAAGCCAGACGGTGCGCGGCTCAGGCTTGACGCGCCACCAGGAGGGGGCGGCGATTACTGGCAGTCTTTCGCTCGCGTAGTCAATCCACTCGCCCGGTTTTCCGGTGTATTGCAACGTCTTCTTTTCCGCCCATGCCGTCAGCAATCGGGCGGTTTCTCGTGCTTTTTCTTGTTCGCTCATGTTTTTCATAGTCATGTTTGGTGTATCATCTCAAGGTCCGGCACGTCTCTCCGGGGTGCATCTAAACCGCCAATGTGTGTTGGTGTTCAATCCGGTCGCCACCTACACAGCAGCGAACGAGGTCATGCCGGACCCAGAGAAAGGTTTCAGAGGTCGAACAGAATCTTCTCCATCTCCTCCTGCTGCTCAGGCGTGATGGTATCAGGGGTCAGTTCGTTCTCGCTCAGATAGCCAGACACTTCATCCCGCGTGAAGTTCATCTCCTCGCAGCGCTTCCAGAATGCCTCCTGCTTGGGGCTTGGTTCGTCCTGCGGTGGTGACGCTGCCTTCTTCGCTGGAGCCTTCCTGGTGGCAGCAGCAGTCGCTGGTACGTCAATCACGGGGGCAGTGCTGCTCTCCTTCACCTCAAAGAAGTCCGCAGGCTTGCCAATGCCGTCCTTGATGGAGGCAAGGATCTTCCGCAGATTCACCACCTGAGCGGGCGTGATCGCATCAATCCTCCGCTGGATCTTCTTCTCGATGAGTTCCTGAGAGACTCCCACCTTCTCGAAAGCGACGATGATCTTCTTCTGCGCTTCCGGCGAAGTGTCGGCAGTCGAATGCTGGGTGGTCTGCACCTGCTCCAGCGCCATCTCCACGATGTGAGACGGGATCACAGCAAGGATGCACGCACGCACACGACGCTGCGCCTGATTCGCGATGAGTTCGTAGATGTCGCGCTCCTCCTTGATGGCGTACCCGCCGGACTTCGTGTCGCGCCAGTGCTTGACGTGGAACTGCATCGTCTTCCGCGTATTGCGCTGCTGGTCCCAGGCATACGCTTCCACCTCGGATGTAGCAACACCGTCTTCGCCGATGTGCTTGGAGACGACTCGGAAGCCGGACACGAAGTTACCCCAGTACTGCGCCATGGTTTCCGCCAGCCGGATGCTTGGCCCCTCGATGTTCTGTCCTCCGCGAGCGAACTGGTACACCGCAGTCTCTGCCAGCTTCGGCGACGTGCAGGCGTTCAAGATTTCATCAATGGCGAGTTTCTCGTCTCGCGGGAAGTTCTTGGCGATGATCAGTGCGGCTTGCACCTCTTGCACAGCACGGGACTGCTCGGCTTGCGCCAGTGCGGTAATATTTCCCCTCGGGGCGGGACTCAAGGTCATGTTTTCAGTACTCATGGTGTCAGTCTCTATGGTTGGTGGTTCTTTGTTGCAACGAAATTCACATCACGCATCTGCGGATACGGCAGCAGGTGCCACCACGGCAGGCTGAACCGGGGCAGCAGACTGCATCGCATGGTAATCCTCATGCTGAATCATCACCACCTTTGCAGCAGGACGCAGCGATCCAGGCGTGACATCTGCCTCCGATTCTCCCATCGTAGGCTCAATCGGCTTCCGTGCAGCAGGCGCACCAGCACTGTGGGCAAGGATGATCTCGATGGCACGCATCCGCACACCGTAGTCCGGTGCCTCCACCATCGGTAGCTCCCGGCCCTGCGACATCATCTTCGTCGCCCCCAGCAGGCTCTTCAGCGATTCAATGATCTCCGCCGGGGAAATCTCCGTGATGGCATCCAGCACTTCCTGCGAGTGTTCCTCGCGTTTACTCAGCTTCTTTTTCTTAGCCATAAACAAGTCAGTTTTATCACCATTTCACCTTATCCGCCCAGTATGCTGCGGACAATTTCCCTTTGGAAATGTTGGAGGAATGCCGTGCCTTGAACGCCAAACGACGCTTCCGGTACGCTTCGGACTCCCCTTCCTTCGCCGGACTCCCATTCACGCCCTGCTGCCCAAAGCGGATCGTCTTGACCGTGTCACCGGACTTCGCCACAACAACATGGCTCTTCGTTGGATGGCTCGGAGTTGCCTTGGGTTTGTTGTACCCGGAAACCCCGATGCGCTTGAGAACTGGGTCTTTGCTCATTGCCTGATCATCGCATGCTCTTCCGCAGACTTCAACCGCCGATGTATCTCCAGTAGATATTCGTCAGGACCACAATGCGTGATCGTCACCCGCAGACTGGACCCGTAGTCCACCGAAAGGATCGCTCCAGAGCGCAGCGTTCCAACTACAAGGAACGCCTTCCGGAACTTGCCCATGTCAGCATGCGATCCAATCCGTGATGACAGCAGTTTCATGAGCTTTGGAAAAAAAAGGAGAGCAGTGCTGGTGTTTCCTAGGGAAAATGAACAAAACCCGTCGCAGGATCTCCCTGCACACCATGCCAGCACTGCTCAAATTGGTTGCGTCAGAACTTCTGACGCTCAGGACCGCTTGTCAGTTGGGCCTTCCGCACTTCGTCCAACCAAACATCTTCGTCAACCGTGAGTAGCTTCTTGGGCCATTTCATCACCTTGCAGACCATGCGGTGTACGTCGCTCATGATCGCAGACGGTGGACCAATCTCCAGTTCGGCAATCTCATCGGTGGTCAGACCAGTCTTGTGACTGACGTACTCAGCAGTCACCTGGATCTTCTTTCCGCACGCAGACTCAGACAGTCGGATCCACCGCATGCGCTGCCCTGGTGTGACCGCTCGGGTTGGCATGTGCTTCCCGCTGGTGGTCACTGGCATGGCATACGACCGCTTCAGGATTGTGACCCGATGCTGTTTGTCGTAGACCATCCCGGCGTACTTCTTGCCGCAGCTTTTCTGGCAGTACTTGCGTTTGTTCCAGTTGGAGTCGTGCGGGGAAAGACGGTGGAATACTGTTCCGCAAGCAATACATTCTTTGGATTCCATTATCGTGATTCTCTTTGGAGTTTCTGGGTTTGCGCCGACATCTTGCTTCCGCAGGCAGCACCGCATGCCACCTTTGCATCCCACATTTTCCGTTTCTGCCCTTCGCTGGGCCAAAAGACCTCATTGCAGATCGGACAGGTCTTCTTTTCGGTTTCCCGCCATGGAGCGGCAATTGGAGATGCGATCATGCGTCCTCCTTCTCCATGAACTGAATCTCTGGCTTCTCGGCGCGTGACTGGCGGTACTGCAACTCAACACGCAGCGATCCAATCACCACAGCCCCGGCGCGGCAAATTGCCATCGCCTCCTCTGCGCTGATTTCCTTCTTCTCCAGCGCCGTCACGGTCGCCGCCATCTTCTTTCTCATTTGTTCGATGTTATTCATGGGGTGTTTTGTTGGGTTGATTTCTTGGGTGTTTTGTTGGTTTGATTTCTTAGAAGTCTGCCAAGCCGGATATGCTCCCTCTTCAGTGCTGCCAGTTCCGGTGGACAGTCAGCCGCTTTCATAAACAAATAGCGGTTAGCCACTACTGAGTGTCCAAGCCGTTCATTGCTCTTCTGCCTAGCCCGCTTAATGGCTTCTTTACTGCGCGACAGTCTCCGTGTTTTTCGAGGGTGGCCCGGTGGCAGCTTCTCCCATGTCGCTCGACCATGCGCCCGGTCTCGCTCTCTCCTCGCTGGATTCTGACGCGCCCGCCTTTGCAGTTCGTTCGCTCGCGCCCGCCGCTCCGCTGTGAGCTTTTTCTGTCCGTGCTCATGCCGACGCTGCCGTTGAGCCTCCAGATACTGCTCCCACCGCTCCGGGTCGGCCTTCAGTTTTTTATACCACCGCTTACAGCTTTCCTTCCTCGCACTCATTCTGCACCTCCTTTCTCCACATGTGGATCACCATCTCGTCTTCCGAGATACGGTTCTGCTCCGCGACCTTGCAGGCGTGGTCAATCGACACGCCATGCACCGTAATCGTGCGCAGATGCGTGACGCTGCCGTCCTGCTCCATCCTTCCAATCTTTGCGGTGTAGTTCATCATGACTGCGCTGCGTTCAGGGTTGCGTGGACAATGGGTTTCTTCGTGGTCTGCTCCAGCACCTGCCAGTTGCATCCGCGATTCTCTTCCTTCCCGCGATTTGCCATCCAGAACTCCTGCGCCCGGTTCATGGCGATCTGCGGACTGTCCGTGTGAAGCAATGTAGCGATGTGCTGCTTGCCTCTGTACAAAGCGACTTGGTATCGTTCGATCTTCATATTGCGATTTAATTAAGCGATGCGCCAGACGCGGACACCTTCAGCGGTTTTGCGCTGGGCGAGCTTTACCTTGAACTTCCGCTCAAGATACTGGGTGTTGCCGAGGTATCCGTTTTTCATGACGTTTTCGGGGGCCAGAAATGAATCTCCGATCTCCATTTTTCCAATGTTTTCATAAAGTTCCTTGTTTTTCAGAATGAATCCTTTTTTTGATTTAGGAATTGGGATGTCTTTGTCGATTTTCATATTGCGATGTGGTTTGGTTTTGGGTTCCCCAAGGAACTCCCCGCTGCCCTCCCGCTGGTCCGAGAGAGCAGAACGGGAGTCACTTGCGGATCCACTTCCTGAGTGCCATCACGTAACGGACCTCGGTCTGGATCCGATGCTCATGACAAAGTGCGATTGCCTCTGCCTCAGGGACCGCATGGAGAGGGGTCAGGCACTGACTGCCGATGATGACCCTGCATGCGTTGTCCTGCCCGTGGTGACTAATGAACCCCCGTGGACGAGCATTCCTGAGCCGCTCTAGGATTTCATTTGCGTTGCCGTTTCCATCAAATGCCCAGAACGCATCTTCGGCTTGCTGGAGTTTTTCGATGTCAATTTCCATGTTTCGTGTGGTTGGGTGGTTACGTCAGGCACGGTTCTTCTTGCGCGAGGCTTTCGCCTGCTTCTTCCGCGCCTTGCGGCTCTTGCGGAGGCGATCCGTCTCAGGATCGGAGGCGGCGCGCTTGTACAACGGGTAGCCGGAAGGAAACGGGTTCAGCGAAGCGACTGCTGCGCACATAAGGGTGAGGATGTCCGGTCGTGTCGGTTTCATGTGTGTTGACGGTTGGTTGATTATCCTTGGGTCCGCGCCCATGTACGGAACTCTGCGGCGGTCGAAAACGAAACGCCAGTCGGTTCAATTACGCATTCGCGGGGATCGTACACCCACGATGCGATGAGATTCGCATTCGTCGCTCCCATCGCGACGAAGAGGTACGTCTGCCCGCTCAGTCCCCGGAAGGACCGATACGAGTCAGGGCAGTGCCCGACCTCGATCAGACGCTTGCGGTTGAAGATCTCGGGTTGCTTCGCCTTGATGCACTCCTTGATTTTCGGGACGCTTGGTGGCTTGATCCGCAGCCAATCGTAGCCGCCATGCGATGCCACTTCATCCTCGATCTCCTCGACAGGCACATGCCCCGCCAGGACGGTCGTCAGCAGCATCCCGCCAACGACCTCCACATGGCTCCACGGTCCGCGAAACGATTCCGGGAGGCATTTACGGATCGGCCCAACCCGGACCCGAATTACGTGACCGTCCCGGCACAGGATCGGTGGACTCTGATGCCTGTGGAACTCCATAAGGAGGTGGTTCAGGTTCATGGCGGAAAAAAAGATGCCCTCCCCCGACTTGGGAGAGGGCGATGCTGTCAGTAAGCGGATTCCATTGCGCGGAGATGCCCGGTTTCGTTGGCGCTGAAGATCCGGATCGGTTCAGCGATGGTGATTCCCATCGTGATGACCTCCCCGGTTTCGACTGCCTCCTCAAAGGCTTCGATTTCGATTTCGTCTCGGCATTCGCTGGCAAGACCGACGATTCGAGATTCCCCGGTGGTTGTATCGTGCATTCTGATCATGGGATGAGTGATGGTTGGTGGTTCAGACTGCCAGACGCGCCTCCAGTTCTCCGTTCGCTCGCCACGGTCCAATGTGGATGCCCTGGTGGAGCTTTGTCTTCGGGGCGGAGGTCAACAGCAACTTCAAAGCCGGGTTCGTGACGACCCGGACGGTGCGCCCGTTGAAGGTGCGTTCTGCGGTGCCGTCAGCGAAGGCTTGCTTGATGGATTCGTCCGTCCACCGGGATGGGATTTTCATAAGATGGGATGGTGAGGGTTATTCTGCGATGATCTCGGACTGCCGGACTTCGTCGCCCTTGCGCCAACGGGCCTTGCAGAGAGGCTCGATTACGGTGGGCAGGTACGAATGGCGACCGTGCCCCCGCTTGATGGACCGCTGGAGTTCCTTGTCCGCCCGCTCGGCAGCTTCGCGACTGCGGTGGAGGCTGACAACGGTGCCGATGGCGTTGGGGCGTTTGTCGAAGGTATTGATGAGTGCGATCATGTGCTTGCTGGGTTGTGGTTTGGTTTAAGGTTGGTGACTGATCAGACGCCCCACTTCTTCCGGTCGCCCGCAGGGATCGCCAAGCAGCGTCCCTCGGCTCTGTTGCGATGCAGCGTGCGGCAGCGCGTGTTTGCTGACGCCTCGGTCTTGTGACGGCTCCAAATCCGGAAATTTCCGGGAGTGCGCCCGTCGCGAATGACAAGCCATGGATATTCGATTTCGGTGTCGCTTTCTGCTTTCATGTTTCGTGTAGGTTGGGTTGGTTTAGCGGAGAAGACTCCCTGCTGCCCCCGGTTCCCCAGGGGCAGACGGGAACCTTCTTCCCGTTATTCGCCAATTTCTGCCACCGGAGTGTTTTCCGCATCCGCGTACACCTCGACAGGCTTGACCATGCAGGTTTCCACGGTGCCGCCCTGCGTGATGAGATTGGCGACGACCGCAGCAGCATCAGGCGCCTCGGCAAAGGTTCCCAGCAGGCTCGGGGTCCGGCGGTAGTCGTGGGCCTCATGGATGATCCCAGTGGCAATGACTTCCGCGATTTCCGCGCCCTCCAGACCCTCGGCATCGACAAATGCGAGCGCCTGCGCCTCCGAGTCAAACACTTCCTCGTCGTCATCCCACTTGACGGTCCACAAGGTGGCAGCAGGGAGAATGTAGTGCGGTGCCCGACAATCCCGCATCAGTTCCGTCTCAATCCAGTCCATCAGGGTATCGATGCTGGCGTTTTCCCACTGCCCAAAATGCCCAGCCTCGACAGAGTCCAGGAGCGTATACTCCAGATCAGACGGTGGCGAGGCATTCAGACCGAGGGTTCCATCGATGCTGACGGTCAGGGTCTGGAATTGGTATTCCGGTGCGTGTCCGGTGATCAAAGAGAGCAGTTTTGTGGCTGCGGTGATGGTGGCGCTATTGCGATTCAGCTTCATGTTTTCTAAGGGTTTGGTGTTTGTGGATTACTGACGGGAGATGGAGATGCCACCTTTCGAGCCGCGCAGGAAGACCATGCGCTCAGGAGCGTGGTCCGGCGACTCGCGAAAAGTGATGCGATCCGGCACAATGTAGTTCCGGCGCACCCATGCGGTCATGGACTTCAGTGAGCGAAACGTCATCTCGCGATTCGTTCCGTGAAGGACGGTGTAGGGATGGTAGTTCATGAGATGGGATGGTTTGATGGTGGTGGTTTGGTTTCAGGTGATCAGATTGCGCGGATGAGATCGCCCAGGGTACGGTGGGCCGCGACAAGCGCACGGTTCGCAGCGTCGCGCGATGTCTTTGCTGCCGCCAACTGGTTGCCTGCTTCGCGGAGCATGCGGTCCGCTTCACGCTTCGCTTCCAGAAGGATCCGATCCGCTCCGGATTTCGCTTCCTGGATGATCGCTTCCGCGTATTCCGCAGGGGTCTGGACTCCAGGTGGATTGTCCGAGGCAATGTCCCTCTCAATTCCGGGAAGGACCCCCCGGAGCCA
>Ga0315909_10005027_pt1 | contig 15341 bp, 26 predicted proteins | sample LakEriMetagenome_11_FD_203527 | JGI IMG/M metagenome (GOLD analysis project Ga0315909, IMG submission 203527) | Freshwater fungal communities from buoy surface, Lake Erie, Ohio, United States - Buoy 2 MA125 | ecosystem: Environmental > Aquatic > Freshwater > Lake | place: USA: Lake Erie, Ohio...
CAGCACCAACGCCAACGGCCACTGTGTTAGCACTTTGGTTAGTAAAACCAGCGGATTGACCAACGGCCACTGCGCTATTACCTTGCGAGGTATCGCCAGCACTCACACCAATTGCCACCGCGGCCCCACCTTGTGTGGTCTGCCCAGCATTTCGACCAATGCCTACTGCAAAGTTACCTTGTGAAGTTAGCCCGGCATTTTGACCAATGGCCACTGCATCACCTGCGGTGTCTCGTATCACTGCACCATTGGTGAGTGTGATCACGCCAGTGCTGATGTTGCCACCAGTGATATTACCCGTGGCTAAGATCAATCCACCTGTCAATATGTTACCACCCGTGACATTGCCTGTAGCACTTACCCTACCACCTGTGAGCACATTGCCGGCAGTGATGTTGCCAGAGGCGGGTTCAACAGTGGCATAGTTGACATATTTTATGACGCCATCATAGGTCATTATGCTCATGGCACCGTTGGAACTGATATCTTGTGTGACTGTGGGAGCCGGTAAGTTGGTCAGTTCACTGCCGTTGCCTTTGATGTAAGCACCCGAGACGTTGCCTGTGGCACTGACGTTGCCAGGAGCTGTCAATGAACCGTCGATGCCAAATGTCCAGATGTTACCACCGGAGCCAGTGGTGATGAAAGTTTCGTCCGCGGATCGGATATCCACCTCGCCAGCCAAGGCTTCGATGAACACAGCATCAGCTGCTTCGATGTCAATGTCTGCTCCCGTGCCAGTGGCCCGGATATCCATGACTGTGTTCGCGATGGACATCTGATTATTGGCAAAAACAAAGCTTCCTGTGCTGGAGATTCCTGTGAGCAGGCTGCCATTACCGATGAAATAATTGGCTGTGATATTGCCCGTGGTGGAAATGGCAGTATTGCTATTGTTGCTGAGAACGGCATTGCCGTTGACTGTGAGCACATTGCCAGAAGTCATGCCCAAGGGCACGCCACCGATGTATATGGTGTTGTTGGCCACCCAGAGATTGGCCCAGTAGTTGGTAGCATTACCTAAACTGTATACAGCATTGGCTGCGGGTATGATGTTGCCGTTCCACCCTGAGTTACCCAGGGCCTGCACATTGGCATTACTATAACTGGACACGATTCCAGTGAGCAGGCTACCATTGCCTGAAAAATATGGAGCGGTGATATTGCCCGTGGCGCTGACACCGATGTTTGTGGTCCAGACGTTGCTGGTGGAATTGAACAAGTACGTGGCTATGGCATCGTTGGCACCCACTGTGATACCGGCACCATTGGCAGCGGATTTGTTGCCTGCAGTATTGGCCAGCTGGATGGTCAAGGTATCTGTGACTATGTTACCGATCTGTATGGTATCACCTTCCACAGTGAGGTTACCTTGCACAGTGAGATCACCGCTGACGTCCAGATCTGTGGTGGTTACTGTGTCTATGTAAGCACGACGCCAGGAGAGATTGGCTGAGCCAAGATCTCGCACTCCGTCGATGTTGGGTATGACATGGGCATTGACTTGTACCACACCAGTGCCGTTGGGTTTAACGATGATGTTACCATTGGTAGAATCATTTTGTATAGTGTTATTGGCTATGGTGATGTTAGAACCAACTGGGCCAGCGGCCCAGATATTGGCAAAGTTTTCGTCGGTTTTGATAAACGCGGTTCGTAACGGGTCACCGGTGCCATCGTTGGCGGCAGCGCCGTAGTCTATGATCTGTTGGGTGTTTCCGGTATTGGCCATGCTCTGGGATCCTTGTCCCAGTATTTACCGGTTTGGCTGTTTAGCCGTAAGGGGTGAAACTGCTCCCGCAACCGCAGGTGGTCTGTGCTTGGGGGTTGTCTATGGTAAAATTAGAACCGTGCAAATCGTCCTTGTAATCTATCACAGCACCAGTGAGATATTGCATGCTCATTGAATCTATCAGCACGCCCGACACTTCAAAATCATCGTTGGGATCCGTGTTCTCATCCAGGGTGAAGCCATACTGCATGCCCGAGCACCCGCCACCCTGCACGAACGCACGCACTCTTAAAGTAGGGTTATTTTCTTCAGCCAGTATGTCCTGGATGCGCTGTTTCGCAGATTCGGTGATGGTTATCATAGTCTTTCGTTGATCACGGACCAGTCAATTATACGCCAGATATTGTCCAGATATTTTTCTTTGTCCCACTGATAGTCCAGGGCCCAGGCATGTTCCCACCAGTCAATCAGCAGGGCTATATCTGTGCGCACAGCATGGTTTGCTATGGTCTTGATGTCGCCACCCGTGCTGAGATACACCCAGCCCGATCCCTGTATCTTCATCGCAGTTTCTTTCACAGCATCCTGGAATGCTTCGTAGTTCTTGAACTTGGAATCAATAAGTTCTGCTATGGCACCCTTGGGGCGATTTCCAGATTTGGGTTCTCGGAACTGTGGGAAAAATTTGTTGTGCAGGAAACTGCCTGCACGATTGAAATCGGCATTGCCTTCACCGGCATTGTATCGCTTGGCATAGCCCTTGGCCAAGTGCTCAAAATGATAATCAAGCGTGGCCTCCGACATCACAGGATCCAGATCCTTCATGCCATAGGGCAAGGGCGTGGTCTCTAACTTGGCAGGACGAGTAGTGGCTTCAACGAGATCTATGTGCTCACGCATATGTGGTAAGGGATCCATGATGATATTTATGCCCGTAACATCTGCTCGTAACGATCAATCCAAAGATCAGCTGCGGCCTCGTGTGCCTGTTCCAGAGGATGCAATCCGGGTTCTGTGACTGCAAATCCCTTGGCCCTGCTCCAGTCCAGGAAGTTTTGCCCTTGGAAACTTTCCATGTCTTTTTCTGTCAGAGTCTGCAACGTTTTGATATACGCCGGGGCGTGCCAACGCTGATCCCAGATTTCATAATCCATGTATGTTTGTATGCTAGACACTTTTATAGATTGTAAGAACTGTTGGACACCATAGATACATTGAAGTGTACGCCATTTGTCCCACAACGTGCTGTTGCCGGGGTATCTGTTATAGAATTCCAGTATTTTTGCGGCCTCGTGTGATCCTACCATGGGCGCTAATTTATCAGGCACGCATGTCAGTCCCAGAGTGGTCCATTGCTCCATGCCAGGTACATAGAAATCCCAACGAGATCCCCAAGTCCAGTTTATAACTGCCAGCACATTATCTGCTGGATGATTCGAAAAGTAAGTGAATATTTGCCGGGCTATGTTTTCATTACCACAACCGGGCACAGCCAAGGTTTCATAGGCTACTTGCAGTCGCCGTGCAGATATGCCAATCCAACTGCGATCACCAAGATCGTTGTTGGCTAATTCACTGCCGAACACAAAACTATCCCCAAATCCAACTATTTTTGTTTTCATTGTTGAACTCGATACAAAGTTAAATGGTCTTGTTGTCTTATTCGGTCCAGGGTTTGGTTGTACGCTTGCGTGCGGTTCCACAGCACTTGATCAAAATCAGACGATTGTATTTGTTTAAGCAAGCCCAAAACCATGTTGATCTGTTCATCGACGAGATCCAAATACAAACAAGATTCCAAATATGGCAATAATTCTTTTTTGAAATCGTCCGGCCAGTTGTCGGCTGCCAACCAGTTAGGACGTTGACATACAAAAAACTGATGCCGGCATCCTTGATCTCCGTGACGCCCTGATGGTGAAACACTAAGTGACCGCATGCGACTACCGAACTTCAACAAAGGTTTCAGTCCAAATACTGAGACATTGGACACTACAGAATTTATATCAAGGCTGGAAGAATATTGAGCCAACCATGACACGTTTCGTTCAATGACAGACCAGTCAGATCCGTGTCTGACGATTTCGGCAGCAGGGCCCACAGCATCAATGCTCACAGTCCAATGTATCTTTGGTAATTCTTCGGTGATTTCAAACCAAAATTCATCTTTGAAACTGGCATTTGATGTGATCATGACCATGACGTCCCGGTGTTGGGTTTTGATTCGGTCAATTATATCACGCACACCTGGAATTACAGTAGGTTCCCCACCGGTGAACATGATACGTTTCAACGATCCTAAATTATCCATGATCCACTCAACGTTAGAATCGATGACTGATACTGTTTTGCTGTTTGGCACATGCGGAAAAAAACTTTTCAACTCAGGATGATCATTGGTTTCTTTTGCTATGCCGTGGCTGAATGTGGGTTCACAACTACGGCATTTGAAATTACAGATATTCTTGGATCTAAAATCTACAAAATCTATATCAGTAGAAACAAAGGTTTCATGATTATAGTCTCGATTGCTATCAGTCCTGAGACTGCGACCATAGAGTTTTTCGTTGTCCACGCAGGTTTTACATGCCAATGGTGGTCGACCCTCCAACAAAGATTTCTGCATATCGATCAATTCTGGTTGATCTTTCCAGTGATGCATGGTGGTATTGAATCTCGGAGTCTGGCAGCATGCTGAGATTCCAGTGCTGTCTACGTATGCATGCTTGAAAGGCAATGGGCAGTACCAATTGGGCAAGATTATCTCCTACAGGCGATTAATTTGCGTGCGGGTGGCAAGAAATACATCAAGTACTTATTTTACACTGACATCTATGTCTTTGGTTGTATATCCACCCCCGCCCATGATCAGTACAAATCGGTCGCGCCGATCGATATAAACCGTGCTATCATCCAACCAAAACAACAACTGAGCCAAGTTTACCCGTGCCCCATCACGCAAATAAATTTCATTTTGGCCTTGTTTCAAATGACGAATCCTCTGGTACGCAAACAACGACAATGGTTGTTGGAAATTCTTTGCCACCTCATGCTGTACGGAAAACAATCCACTACTGTCACTGGCTTGATCACTGTGTTCACAGTAGACTGTAATAGGCACAGGGGACCCAAGATCCTGTAAGCGGTGCATAACTTTGTCGGCATAAATCACGCGGTCGTGGTTGCTCCAGTCCAGTGATTTACTACCGCGCATGTTGGCATAGTGCAAACACGGACCCGGATAATCATGCCATTGCAGATATACATCGCAGTTGGTGGCGCTGAAATCCTTGCCACTTTGATCATAAGGTTGATATGGTACCTTTAGAGCCTGGCACAGATCCGTATCATCCGAGATGCGTGTGGCGCCCGCGGCCAACCAGGTATCGGGCCCAGATCGATCAAAATCAGTCAGCACCACAGGCAGATCCTGGCTGCCTGCTTGACACATCCAGGTAGCCAGCAACCGGGTGCTGCCAGTGTGCCAGGTCAATCTCCCATTGTGGGCAGTGACCAAAGCAGGCATGCGCCAAGAGCTATTTTGGGCTTCGTACAACATCTTGATCTGGAAATCTATGTACTTGAGGTAGTCTGACGTCGGGCCGTGCTCAACGGCATTGAGTATTCCACCAATTTTTTCATTTAGATTTTTGCTGGCATGGTTCGCAAATACCTCGGGTCGCAGGTGTCCGTAATACAAGTCAGCTCCCACAGATATCAAGGCAACCAGACTCTGTTCGGCAGACAGTGTAAGATTGCAGGAAAAGTTGTTTATCTTGAATTCAAAAGCATTGGGTCGTATTATCGCCTGAGGTACGAGTGGCATTTTACTTTCTGCGTGTGATGCGACCGCGAGTGAGATCGTAAACAGAGAACTCTATCTCCACGCGGTCTCCCAAGAGTATCTTGATATTGTGCTGGCGCATCTTTCCTGAGATCACGCCGATCACGGGTTTTTCATGTCCATCCACCAACACTCGGAACATGGCATTGGGCAGTATTTCTACTACCTCGCCATCCATGCGGAACTGTGAGTCTTCTTTAGCCAAGGTCGAACTGGATCCTCTTCATGCGGTCCCAGCGGAAACTGCGCCAGGCCTGGCGATTGAGGTCCCAGACCACGCAGGTATCAAGATTGGGTTTACGGGTGTTTTCTGTGGCATTTTTCTTAGTGTACTTAGCACCCAGGTCTTCCGACAGCGTACATTTCATGCTCCGGAAATCTCCATCGGCCTTGACGAAATCCACTGTGACTTCTCGCTCTTGTAGTAACCCTTTGACCCAATCTCGCATGAGCGCCCGTTCGGGTTCGGTTACTGAGTTGTACCAACTGTCAGCTTCGTTCAACAGGCTTTTCCATTGTTCTTTGTGATGCATGATCATCCTCCTTGTATGCATCGGGTGCAGGTAAATCACTGTAGTGATCCCAATGCGGTTGCTTTGGAAAAATACGGTCCCAGTTTGATGCGAATGTAGTCTGATCCACGCTGAAAGGGCGTGACGTTGATCCTTTGCCGCTCATGTTTTCATCCTTGTGTGTCGTCGCCCCAGGCCACGGTAAACATCAATCGATCCTGGATGTCTTGGAAATACCAGATCATCTTTTCAGTGCCTACTTCGGTCTGATATCTGTGTCCAGGCAAACCAAAATGCTCTATGGTCCAAGCACAGATCTCGTTCCAGGCTTCCATCGAAGGCCGCTTGGACCAATCCAGGGTCACAGGATGTGGAAATTCTGTCACAGACCACTGCTCCTTGGGCAAAGAGTGCGTGTAAAATGTCCATTGTCTTGCTCGTCCTGGATGCCAATCATGGGTCATAGTTCTATGAGTTTGGGCTGCCATGTATCGGCACGGCTCTCATATCCTATATATCCTCGGGGATTGCAGACCACTCTGGTGGTGCCTATCATGTAGTCAAAATCTTCGTGGGTGTGTCCATGCGTCCACAACCGGATCTCAGGACGATCCAGGATGAACTCGTCAAGACTGCTACTGTAGCCACCGTTCATAATGGTATCGTGCTGGTAGCGAGGATGTGTGCTGGCACGGCTGGGAGCATGGTGCCCCACGACAATCACGCGGTCACTGCGATCACCTTGCTCTCGGCGATTGTCAATGACATGTCGGATGTAGTTTTTCATCTTGTAGTGATCATCACGGGCATCCTCGGGAATGAATTTCCAGATACCTCCAGCATGACCTTTGGCCGAGTTTTTCACTCCACGGAAATCGTTCATCATGCCAGATATGGCATGCAGGGTCAAGGGATCGCCGTTGTTGAAGTCCGTCCACAGGGTACCGCCAATGAAGGTATAGTCATCAATGATCTTGGTCTGCTTTTCCAAGAGATACACATTGTGGCATCCTGCCGACTCCAGCATGTCACCGATGATGTCACGGCTCTTGCTAAAGTCTCCATGATAGTGCTCGTGATTGCCCATGATCATCACAGTGTGCGGGAATCGATCACTGCACCGCTGGAAGAAGTCACGCACGCGACTGCTCCGTGATCCTTCTATGACATTGTTGGGATCCGGGCGGCCGATGTCGTGGGCCACGCAGATATCACCCGACAGGATCAATACATCAACCTCGTCTTTGTTGTGTAGATCAAGATCCCCAAACTCGAGATGGATATCACTGGTCACATATAGTTTCATCTTACCTTCGCATACGGGCTATGTCCTGGGCTTCGTCGTCGGAAAAGATCGGGACGGCGTTGCTCTTGTGCATGGTACCAATGCCCTTGATCTTGGTACCTGTGTAAACTTTGTCTGCTGGACGAGCGGCCACTGCACCCGGTGTGTCCGGCAGGCTGGGTATGTGTTGTTTCGGCTCGCGGCCCGGCGGATACTGCGGAGAGAGTCTCGCTGTCTTGGCCACTGCGGCCCGGCCTGATCCAAAACGCGGAGTCAAACGATCCCATTCAGCCTGTCGCTGTTCCCACTCGGCCCGTAACTCGCGCTCTTTGCGAGCGGCATCAGCCGAAGCATACTTTCGGCGCTTGCTACGAATCTTGCCCGTGGTGGTCAACCAGGGTCCTTCGAGATGCATGGTCATTTGCCGCCTCCGATTTTTCGTTTGCTGTAGTCACACAGTCGATGATACCCCATGTTGTAGCAGGCACAATGCCTGCCCAAGATCCAGCGGGCCAGGGCCAATCTCAATCTAATCATTTTTTGTCGTCCAAACGATTGATACTTGATTGTACGACATCGATGAAATTCTGTGCAACCTCACGACGCATGATTATGGATCCGGCTACCCGTGTAGATCCAGTGAATAACAATTTCAAGGATTCGCGGATGCGGTTGAAACCAGATTCCCACACCGGAGAATAGAGTTCTTTGTACAAGGTGACGGTGACATCATCTACTTCTTTGTCTGTTTCCACTTCGATCCACACATCAAGATCATGTTCATGATCATGGCAGTCGCAGGCCACGCGATAGGCATCGGCGTCAGACCACTCGCCGGTTTTCATGATGTTGCGGGCTGGCTCTTTGAGTTTTGGAGATTCTTTCATTCTACTATTATAGCAGAATGGACATTATTGGTCAACCGGCATCAAACACACAGGAATAGGCATCATTTTGTGCTGATTCCGGGCACGGATTTCTCTATAGCGTTTTAATCGGCGCATTTCTTCACGGGTGCCCTGCAGATTGTTTTCATCCATGATCATGGCCTGTTCCAGTTCCGCGTAGGTCATGCCCAGTTGATCTTCATCGGTGCGACCGTCGGCCCACAGGCCATCCGTGGGCGCGGCATCGATGATGTCCTGTATCACACCCAGTTCACGACCCATGTCCCACACCTGGGTTTTCATGCAATCGCCGATGGGGCTGATGTCCACACCACCGTCGCCGTACTTGGTATAGAATCCCACACCAAAGTCTTCGATCTTGTTGCCTGTGCCCACAACAATACCATTGTTGGCCTGGGCCAGTTGATACAGTGTGGCCATGCGTAATCTTGCTCGGCTGTTGGCATAAGCCAGTTCATCACTGAACACACGGGTGGCATGTTCAAACTGTTCAAATGTGGGCGTGAGATCTATGATGTAATGGTCCACCAGTTCAAAGTTATCTTTCAACCATTGACCATGACGCACACTGAGATCATGTGTGTGTTCGCTCTGGCGGATGGGCATGCTTACAGCAATGACATACAATCCTGTGCGGGCACACAGCGTGGATACCACTGCTGAATCGATGCCGCCCGACACACCCACCACCAAGGTGTCTATCTTGTTTTTGGTGGCGTAACTCTTAATCCACTGTGTTATATGATTGATGCGTTGTTTAGGAGTCATGATTTCAAAGCTTTCCATGCACGGCTTTTTTCTCGGCATTCAGCAAGCTTGGTATCATACTGTTCCCTCAGCAGTCGCAGTTCGTCCCATTCCGCCTCCATGTCTGGATCAGGACATAGGATGTTTAGCCTTTCCTGTATGCCACGGATCATGTCACAAAGGCTTTCTCCGTTGATCTCGATGTCAGCATCTTCACCATTGAGTTGGATCTTGGCGCTGGCAGCGGTAGCATCCTGCACGATCCAAGGTGATGCGGCCGTTGTGCCTGAATTTGTTATCGTTATGTTGGGATAGTTGAAAGTGGGGCCCAGACTGATTCCAGTACCGTATGTCAGGTCAGAAAGATCCAAGGCCGTGATCGAAGCAGTGGTTAAACTTTCTATGTCGTTGCGTCCATCGATGCTATAATCGTGATGTTGACGCAGTCCTTCTTTGAGTTGTTCTAAGATATCTTCTTTATCGTCCATGAACCATCTCCATTGTCGATCCAATCAATCTGGTCACCTGGTTGCCAACCCAAACTCTGGCACAATTCCAAACCCAGATCGAGAACCAATTTGTCCGGATCTTCCGGGTCGGCGATAACATCGATGAGCAGTCTTTCAACCGACATCATTGCGCACACCTGTGACCAGCACACTCCAGCGCGGCCAGTAGCCAAAGTTGGCACTGCCGTGGGGCACTGAGATGCGATCCCAATGTATGACGTCACCAGCCTGCCATCTTACACTGTGCTGATCCATGAAAAAACATTGGCCTGGTTTTTGATCGTACAACATGATCAACCAGCGTTCTATTTCTGCTTCTTCTTGACCAAAGTGTTTGTGCTTTTTCCTATCATAATGGAGAGGAAAAATCTCACCTGGCCTTTGCACCGTGATCTCTAAGATGGCATCGTTCCAGTTTATCGGAAAACATCCTTGCATCTTGGTCCGCATGTATTGATCAAATTTTTCATGCAAGAAAACCCGTCCTTGTGTGCCATTGTGGACCATGAGACGATCGTATTCTGGATCGTTGAGCCATTGGTCCACGGTGTCTCTATCAAGATCCTGATATTCACTCATAATCTGATCGAGTATGATATCAGTATAGAGAGCCCTACGATCTACTATGTCAAGATGGCCGCTGTCGATCCACTGGCGAAGGAATTGGGTCTCATCATAAACATTACCACTGATCCAATTGTCACGAGACGGAACGGCGTCATGATGTTGGGCTGTATACTCATACCATTGGCGCATGAGAAGTGTTAGACCCTTCTTGCACAGCCAAAACTGTCAATGCCCACGCGAAAGGCCTGCGCATATTTGCAATCGCGCATGATCTCATCACCTTTGACACTATACCCTACGCTATAGCCTATGATCAGTACAACAGCCATCAACAAAAGTTGTGGTGAGTACTTGGTAAAAAAAGATTTCAGTTGTGAAGACTGTTCTGTACTAAGCCAAATCATGATCTACTCCCGGTTACCAAAAAGTTGCAACATGCTGACAAAAATGTTGATGAAATTGATGTATAGGCTCAGCGCACCAAACCATTGCATGCGGTCGATCTCATCGGCTGGTGCGGACCAGAACAAGTCACGTATGCGATTCATGTCCCAGGCTGTAAGTCCAAGAAAGATCAAGATAGTCAGCACGTTCAAAGTCATCTGCAATGCGGTACTCTCTAACCAGATATTCAGCAGTCCAGCAACAAGCAACCCGATCACTCCTGCAAACAAAAACGGACCCCAACCAGAGATATCACGCTTAGTAAAATACCCCCAGGCTGCCAGGGCCGCAAAACTCACAGTGGTGCCCATGAGAGCCATGACTATGGATGCCGATGTGTACACATAGAACAGTAGGCTTAGGCTCAAACCCATGGCAGCGGCAAAAGCATAAAAGAGTGCCTTGATGGCACCTTCTGACAAACTATCACCAAGGAAGGCTATGCCCAGACTCATGACCAAGGGCAAGAATACCAGAATCCACCCCACCACTCCTGAGAACAGTACCGGAACCAATCCGGCTGCCGTGATAAGTGCGGCAATTATCAAGGTAGCAAACACTCCGCCGGCCATGCGGGCCAGCACACCGGCTACCGCGGTGTTGAGACTTTCGGCTGCTGATACAGTCATATTCATTATCAATCTCCTTGTTGGGGTTCCTCACCAGGATACACATGCCCTTCCATGATCTTCCTGTTGTATTCTTCTTCGCTCAAGGCGTGCCACCCACAGCAAAACCCAGTGGGGCTACGGCCGCAGCCGCAGGCTGGAGGTGTGTTTTCTCCTAAGTCTAACATCATTTCTTTTCGGCCATGGCTTCTTTTTCAGCCGTGATTTCTTTCCTGCGTTCTTTGATTGCTTTGCTCATTTCTTGCAAGGCTTTGCGAGCACGAGCAGCCGCGGCTTTGACACCTTTGGTTGCAAACTTGTCATTCTCCGAGATGTATGTTTCAAAAGCGGTTTTGATTGCGTCATGATTCTGTGACATGTGATGGTTCCTTTATGATAAGAATTTCTATGCCGTCGGCCACGGCCTGTTCTAATTCTGCCGAATACGAAACAGCGTTGAATGCGATGCAACGATGCTTGCGTTTTCCGATCCAGGCGAAAAGTTTACAGTCTTTCTCAAAGTCCGAATCGGAATCATACACATCGGCACGGTCATAAGCCTCATCTACTGACAGTTCGATTAGGTCACGATCGGGTCCAATGTAATTGATTTTCATCAATGTATTTTATGCTTTTTTTTGAGATGTGTCAAGCCTTTTACCACCAGTGCATGGCCCTGCCAAAACCGAACACATTTACCGCCATAAAATAGGCTGTGAGCATGACAGGCCAAGCCAGACCACGGCGAAGATAAGCCCAACAACCGGCAAAACTGCCCACGAAAAATATAGGATAGATTATGCGAAGATCAGGCTGGGCCGCGGTAAAAGCCATCAAGAATGAGGCTACCACTGTGACTGAGAAACTGATCAGTTCAAGCACGAACGCTCGTGGGTCCGAGCGGAAACTGGCACTCCAGAATTCTATTATGCGTTGCATCAGTCAGCGTGTATGTGGCGTTTGTTCCAGCAGTCCCAGATAACCACTGAATTCCAATCACCAGACCAGTTCATCTGGAAATGGCTCAAGGTGCGTTCCTCGTAAATCTTCATGCGGTTGGTTTCTATAGTGACCTGTACATTGGCACCGCGGGCCCAAGATTTGAGTTGTTGTTCAGCGTTGCGATCTCGCACTATAACGAGATACAAGGGCTCTGATGCCCTGAAATTGCTTATGGTCATTCAATGTATTGTGGCGCCGTTGGAATTTAGGCGCTTGGCTTTCTTTGTTTTCTTTCGGGTCTGGTTACGATCATGCAACATAGTTTCAAACTGATGATCCAGGGCAAAAAATTCACCGTCGTGCGCCGCGGCCTTGTCATCGCCAACTCCAACCAAGCGCATCATGGCGCCCACGGGAACCATGTCATAGCCTCGGAGATACATGACCTCACAGATATCCATGATGAGATCTTGCACAGCGTCTTCTAATTGTTTGTCATCCAGCATGCAGTATTTAAGCCAGATGCTTCGGCCAACAAAAAAGGCTACCATGGGTAGCCTTTGATCTGAGAGCGTGACGCTCTCTGGGGTTTATGCCTCGACGCGGGTCTTGGCAGCGACCTTGGAAGGCTTGACAGCCACCTTGATCTCGGCCTTTTTAGCGACCTTGGTCTTCTCGGCCAATTTATTAGCCACTGCATAACCTGCATCGCCTTCGGTGATACCGAGAGTCTGCAGATGTTGCAAAGCCTCAAGTTTGGTCATCGGGCGTGGTAGTTCCACCAAGTTAATGTTGGTGCATCCTGATTTGGTCAGGATCTTGACGCGAGCCACCATGTCGTTGGCGAAACGGGCCTTGGTCGTACCATTTTGTGTTGCTGTACCTGCTACGGTAAAGAGTTTTTCTGTTTGTGCCATTTTAAGTTGCCTTTCTAAGTTGCCTAAAGTTGAGAAGTTTACTATTTCGAAATATGCCAATTTCTTAGCATACCCATATTATAGCAAAAAGGGATTTAATGGTCAACCTCTTTTTGCCCTTTGGATTTGCCTTTTTTGCCCATACTTGCCATAGGGTTTTTCGGCGCATCCAAATCCTTTTCCAGTTCTCGTACACGATTCCGGGACAACCAAGCCTCGCGACTGTAGTCTTCAAAACGGTTGAAGCATCGCTCGAAACGGCGCTGATAGACCTTTTGATAAGCCCGCAATGCCTCCACTGCTTCGTGTGTCTCCATGCGGCCCGACTCGACGTCATCCAGGATCTCACCGAGATCATCCACAATGTTCCAACACTTTAGGATGTCTTGTTCGAAATCAAACGCCAGTTCGCTCATTTGGCCAGCTCTTGGCTTTGAGTCTTGATAGTCTCAACACCTCGATCCAACAATCGCGCCACACCCGAAAAGCCTACGGTGGCTACTACCAATCCCAATACAAATCCAATCAACAAGTTTTTCATTACCTGCTCCTTTGCTTTTTCAAACTACCACGACCCGGGGTCAATGTGTCGCCAGACTTATGGGTCTTGTAAGCATGGCAACATTTGCATAAAGTCTGTAGATTGCGCGGACGATTGTCGGTGGGATCACCATTGCGATGATCCACGTCCAGCATGCCCGGCCAAAATATCGTAGTGGTGCACCTAAATCCCAACCGACCATCTTGATTTTGGCAGTGATCCTTGCGATGTTGCAGATAAGGATGCCAGGTATGTCGTTGGTGCGTGGCGCAGATATAATGACCAAATCTGGTACGCCAGAGGTATGTGCCGTCGTCGTATTGATAATGGTAAGTGGCTTTGTTGTGGCAACCCGGCACTTCACAAGTGGGTCTCAGTCTGAGCGTGGTGCGCTTGTCCGAGCGATCTACGTGGATGCGTTTTTTCGTTGCCATGATCACCAACTCGAGTTATAGAACACTTTTAGACCCATGAACAGTTCTGCACGGGCATTTTTAATAAACTCCAGATCGTCGTTGTAGTATTCTGCATCAGCAGGATTGCCGAAAAAGAAACCCTGGGTCTCGGGCAGTTCACCGTTGCGAACATCGTACTCCAGGCGTTCCAGCATGTCCCAGGTGATCTCCAGTTCATCACCGTTGAACGAACCTGAATTGCCGGCACGTTCCCATTCTGCTTTGAACCAGCCGTGTAGGCCAGGGTGCTTGCGCCAGTAGGCAATCTCTCGTGGTTTAGTCACAGTGGCACTCACATATTCTGTGGTACCTTCGGCTGCTTCTGCCGTTTCCCAAAATTCGTTGTATTGGCCCGCACGGCTGGCGGCGTAGGCATACATGTCTAATCCCATTATCTAATCCTCACTCGTTCATCGTTGTGTTGTCGATAATCACATATCTTGTGTCCGATCTTCCTGATGCGTTCGGCCATGTGCTGTGGTGCGTCCTCGAATGCTTTGATGATGTCATCCACTGAGATGTCATCCGTGGTTTCCACCAGATAGAGTTCATAGCCACGTTGGATGTTGGCCTGGGCGCGGATCTTCAATGCCGCTATGGGCAAAGGCATGGGCACTTTATTGGGATCGTCACCCTTGAGCATGGCCCACATCCGCTTTTGCTCGATATCTGATGTTGAAAAGGCTGTTTCCAGACCATAGCAGTCCCACATCAAGAACACGGTCCGGCTCATACCACCCTCACACGATTGAGTTGGGTAGCATCCGGACGATGTGCTTTGACTGCACCCCGGATCACGACATGCTGGCCCACAGGTAACTTCTCGCGATAACTGAAGAACACCATCTGGTTTTGATCAGTCTTGGCTGTGATAAAGTACACATTGTAGTTGGTACTGTACACTGCCTTGACCACGGTCACATCAAGTGACACCTTCTCACCCACTGCGGCCACTGGAGTGCGATCCACATCTGCCAGCACGGCTTCCATCCTGGTGCCTTCTCTCCAGGCACGGATCTGGCTTGTGACCAGTGCGATCTCATAACGGTCCACACCGGTCAAGAACTGCTCCATCTCCACCACATGGCTCAAGGCCTGATCAAACTCGCTCATGTTGCCTTTCAGGCCCTTGATCACCAGATTCTTGCGGACATAGTCCAAGGCCAAACGACCGGTTTCCATGTCCGCTGGAGTGATGCGGCTGGCGTCGGTGATAGCGTCCCACATGTGGATCTTGTTGGCTTGTCGCACCACTTCGTCAGAGATACGACCATCTGCCAGCACCCGATACTCGGGCTCTTTGCGATACTCGCCGCCATTGACACGATCG
>Ga0315909_10005029_pt1 | contig 15340 bp, 23 predicted proteins | sample LakEriMetagenome_11_FD_203527 | JGI IMG/M metagenome (GOLD analysis project Ga0315909, IMG submission 203527) | Freshwater fungal communities from buoy surface, Lake Erie, Ohio, United States - Buoy 2 MA125 | ecosystem: Environmental > Aquatic > Freshwater > Lake | place: USA: Lake Erie, Ohio...
TTCCATTCTTCTCTTACTTTAGGACAAAAACTCATCCATCTTGACTCTCTATTCCACTCAAAATACTTATTAATATCTTCTAATCTAACAACTGGGGCAAATGGTCTATACCATTCTCTATGTTTAACTTTAGCATTTAATATATCTTTCATTTCTGGTAATGAAGGATTACACATTATGCTTCTATTACCTAATGCTCTAGGTCCATGTTCTGATTTGCCTCTAGCTACACCTACTATTTTACCACCAACTAAATCATCAACTAATTTATCTTTGTCTAAATAGTCAGTTGATAAATAGTATGGGTAATTTTGAGTATAATTAACTAAATTATCTAAATCTAGAAGGTCAATACCAGAATAAGTACTATCAAATGATTTAAGTGGTTTTAATTGATTTAACATTAATCCTAAAGCTATGCCACAATCATTAGGATCAGGACCAACAAATACCTCTTTATTAAACTCATTTACTAAACGAGTATTTAATAAAATATTTAAACCACATCCTCCAGTTATACCAACTGGTAAATCATTATATTGTTCAAAATAAGGTTTAGCTACTTCTATAAAACATTCTTCAAATGCTCTTTGTGATGTGGCTGCTATATCCCAAGCTAATTGTCCTTCTAGTCTATTTTGATCATCAAATACTACACCTATTTTTTCTCCTAATGAATTTATTTTTTCTTGATAATTAATTCCATTAGGATCACTTTTATAAAATTCTATAAAATTATTTAGCCATTCTTCTCTAACATCACCATAAGACGCTAACCCCATTAATTTACCTGAGTAGACTAAATTGCCAATGCTTAAAGCTTCAAATTTAATATCTTGTAGGTAATGTCCAAATATCATATAAGGAAATCCTAAGTCATAATGTATATGAGGATTATTTTGGGTAGGATTTATAACTTGTTCTAATAAAATAGGTGATGCTCCTCTAACACAATGATAAATGTTAAACTTACCATCATTACCTCCTCCATCAAATGAGAATACTAACATTTCATCATGTGGAGATTGATAAAAACAACCAGCAGCATGAGATTGATGATGTAAACCAAATATATAATTTTTAGCTGGTATGTTTTTTTCTAATGTATATGTCACATTGTCCATTATAACATCAGAATTTAAATAATAACAGTTTTCAAACTCTGTTATATTTAATTTATTCATTATCCATTTAGGAATATACTTTGACAAAAAAACAATGTCTTGATAACGTGGAGTTAAGTATTGAGCTAAACCACTATTCTTATAGTTTAGAAATCTTTCAAGTTCTAATACTAATAATATTTTCCCATTTTCTTCAACCACATATCCAGCGTTATGTGATCCATAAAAAGATATATTAGCCATTTTATATTTTATGTTCTATTCGTTCAGCCCATCCTCTTTCTTCACTATAAGCCCAAGCTACCATACGCTTAGGTTCTTTATCAAAGTAAAGAAAATATTCTTCGTAATGAATAGGACTATTATTATTTAAAAATTCTTGTAATTGATGTCCTTCAATATTTCTACTATGAATACCAATTCCATTTTCATCATCAAATGCTATTAAAACTGATTTATAATCATTAGCTGGTAATTCATTTCTATGTACTGTTACTAAATGATAAAATGATTTAGACCAAGGACTATCTTGTGGTGTTGGAGGATAACCATTATCAATAGTATATTTTTGAACTGATTTTTCTTTAAAATTAACACCAGCATAAGCTTCATACTCAGCTAATGTTCTAACATTACCTAAATCATAACCTGTCAAATCAATACCTTCTTCAGTTCTAAATAAACATCTAATTTTTTTACGAGCATAATCTTGTTTATTCCACCAATCAACTCCTCTTTTAGCATCGTCATCCCATTTTAACATTCCACTTCTCTCTTCTCTCATTGTTGAATGCCAGACTACTAATTTATGAGGATGGAACATATCATAACCATGAGTATAAGATCTAACTGTTAAATTAATTTCTTCACCACTGAAATAAATGTCTGGGTCATGTTTAATTTCTTTAGCCCACTCAGATCTAGCAAAACAAAAATGTCCTGATAAAAATCTAGATGGAGCTGGCTCAGTCATATTTTGCCATCCTCTTAATAAACCTGGACGGATAAAAATAGTGCCATGTGGGTAAAAACAAACAAAATGTTGTTGCCAAGGCTCCATTGTTCTTCCTCCTGGATCATTAAATGGAGTATATAAAGGTAAATAAGCAGCTAAGATTGGCTTATGTCCTTTTTTCTCCATTTGATTATGCATTTCAATTAATGTGACATCCCAGTCTTTAGCAAAACGGTGATGTGAATCTAATTGGCATATATAATCTTCATCAGTTAAAAGTTGTTCATTAATTACTGCTCTAGCCCAAGGTAATCCTTTAGCTTCAGTATATAAACACTCATATATTTTAAAGCGTTTATCATTTTTATACTCAGTTAAATCATCAAATCCATCTTCAGGATGATATTGTCTACAAATACCAAAATGAATACGTTTAGGATACTTAGCGTTTTCTAGAGCTGATTTAATAGTGGGTATTAATTCAGGATCTCTATAAGCTGGAAGATGTACTAATATAGTTTCTTTTTTACTCATATTTAATTTGATTTTCTATTCTATCACACCAGTCTTTTGATTTGCTATGTGGCCACACTCTCCAATATGTTGGTTGTTTATCACCCATATATTCTCTCCAAATGTGTATAAACTGATCATTTGGATCTGATTTAATTAAGTTATAAATTTCTTCAGCTGTGGCGTCTTGTCTATAAAGATCATTTCCATTTTCATCTAATATAGCTATAACAAAAGCATCATAATCAGATTCTTTAAGAAGTTCTTTCCAAACATCAATACAAACTTTAATTTTACTTAGTAAATTGTCCTCAAAATTTTCTTGTGGTAATGGTAAGGGTTTATATTCAGCTGTATTTTTATGAACTTGTCTAGTTATAAATTTAACACCAGCATAATGCTCATATTCTTCTAAAGTACGTTCTGTACCAAAACCATATTTTTCTATATCAGTTAGAGAATCTTCTAAAACATTTCCCATACCATGCAAATATCTATATCTAGAGTATGATATTGAGTTTTTCTTAGCCCATTCCTTATCATCATCCCATTGTTTTGTTTTTCCATTTCTAGTGTACTCATGCCATATAGTCACTTTATTTGGATGAAATAAATCATATCCATGAGTAAATGAACGAGCTGCTAACGATGGTTCTTCACCATGGAAATAATAATATGGATCATACTTAACTTCAGTAGCCCATTGTCCTAAAGTGAAAATAAAATGGCCTGATAAAAATCTAGATGGTATTGGTTCTTTTAATTCTTTCCAATTTGTTATAGTGTGGGGCTTAATAAAGATAGGACCCTCAGGCATATACCTATCAAACTCTAAACTCCAACACTCATTAACTCTACCTACAGGATCTGTATTAGGAAAGAAACCTGGTAGATAAGCTGTTAATAATGGTTTTTTGTGTCCTTTCTTTTTGAGTTGCTTAAACATTTTAATTAATGTAGCGTCCCAATTCTTGTCAAATCGATGATGAGAATCTAATTGTAAATAATAAGTTTCTCCATTGTATAACTCTTGTATTAGATTTCTAGCCCAACAAGCACCTTTAGCTAATTCATAAGGTACCTTAATAAACTTAAATCTAGAGTCATTAATGAACTCATCAACATTTTCTGTCTCATCATGTTGCCAACAAATTCCAAATTTTAATCTATTAGGATTCTTAGCGTTGGCTAAACAATTCCTTAAAGTAGGTAATAATTCAGGGTCACGATAGCTAGCTATCGAAATAAAAATTGTTTCCATAACATATTAAATATAACTTAGAGTTCTTGGTTTTCCAATAACCCTTTAGCTTTTTCATAACTCATATTATAAACTTTTTTTCTTCTATTGCCAGTTGTAATCTCAAGTTCAGAACATAAAGTTATAAAATTATTTATATCAGTTTGATTACAAGGTATTTTAGATGAAGCCACTAACGCTATAAGTTTAGTACGAGCCAAAACTGGATCTTGTTCTTTTTTTCTTCCGTTTTGATAATACAATTTTAATAAACGTAAATGTACTTCTAGTTGTTTAAACTTAGGTGTAGTCATTAACTGTTTCATATCATCATATGAAGTCCAAATATAATAAGCATTAAATGCTACTCCTATTAAAATAATTAATTCTAAAAAGAACACCATTACAGCAAAAGCAAAATCATTTTGTTTTAACTCTTCTATTTTAGTGGCTGATTTATTTTCAGTTTTAGATTCAATTTCTTTTATTTTAGTATCTTTAGTTGTTTGTAAAACAGTTACAATTGAATCTCTATATTTTCTATCTGCTCTAGTTGTTGATCTTTGATTACGATAAAATTCTATTTCTTTATCATAATATTTAGCTATTGAATCTGTTTTAGTTGTTAATGTTTGATCAGTCACTGCTTCAATAGTTTCTGAGTTATCAATTAATCTATGAGCTCCATTTAGTCCTAAATAAAATGATCCTACAACTAATGATAAAGTAACTAACACACCTATAGCTATATTAAATGTGATTTTTTTAATTCTTAAAATAGTACTAGTTAATTGTTCAAAAGCAAATCGCTTAAATAATTCATATCCTGTCATAAACAGAATAATGAATATAGAAAAGAAAACACCTTGTCCTGGAAATAAAACAGGTATGGTATTAGTCACATCTTTAATAAAGAAATAACTAAATAAAATTAAAAATATATTTCCTAAAAATGAGAAATAGTAAAGCGTCCTACTTAGAGGATTGAAATTTTTCTCAAAGTTAAACGTTTCTAATTCATTTCTAAGTTGAAAAAACTTATCTAATTTCATAACTCTATAATTACATTATCTTTGGCTAAGACAATCACACCACCAAACAATGGATGTTTTTTATCTACCTCAACCTCTTGCCCTTCAAAATAAACAGTACCTTGCCAATTAAATTGTTTCAAAACTTTAAATTTACGTGTCTTGCTCTCATAAGGAAATAACTCATTTAGCATTTCTCTACGTTCATTACATCCGCATCCTTCAGCTCCCGCTAATTTAGCCACAGCATCAGCTACTTTATCAATGCCAAAAAAATTAGTTACTTTAGCTATTGTGTCACCTAATCCTTGTGATTGTTGCTTTGGGTCAAATCCTTCCATATATAACATTTTACGTTATATAAATATATACAAAGGTAAGAAAAATGTAAAATTAAGAAGTGGAACCACTAATAGCTAAAATTAAACTACCACTATTAGATATGTTAGTTAAAATAAAATTACCACTTCCGCTTATATTTGATAATGTTATAGACATATAATATAAATATGAAGAGTAAGTGTCCCTCATTTGAGGAGCACTTTTTGGCGCTAATTTAGTCACCTACAGATTATAATGAATTTCGTTGTTTATCATTTTGCCATTGTCCTGAATACATTTCAGCTGGTTCACATTCATGGAAATATATTTGAGCTACTCTAGCATTTTTTTCAATGAATATTGTCTCATGAACATATAATAATGTGCCCATATTATCTGTTTTAAAACCTGGATCAAACACAGGTGAGTTAATAATAGCTCCATTACGATATAATGATGAGCGTTGTTTAATAAACGCTACTCTATTATCAGGAATATTACATCCTTCCCAAAATGTAATATCATATACTCCTTCATGTAATAACCAACCTTCAGCTCCATCTAATTTGATAGGATCAATTGGTGTATAAGTTGTTAACTGTGTTTTATCTTTTAATACCTTACCAATTGGACCAGGAGCATAAACATTGCCTCCAATTTTATTACCAACTTTATTCACTGATTTTAAACTAAGATCATATCCAACTTGTGCTGGTTTACCTTTAGTTTCATTTAATTTAAGTAATTCTTCTTCTAAAATTTGTTTAACATTTAGCATAGTTTAAATATATTAAAATTCTTCTATAATTCCAAGTATTTCAGCTCCTATTAACATTCCACCAGCAGCATTGAAATACCATTCATTAGCCATCATTAATGCTAATCCAGCAAATATTCTAACTACTGATTTGATTAGACTAATTCTAAAATGCCAATTTGTTTTACTCTCCTTTGGTTGCATAATCTGCTATTGTTTTTGAATCTTTATTTTCCCATGGATATACTATCCACTCATTTAATGGAGCTATTCTCCACCAGAAATGAGGTTCATACTCCGCTGTTGTTTTATAATGTATTGTAGCTGTATAAACATTATCTTCAAACTTAAAACGTTTTAATGTTTTACCTGAATCACAAATATCATCTACAACTAAAATATTACCATTTATTTGTTTAATATTAGCTTGAGATACAAATGGAATATTCATTTTATGAGATAATATAACTGCTGGAATCAAACCTCCACGAGGTAATCCTCCAATAGCTGATATTTCAATATTGCTATTGGTAATGTTGATAGCTAATCTTTCAATAGCATCATCAATATCTCTCCATTGTATAAAACGCTTAATCATTATTTATAGCCTTCCATATTTAATTTAAGCATCTCCATCACTTCCATCTTAGCTGTTCTAGTGTGATCAGCAAATACACCTGATACTTCACTTGTGACCATACTAGCTCCAAAATGTTTAACACCTCTACAGCTAACACAATTATGATAAGAATGTACTACCACCATTACATTTTCAGTTTCAGCTACAGCTTGAATAGCATTATGAATAGCGACTGTAAGTTGTTCTTGAATAGCACCTCTACGAGCGAAATGTTCTACAATACGATTTAATTTACTTAATCCAACTACTTTACCATCAGCTCCTGGAATATAAGCTACGTGTGCTTTACCTAGGATTGCTTGATGATGGTGTGAACACATACTTACAATTGGAATATCTCTTTCTAATACAATACCTTGATATCCATCACTTGGAAATGCTGTAATATCAGTTGGTAAATTATAACGTCCTGCCCATAAATCAAACACATACGCTTTAGCTACACGACGAGGTGTCTCCATACTATTTGGATCGTTTTTCCAATCAACACCTAAAGCTGTAAGGAAATCACCATATGCTTTTTCAGCATCAGCTACAATTTCCCATTTTTCATCATCGCTAAGTGAACGATGATCATCTTTAATAAGAATGTTATAAAGCTGAGTTGAAATACCATTTGCAAACCCAGCATGTGCTGTTTCTAATGTTTCAGCATTAGCAATTTTTCTACGTTTATTCTCCATCATTATTTTCTTTATTATTTAATTTATCAATTTCTTTTTGGGTATCCAAAAGTTTCATTGCTACCATAGTATTAAAAACTGAAATTTGGTTCCATATTTTTTGTACTTCATCTTTAAGTTTATTAATCTGTCTCCATTGAAGTACTTGCATACCCATCAAAAAAATAATAATACCTATATAAACATGGTCTTGTGTTAGTGTAAATGTCATATTATGAGTTTAATTCCCAGTAGCGTTGTCTTACTTTAGCTCCTAATTCAGAATCATTTGGAGTGTCATATACCCAGCTCATAGGTACAGTCATTTCTCTACGATCTGTTCCTGCGTTGTAACATTTAGAGCATAATTGACCTGCTCCCTCAATATAACCAATTCTCATATCAATATGAGTAGAGCGTTTGTAAGGTGTTTCTACACCACATAAAACACAATGATCAAATTCATCAGCTAGCATTTTAGATTCTGCTTCTAAAGCACAACCTAAATGATTATATCCATGTAGATAATCGTACTCTACATCTGAAGTGTCCTTGCCACAATATTTGCAAGTCCACATTGATAGTTGTTGTGACATATTATTTCTTTTTAGTTTTCTTCTTTGGTACTGCTTTTTTAGCCTTTGGTTTCTTCTCAACAATTTCTTCTAATACTGAAAATTCAGTACTATCTTCATAACACTGATCATCATCTAATCGCTGGATACCTTCACACAATCCATCAGGACATTCTTCAACCATCTCAATCGCTTGATCTTCATCTTCAGCTTCAACTATATAAGTCCAAGCTTCTACAAGGGTACGTTCACCCATAATTTTATACTTTGGCATATTATTTCATTTTATTTATTTGTCTTAACATATCTATTGTACCATAAATTACAAAAACAACTAATGATATGATAACTGTCCATGCTAAAAATTCTTTCATATTATACATTTAATGTTTTATTCCAAGCTGAAATGTGTAAACGAGTTAATCCTCTAAATTTATATTTCTTAGCCATTTCCAAACAGAATTGAGTACGCTCATGAAAATCATCTTGATCATCTAAACCAGGCATACATACTATATTCTTAAGTGGTACATTAAGTGGTGTTACAAATTCTTCAAATATTTCTTTAACATCATCTTCAGTACTAATAACAAATTTAAACTGATAGTTTTTATGTTCCATAATACGTCTAAGAGCAGGTTCAACAAAACGTTGTTTCTTAGTCATACCTGAGTTGGCTAATTTAGGTGAACAGTTAATTTGATCAATCATTTGAAACAATTTATCATCAATATAAACTGTACCATTAGTTTCAATTTCATAATATGGTCTAATATCACAACTGTCGTGATATTTACTTAACCACTGATTAGTGAAATTAACAATTGCTTCTTGATGTCCTTTAATTGTAGGTTCACCACCTGTCCAAATAATATGAATATTACCAGCTTTGATATCTTCATATATACCTTCTTCTCTCCAACGGTTAATTAAATATTCAAACTCTTGATCTACACCTCTCCATAACCACTGACTTGTAGAATCACAAGTCCAAGTTGCTTTACCTTCAGCATGTAAATCACCTACAAATATTTCTCCGTCTTCTAAATTTTGGTCTTTCATTAATTGATTAGTGAATGCTCTACTCATACCGCAAGTTAGGTTACAAATACCTAAACGAACAAAGTAAGAGGGCACTCCAGAAGAGATACCCTCACCTTGGACAGAGTAGAAGTCACTAGAAATTAATAGTTTGTTTGGATCTATTTTACTCATAATATTATTCCTTTTACGATTTTATATTTTGATTTATCAGGTACATAGTAGGCATTATTAACATCTTCATGCTTACCGTAATACCATTCTTCATGTACGTTTAAAGCAATTTTCATTACCTCTTTACCTACATAAACATCCTCATATCCGCCTTCATATCCTTGAGTGAATACATGTAAGTCAGGATCTAATTGCTGTAGTTGCTCTATTAACTCTTTAACTGTCATTTAAACAATGTTTTTATATATGTGAATATAATACTAAAATTTGGCCATTCAGTTATCATTAAAACACTTAAATGTTTTTCACCACATAATCCTAACATATGTTCTATAACATGAATCATATATTTGCTTTTTTATGTTCAGCTAATACTGCTTCAACGTGTGTTTTAGCTACTTCCCAACTTACAGGACCAGTTTCATCAGCGTATGCTACAGGATCAGGACGACCTAATTTAATAAATGATTCAACTCGTTCTACTGAAGCAGCTGATTTATAATCAGAATACCACTCTCCATCAATACAAATTGGTTTATAACTTGTATTAGTGCGTTTATATAATTCATCAAAATCTAAACCTAATTTTTCACAACATTTTTCTCCATCTTGTAAAATACCAAATTTATCAGTATTAAGATATGGTGTGTAAGTAGATACTCTATGTGATTCCCAATTACCTAAAGTAAACGCTCCATAGTCAGCATCTCTAAATTCTTGTCTACAATCAGGATAAATAGCATGATCACCAGCATGAATACCCATTGCAATATCACATGTTGTATCTTTTTGTGTAGCAATTGATAAAGCTACTGCTTGAATCAATGAACTGAATATTTTATTACGATTAGGTACAACTGTTTCTTTCATATTGTCCTGTTCATAGTGTCCTTCAGGAACATCTTTACCACCTTCAACTAACGCTGAATTAAGTAATTTTTGTAAACCATCAATTTTAATAATTTGATGTTTTACATAATTGTCCACTTTATTATAGAACATTTTATCATTAATGTATTCTACTAATGATTTAGCACGCTCAAGTTCAACACGGTGCTTTTGTCCATAATCAAAGGATAGAGCTGTTACTTCATAGCCATTGGCGAGTAGATGAAGCAGCAAGGTGGAGCTATCCATTCCTCCACTTAGTGATAATACTGCTTGTTTCATTTTGTATATTGTTTAAATTTATTAATATTGAATTTAATATCTTCTAATCGCTCAGTCAAATCTACTTCAAATAACTCTTCAATCTTAGTTTTTGGTTTGTACTCAATTCCATTATCTCCATATCTAACACCTTCAGATCCTACAATAATTGGATTTGATGTGTCAACTGAATTAATCCATTCAAATTCACTATGTGCCATTATCTCTTGTGGTAATGAACATCCAAGTAAATGATGATATAATCCTTTTCTAACAATACCTTTTTCTAATAATATTCTGATTAATTCAATCCTACCATACATTTGAGCTAGTAGTGATGAATGATTAGGATACTTATCAATATAAGCTATACTTGAATGATTAAATGCTATATGTTTATAGCCTAAATCAACTAATGTTTGATATGTGATTATTAATTCACCCATATCCTTACCTTGACAAACAGCCATTAAGTTAGTGTTTTCAGGTAAGTTATTTTTATAATTAATCATCCAATGCTTAGCATTTCTAATTGTAGTGATTGAATCATTCCAAGCATCAGGAACAATAAAAATATTAGGATGAATTAAATTAATTTTATCAAGTAAATCTTCTGTTGTGTGAGTCACACCTTCAAATAATCCATTATCCATAATAATGAATCTACCATCTAGTCTAGATTTTTGAAAGAATAATCTATAACGATCATATTTGTCTATCAAATGAGGAAGACAATAATCATAGTCATTCCACTCATAACTGTAATGCATTAAATCAATTGGTAACTCGTGGCTTACTTTCATTTTATTTATATTTGTGTAATTTTTCTTTATACTTATCTATCTGGATTTGACAATACCATTTACCGAGCCAACTAGATGCTTCAGCATATTTTTTCTCCCATTTTTCTATTTGTCTAAAAATAGGTTTATTAGCTTTATTAATAATATCTATATCATAGTAGCTGTTATTTTCAAGCATACCTTCTTCCCATTCTTCTTTTTTACTCTTACTCATATATAGCTGTGTTTTTATTATGTTCCATAAATTCTACTCTCACAACTTTAACTCTACCACTAGTTTCTTCTTGAACAAATGTATTTAATTTTTCAAAAACATATTTAGCAAACTGCTCCGCTCCAACAGCTGGAAGTATTCTGGTTTGTGCTAATCCATGTTCGCCCATTGCTTTAAATCCTTCAACATATGGATCATCTTCTGCTACAACTAATGTATGATCAAACATATAGTCCATCCACTCTTTAGGATTCATACCATCAATAGTTCCTTTAGCTCTTTTCATACCACCAAAATCCCATACCCAATTTCTTTCGTCTAACTCACCTTCAAACCATACTCTAAATGATACTCCATATCCATGAAGAAATCTACAATGTGTGCCTTCAGCTTTCCATTGACGGAATACACAACTAAAACCGTCAAATAATTTTGTTGATTGAAACTTACTCATATATTATATTTTTTAGGTCTTCCTCTACGTTTTTGTTTTGTTCTAAAATTATAAGTAGCTTTTATTAGGTCATAAAGTTCTCTTAATGTACCTTCAAAAGTCTCCATTTTAGATTCTAGTTCATCTTTTTCTATTTCGAATAAACCAGTAATATTTTTCTTATAGTTTTCTATACGTAACGGCTCATCTTTTTCAAAATCATTCATTAAACGTCTATAACGTTCTCTATATATTGTTTGAGATTCATGTCTAGTAGATGGATTACTTATATGACCTGTTTTTTCTTCCATCTCAAGTAAGGCATATTGTGCTTGCCAATAATAAGACGAAAAATCAAAGTCTCCATTATCAATCTTAGCATGCACAGCATCTTTAGATGACAACGGAGACTTATCTTTAAATTTTCGCCACCAGAAAAACTGGTTATATTTAAGGGGAGTTAATTTATTAATCTCCCTCATTATTGTTTTTGGATTGTGATTTATCATAACCTTTTTTTGATTTAAATATATCTATTTCTTCCTTGGTCGCCAAATATTTGTCTTGTACATTTATATTTCCACGATTATATTGTGGCTCATAAGGACAATGTCTACAACCATTACCACAACATTGACCACGTTCTAAATGGAACAGAGCAGTAAACACTACTCTGTCTCCATCTTTATAGTAATGAACGTTTTCAATATAATTAAACGACCTCACAAGCACCTCCTGCACAAGCTGCTTGATCCATCAAAGCTGTATTATCAGCAAATTCAACTACTTTACTTAAATCAATTGAATGTAAATGTTGAGCCATTTCATTGAATTTTTCCTCAGTAATATCTTCAAATGGTGCTTGAGTGTATGTACCTCCAAAATAAGGTAATACTGATAAACCATTGAATGTATCTTTATTTTCCCACATCCATTGTCCTACTTTTTCCCATTCACCTTCTTTAATTGATACTGTAGCTGATACGTTGTTTGTATTAGCTCCTTTACGATGTCCTTTTTTAACCCATTGTGTGTTAAATTTCTTAACACGCTCAAGCATATCCATTACATCCTCAGTTCTTAAAATAGAACCTTCTGGAGCACGTTGTGGTACTGAAATTACAGCTTGAATTGTTGGTTTAAAGAAATCATCTTCAACTAATTCTGGATGATGAATAGCTAGATGAGTATAAATTGCTTCATTCTTACCTACACGAATGCGTCTAATATAAAAATCATTATGCCAAGCGTGAATACCACTTGATGTACCTAATACTAATGAGCTAGTACCTGATGGTTTAACTGTTGTAACACGAGCTGCTTTATTAATACCAATTTTTTCAGCTACTTCAGCGTTTACTTCTTTAGCTAAGTCAGCTGCTTTCTTTAAATCATATTTTAAGATAGCTCCTGATCCAATACCTGTCATACCAACACCTAATAAAGCATCTTTTTCAGTTGTTTTTCTCCAAATATCTCTTAGATAATGGAAGTCAGTATAAGCAGCTTGTAATGTTCCTATAAATGCTCCTACACGTACTCTTTCATTTAAGTCTTCTTGTGATTCAACATTTGAAACATTCACCTCACATAAGTTACAAAACTGATAAGGACGTAAAGCAATTTCACAACATGGGTTAGTACCCCAATCTTTGTCATTGCTAAAATAAATACCGGGTTCACCACTGCCGCTTAATTCAATTTTCTTCCATAATTTGAAGAATTCTTCTTCATCAATTTTGTGACGCATAACAACGGCAGAGTTATTAGCGCGACCACGTTGAGGATTTTCTTCCCACCAATTTCCAAATTTACAAGTTAGCATTGCTTCATCATCTAAATTAAATAATGAAATTAATGCTGCTCTTCTAATACCACCTGATAATACTGCGTCTGCAATATGACAAGCCATATCATGAGCTTCTACTGATGATAATTTATCACCATTTTGTTTACGGTCAAATACTTTTTGTAAGTTGAACAAACATTCTTTCAATGGCTCAGGACCAGGTGCTTTACCACCTACAGTAATTAATTGAGCACCTTTAGGGCGAATATCTCTAAAGTCAAATAATGGTAATGGAGCACCTGTAAAATATGCTTTACATAACATACGAACAGCATCAGCCCATCCTTCAATACTATCACCAATTAAATAACGTTTTGTTTTAGTTGGTACTTTAATTTCTGGTAATTGTTCAATGTGATGTGTTTGTACTGAGTATCCTACTCCACATCCACTTAACAGTAAAAACATTATTTCACTGAATGAACGCCAATCATCAATAGGCAGAAAAGAACAATTAAATATACGAGCATTATTAAGCTCAATGGGTTTACCTGCGAACTGTAAGCTACGCATCGACGGTAAAACTTTTTTATCATATACTAATTTATAAGCGTTTTCAATTTCATCTTTTAATTGAGGAAATTTTTCTTGATGCATTTCCTTGTTTCTAGTCACTAGTTCTTCCCATGTTTCTCTTCTGTTTAATTCAGGCCTGAATTTAGCATACTTCATGTATGTAGTAATTTCAGATAGAATTTCTTGTGTTACGTCCATTTTGATATTTATATTTAAAAGTTAAGTGTACAATGTCCTGCCATCATTTGATAGCCTTTCTTTTTTTATGTTTTAAAATTTAAAGTAAGCGACTATCTAATTCAGTCATCTGGAGATACAAAATAAAATCTTCAAAAATATCTTTAGGTATACCTTTTAAGTTTAAAGCATGTTCTTGAAGAAGTGATTCTGAAATTCTGTCGCTGGTGTTCTCTAATAACAATGGTTTAAAGCCACTAAAAACTTCATTGATAAGTTCTAGTTCATCAAAACTATCACCAAAATCTTCAGTTTCTTGAAGATATTGACTCATTAACTTTTCTATTTTGGCTTTAGAGTATACCATTTTTATAGAGTTTTTTTACTTCCTTGATTATTGTTGTTGTTAACTTAATAATTGCTTCTTTAAGTTTTTGTAACAACGCTTTTTTCTGTTGTCCTATACGAAGACCATTGAATGGAACTTCAACATTCTTCATATGGGGTTCTAAATATTGACGATAAGCATTTCCTGCTAAGATAACAAACTTATCTTTTTGCAGATCATAACCTTTCTTTTTTAATTGGTCTAAGACAACTTCAGCCCACTTCTCACGTTCTGGAGCTGGCATTTCTTTTAATGTCTTATTGTATGGTTCAATTTTAGCACGTAATGGTACTAGATGATATTTAGCGGAGATAATATATATATCATTTGGGCTAGTCAGTTTTTTAGCATATTCCAATTGTTTTTTAAACAAATCAGAATTATAAAGTTCTTCAGCAGGAGCTGCTTGACTTTCTTTACCAGCGGAACATGATACTAATACAACCTTACTCATATAGGTATAAATATAATTGAATTAACTATTATTATTAAGTTCAAAAAATTTCTTTTTAAGTATATCTCTATCTACAGAGTCAAAATTTTCATTTAGTTTAACTGGGCGTTCTCTTTCAAGTGTTTCTTCATCTAATTCATCAGTGTCAATTTGTATATGACCTGTTGATGTGTCTATGACAGCTGAATAAGTAACACCATCCATACCATATCGATTTTTCATAATATGGAATCTACCAGTACCACCTGCTTTGTCTTGACGTCGACGTGAAATTGACATTGCAAAATCTGTAATCATCATTTTATTATAAGAACCAGCAGCTTT
>Ga0315909_10005030_pt1 | contig 15339 bp, 13 predicted proteins | sample LakEriMetagenome_11_FD_203527 | JGI IMG/M metagenome (GOLD analysis project Ga0315909, IMG submission 203527) | Freshwater fungal communities from buoy surface, Lake Erie, Ohio, United States - Buoy 2 MA125 | ecosystem: Environmental > Aquatic > Freshwater > Lake | place: USA: Lake Erie, Ohio...
TTGGGTCAAGATTCATCATCATTTGATCAAGGAACTGAGTTTTTTCATTCAATGCTTTGGCTGTTGCAGCTTTGTCACGCTGTGCCGCACTCTGATACTGACCGCTTGCCAGATAAGATGCAGCACGTTCCATAGCCTCATTGGGTGACATCTGAGGATTCTTACGTTGAATGTCTTCAGCCACTTGAACAAGCGGAGGCAAACGATTAGCAGTGGCAGCTTGGATACTGTTGCCACGGGCCTGCTCTTGAAGCTTGGCAATGTCCATTTGATTGGAGAATTCTTTCTGCTTCAAGTCCAAACCGATCTTCTCGGCATCCTGCTTGTGTTTAAACGCAGCTTCAAAATCACCACGCGCTTCGGCACGACGGGCAGCTTCAAGTTCTGCACGCATCTTAGCCATGCCCATCTCTTGGTCACGACGCATCTTGATTTGAGCGTTTTCACGTTCATCTGCTTTGGCTTGTGAAGCGCCAGCAGATCTACCAAATCCACCTAACAAAGCACCAATACCTTTTCGACCACGGGTAGATTCACCTGCGTCAATAAGTGCTTGCCAGAAGTCAGCACGTGTACGGCCTTTCTCTTGGGTAATGAACCTAGCCCTATCGTCTTCATCTTGCTTGGCAATTTTATCTAGCAGCTTCTGGAACTCGCTGCCAGCCACGCCGGGATTGGCTGCTTTAAACGCAGCCAGTTCATTTTTGTAAGCATCTTTATCAGGTGCTGTAAAGGATGGAGCGCCGGGCATCTTCATGCTGGCAGGGATACCGCCACCGGCTGGTGCGGGCATAGGAGGCATAGGTGGTGGAGCCACTGAAGCAATGCCCATAGGTGGGCCTGCGTTCTGACGAGCCAGACGAGCAGTCTCTGCTGCGCTTTGATCATCAGGACTAAATGTAGGCTGAATACGTGCCGCAGCTTGCTGTTTAGCATCACGGAGAGGGATGCCCATGGTCTTACCCAAAGCACCGGCAGGGCCAGACTCAGTACTAAACGCAGCACGTCTTGCATCGTTTAAAGCAGCATCAGCCGCTGCTGCGGCTTGTTGAGCAGCAGCAAAGCCTTCGGGGTCTTGTTGTTGTTGGCGCAAACCATATTGGCGCAAGTTGTTTCTAGCTTCCCTAGCTGCTTGTTCAGCTTGGTCTACAACTACATCACCTTCAGCAAAAGCGACGACACCGCCACCTCCTGCAAATTTAAACATGTCGTTTGTTGGCAGGGAAGTCAAACCACCCGCAGCCATCTGCTGAGGCTGTGGCATTTCCGGCATCTCTTCCTCTGGCTGTGGAGGCTGAGGCGTACCTTCTGGCACTGGCTGGGGTTGACCCATCAGGCTTTGTTGAAGCTGTTGGTTAGACTGCGCTTGTTTAGCCGCACCGGCCTGCATCAAATCAGCCGCCTGTCCGGTCAGTTCTTTCTCAAGCTTGTCTTTGACTGTGCCCTCAGGAGGTGTTCCTGTCCTAGCAGATTGCTCCATCTGCTTGCGACGATTCAACTCACCTAAAGCCAAATAGGGAGGAACCTGAGGGTTCTTCCCATTAGCGTATTCCATGATTGCCCTCATGGGCATATCCTTGAGGTGCTCTTGTACTTGGATCAGATTCATAGCGAACCCTTAGGTCAATTTAAACTTGTTCAATGAGTCCATGATAGAACCCATACCGCCGATTGAAGACACCAACGAACCAAGGCCAGATTGCTGGGCTGCTGTGTTGGTGACCGTAGAGATAGGCAGACCCTGAAGCATGGACTGCAAGTACTGCGTCTTCTTCATGGGATCATCACGTTGTGCAAGAAATTCGTTGTAGTCTGCGCTGATACCTTGCTGTTCAATACCACGCTGTTGACCACCCGCCTCAGACATCATGTCAGCCAAAGTCTTTGCTTGGGCTTGCTCAGTATTAAACTGGCTCATGGCCTTGTCGTACGCACTTGCGTACCCCGTGCCAATAGCTTTGTTTTGCTCTTGGAGCAGATTGCGGTTAGCCTCAGACTCCATGATGGCCTGACGGCCACCACCATAACCACCGGCTTGGGTTAACTTAGCCATGCTTGGTTGGAGATTGATGTCAGACTGACGGCGCAGTTCGGCCAATTGAGGCTGTAGGACTGACTCTAAATATGGATTCATGTACTGAGCCGCTACGCCAGTAGGCTGACCGGAAGGAGGTTGTCCACCCATAGGTGCACCCATACCGCCCATAGGAGGAGCGCCAGCACCTGTACCAACGGCTCCGGGACTATAAACACCGGGAGCCATGGCGGGAGGCTGATACGCACCTGTGGAACTAAATGATTGACCAAGCTGACCGGGGAAGGACAGATTGCCCAACCCTTGAAAGACTTTGGACTGTAAGCCTGACTCACCCGCAGTTTGAGGGCCACCGTACACAGCATAAGGCTGGTCGGCAATAGCTTGGGCTTTGCCAAGCATATCCGTTACATACGGGCCTGCCCACTCAGATAGGGTGGAGGATGATGAGCCACCGGAAGTGGGGGTTAGTCCTGCAATGGGTGTAGTAGCCATGTTTAAACCTTACGCTGGTAAATATTTATCAGCCTTGGAATTGGCTGCAATGTTTTTCATACTCTTGCCACGAGCCTTCTTGATGCGATCCATCATGGCGTAGAGTTTACGTGCTCCTGCGTCTGTAGATCCATTACCGATCTCAGAAACAATACGGGCTGGGATGACAAACTCGCCATCGGCCAGACGGGCTGGTTGGTTCTTTCCAATCATCGCAGGGATAGAGTCAGATACGCCATCGCCCGGCCCTTTCAGGAGGCGACCGCCATCGGAATAACTACCTAAAGAACCCAGCCCGCCTTCAGCCATACCGCCTGCGGCGTATGTATCTTGGATGGTTGGGTTAGGCTGCGTAACTTGCTCTACTGGAGCGGCTGGCGCTGCCGGGGCAGCAGCCTGAGGCGTGTAAACCATGGGTGAGAAGTACGTCACACCACCTGAGCCGGGGCGACGGGCAATGCCTGCATTTGGCCCCATGGCTGCCTGATAACGGGCTTGAATGTCAGCCAAAGGAGATTTGGTTACATCTGCGATTTGCTGAGGAGAAACGCCATACTCATTCATTGAACGAGCAATCATGGAGTCGTTTAAACCGGGTCGCTTTAGGTAATCCATCACAGCTTCGTTGGAAGGTGCAGGGCCACGATTCACTGTGCTAACAGGAGGTGCGTACTGTGTACGTGAAGCTGTGTACTTTGGTATGCTTCCTTGGAAACCTTTGTAGCCACCACCACCAGAACCGCCAACAGAATTAAGCAAAGCACCCAAACCACCCAGACTTGCTATCTGGGCCATAGATCCGGACTTGCCGGACAAGATTCCGCCAATGGTGCTCAGGATACCGGGGTCGTAATTTATATCCGACAGAATTTGGGAATTAGATGGTGACGAACCTAAATCGTTGTAGGTAAACGCATCGTTTCTAGGATCCGCAAAAAAATCGTATTCTTCACCCATATTAGCCCCTTGCTTGAATAATTTGCATTAACTCTTCTTGCGTCATGTTGTTATCGCCTGAAGACATGATTTGTTGAAGTAACGCAGATATGTCATTTTCGCCGCCTTTTGCTTCTTGTGCAACAGGAATTGCTGGAAGAGGCGCTTCTGCTCCCGCCTTGGTAACACTTAGCTCATGGTACGGAGACATCATCAAATCGCCTGTCGGGGCAACTTGCTGTTTTTGACCGCCAAAGTCTTTGCCGTAATAGAACACACTTGCTAACGGAGCAGCTACGGCCTCGCCACCACCACCGCTTTGCGGCATCTGGAAAGGACTTGTGGTCTGCGGCGTTTTCTTGGTCGGTGTCTTGGTTGTGGGTGTAGTAGGCGTAACTGGCGTAACTGCTGGAGTTGTTGTAATTGGCGTAGTTGGTGTAAACACACTAGGCGGTGTATACGTGCCGGGAACTTCTACACCACCCACGTTGATTGCATCAGGCGTAGATACGTTAACGTTAGTGTTGACGTTTGGATTGACCGTTGGATTGGTCGTAACAGTCGGAGTAGTTGTAACCGTGGGGGTAGTGGTAACTGTTGGAGTGGTATTAACCGTCGGGTTAGTGTTTACATTAGCGTTGGTGTTAACGTTAGTGTTCGTATTGACGTTCGGATTAGTATTTACATTTGCGTTTGTGTTGGTATTCACGTTCGCATTTGTATTGGCATTAGTGTTAGTTGCAGCGTTTGTATTGGCCGCAGTGTTGGTAGCGGCATTGGTATTAGCCGCTGTGTTTGTACCAACATTTGCATTGGCCGCCGCATTTGTAGCGGCGTTTGTGTTTGCAGCCGTTGTTGTGGCCGCACCAGTTGTAGTGCCAGTATCTGCGCCAGTTGTGGTCGTAGCTCCGGTATTAGCCCCCGTCGTAACTCCGGTAGCGGCCCCTGTTGTGGTTCCCGTGGTTGTGCCAGTAGTAGCACCTGTGGTCGCCCCTGTTGTGGCTCCGGTTGTGGTCACAGGAGCGGCAGTAACAGCACCCGTAGAGTTGGTTGTCAAAGTAACTTCAGAGCCGGGAGTGGCAGTGCCTGTGATGCTGACCACCTGAGCTTTGCCTGATCCATCCATGATCAATGCAGTGCCTGCGGATGTGTCTGTGGCAATAACTGTACCTGTGTTTGCCCCAGTTGCCCCAGTCGTTGCCCCAACATCTGTAGCCCCCACATTGCCAGTTGTACCTGAGGAAACGTCAGTAACACCAAGATCAGCCAGTGTGGAGTCTTGACCTGTCTCAGTTAAGCCGGACGCATTAAGATCGCCAATGACATCTGCTTGCACCACAGGCTGGCCTGTAGATGTATCCACGAACGAAGTCAATTGTCCACTATTATTTGTGGACGTAATTCCAGAGTTATTCAGTTCTTGTGTAAATGTGTTCTGAACATCAGCTACTGTATTGTTAATATTTGACGCGGCATCAATACTGGCGGTTGTTTTACCAGCCACAAAACCACCGACCACGCCTTGGGTCAGAGCTTTGTTTAGGTCTACCTTGCCGGTTAAAGCATAGTCAGTAACTACAGAAGTTAAGAACTCCTCGCCAAACTCAGAGCCGCCTTCTTTGGCTAATCCAGTACCAGACTTGGTTGCGGCTTTCTCAACAGACTTGGTAATCTTATTAACCACCGCAGTATCCACTACGCCTGCCGTGGCTACAGTAACGGCACTGGCAATATAGAACGCAGAAGTTCCCTCGGCATCCGCCTGCTCCGGTGTTTTACCAGCTTGAATAGCGGCGCGATACTTGTCGTTGTAAGCCGCTCCGCCAGACTCAATGGCATTTAAAGTCATGTCTAAGCCAATAGCGCCTAGCTTACCAACTAACTTCATTGACTTAAGAGCTAATCCAGCAGGCAAAGCTTCTTGCAATACCTCAATAGCCGCCATATTTATAGACAGAGGATTCTCGTAAATGGCTTTTGCACCAGCAATTATTTTTGCGCCCAGTCCTTCTGCATTATTAACAGCGTTAATAACATTGGCGTTAGCTTGGTTTACCGATTCCAACTGCAATGATTCGCCAATACGGTTCATAGATTGACCAGCGTTGGTCAATGCGTTGTTTGAACCAGTTAAACCTACTGCCGCCGCAGTACCACCAAAGAAGTCTAAAGTTTGACCTGTAGCTTGTTGTATGTTGGACAAGCCTTGAGTAACAACATTGGCTGCCGTACCCGTGCCAAAGACACTTTGTATTGCGGCTTTTGCCGCGTCTGCTTTTTGTTGGGCATTTGCTAAATCTAAACCCGTGTTTAAAGCAAGTAAGCGGTTTGTTTCGGCTAAGTTTTGATTTGGCCCGCCAGCAATATTCCTTGCTGAAGTATCGCTTTGCGCTCCAACCGTGTTAGATGCGTTAGTAGTGGTAGAAAGATTGGCGGCGTTTAAAGCATTGATTGTTTGATCGGCTGAGGTAATGTTTAAATCAGGACGCTCCGCCGCTGTAGCGGTGCTGTACGTTTTACCATTCCATACGAAAGTTCTATCAGGGCCGTAAGCCAAACGAGCGGCGGTGTAAGCATCATTAAATGATACGGGTTTATTGCCTGCGGCAGTATTTGCATCAATAGCGCCTTGCAAGTTTCCAAACTCATTGTCAATGTAGTTGCCTGCATCAACCAGAATATTAGACCCGCCACCAAAATCTAACGTATTTATTCCACCGGTATCATCAGTAATGGAAGATGTAACGTTTTTGTTGGCAAGATTTGAGGTGCCCGTAATGTTGGATAAAGTATTTGAAACTGATTTATCAACCAAACCAGCATCTTGCAATTGCGTAACTACGTTGCTGGTAGCGTTTAACGTATTGTTTAAGCCGCTTACCGCTGCGGTAATTTTTGTTATGTCATTGCTCTGAATGGCATTAACAAGATTGATACCAGCCGCCGCTGTTTTTGCATCAGAACTGCCGGACATATCAGCGGCACTAGCAAGCGCTCCGGTATAGTTGCCCTTATCTATATTGTCAAGAATCTTTAAAGTGTTTCCAGCATCTGCAAATGAAATGCCATCAGCAATCATGGTGGTAGACGCAAGCTTACCCAGACTTGGGTCAGACATTAGAGCGCCAACAATGCCCATTGCATCGCCTTTTTCTAAAGCATTGACCACCTTAAGGCCGGTAGACACTTCAGATAAACCAGCTACACCAGCTAATGAGGCAATACCACCAAGGATGTCACCACGATCAATAGCAATTGCGGCGTTAATTGCCTGAGCAAAAGGAGCTAATGCGGGAACAAATGAGGCAATAGCCAAGATGGGCGCAAGGTCGCCAATGTCGCTACTAGATGCCTGCGTTGTGTAGAAAATTGGATTGCCTTGTGCGTCAAACTGAACCCGGTAACCAGTATTACCTTCGCCGGTATACGTGCCACCAAAAGCATTTCCAGTCTGACGTTCGCCGTATGTATCGGCTACCGCCTGACCTGTGGCTTTGTTACCAAATACTTCTTGCTTTCCTACTGGTGCCGTATAAACAAGTTCTGAAGTACCTGCATCTCCACCGCTGTAGACTGTTTCTGACTTAACCAAATTAGGATCAATAGCCTTGCCATTTTGATCCACATAACCAATAATTTTTTGTGAGTAAAATTGCTGACCTTCGCTGTCAGTTACTAAATCGCCTTGCCCGTATACAGGTTGCACGGCGGCATCAACAGTTTTGGTGACTTTACCAAACTGGGTAATATCTGTAATGCCGGTGTCAGCCAAAATCTTAGCCATGTCTGCGGCGTTTTTTTCGGCGGAACCTTTTCCCTCACCTTTCCACTGACTGGTTGTGCCTTGAGCTAAGATCTGTTGAGTAAGTTTTTCTGCGGCGGCGGCTTTGTCAATAGGTGCGGTGGTGGCTGGTAGAGCCGCAATCCCCGTTGGTTTAGCGGCGGCATCGGCCTGCGCCTTGGCCGCAGCATCTGCTTGAGCTTTGGCGGCGGCTTGCGCTTGTTGTTGAGCTAAAGCTTGTGCTTGCGCGGCTTGTTGCGCCTCATATTGACGTTGATTCTCTGCTTGCTGTGCCGCCCACTGCCTTTCATTCTCAGCTTGTTGTCTAGCCCATGCCGCTTCATTGGCGGCTTGTTGCCTAGCCGCTTCAGCCGCCGCCTCCCGTTCAGCCGCAGAGTTATCAGCAACGGGGATTTCTACTCCAGCATTGCCAAAGTAACCACTAATATCAGCAACAGAAAAACCAGTGGCACGAGACAGATCCGCCATAGAAACACCCGCAGCGGCGGCGGCCTCGGCAATAGCCGCAGGGTTATCTATGTTTGCTTCTACGTAGGCGCGTATCTGTGCGTCTGAAAACTGTGCCATGTTTAAACCTTAAGGAGGGGTTGGGCGGGGGTCAGGCAACCGCGCAATAAAGTTTACAGTCATTACCGCTGAAGCAACAGCAGGGTATGGGGCAGACGCAGGAATAGCTTCCATAGTCACAGCAGTATCGTCTGCGCCCCAGTACATCTCAATGTATTCATTAGCCGCTAAATCAATGTCAAATATCCAATTAACATTCATGTGGTTGTCTGAGCCTTCAACTGTGTATCTGTGGCCCGAATAACCAATCGTTGTTGTACCGCGCTTAATCCAAATCTGCACATCTTTAGCGGATGCGTTGGTACTCTTTAACTGAGCCGACAACTGAAAGTTGTATACACCAGCAACAGCCACTTCAATCTTAGAAGTGCTGGCGGTTTGTAGGGCTACAAAGTTATTAAGGTAAGTCTGGTTAAACGTGATGGGGTAGCCCGTATTAACAGCCGCAAGCGTCTGGTCTGCGGTGTTAAAGAACAGCCCGTTAGGTACGTTAATGTTGCTAGGATCAATAGACCCAGAAGTCATCAACTGGGTTGTCAAAGCGTCTATCCTGTTGAAATACAGGCGAAGCACGTTTAGTAGTTGGTCAAAATATACCCGGTCGTACTCAGCCAAAGGAAGCGGCAGGTTAGGTGCAGCTACCTTGTTTAACTCAAAGTCTGACGTAATGATAAAGCTCATCGTCTGCCATCCGGTCTGATGTCAATACGGGTAGCGCCAAGCTGCCATGCTGTTCCTAGATTGCTAGAACTAACTTTTAGGATAAGCTGGCGACCACGAATCCGTGTGTTGACTTGCCCCGTAAAGCCTTCAGTCACCGTGTAGGATGCACCAGTTAATTTGCTAACGCCAGCAGTTACTGCCGTGCCTGTGCCTGAACCTGAGTTCTGCATAGGATACAAAGTGTACGTAACTTGCGGAGTTGGTGAAGCATCTGATCCTGAGAACGTCAAGTCAGGGAGCATTCTCCAGACAAAGCCTAAATGCTCACCATCTTCAATGTCAAACTCGGCAGATGAGATGTAAGCCTCGATACCTGCTGGCGTTCCTGTTTCATTGTTGTCCAAACCAAACTCTTGATTGACCAAGTTGTAGTTGTATGTAGCGGCAATGGGGTAATCACGCAAGCCGGAATCTAACCAAGCTGTGCGTTCCATCGTGCCGTAGTACCAGACCTTTTCAAGGTAGTTGTACACCACATAACGATTAGCAACCAAGCTACCAGCCGCGCAGTAGAACCACCAAACTTCGTTAAAGCCTTCGTTGGTGCTGGCAAAAACCTGCTGGTTTTGCTGTAGGTTAATGTCCTGATAAACGTATCTACGTAAGTCACATGGCAGTGTCTGTAAACGACCATCGTACAGATAGAACTTATCCACGCCCATCCAGTACACGACACCGGAAGCTTGGGTGGCTGCGTTCTGACCAAGGATAGAGATGTTGTCACCCATCAACTGGCTAGACCAGACCACTGGCGGGCCAATGTACTGGAGAGAATAAATGGCAGAGTCAGTCCATACCAAAATCTCTTGACGGGTTTGAACGGCGGTCACAATGCTTGAGCCGTGGGACAACGTAACACTACCGGCTTGATTGGTAGCAGAGGGTGTCCAGTTGACCACAGACTCTTGATCCGACCAACGAATTAGCATGGGGTTTTGAGTACTTGAGCCGTAGTCATTACAGCCAAACGCAAACACAAACCTGCTTATGTCAGATACAAAGACAAAGTTCTGGATGGTTGGGCAGTCTGATGCGCCGGACAAGCTAGTGATATTTACACCATTAGGCATGATGTAGTGATCGCCAGACTGCGTTCCGGTTGTAGTAATAGCCGCACCGCCCACAGTAGCCGCTAGGTTAAATGTATTACCGCTAGAGTTAATAACGTAATAGATAGTTCCGGGAGACAAGCCCGTAGGCAACGCAGACGGATAGCCAGTGTTTGTAAGGATGACTGGGGAGCCATTTGGCAAGCTAAAAGCGGCAGTAACTACCGCAGGAGAAGCTATAGTCACCGTAGCCAAAGATGGGTCTACACCATAACCAGCGTCCCAGTAATAGATTGGGCCGCCACGGAAGGCATACACCAAGTCTTCACCAAAGTTGTTCTGGCTCCATAAACGCAGAGCAGAGGTAGATGTACCACCAAAGCCCCAAGTTCCTGCTCCCCATGTACCAGCACCCCAACCCGCTAGTGGAATCTCGTATGCGTCACCCGTGTTAATTTGATAGATGGCATTAACAGTCGTACCACCGCCAGCCGCTACAGTAGAAGTTGCCGCTGTAGGAGCTACGATTGTGTACGTGTTGGCATCTACATACGTAATAGAAAACTCACCGTTTAAATCAAGGCCACCCACAGGCGCTACGTTGCTGAAGGTTACAAAGTCCCCTGTGATTGCACCGTGGGCAGTGTCTGTTACTGTAACTAAGGTAAGTGTATTTGTTGTAGCAAAAGGATTGCTAAGAATCGCCCCAGCCCTGATAGGCGTGATGTCGTTGTAGTTGCCACCCAACTCAAGGTAAAACTTAAGGTTAGTGCCTACACCAATCAGGTTTAAGTTGTCTAGGGTAATCCAGTTCCACAGTGACCGGCACAGACCTTGAAATGTAGATACCGAAATACGTGCCCAGCCGCCAATCTTTTCGGGTGAACCTTGGCGAAACCGCACTTTGTCGGACTCATACCATCCACCTTCGTTGGTATAACGGGTGTTCTCCCGGTTAACTCCCGGCTTCAAGACAAGTTTTTTAAGTGCCATCTGTTAATCCAGCAAAGCGCACTCAGCCGTGCGGCGTTTTAATAAGCCCGGCAATACCTTGCCGCCACCTCTAGTCCAGAGCATCAGTTGTTCCTTTGCCCCTTCCCAATCATTGGCGTTGATTTTCCTCTTTAACGTGGAAGTCTGCAAGCGTCCTGTGCCCAAGTTATAACAAAAGTCCACGATGGCATTGCACTTACGAACATCAGTAATCAGGCCGGGGCAATTACGCAGAACACCGGGCAGGTATGTATGCTCAAGCTCAATCATCAAAAGCGCCCTTGCCGTAGGTTCATCCATCGGTGCGTCTTCTAAAGTCACTTTGCGCTTGTCTGCGTAGTAGGTAGAACCATAGCCAATCGTAGCCACACCAGCCGGACAAAGGTACGGCTTGGCCCGATAGCCTTCAAACCGGCGGCACAGTTCTGCGGCTAGTTCTAGGTTCATATTCCGCGCTGCTTCAGAGTTCTGTCGAGGAACCAATAGTTAATTGTTCCAGCCAAGAGAGCCGAGAAGTCAGGAGACATAAAGAGTTTAAACACTTCAGTTGGGTCAAGGCCAGTTCGGTAACCTGTCCACGCATACCAAAAATGCGCCAAACTCCAGATTAAAAGAATCCAGTACGTAACGACTGGACGCACAGATGCAGACAGACTAGCCGCCCAGCCGCCTGCGGCTTTGACCATCTCGGCCTGTTGGTTGATCGCGGCATTGAAGGCATCCATGACACCAACGTCAATAGCGGCTTCTCTTTGAGCGCCGATCTCGGCTAACTTCTGCTGCCCACGGATCTGCTCTAACTCGCACTGACGGCTGAACATAGCCATCTCATGCAAGCGCTCGTTCTTCTTGTCAAAGAACTTTAAGACTTCAGGAGCCAGACGAAAGATACCGCCCAATGCACCACCTAAAATACCGCCAAAGATTTCAAACATAGTTACTCCTCATTAATTGAGCATGAATGACAGGTTCGCATGACGAGGGTACTGCACAACACGCTCCCCTTCAGGACACTTGTACTTGATCGTCGCCAGCAAAGTGGCTTTGCCGTTGGTAACCTTTTCCTTGCCTACCATTGTCAGTTCGTAGGTGAAGGTGTCAATCTCTGGCCCCGCTGGGCCGCTGAACTTGCTTGCAGTGGTAGTGGCTTCATGCACCATGCCAGCCGCATCACGAATGCTTGGCGTAAAACTCTCGACAGAACAGTCGTCCCGCTTCTTTATTCTGGCAACCGTGACATTGATAGGCTTGCCAGCCTCTGCCACAATCTTAAAGTTCTCAGGCGACCATTCAATGATTGCGCGGTCAAAAAAACCAAACTTATCGGCAAGCGTGTAACTGCCGCCTAGTGCGGCAACGGTAGCGGCAACGGCTCCAATTGCTTTGGTAATGTCAATCATTTCAAACCCAACTCCATGCAATCATGTAAGTGCCAAAGATGACAAAGGCCACCATACAGGCCGCCGCAATAAGTGCTTCAGCCCAGTCCCGCATGATCAGAACGTAATAGAACCATTGGCTGTGAATTGGTAGACCCTAAAGCCTCCAGCCACAGTAATTGTTGGTGAACCTGTTGTGCTTGTAGCGGCTCTGAATGTGTCTGGATAGCGGAGGATGACGATACCGCTACCGCCTGCACCACCATTAGCGTAAGTAGTTCCAAATCCACCACCTCCACCTCCGCCGCCTGTGTTTGCTGTGCCTGCTGTACCTGTGGTGTTGTTGTTAGTGCCACTGCCGCCGCCACCTACACCACCTGTTCCTGCTGTTTGACCTTGCGAACCACCACCACCGCCACCTGCATAGGTAACTACAGAACCACTAATGGCACTAGCTATTCCAGCACCGCCATTACCTGAAGTTGTACCACCAACACCAGTAATACCAACAGTACCAGCACCGCCTCCACCGCCCGCTGGATAACCTGTGCCTGAGATTGACCCATAACCACCAGCATTACCTTGACCTGTTATACCTGAACCCGGTACGCCACCTGCCGTGCCTGTAGCGCCCACACCGCCGCCAGAACCACCAGCAACACCTGACCCACTAGTGCCGGGGGCGCTTGAATTTGAACCAGCACCACCGCCGCCAGATGCAGTAAAGTTACCAAATACGCTATTTGAACCTGAAAACGCAGCATCACTTTGAGATACTGAACCACCACCCCCAGCACCTACGGTTACAGTAATTGCAGAGCCTGTAGTTACGCCAGAAAAACCAGCAAGCAAACCACCAGCCCCACCGCCACCGCCAGTTTTACCACCACCGCCACCACCAGCAACGACCAAGTACTCCACATTCTGGGGAGGGATGCCAGTCCAGTTATTGTCTTTTACAGCTTGGGACACCTGCGAGAGCGTCCACATCCCAGAATACTGCGCCATATCAGGCTCCTTATGCGTGACGGGCAAACTGCCCGTGTAGTTCTTCACGAACCAAGGAAACAAATTCTGCCGCCAATTCTTTGGTTGCAAATGTACCTAATGTTCTACGACGATTGTTAAACCCAATTTGGGCAACCCACGATTTTTTGGGTTGACACCAATAAACGCCTTTTACACCAGACATATTATTGCTGTATACGCTTTGGTTTGCTTTGTTTTGAGACAACGTAGCAGGGCGTAAATTTTCAATATGGTTGTTTAAACCGTTGCCATCAACGTGGTCAACATATTCAGGGCAATAGCCGTGGTGCATCAGAAAAATTAAACGGTGAGCAGAATATCGCTGACTATTAACTTTGACCCAAATGTACCCATCTTTTTTGCAACCAGATCGTTGACCAGCCTTGACCATTTTTCGGTCAACTTTGTTCAATAGAACGCCATCCTCTATAACAAACAGAGAATGAAGCAATTCTATTGACGGCAGTGGCAATGCTTTTCTTGGCATATTAAACAGTAGGCACAGCTACCCAAGAAAGGGTTTCCTCTGACCAAGTATGCATCCCTGTGGTAGGCATTGGAACAGGCGGCTCCCACAAATATGTATCAGGATTCTTTGTCCAGCTTGGGAAAGGCTGTGGAGGCGCAAAGCCAATACCGTCCCAAGTGTAGGAAATTCCAGCGTAATTTTTGTGGAGGGGTCTACCTTCAGGATGCTGACCGCCGTGGGTGTTGTAGCTGGTCTGAATCCACAATGATGGATCACCCCAAGGATGACCTTCTTGGTTCAGTGTTTCCCACTCGACCACATTAACTTCTGTGACGATGCCGTTGATGACTTTAGCAAAATGTGCCATGTTTATTTCCTTTAGAAAGTTACAGTTCCGTTAGATGTCCAAGTGTATATCTGATAACCGTCCGCAAAGTTTATCTGAGGGTTGCCTGTTGTAGAAGTAGGAGGAGCGCAGTTAGCAGGGTAACGAATGATTACGATGCCAGAGCCGCCTGCCGCGCCAGCACCAGATGCCGCACGACCACCACCGCCACCAGAGCCTGTATTTGCTATTGCCGCAGTTGCAGGGCTTGTAGACGCATAGCCACCAGTACCACCGCCAGCTACGCCTAAACCAGCCACATTGCCATAGCCGTCATAGCCACCACCCCCGCCGCCACCAGCATACAAAACTCGTGCGCCTGTGATACTTGAGCAAGTTCCTGTGCCACCACCGCCAGCAGTATTTTTTAAACCAGCAGTTAAACCAACGCTTCCTGAGCCGCCCCCGCCCCCGGGGTCTTGCCCACTGTTGTTGGTTACATATTTACCATCACCACCAGCAAATCCTTGTCCAGATGTACCTGCACCGCCTGAGTAAGTAACACCTACTGTTCCAGCCGCGCCGCCACCGCCACCTGAACCACCAGCAGTACCAGATTGATTGAAGTCACCACCTCTACCGCCACCTGTTGCGGTAATTGAACTGAATACAGAGTTTGATCCACTTGTTTGAACCGCACCACCGCCGCCAACAGTCACAGTCAAGGCAGTACCCGCCGCCACAGCAAAACCAGCGGCTTGCAATAATCCACCAGCACCACCACCGCCTGCAAAGTTACTTCCACCCCCACCCCCACCAGCAACCACAAGGTATTCAACCGTGGATGTGACTCCGCTGGTTAGCGGGTTGAATGTCGCTGAAATGTAACCACCAAGGTTAGCCGACATGGATTAGCTCCAGTTAGCAGATTGCACTGCTGTGATGAATGATGGCATATCAGTAGCCGCAGTCACTGCCGCAGTCAAACGATCACACTCAGCAAGAATAGCCGCACGTTTAGCCGCTACGTCAGCAGGGATGTCTACGTTGCGTTCTGCTTTACGGATCACTGTCCAGTCAGTTGAGGCAAGCATTGAGTTGGCTGTCTGTTTAAACTGCGCGATGTATGTGGACTTCAGACCCTTAGTTGTGACGGGTTCTGTCTGGCCTTCGGGCGTTTCAGTCACATCTTCCAAAGCCTTGGCTGTGTTGACGTAGTTGCGTGTGACGTAAGTCTCACCAACAGAGTAGCTACCAAATGTCACCCAGTAGAAGCGTTCGTCTTCACGGTTTCCGTCAATGATTTCCTTGGCTCCATGCTGTTGGGCATACAGAGCCGTTGGTTGGTATTCGTTGGGAAACAACGCCTGAAGTTCACCGATCTGGGTGATTTCGTTGTTGTGGGTTACAAGTGCGTACATATTGAGTCCTATCGTGCAAGGGAGAATTTCAGGGGCGTTTCGGCAAAGCAAGCGTAAAGATACAATGCGTTATTTGTGTTGTATTGAGGGTCTGAATTTCTCATTTTTACACCATT
>Ga0315909_10005031_pt1 | contig 15339 bp, 16 predicted proteins | sample LakEriMetagenome_11_FD_203527 | JGI IMG/M metagenome (GOLD analysis project Ga0315909, IMG submission 203527) | Freshwater fungal communities from buoy surface, Lake Erie, Ohio, United States - Buoy 2 MA125 | ecosystem: Environmental > Aquatic > Freshwater > Lake | place: USA: Lake Erie, Ohio...
ACCTGCGCGGTTGTAGTCGATAGAACCCCGTGAAGTCACTGTATTTTCTGTCCCAAAACCAACAAACTGAGCGTCGCCCGTTGTCGTTGCGTTCCAAAAATATGCGGTGTATTGACTAAAAGTTGTGTTTTTACCGGTTATAAGACCAGAAGAACTAGTCGTCCCCACCAGCAAATCACCCCCACTCGTGATGCGGGCGCGTTCGGTGTTGTTGGTGCCAAACGTGATCGAGCCACTCAACGTATTCCACAAGTCAATGGTGCTGGTTGTGCCACCATAACCAAGGTATCCCGATGTCGCGCTATTACTTCCGCCAAAACGAATAATGGATACAGAGCCAGTGGTCAGGTCGCCCGAAGAAACAACACGAACTTCCGTAGTGCTGCCACCCGCAACATGCAGACGAGTGCTGGGACTTGTCGTCCCCACCCCCAAATTCCCACTCGCATCCAGCGTCATCGCCTGCGTGAAGGTGATCGCGTTGCCTGCGGTGCCGGAGGGAGCGGTGGACCATTTGTGCGCGCCAGCATCTTGTTGATACTGTGCGGCAGTTGATGTGGTGATGTATTTCCAGCCAGAATTAAAATAGGCGTTGGTGTTGATAAAACCGCTGTTGCTTGCAAAGCTAATTGCTTTACCGCCTTCAATTTCCAAGCACGCATCGACGCCCCAAGCACTCGGCGTCACCCCCAAGCCGAGGTTGCCGGAGGCGTCCAGCGTCATAGCGCGTGCGCTGTTAATCCCAAAAATTAAACTGTTCGCCCCACGGACGTTGATGCCAAAGTCCGCCGCGCCGGCTGCGGGGGAAACGATGTTCGCGCCGCTGCCGATGTCGCCAATCGAAGTGCCGCTGTTCTGAAAGCGAAGGAACCCGCCGTTGGCATTGGTCGAGTTGAAGTTGGCAAGCAGCGCGGTTGAGCCGGAATCAACAGAGAGCCTTGCTGACGGAGAAGTCGTGCCAATGCCGACATCACCAGACGCAGTGAACGTACCAGTAACGCTGCTGCCTGACGCCGTCCACTTCTGCACCTCTGCCGTTTGCACGACAAATCGCGTGTCCGACGTCCCAGCGCGATAGAAGCCGGTGCCAGTCTCATCCGCCCAGGCAATGCCTGGAACCGTGCTTGTGCCGTTGGCGGCTCGGAAGGCACCCGTCATCCCGCCCGCGCCCGTGCGCGACAGCGAGTTAGTCATCTCGCTAGCAAGATCGCTCAGCGTCGTATTGGCCCAAGACGACTCGATCGTCGTGCCGGATACGACTGGGTTGCCAGTCGGTAACGTATATGTTCCAGAACCGTTGCGGGGCATGTCTTACTCCTTTACTGCATCCCCGCCGCTGCGGGTGCGCCACGAAGAATTGCAAGCAGTTGCTGCTGAGCTGCGGACAGAGGCTCTCCGCGTGCCAATTGCGCCTCAAGCACCTCAATCATCCGCTGCGGATTTTGCAGCGCTTCGGCAAGCGCCTGGTCGCGGTTGCGGGTTGCCATTGAACGCAGCGCGTCTATCGCGGTGCGATTGACAGCGCCAACAGGCCCAGAGCCCGTCAGCAAAGCATCTGCTGCGTTGCCAGCCGCCTCAGCGGCGAACGTATCGCTTGCGGTGTTGCTGCCGCCGCCAGCCGTTGCGCTTCTCTTAACGCCCTGGACGATGTTCTGCTGGCGCAGAGCGCCAAGGATTGCCTCGAGGCGGTCGTTGGCAGTCGGGTCAAGCACCAACTCACGACGCGGGCCTCGAGCGGCGTCCAGAGCCCTGCCAAGGCCAGCCTCGGTAACCTTTGGCACATCGCCGGCAGCATCGGCAGACACGCCTCGCACGCGCCCCGTGGCGGGGTCGACAAACGACTCACGCACCTTGCCTGCAGCCTGAGAAGACCTGACGATGTCAGAGTCGCGCTTATATCCAGACAGCACGCTTTGCCAACGGTTGTTTGTCGCGTTGTTGAGGATGTTGTCGACCTGTTGCAGCACGCCCATCGTGGCGGGGCTTTCCCGCGGCGCAGCCTGATAGGCATTGGTCGGCACCATCGGGGCCTTGCTAGCAAGGTTGGCGCGAATGGTTGCCAAGTGCTCAGGCGTAAAGTCAGGCCCAAGCCGGTCGATCTCATCCGACAGCTGCGTCAGCATGCTGCGCACTGCCGGGTTGCTGGCTTCGGCAGATCGCGCAGCCGCATCCAACGACGACCTGAAGGCGGACAGATCACGAGCAAAAGCAGGCGCGTTGATCGTGCTCATTGCTTGGTTGTAAAGCACATCCCTATTGGCAGAGCGCGCTGCGCGCTGCGCACCGACGTTCTCAGCGCCTCGCGTCGCCCGCGTCAGCTCGTCGTAAACAGAGCGCGCTTGCTGCTGGTCAAAGTCGTACCAGTTTGCCCCGCTGCGAGCGCGAGAACCTGCCTCAAGGCGCGCAAGTTGCGGGTCTGCTAGCTGCGCTGCCGTTGACAGCGGAATCGGTCCCTGCCGGCCTTGGCGCAGCCGATCAATCGTCTGACGCAGCACCGTCTGGTCGCCAAGCTCCTGCGCGAGCTGCTCGCCAGCGCGCTCGGTGCCGCCAGACTGCGTCACCATCCGACGCACCTGGTTGCCGCCCGCCAACACAACAGGCGTAGTCGCGCTCAGAATGGCACCGCTGGCCGCATTGACTGCTCGAGAATCGTCCTTGCCAAGAGGCTCAATTGAGCCCAAAGCAGCGCCCGTAAGCGCCGCATCAGCCGCAAGAGCGCCCGTGCCAAGGCGCGCCGTCGTTGGGGCAGCGCGCATCATCCCAACAGTACGCGGCAAGGATGTGACGGCTCTGGTAGCCGCGCCAACAGGCAGCGCCAGCGTCGGCACCACATTGCCAGCGACCTGCAGCGTCTTGCCAACCAACTCGCCACCAGGCGTGGCCTCGGCCAGCGCAGCATCGCGTTTGCGCTTGTCTTCGACTTCCTGACGCATCGCGGCCTTCTCGGCCTCGGTGCCCGTCATGTCGGTGTACAACTGACGCACGCCAGTCGACAGATCGGTCATGCCTGCGCCGATGTTGGCGAGCACTTTCTGAGTGCCAGACATGTCATCCAAGACGCCCTGCTGCAACCTTTGACGCTCGGTGTCGAAGTCCACCATCGAGAAAAATCGGCCAGACGGAATGTCTGAGTAATACTTCTTCCGCAGCGCAATGAGCAATTGATCGTCAGGAACGTCTGAATACATCGGGAACTTAGCCCGAACTTCAGACATTTTGATTGTCTGATCCATCAATTCCTCCGTTGCCTAAGTCCCAGGGGGTCCGCAGCATTGTCTGCTGGTTGAGGCGCAGAAGCGGGTCCGGTAGCCGGCGCAGACCCAGGCGGCGGACGCATTGCCCTGCCAGCGCGAGCCTTCAGCGAGTCCATGTAGACCTTGTAGGCGTCCATTTTCTGCTTCACAACACCAGGCTTGTCGCCTAGTTGCGGCGTCAGTTCTGCAGCCTTTTGGCGTGCTTCAGACTCGTTGACGCCCGCGCCTGTCGCAGCACGCAGCAGAGCCTCAGACATAGAGCTTGCAGCCTGTACAAACTTCTGCCGATCCTCGCTGCGCATGGTGTTGGCGATGTCTTCGCCAAACACCGGCAACGTGCCGACAACACGCTCAGACACGCTCGGATAAGCCGCACGAGGATTTGTCTTGGTGACGTCCTCGATGTTGCGCACAGCGTTGTTTGCCTGCGCAAACCACCCAGCCGCCTTGCGCTCGTCTTCAGTTGGCTCGCTGCTGCTGAGCTTAGGTGCTACCGTACCTTGGAACGGGATGGCCTGACCTTGCGGGCTATAGGTAAACAACTGCCCTGCGTTGTTGCGCATGATCGGCTCGCCATTTGGGCCTGAGCCAATCTGCGTCGCAGCTCCAGCGCCTAGCGCCCCGCCGCCTGCCATCATGCGAGCGGTCTCGGCGTTTTGGCCTGCATACTGAAGTTGGAGCCGGCGGAACTCATTAAGAATGTCTTGCTGTGCAAGCCTGTCCTCGCGCCGCTGCGCTTCAGTCTCTTTGGCAAGAGCCTGAGCCTCAAGCGTCGCGGCCTGCTTCTCAAGCGCCGATACCTTCTTGTCCTTCCGCGCAAACGGATCAACGATGAACTGCCCATCAGGCGTTAGCACGCCCGTGCCAACTTTCATCGGGTCTTGCGCGGCCATTGCACGCTTGAGGTACTGAGCCTGCACAGGCTGGAAGCTCTCGCCAGCAAACTGCGCCGCCAAGGCATTCAGCATCGCATTGCTGCCTTGTTCTCCACGCTGGCGCATGTACGCCTGCATGCCGCTCATGTCCTCGTCCGCCGACTCCATGTCGGTGATTTGCTTGCGCATGGCTTCGGCGCGCTGGCGCAGGGTCATCGGCAAGGCCGGCGCTTGCGCTTGTCCAGGAGATACGGTCTGGGTGACAGAATCTCCGGCACTGACGGACTGCACCGCTCGAGGCAGAACGCTACCGCGTGACGGCGCAACCTGTGCCGATTCTTCGGATGCGCCAAATGGCTCATATTGATTGTCTGCCTTGCGTGCGCTGAGCGTCAGCCCAAGCGCGTGCATACGCGCCAGCAAATCTGGGTCGGTAACGGGTTCACCGCTCTTGAACAGACTAGCCAAGTCTTGATCGGTCAGCATCGCCATGTCTGCCCCTCAATGGTTCACGCGCCTGGATAGTCGTATCCAGAGTAAGAGCCGCCAGCCGCGCCCATGCTGCCCGATTGATTCATGCGACGCTTGCGCAGGTCTTCAAGCAGCATTTTCTGGCGGTCATTCATGCCACGCAAAGCATCATCCTGTCGCTTCTGCGCCTGTCCGGCCATGTAACCCTGACCCAACTGAGCCAGCCCCTGCGTAAACGACGGCGCAACGTAGTGCTTGCCGATCATCTGCCCCTGTGGAGACTCGGCAGACTGAGAACGCAGCGCATCGATTTGCTTTTGCTTGCGCATCATCTCCATCTCTTCCGGGCGCATTGCGCCCATCGAGATGAGGTACTCAAACATCAAGTCGTCTTGGTTCATCATCGACCTCCACCCAAACTGAACAGACCGTACGGGTTACCAAGCGCCGCGCTACCCAAGCCAAACAGCCCGCTCATAAAGTTCCCAGCGCCGGCCTGCTGTGCGTTGTACGCGCCCAGCGCAGCGTCGTAGCCCATTTGCGTTGCGCCCAGAATGTTAGGCGCTTCGGCGCGTGACGCAGCCGTGAACGCCGGCATCTGCGGCATCGCAACCTGCTGACCGCTCAGCAGCGCATTCATTTCGTTCAACGACATGCCGCGACGCTGCATCTGCTCAGCGATCGCCTGCTGGCGCAGACGGTTCTGCTGGTCGGCAAACTGCTGGTTCAAAGCCTGCTGTTGCGACGCCGCGGCGTTCATAGCACCCATGCGCTGCATGTCCAGCGCGCCGGCCTGACCAAATGCCTGGTTGCCAAACTGAGCCGACTGCAAATCCTCGCCAAACGCCTGCTGGCGAGCGCCCATGCCCATGTTGAACAGGCGCTGAGCCTCGTTGCCCGCGGTGTCCAGCGCGTTGTAACGCTCACCGGCCTGACGCTGCTGCAGATCAGCCAAAGCCCGCGTGTAGCCCTCAGAGCCAACCGTAAAGCCCTGATTGGCAAGCTGCGTTTCAAGCTGGTTTTGCTGGCGCTCGTGAACCGGAACCATCCGCTCCATCAGCGAACGCGCCACGGTGTCGCGGTAGCTTGAGTCAAACTGCGGCAGCGCCGGGTTGTCGCCAGTGTTTAGGTCAGTGCGCAGCCCAGGCGTGTAGTCGGTCAGTTGAGTATTGAGCCGGCTGGGGCCGGTCAACTGCGCCGTCTGCGGCAGAGAGTTCCAGTCAAAAGGCTGGTCGTACTCGCTCTGCACACGCGACATAAAGTCGCCGGCCAAGCCGCTACGCGACTGCTGCAGACCGATCTGCTGATTCAGCGCGTATTGCAGCTCAGGCGTAAGCGTTGTGTTTTGCTGCCAACGAGTGACGCGCTGCCCAGTTGCCGGGTCAATGTCGGCGGCAGTCTGCCAAGACGTCGTCCCCCAAGGCGTAATCTGCTCTGGACGATTGGCAAAATTCTGCATGTTGGTGACTTCTTTAGAAGCCTGACCCTGCTGTTGAGCCGCGCCGAGATAGTCCGGCGGCGGCGGTGCTGATCCTTTACCGCCCATGATTCACCCCTTTAAGGTATCGGCAATCTTCGGCCTTCATTTCAAACATGATGCAGTCAACGGTTTCCGCGATGCGCTTAAATCCAAGTCGGTCATTCATTTTCAAAGCCTCCAAATTATGCTTTGGAGTCAGCCCATAGACTGCTTCTTTGCCGCAGTCGATAAATGGGTAAGTAAACGCTGCGCGCCACAGTTGCCGCGTCAGTGAGTGCTCTGCCTCGAATGCAACGTGCATCCAGCACGCTTTCTCTGACCATGCGTTGTACGCGACAGCGCACGCGATCGAGCCGTCCTCGCGCATCGACGCAATGCAACGCAGGTCTGTGCTCCAAGGCAGGCGCGTGTGACGGTTGAGCCATTGCCATATGACTGGGTCTTGCTTTGGTTGATCCGTCACCAATCTCATAATTCATTTAGAACCAGCCACTCATCCCAACGCCGTCCGCAGCGCCGTATCCGCCGTAAGCGTCAGAGCCGACAGAGTCGCCAAACATTGCCGCATCCGCCGCTGCAATGGTCGCGGGAGAACTGAATCCAAACACATTGCCGTTTTGGTCAGAGACTGACACAACACCTGGCAACGCAGATGAATTTATGGCCGAAAGCGCATCTGCGGCACGCCCCATTGCATCAACTTGCTGTCCCGCAAGCGCACTGCCAAACATGCCAGCCGCAAAACTGCCAGGCACAATGCCCATGCCGCGCTCGCCGTAAGACATCATCCCCAAGCCCAGCCCAGCCAAATCCGAATTAATTCCTTGACCCACTGAGCCGCGCCCGCCAACAGAATCAGCACCAAAGTAGCCATCAGAGCCGCCAAAATTTTGCGTTTGGCTGCGAGGCGATCGATTCAATTGAACGTCTGGCGCAAAAGGAGCCTGCGACGACATCAATGTTGGATTGCGCAAATCAACAATCGACGCTGTCCTAAGCGGTTGTTTCGGGGCCTTTGGAGAGTAAGTAACAGACGGGTTAGGCAAGAACTCAACGCCGCCCGTAGACGGCATGCCCTGCTGCCCCGAACCAGCGCGCAGCGCCTGAATTAAATCGGATGCGTAGGTAGCCATTACATCAACCCGCCATTTTCGATAAGCATGTGAGTCGACAAAAACACCGTACCAGGTGCCCCGCGAACCTTCATGCGAACGCTACCGTAGTAGCCAACGCCAGCCGCGCCAACAAACCCTTGGTAAGTGTTTGAAGAGCCAACCCACACAGCGTTGTTCCATGTGGCCGTGTCCCACAGTGCCGTCGACTGCGGGATAAACGCCGGAGAGCCCTCAACGCTTGCAGTCGAAAACTGCGTGTTAACTCGCAGCTTCAGCTGCGGCTGTTCTGACGCAGTGAAGATTGGGCGCGCTAGGCCAAATTTCTTGACGTTTCCAGGCGAACCAAAATCTTGAAACGCCGTTTGTACATCGCCCTCAATGATGTCGCCGCCAGTCCCGGCCACAGCGACACCGTCCTTACTGCCGTAAAACGCACGCGCAACCTGACCGTTTTCAAGCCCAAAATACAGAACACCGTTGTAGGTGTTGATGGAATTTGCAGAAAGCCCTGAGAACGTACACCAGGCTCCGGTGCTCAAATTCATTCCGTACTGAACAAATCCCTGCTCAGTTTGCTTTGGCAGCTTAATAAGCAACAAATCTTCGGAGGCGACCGTTTGAACGCCCCACTGCTCAGTCGTACGCAATGACGTCACCAATGGGCCAAGCGCGTTTTGAATCTTGTCCGCAGGGCCGACAACGCCCTCGCCATACTGACCGTTGACCAAGCGCGACAGCGGAGTCAAACCCGTTTCGCTCAAGATCAGGACATCACCACCGATTGAGCTGTAAAAGCGTCCGTACTGGGGTACAGGGCCGATGTACCAGACGCCTTTTAAGGCGAAATTGTTCGCGCTTCCAGGGTCCGTACCCTGCCAAATAATGACGTCACCTTGAGAGCCGACGACAGCCATGTAGTCATCAATGCCGGCACCCGCATCCAGCGTCCAGTTGATGATCGCCTGCGCCCCGCCGCCGTGGCGCAACTGCGCGCCCATGTTGAATGGAGAAGAGCTGCCGGTGATTGAGTTGACGCTGTTGAGGTAGTAAATGTTTGGGTCGTTTGACGACGTAAACATAACGCGCTGCTTCCACACAGCCACGCTGTTAGGGCTAGGCGGCGGCGTTCCGGTCAACGTGCGAGCAACCCAGCCCGTCGTCGTGCTGTAGGTGTAGTACCCAGCACCAGGCGAAACGGCCAGCAAAAATGTGTCCGCGCCCGTCGAGAACATGACGGTTGCCCAGATGTTGGTCGTGCTGCCAGTTGAGCTGACAGCGGTGCTAGGCGTGCCGCTTGTGATGTCGTAGATGTTGCCGCCCGCAGCGCAAAACAACTTATTGTCTGCAGGATTTGGCGCGGTGTATCCAAACACCGACTTGACCGGCGCAGCACCACCGCCCACGGCGCTGCAGACGTACTGCCAGCCTTTGCGCAACTCAGAGCCTTGCCTGCGCGGAATCATGTTGTTCAACACCACCGCATCAATCGGTGGCATCGAAATGATCGGGTCGCGCACGTTAAGCCCGCCCACAGGCGCAGGGACGCTCACCAGTTGCGAATTCTGGCTAGCCGCAGCACGCCGAGGCGTCTTATATGATGCAAGAGGCACCAAGGCCATTTACACCCCGTAGCCAGTGTCGGGAAGGCTCGTAATCGCGTTTATGTATGGGAAGCCATACGTCCGCGACATCGTCAGCACCGGAGCGCCCTTCTCGTTGCCCTTTCGATTCTCGTAGTTGACCTGGAAGTCACGCATTGCTGCGCTGCTGTCAAAGCCCTTCATCTCGAGCCACTTCACACGCGCTAGCAGCGTCATCAAGTTGGCGTCCAACAGGATGATGTCGCCGTTTTTGGTAGCGCGGTTCTTGTACAGCGTCGCATCGTCAGCATCGCGCACCCACGCGATGGACTGGTACATGAACGTTAGCGTTTCCGCCGTCGTCGGCGGTGCCAAGATGTAAATCTTGTTGTCGCGCACCTGCCAGTAAAAAGACAGCGTCGGCAACGTCGTACGCACCAGCAACTGCTGCCACATTTGCGGCGAGATAGGCCCGATCGCGGGCCACTGGTTTGTGCTGTTCCATTGCGTCGAATCCAAGAACTCGTAAAAGTCCTCTGGCAACGCAAAGCCCTTCTCAGACTGCCCAGGCGTGTCGGCAATGATGCTGACGGTGTGCGTCTTGGTCAGCTCCTGCCAATCGGCAAGAGACAGCATGTCCTGGCCGGCGAGGTTTACCGCCTGCACCATCTGCGCAACCGCGGGATCAGTATCACCCGCGGGATCGGCGGGCGATGGATAGCCCACCATCGCCGCCACGTTTTGGACAATGGCACTCAGCGATGAGTCGTCAACGATCTGAAATGCCATTGTCTACCTCTTAGGCGTCTTGCAATTCTGCAGTTACCTTGCGCGACTTGGTGCTGCTCATGATCGCGGCCATCTGAGCCTTAAGCGTCTCAATCTCCTCGTCACGCTTGGCAAGCTCAGCATTCATTTGCTCAATAGGGGCATTGCCCTTGGCGACCTCGAGGAACGCTTTGGCGCGCTGCTTGTCCGCGTGGAACGACATGAACTTCTGGCCCAGACCGTCGTTGGCCTCAGCCAACTGCTCAACAGTGACGACCTTGAAGAACTTGTATTCCTCGACCTTTGCGGGAGTCATGCCAGGCAATGCAGATAACGGAGTACCCGACACAGCTTCGGCCTGGCCCGCTTTCCACTTGTCATACCGAGCGCGGAAACGCTGAACGTAATACTCATTCATCGGCTTGACGATGACGGTCGTTTTGTCGCCAGGCACATGGATGCGCGCAAAGTCTCGTTCCTCATACACAGCGCGCCCTTCCTCTCTGCTTTTGGCAGGCTGCATTACAGGCTCGCGGAAGAACTCAACGTACAGGCGATCATCAGCCGCAAAGCGACTCTCGTCTGGACGATTCAAGATATTTGGCTCTTCAAAAACTGTAGGCGTGGTGGTTTGCACTTTGATTTCCTTTTGTGGTGATAAAACAACAGCGACAGGGGCCTAAGCCCCTGCCACTGTCACGAATTACAGCGTGGCACCAACGGTGGGATACGCGAGCATCGCGTCCGCGTTGGTGGCTTCAGCGCCGCCGGTAGCGGTGCCAAGCACAATGCCAACGATCGCTTCAGAGCCAGCCGTGCCATCATCGTCCAAAGCACCAACGGTGGCCGTGGTGTTCAGGCGCGTGCCCTTGGCAGCAGAAGCCAGCGTGCGAACGCTGCCCTTGCCGTAAATCTGGAACCAACCATACTGGTTGTCGGCCAAAGCAGCCTGCGCCACGCCGATACGAGAGCCGAAACCAGACGCGCCAGGAGCGGTCGTCGTGGTTGAAGCCATCGCAAAGTCAAAGCCAGTTGCCTCAACACATGCATAACCAGCAGCAGTCACGGCACCGTTTGCGCGACCATAAACAAACTCCTGGTAACCATTGTCGGGATCGTCGTAACCGCCGACAGTGCCAAGACGGAACGCAGGCGTCCCGGTCGCGGCAACCACATCAGTCTTGCTGATGCCAATCGTTGCTTGAGCCATTTTGAAAACTCCTCAACAAATCTGAACAAAAAACCCCGAGAAGGTGGTCAACCCATCCTCGGGGAAAGGCTGACCCACCACAGGCCCACCAAATTAAGCCTGCAGACGCCCCTGGAACTGCGCACCAGAGCAAGTCAGGTTTCCGGCCCAAGCCAGAATCTGGACTTCAGCGTCCTGGTTGATCGCATAACGCCTATTTGGCGACAGCGGAACCATGTTGCGCTGGGCGTGAGGACGCCACTTCAGATACTTGGTGTTCAAAAAGAAGCCAGTCGACGCGGGGCAATAGCCGCCGATACCGCCGTCCAGAACCACATCGGCGTCCATGAACTTGATGGACGGGAATCCGAGGTTAGCGCTGCCGGGGTCGGTGAAGCGCTGCTGAGCCTGCAAAGAACCCATGTAATAACCCCAGAAGATCGTGTCGAGCACGATCAAGTCAGGGCGGTCATTACCGCGGGTGCAAGAAGCCCACAGCGTATTCATCGCGGTCTGGATCGTGGTCGGCCCAGGCGTAACGGTGTTGTCGCTGAAGTCATACTTCTGCGAGCGCCAGAACGTCCAAGTACCACGGTCGATGCCACCGTAGGTGCCGGAGGTGTTGGTAGACGGCACTGCTGCGTCCAGACCCGTCACTTCCTTGCCGCCAGAGCCAGTACCGTCGCTGTAAACAGCATCAGCCAGCTTGTTGGCCATCGTCGACTCAGCGACGTTCAGGCGAGCTTCCATCAGGTCGATGAAGGCTTCCTTGCCGCTGTTTTGCAACATCTCCAGGCCGCTCATAACGACCGGGACAGCAAGCTGCTTGATGTTGAATTCAGCCGCAGAGATGACGTCTTGAGCCGCCACCGGCAGGAGGTCGTAACCGCTGTAGAAACCGGCGTTGCCGTTCTCGGCAAAGCTCAGCTCTTCCAGGATGACGTTGCCGCCGGAAATGGTCTTGACGTTGCCACGCTGCTGCAGACGCGCCAAAAGCGCGTTGTTCTTGGTGACGTTGTCCGCAATAGTGCGCGACCGATTCTGAATCGTGGTCGCAATGATGTCGGTGACCGACGTATTAGCGAAAGCCATATGAAAAGCTCCACATGAAGATGAACGAACACGCTTGCGCGTGCGCCAGTTTCGTGTGGCCTACGGAAGACCTTGGTCAGTCCGTTTCGCGTAGGTGGGCCCGAGGGGCTCCTAATGCTTTCGGTGGCTGTGCGGTGCTTTGAGGCACACAGGCGTGGCGTTTCCGCCACACCATGTTGTGATTAGACCACTATCTTGAATTCATCGCAATAGCTGCCTCAATCGCGTCGCGGATGTTGTCCGACTGCACTCGAGGAGCGCCCATTCCTGGGCCGGCTGACGTCACGCTTACAGCAGCAGAACGCGCCCGCTGCGCTGCATTTGCGCCGCCTTTGTTGCGCTGGCTCATGACCGACTGCACGCGGTCGTTCATCAGGCACGCCTTTTCATACGCCTGCTGCAGCGTCATTTCGACGCCGCGGCGTTGTGCGACCTCGAGGATGTCCGCCATTTCCTCGCGGACGTCGTTGGCAAACTCGGCACGATCCAGGAATTGCGCGACCTCGGACTCAGCCTTCTGCGCCGTCGCCACGCGCTGCTGTTGCTGCATCTGCTGGAATTGCGACATGAACTGCTGCACCGGGGCGAGCTGCTGCTGGATCGCCTGTTGCAGTTGCGATTGCACCGGGTCGGACGCCTGGGGTTGGCCCGCGAGCGCGGAGTCCAGCATCTCGACAAACTGGTTGCCGAACCTGCCAGTTCCGTACTGTTTCACCAAGCCAGCCATCATCTGCGCCAGCTCGGGGCCGGTGCTGGTGCGCAGCTTGACCGCCGTTGCCATCAGGTTGTCGATTGCTTGGGCGGGCGTGGCGTTCTCGGCGCGGATGTACGCCTCGTAAGGTGCCAGCACGCGGGCGAACTGCTCGGCGTTGCGGCGCAGCTCAACCGTCTCCTGCAGGGTGCGCTGCACTTCCTGCTCTCGGCGGGCGACCTCGGCGCGTACCGTCTCCGGCAACTGCGCCCAGTGCTCGCGGACGTCAGGACGCCACGAGGCAGGAGCCTTGTCGATCTTTGGTCCCGCCTTGGGACCAGGCGTGATTTCTGGCGCTTCGGTCTTTTTGAACTTGCCCTGCTCGTCGCGGGGGCGATCGGACTGCTCCTCGGCCAGCGCGTTCAGGTCTTGGGAGCCTCCATCCACAGACTGTGCAGTTGGCGCAGAGTCAGTGGAAACACCAAAGTCCACACTCGAGGACTCAGGTGCGGGCGTTGGTGCAGGGGATTCAATTGGTGCCGGCGCAGGGGCCTCGGGAGACGCTGCGATCGCCGCTTCAAGACTTTCACGGATGGATGTGGTGGGGTTTTCCATTTATCGCCTTCTGTTGTTAACTTCATGAATTGCCCGTTCGATGTCCGAGCGTTTGAATGAACCGCCTTGCTTGTAGTAGTTCTCGCGGGACTCTTTTTGCCTAGCCCACGATGAACTGAAGTCATCCACCGTGGTTAGACCTGTGCGCCGCATGTAATCGCGGTGTTTCTTACGGCTCGAGATGTCCGCTCCATCAGTCGCCCGCAGCCCGTCATAGCCGCGGTCGTTCCATAGCGCGCCGCGGTTGCGCGCTGTCTCGCGCTCGGGCGGGATGTAGTCCTCAGTGACCTCGATCATCTCGTAGGTCTGCGGGTCTTGAATGTATCTGCGGCGAGTCATTTCTTCCTCAGTGCTTGGGCGTGCATTGCCTGCTTGAGCAGCCTGCCGCCCTTGTCTTCTTGGTTGTACTCTTTGGCAACCTTGACGGGCACGCCAACCTTCTTGGCGAACTCCGGATCGTGCGCAGCCGCTGCCATCATTCGCGCTTGAGCTGGTGATTTGCTTGGCATTTCATCCTCACATCAAAAGCATGATTTCTTCTTCACGACGGCGCTTGATCCGCCGACGTTCATTTTCCGCCGCCCAAGCTGCAATGATCTGCTGAGCGCGCCGCTTTGCCTTGGCATACCGGACACGCTTTGCTTCAATCTCGCGCTCCTCGAGCACGCTGACGACCATCTTGGCAACCGCCTGCGCGTCAAATTGAGGCGGAACAGGAATTGTCGCTGTGGGGCCCGTCTTGGTGACGACTGTCACCTTGTCCTCGACCGTGACGACCTCGGCCTCGTCGGCGTCAACCGGATCAACCGCAGCCTCAATCAGCTTGCGTAGTTGAGCGCGCTCGTCTGCCTCTTCCTTGAATTTGCGCTTGCGCTTGATTTGCGGAATCCAACCGTCACCGCGGTCGGCAACAGGCGCAATGGGAACGACAGTAGGCGCAAAAAACGTCTGGGCGTTGGTGTACAGCCCAGGCTGCAGCGTCTGCGCTGGCGCAGATGGCTGACTGGAAAATGGTTGTTCGCTGAGTGACGAATAACCGAGCATGTCAGATCGTCACGTTGCCCGTGATGGTCACATTGCTAGTGATGGTGCCGTTAGGTGACGGCGGTGGGGGCGGCGTAGGCGCTGGCGGGTCGGTCGGGATGGGATAGTCCACCCACATCTGCTGGCTCTCGCTCCACTTCCACACATAGCCCTCGATAGGCTCGGGCTCCACAGGCCGCACCACCCAGCCGGGCGGGCACCACCATACTGTCTCTTCACCGGGCCCAGGCAGCGGAGGCTCAGGCACCTCCACCCAGCCCTCAGTGCCGTCAGTGTGATCTTTGGGGATCGACCCGTTTTTGCTGTAGATGGTCATCGCGTCTGGAAGGGTGCTGACGGAGGCGTGAAGTTGCCGGTGTACCGAGCGTAGCCGTTGGTGATGCGTAGCTCGTCGATGTAGCCGTTGTAATTATCAAAAGATGTGTTATTTCCGTTTGCGCCAACTATAGGTCTGTTGGTTCCGTTCAAATAATTTGTGGAATCGGTGTAAGTAGAACCTTCTTGAACGCCGTCCAAAAACAACTTAGTGCTTGTGCCGGATCTAGCCAAAGCAACGTGATACCATTGATTCAAGCTAATAGTTGTTGTTCCAGTAATTCTGTCGGCGCTATTAGCAATATAAATTAGTTTATTGCTGCTGTTTATATAAATTGTTGGATACGCGCCGCTGGTGCTGGCAGGTCTTGAGTCGTACAAAATTCTTGGCCCGTTAGCAGCAACGTACATCCAAAATTCAACAGTAAAATCACTTGTTCCAAAAGCAAGCTCTGATCGCCCCGGCATGGTCAGCCAATCCCCCGTCCCATCAAAGTACATGCTCGTCGTGCCAAACTTGGCCTGCGTCGTGCTGACCTGCAAGTTGCCAACAGTACGCACGTCGTTGATCGTCGAGGCGTCGTAGATGCCTGCGTTGGTGAAGTTCAGCAGCAGGCTGGTGTTGGTGATGGCGGTGAGGGGAGTGGTGGGGGGAGTGAAGTTGGCGGTGTAGACGGCAGTGCCTTTGACTAGGCGGAAGTTGCTGATGTAGCCAGGAAAATACGCGGTAGCCGCGCCAGTAATTCCGTATCTACCCGCCCCAATAAGTGCATCGGAATTAGACAAAGTTCTTGCTGTTGTGCTAGTTCCTTGGCTGACGCCATTTATATAAAGTGTCCAAGTTCCTGAC
>Ga0315909_10005032_pt1 | contig 15337 bp, 13 predicted proteins | sample LakEriMetagenome_11_FD_203527 | JGI IMG/M metagenome (GOLD analysis project Ga0315909, IMG submission 203527) | Freshwater fungal communities from buoy surface, Lake Erie, Ohio, United States - Buoy 2 MA125 | ecosystem: Environmental > Aquatic > Freshwater > Lake | place: USA: Lake Erie, Ohio...
CAAAACTAGTTCTTCCTATAGAGCCGTCGTAGACTACGACGTTGATAGGACGGGTGTGGAAGCGTGGTAACACGTTAAGCTTACCGTTACTAATAGCTCAATTGGCTTGATTTATGCACTGAAAAACTTTTTCTAGATACAAATTACAATGTTATAAGTTCAATATTTTGAAATTAAAAAATTTATTAAAAAAATATTGATAATAAGAGTCTCTTGTTTTGTTGGAGAAGAAATATTTAAATAATAAAAATTTTAAATTTGTGAAATTGATAAAGTTTCTCTAAGCTTTCGAATAAATAATAATAATTTTTATAAAGTAGATCTTAATAATAGAAAAGTATTTAAGTAAATTTTTTATTTAATTTATGTTCTGTTATAAAATTTAAATGTGAATTTTTTGCATTTCCTAAAATTTTATATAGATTAAGCACATTGCTATCATAGGTAAGCATTGTGTTAATTTTTAATATTTTATAATTATGTGTAAAAATTCGCCTAGCTTAAAAAAAAAATTGCCCTATTCACAATTACTTGATAAAAATTAACATATGTTTTCTTTATTTGATGTTACAAATTTAAATTTTGTAATAACTGGAGGCCTTGGCCAAATTGGATTGAAACTCTTGGACTATCTTGAAAATAGTAATTCAAAAATTGTAGTTATTGACATATTCAGCAATAAAAAACTTAAACTTCTAAAAAAAAAGTATTCTTTTCTTAATTCAAAAAAATTAAAAATTTTGAATATTAATATTTGCAATAAAAAAAAAACTGAGAATTCTCTAAAAAAAATTATATTTTTTCTTAAGAAAATAGATATTCTTATTAATTTAGCGGCTATAGACAGAAATAACAAAGGCAATTTTAGTACAAATTATGATTTTCATAATTTTCCACATGAATTTTTAAAAAAAAGTATTGATACAAATTTAGTCGGAACAATCAATATGTCGCAAATTTTTTGCAATTATTTTATAAAGAATAAAATTGAAGGAAATATTATAAATGTTGCCTCAATTTATTCTATTGTTGCTCCTAATTTAGCTTTATATAATAAAAAAATTTCATCATACAATAATATAAACAAACCAATTGATTATGTAATTTCTAAATCATCAATTCCGAATTTAACAAAATATTTAGCAACAAATTATGGTCGATATAAAATAAGATGCAATTGTCTCATTCCTCATGGAATTAAGAATTTGCATGATAAAGCTTTTATAAAAAAATATTCAAATTTGTCACCTATTGGTCGGATGTCAGATGTTAATGAAATTATTGGACCAATTATATTTTTATCAACTAAGGCTTCATCTTATATGACAGGTGCCAATTTGATCGTAGATGGAGGTTGGACATCATGGTAAATCAAATAAGACTTAGTAAATATGTTATATCAGAAGACAATTATCCTTTTATAATAGCTGAAATCGGTAATAATCATAATGGTGATATGAAAATTGCGAAAAAACTTATCGATGAAGCTCAAAAATGTGGAGCTAATTCTGTCAAATTTCAAACCAAAGATATTGAAACAGCATTTTCCCAAGAAATGTTAAATAAAAATTATGAAACAAGAAATTCATTTGGGAAAACTTATAGAGAGCATAAACAATTTTTAGAACTTAGCATTAATCAATTAAGTGAACTAAAAAAATACTCCGAAGATAGAGATTTAATTTTTTTTTCTACACCTTTTGATCTTAAATCTCTTAACCGATTAGAAAAGCTTAATATGGAAATTTATAAGATATCATCTTTTCATGTGACAGATTTAGTGCTGGTTGAGGCTATAGCTAAAAAAAAAAAACCGGTTATAATGTCTACTGGCATGTCAACGATTAAAGAAATCGACAAAGCAGTAAAAATTTTAAAAAAATACAAGTGTAAATATATAATAATGCATTGTGTATCTTCATATCCAACAAATCCAAAAGATTTAAATCTAGGAGCAATAAAAGTACTAAGACAAAGATATAAATGTTTGGTAGGATATTCTGGTCACGAAACAAATGCAAATATTGCCCCAAGTGTTGTACTTTATAACGCATGTGCAATTGAAAGACATTTTACTTTAGATAGAGCTATGAAAGGACCAGATCATGCATTGTCACTAGAACCATCTGGTCTGAACTTATTGGTTCAAAGGTCAAAGTTAATTTTTGATGCAAAAGGCATAGAAAAAAAGTTCGTTAATGAGTGTGAATTAGAAACAAGAAAAAAATTTAGAGGATATTAATTTATTGGCCAAAAAAATTGCTCTCTTAATGATTGCTAAGGGTGATAGTAAAAGGCTAAAAAACAAAAACAAACTCCTTTATAACGGCAAACCAATGTTTATGTGGAATATTGAAAAGGGTATTTCAATTTCAAAAGATTTTTATTTTAATTCTGATGATGAGGAGATGATTGATCTAGCTTCTAAAGCGGGAGTTTATATTATAAAAAGAGACAAAAGTCTTTTAGATCATGAGATTCCATCAAGATTAATATTTAAAAGCTGCTTTGAAAGAATTTCAAAAAAGTTTGATGGGGTGCTTCATATACAGGCAAATTCCCCAAACTTAGATCTTAATTTAATAAATTGCGCATTAAATATTATCAAACTAGACGGAATAGACGAACTACTGACGTGTGATATGAATTATAATCAATATGGATCATTATGGGGAATTACAAGAAGTAGAATTGAAAAATATAATATGAATAAAAAAATACATGACAGAAAAGTAATTAAACCAGATTGCTATATTTTAGATAATTCTGTTGATATACATGATATTAATGACTTTAATTTGTCATTAAATCAATTAATTAATAGATAAAAATTTTTTTAGAATATATTTACTGTCTTTAATATTCGGGCTTGGTAAAATATTATTTTTTATGCATTTTAAAAAATATTTCAACTCCGCCAAATACATATCATTTTTTTTAAATTTAACTTTGAATTTTTTTTTATTACCCAATCTATTGATTATCTCTAATTTGTTTTTATAATAATTAAATAAAATTTTACCTTTAGTAGCAGATATAATAAGTTTTCTAGTATATGGTTTGCCTAAAAAATCAATATGAGAATAACCAACTAAATTATTTGAAAATTTTATAAGAAAGTCCGATGAAGTATCTACATCACAATCTAAATAATTAAAAATTTTATAATTTGTGATTTTTTTTATTTTTCCGAATAACCAATATAAACTATCAAGTTCATGACTTAAAGTTAAATTGCAGCCTCCACCCATATTTTTCTTTGCAGCATAAGTATTTTTGTAATTTTCCCATGGATGCCAATCAGGTAAATATTCAGACCATTCTGACTGTATATTATATACTGCTCCCAACTTATTGCTTCTTAGTAATTTTTTAATCTTGATCATTAATGGATGAAACCTCATATTGTAACCGATCATAACTTTAATTTTTTTCTTTTTTGCAATTTTTTCTAATTGATCGATTTTTTTAAGATTGTTAGATAATGGTTTTTCGATAAATAAATGGCAGCCTTTTTTAGCACAAGTTAGCGCTGTACCAATATGTTTCGAAGTTGTATTGCAAATAAGAGCTATTTTAGGATTTTCATCTAAGGCTCCTAATAATGTATTATAAATTTTAAATTTTTTTAATTTTTTTTCTTTTAGGTCATAATTTCTCTCTCTAAAAAAAATCAGGTTTCTTTTTTTTAAAAAAAGTAAGTTTTTAGCGTGTCGTATTCCAATTGATCCTAAACCACATATTAAGATCTTCATTTATAACTAACCTCTGAAAAAAATCGATGTTTTATCATTTACCATGAATAATGACTGTCTTAAACACAATGACAAAAGGAGTTTGCGACAGTCAACACTTTATAGCACTTTTCGGATATTTTTCTTTATGATAATTAGTAGTGTAGAGTAATTTTTTTTTCATTAACTTAATATTATATTAAGTTATGTTAGTTTCAGATAACATTAATGTATATTTTAGAAAAATGCACATTAAATGCTATTTTAAAAATTTATTTTAAGCGCCAAAGGTCCTAATGTCATTAAAAAAATAGTAATTTAAAACTTATAATAGTAAATATTAATGACTTTTAATTTAATTTGCTTTTCATTTTTAAAGTATTTAAAAAATATTTTAAACACTGAAGACAATTTAAAACATATCAAACAATAGAAAATTTTTAAAAAAAATTAAAATGAGTTTAGATCATACTTTTTCAAAACTAACTTTTACTATTGATAAAATCGTATATTATTTGAATGTTAGAAAACTTTTTTTTAAAAATAATAAATATAAAATTTTTAAGAAGTTATAAAACAATTATAAATTAGACTATAATTTGTGAAGAAAACTTTAATTAAATTTTTCTCTCTCATTAAGCTTTTGAAGAGATTTTCTTTTTGTAGTTATCAATTTACTAGAAATAATAAAAAAGATATAATTATATTTGATGACGAAGATATAAAGTCTTCTTTATTACTTTTAAAAAATTTTAAAAAAAAAATATTCGTTTTAAAAACGAGAAGCTATGCTTTAAGTACAATTTATCTTTCTCCATTTGTAATTTATCATACACTAAAAAATATTTTAAATGGTAATTTAACCTTTTCCGCCTACTTGAGCGCAGTAATTTTAGATGTTAATCCAAAAATTGTTGTTACAATTATTGATAATTCATTTGATTTTTTTAATTGTGCAAAGATTCTTGGTCATAAAATGAAATTTTTAGCAATCCAAAGAGCGGCAAGATATGATCTGCTATCTTATCATAAAAATATGATAAAAAAAATTTTTATACCTGAGTTTTTATGTTTTGGTGATTTCGAGAGAGATTTTTATAAAAAAATTTCAGCTAAAGTTGAAAAGTTTACAATAGTGGGTTCATTCAAATATTCTTTATTTGAAAAAAAAATTAGATTTAAAAAATTAAAAAATCGATTCGACTTGTGTTTAATTGGAGAAATTCCTCATGATCAAGTAGATAAAAGATTTAATTTTAATGAAGCGGGTGGAAAATTAGCAAATTTTTCTTATAGATTTGCAGAAAAACATAAATTAAAAATTGTTATAGCTGGTAAAAGAGCTAAGTTGAATTTAAAAGATAAGATTAGATATAAAGGTATTATAAAAACTTGTCCTTGTGAAGTAGAGCAAAAAACTTACAAAAGGTACATTGATGGTAGTTTTAATTTGATACCACGTACTAACTTTTCAACTTATAAAATTGCAATGTCAAGTAATGTTATAATAGCCTCTACCTCTACGGTTTTACGAGAGTTATTAGCTGTAGGTAAAAAGGTTTTGGTCTGTAATTTTTCAAATAGTAATATTGGAGACTTTCCTATTAAAGGTATATGTTTTTTAAAAAAAAGCTCTTATGCTACTTTTGAAAAAAGACTTTTAAATATAATCTCTTTAAAAAAACAAGAATATTTTAAAAAATTAAGTAGTAATAAAAATTACTTAATGCATTACAGCAAATCAAATCCAGCATATAAAATAATTGAAGACAGAATCAGCTCAATGCTAAAAATTTAATTTCACTTTAAATAATAAGAGAATATATTGATCAAGAAATTAACCTAAGATTTAAGAATTGACATTAAATATTATATTAAAATTAAAGTTTGGTATTAATTTATTAGTTTTTCTTCTTATTAACGCATATCATTGATATATACGTGCACTTAACTATGCAATAAATTTTTATTCTATGTGTGGTATCAGCGGAATAATTAGCCTTGACGGTAGTCCAATAAAATCTTTAGAAAAAAGGTTAGAGTTAATGACGCAAAGCTTATACCATAGAGGTCCAGATCAATCTGGTATCTATTACTCTCAAAAAAAAAATTTCGGTCTAAGCAACAATAGACTTTCAATTGTAGCTCCAAAAGAATATGTTGTGTTACCATTTACTAAGGATAAAAAAAATTATCTTAGTTTCAACGGTGAAATATATAATTATAAAGAAATTCAAGATTTTCTTAAAAAAAACTCCATTATTTTTCACACTGGCACAGATACTGAGGTTTTATATGAGTTTTTGAATAAATTTAAAAATAAAAACTTAAATAAACTAAATGGCATGTGGTCTTTTGCTTACTACAATGAAGAAAAACACGAATTACTGTTGAGCAGAGATTTATTGGGGGAAAGACACTTATTTTATATTATAGAAGAAAATGAATTAATTTTTTGCTCAGAACCTAAGCCAATAATCATGGCATCTCTTAAGAAACATCAGCTAGATTTTGAATCAATAATTACTAGTTGGAAATTTAATTCTTGCGCTCCAGGAAAAACGCTTGTGAAGAATCTTAATAGACTGAAACCTGGGAATAATTTAATTTTTAAGGACAAAAATATTTATTTTGAAAAATTTCAAAAACTAAGTCTAGATAAGTGGTTAGATTTTTTTAACAAAAAACCTTCAATATCTAAAATAGATGAAGAATTTGAAAAACTTTTAAATTACGAGGTTAATTTAAGGTTGCCCAAAGATGTTACCTTTGCAGTTCCATTAAGTGGAGGTATTGATAGCGCAATTTTAGTAAATATTATTAAAAAGAATATAAAAAATATAAAAACTTTTTTTGCAATTAGTAATAAAGGACAAGAACAGCTAAAAAATAAAGATCGTAATGAAATGACTGAAGTTTCTTTTAGTAAATATCTTTCAAAAAAACTCAAAACTGAACACGAAATAGTAAAAACAAATAATGATTTTTCCGTAAACGAACTAAAAGAGGCATCAAAGAGTTGTTTTGATGGTTGTGTGGATTTTGGAGTGGCAAACTATTCAATGGTTTCTAAGTATGTACATAATAAAAGCATCAAAGTAATTATGTTTGCAGAAGGACCCGATGAATTGCTTGGTGGATATTACTCTGATATAGATTCAAATAAGATTGATAATATTTTTTTTAAAAAAAAATATCTTCTTTTTTTTTTAAAATGCAAATTAGTTAAAAAATTAGTTATCAAACTATTAAAACTTAAAAGAAATATTGAGTTTGAATTTAATTACGATCCTTTCTATACCAGAGTTAATCACCTAGTTTGTTCTAATCAATTTTTAGATACATTTGTTGAAAATTTAGATCTGAATAAATTTTATGATTATGGAGTTATTGATAAGGACTACAAAGATATTTCTGTTAAATTAGATAATTCACAAAAAAGAGCTCTTATATATGCAACCAAAACATTGCCGGATATGTTTAATTTAAGAACAGATAAAAGCTTCATGAAATACTCTGTTGAAGCAAGATTGCCATTTCAGGCGATTAGTTTGGTAGAATTTTTTATAGCAATGCCAAGCAAATATAGGTTTAAAAAAGATTTAGGTAAGTATTATTTAAGAAAATATGTGGATAAAAATATTGATAAGTTTGTTGCTAAAGCACCCAAGCTAGGAATGGGGAGTGCCTTATGGGATGATGAAAAAAATAAAAAAATTTTAAATATGAAGGAAACTATTAGGCAGACAAATTTTTTTTCCTTTTTTCCTTTCAAAAAAAACGTTAAAGAAGTTTTGTTAAGCAAAGATACACACCCTTCAAATTTATGGACAGCTTATGCTTTGATAAATACATTCAATGAATTGAAAATAATTAATGAAAAAAAACTATTTTAATTAAAAAAAATATTTCAGTAATGACTGTAAAACTTATATAAATTTAGATAATGAAAAAAATTGTCATATTTGGAGATGAAAAGAATTTTAAAAAAATTTTTCCTAAATTTATTAGGGATAAGAAAAAAGTTTCATTTTTATTTTTGGACCCGGAATTAGAAAAATTTCCTACAGCACTTAATTTTGTCGATGCTGTAATATTTTTTCCTAGAAAACTAATAAGTAAAGAGTTTCTAAAAAATGCAAAAAAATTAAAATGGATACATATAGGAGGTGCCGGTATTGAGCACTTTATGAATCTAGGGTTGGAAAATTATGATATTACTTTAACTAACGGTAAGATAATACAGGGACCGGAGGTAGCCGACCATGCTGTTGCTCTCCTATTAGCGATAACAAGAAATATACCCCATTATGTTGAAAATAAAAAAAAAATTGAATCTAATTTTATAAAGAGACCTATAGAATTGAGAAAAAAAGTTTGTGGAATTTTAGGTACAGGGGGTATTGGTTTTTTAGTAGCCGAAAGGCTTAAGAGTTTTGGTGTTGAAATTTACAGTTTTGAAAATGAACTCATTCCAATGTCTACATCAATTGATAAATATTTTTCTTATAGTAATTTATTGAGTCAAATCAAACATTTAGACATTTTGATATGTTGTGCGCCCTTGACCAAGATTACAAACAATTTAATTGATTTTCAAATTTTAGATAGAATGAAGAATGATTCAATTTTAATAAATGTATCTCGTGGAAAAGTTTTAAAAACAAAAGATTTAAAAAGAAAAAATTTATATAAAAAATTTAGAGGTATAGGTCTAGACGTAACAGAACCTGAGCCATTACCAAAAAATGACGTTTTAAGAAATCAACACAATATAATTTTAACACAACACTCAGCAGGTTTATCTGAATTTAATAGACAAAGAGCTCTGGACTTAATGCTAGATAATTTATCTCGTTACATTAAAGGAGAAAAACTTTTGAACATAGTTGATAAAGTCAATCAATATTAAATATACCACATGAAAAATTTGAAAAAAGAATTGATGCAGCTTAAAGCAGTTAAGCAATATCAGAAAGGAAATACAGATGATAGTAAAGAATATCCATCTTTAGAACTTGTTAGATTAGAAAAAATTTTTTTTAAATCTAAACCTGGAAAAATTTTAGATTATGCTATTGGAGGAGGATGTAATGCATTTCATTTTATTAAAAAGAAATATGATTTAGTTGGTATAGATACTAACCATTCCTTAAAAAAATTATTAAGAAAGATAGCTAAAGAAAAAAAATTAAAAGACCCAAAATTTAAGGTGCTTAGAAAAAACAGTAAGAGACTACCATTCAAAGATAATTATTTTGATTATGTTTATGCATTTAGTGTCTTATCTTTACTTGGAGATAGATCAAAAATTTTAAGTTTATTATCTGAATTTAGAAGAATTCTTAAATATAATGGAAAAATAATTTTAGATATCAATGATCATAATTCTGAATTTTCTTCTAACAAAACGCAAATTAAAAAAAATGTATTTGTTTCTAACGTAAATGGAAATAATATTAGAACTTATTGTTGTAAGAATATAAGTGAATTTGAAGAATTGGTTAAACCATATTTTAAAATAAAAGATAAAGGATTTTCATCATTTAAAATTTTTAAAAGACAAATTAAAGAATTCATTATATGTGCCGAAAATTCACTCTGACTATTTCCGGCGGCTAAAGTTTTGAAAAAAATAAAAGTTATTTTTAGGGCAATGGTGTAACGAAACACTCGAGACAAAATTTTTTATCAAACATCATTGAAATAATAAATTAAAAAGATTAGTAAAATAATTTTTACATTTGTAGCTGTTTAAACGTTGCAATATTTAAAGACTTTTTAAAAATGGAAGAAAACAAAAAAATACACTAAATGAAAAAATTGATATTTGTTCAATATCCGAGCTAGCGTTAGGATGGAATAAAAAAAATCTATACTATGAAGAAAGTATAGTCAAAGTTTCTGAGTATGTTATTAAATTTTCTAGGATTCATAAAAACATTGCGTTTGTTGGAAAAAGACTAAGACTAGTTGCGAATAATTAAATTAATTTTTAAAAGAGATATCTAAGTGAAGATTCACAAATTATACCAAGAGTCGTAAACTCCTTTTCTAGTTATCAAGCTATGTACAATAGTAAATTAACAATAGTTATGGTATCTACATATTAAGAGAAAAATGAGGTAAGCATAAAAAGATATTATTATGCAATTTTATGAATAATCTAATTTGGGACTTTCCTATTTCTGGATAATGTTTTTTAAAAGATTGTAAATTTAAAGATTTTAAGATTCGCATTTTAGAAATTTTAAGAACTTCAACTGATGAATATTTCTTAAAGATTGATAAAAGTCTAAGTAATATTATACATTATTTAACAGTTCGTTCTGCTAAAGAACTTTTATCAAGTAGAATAAATTCATTTTTAGTCAAATATGCTCATAAAAAATTATTTTTTATTAATAATTTTTTTTTACAGTATACACTTAAATACATATCTTATAAAAAATTGAGAAATTAAAAATACTAAAGTAATAAAAATTTATAAATCAACTAATTATTTTATATGTATCTAAATTCATCAATAAAAAAAATGCTAAATAATAAAACTATTTTAGTTACTGGCGGCACAGGTAGTTTTGGAAAAGAATTTACAAGTTTCGTTATAAAAAATTATAGCATAAAAAAGCTAATTATATTTTCTAGAGATGAGCTTAAACAATATGAAATGCAAAAATTATTTCCGCATAAAAATATTAGATTTTTTATTGGTGATGTCAGAGACAAAGAAAGATTAAATTTAGCAATGCGGGACGTAGATTACGTTATTCATGCTGCTGCCTTGAAACATGTTCCTATAGCAGAGTACAATCCAATAGAATGTATAAAAACTAATATTTATGGAGCTCAAAATATAATAGCCACATCGTTATATTGTGGAGTTAAAAAAATTATTGCCTTGTCTACTGATAAAGCAACAAATCCTATTAATCTTTACGGCGCAACTAAACTTGCCGCTGAAAAATTATTTATATCTGCAAATTCATACTCTGGTAATAGGCAAACAAGTTTTAGCGTCGTTAGATATGGTAACGTTCTTAATTCAAGAGGATCTGTCATTCCATTTTTTCAAGATTTGTTAAAAAAAGGAAGCAAATCTTTACCCATAACACATATGGATATGACCAGATTTTTTTTTACCGTTGAAGATTCTGTTAAATTTGTTCTTAGTTCTTTATATCTAATGACGAAAGGAGAAATATTTGTTCCTAAAATTCCATCTTGCAAAATTATAGATCTGGCAAGAGCCCTAAGTCCTAAAATTAAATTTAAAATAATTGGAATAAGGCCGGGAGAAAAAATGCATGAAGCTCTATTTTCATTAGACGAAAATCCTTATGTGATTAACTATAAAGATTTTTATATTATATCAAATAATAAAAACTATCATAATAAAAAAATTAATAAGAAGATTAGAATAAAGGATAATTTTATATTTGCCTCAAATAATCCTGGAAATTTGTTAAATTATAAAGATATTAAAAATAAATTATTAAGAACAATCTTGAAATAAATATTTTATTATTAATAATAAAATTTACAATCATTTATAATGGCTAAAAAAAAGGGGGGCATAGTCTTTTGGTTAACAGGACTGCCTGGTTCAGGAAAAACCGCTATTTCTTCACATCTAATAAATAATATTCGAAGAAAGTATGGTCCCACAATTTTAATCAGTGGAGACGACATTAGAAAAATTTTTAATTTGCATGGTTATAAAAAATTAGATCGATTAAAAATTGGAAAAAAGTATTTTGAGTTTTGCAGATTTTTTTCAGGTCAAGGTTTTAATATTCTTATAAATGTAGTTTGCTTATTTAAAAAAATAAGAATACTAAATCGCTCAAAACTTGAAAATTATATTGAAATATTTATTAAAACAGATTTAAATAAAATTTTACTAAATAATAAAAAATATTTTTACAAAAATAAACATCGAAATGTGTGGGGAGTGGATATAAGTCCAGAGTTCCCAAAAAAACCCCATGTATTAGTAATTAATAATTTTGATAAAAATATTAAAAATTTATCTAATGAAATTTTTCTAAAAATTAAAAATATTTTTAATTAATGAATTGTCTTATATTAATGACGGGTGGTAGATCAGGATCTGATTTTTTCCAAAGTTTGTGCGATAGCCATCCAGAAATATTACAGTTCCCAGGTGTTGTGAATCTAACTGAAGATTTTTTCTTAGAAAATAATCCAAAGAACATTTTAAATATTTTTTATAATACAAATAAGTATTTTTTTGACTCAAGATTAAATGTTAAAGAAAATCTTGATAAGTTAGGAAAATTTAAGAACGAATATTTTAAAGTTTCAGTGGAGAAATTTTATTTAAATTTTATAAAAATTTATAAAAAAACTAATAAAAGCAATATAGAGAAAATAATAGCTCTGCACAAAGCATACGCATTATCTTACGGTGAGGATATAAAGAAAAAAAAAATAGTTTTAATACACCTTCATATTATTAAGTATTTAAGATTATTTAATAAATTTATTAATGTAAAAGATATCAAAATTGTCATCACCTACAGAGATCCACTGGTGAGTTTAAAATCTACTGTAAATCATTGGAGTCAATATCATAAAGGTAAATTTCTAACTGCGTCTAGTTTATTTTGGAATATCAATTTGCATGTTAATATTTTTAACCAAATAAAAATTTTTTCTAATAATTTATATGTTATTAAATTAGAAGATCTTCATCTCCATAGTAAAGCAGTATTAAAAAAATTTTGCAAAATTGTAAAAATTAAATTTAATAAAAGTCTCTTGCAATCTACTTATTTAAATAAAAAATGGTGGGGTGACGCAATAAGTACTAAAGAATTAAATGGCTTAAATAAAAAATTTAAAAATTTTTTTTCAAAGAATATTTATTTTTCAAAAGATATTTTTTTCTTAGAAAAAAAACTAAAGAAAATTTTACCATATTTTGGTTATAATTTTAGAGAAAAAAAAAAAATTTTTGACTTTTGTATGATTTTACTACCGCTTAAATGCGAATTAATAGTTTGGATGAATTTAATCAAATTACTTCAGCTAAAAGAAATTGTTAAAATTCCTTTTTTTTATCTTAGAAGAATTTTACTTTTCACAAAAAAAGACTACGTTGAAAAAGAAATCTTACCAACTATAATTAGATAATTTAATTATGAATAAATTTTATAATAATAAATTTTGGAACAGATATTATAAGAAAAATTATCGAAAAAAAAACTCTAGTTTTTCAAAGTTTTGTTTTAATAATTTTATAAGATTTGGTAATTATAAAAAAAAAAATTTAATAGACATAGGATGTGGCAATGGAACAGATTCTTATTTTTTTTATAAAAAAAAAATAAATGTATATGCGTTAGATGAGTCAGGGGTAGCTATAAGAAATAATTTAGTCTTATATAAAAACAAGATTAATTTTATATTAGCAAGTATATTTGGCAAACTTAATCTTAAAATAAAATTTTCATATATATATCTTCGTTTTTTCTTGCATACAATTCGTCTAAATGAAGAAAAAAGATTGTTTAAAATAATTAAAAGTCTCGGTGAAAAAGGGTCATTAATTTTTTTTGAGTTTAGAACTGATAAAGATCCACTTATGAAAAAAGGGAACCTTATTAAAAATAATATTACATTTACTGATCATTATAGAAGATTTATAAATTTAAAAAAATTAATATTTCTTTTAAAAAAAGATACAAAAATTAAAATACTTTATTCAATAGAAAAAAAGGGTCTTTCAAGATATCGAAATGACAATCCAGTATTAGCAAGATTAATTCTGAGATTAAAATAAAAATTATTTTTTATTCAAATCAATTACTTTTTGACAATATTTTATTAAATTTTTATTATGCGTCACAATTAAAAAAGTTTTATTAATAGTCAAAACTTCTTCAAATATTTTACTTTCAGTTTCACTATCTAGACCACTGGTAGCTTCATCTAAAATGATGAATTCCGGATTATAAATTAAAGCTCTTGCAATACCAATTCTTTGTATTTCTCCGCCTGATACATTGAAACCATTTTCAGATATTATTGTATTTAAGTTATAAGAAATATTTTTAAGAAAATTTTTTAAATTTAATTTTTCTAACAGTTTAATTATATCTTGATTTTTATATATCAGAGGATTTAGACCAAAAAGTACATTGTTTTTTACACTATCTTCGAGTAAAAATATTTTTTGAGGCACATAACCTATTCTTTTTTGCCAGCTTCTTGAGTTTTTTCTATTAATGTAGACGTCGTCAATTTTAAGTGTGTGAGAGAGTTTATTTTCATGTATACCGGTTAATAAATCTAATACTGTTGATTTTCCAGAACCGCTATCTCCTATCAAACCAACTCTTTCATTTTTTTTTATAGAAATTTTTATATTTTTTAAACTAAATTTTGAAGTTGTATTTTTATAGTAGAAATTTTTTATATTAAGTTCGATTTTTTTATCAAAGGATATGGTGTCTTCCAAAAACTTAATTTTTGGCTCAAAAATTTTTAAGTCTTTTGATATAATATTAAGACTTTTTTTATTGTAATTTAATGTCTGTATACCATTAATCAGATTTTTAAAAGAAGGTATAACTTTAAATAAAGCAAATAAAAAAATACCAATATTTTTTAATATTTCTCCTCGATCTATTGCTTCGTGATTATAAAATGACAATATTGTACCGATCGTCAAAATTCCTATTAATTCAAAAAAGTTTTTAGGTAATAAATTTGAAAGATTATATTTCATTGATGATACACTTAGCTCGCTATTTATCTTCTTAAATTTATCCAAAAAATAATCTTCTCTACCTAGTAATTTAATCTCTTTAATAGCTAAAAATCCCTCTTTAATAAATTGTATTTTTTTTTGCAAATTAACTAATCGCAATTTACTCCAAAAATGAATCTTTTTTTTTAGAATATTTAAATAAAGTACTGAAATTAAAAAAAAAATAATTATAATTAAGGAAGTAAAAAAAGGATTAAAAAATAGCAAAAATATTACAATAGCTATTAGAGTTAACAAATCTAAAATGATCCTTAGAAAATGAAGAATAAAAATTGTAATTTGATCAATTTCAGAAGTAAGATTTCTGATTATTTCAGAACTATTTTTTTTTAAAAAAAAACTAATATTTTGATAAGAATAAATCTTAAATAATTTTTCATTTAAAACTTCTTTAAAAGAATAAATAAATCGGTTTTCAAAATATAAAAGAAAAGAATTAATTAAAATTTTGATAGTATATACTGTTAAAAATAAAAATATGACGATTAAAAAAATATGTTCTTTCTTATTATCTATACCAAAAAGAGAGATATAATATTCAAAAAATTCTGTTTGTTCAATTTTTGAAAATGCATTTAGCACCGGAATCAAACTACCTAAGCTTAATATTTCGAGTAATGTTGATATAAACATCAAAGAAAAAAGAAAAATTAAATCTTTTTTCTTTTTTAATTTTAATACACAAAATAGATCAGATAGCATTATTTGATTGAAATTGAATAGTGTGTTTGTATGTTACAACTTACCATTAATATATTTTTAATAAATATTATATAAAATATATTATTTTTAATATGTAGTGGCC
>Ga0315909_10005043_pt1 | contig 15313 bp, 22 predicted proteins | sample LakEriMetagenome_11_FD_203527 | JGI IMG/M metagenome (GOLD analysis project Ga0315909, IMG submission 203527) | Freshwater fungal communities from buoy surface, Lake Erie, Ohio, United States - Buoy 2 MA125 | ecosystem: Environmental > Aquatic > Freshwater > Lake | place: USA: Lake Erie, Ohio...
CGAGACGGTGCAATGACGGTTTCACTCAAGCACGGCTTTAACAGCACGATTGCAGACGACCCGGCATCGGTAACGGCTGGCCATGTCCTGCCATCGCACTGGAATGCAGAACACACCCTGACGGCGGCTGCGAATAGCGTTGTGGCCCGTGCGGCGGCGACTGGTGGGGCTGTGTCTGACGTGGCCCTATCGGCCAGCCAATTGCTAGGGCGTGGCGCGACGGGAGACGTGGCTGCCATTACGCTCGGAACCGGGTTGAGCATGTCGGGTGCGACGCTGAACGCATCTGGCAGTTACGCGGCACCAAAGCTTGACCCGGCGTACTATTACTTTCCGCCATTCACGGACAATAACGGCGTAAGCACGGCCCCAGCAGCCGGTCGGATGTGGGTTTTTCCGTATTTCTTTCAGCGCCCAACTACTTTCAATCGCATCGGGTTCCGCACCCACAACACACACACTGCGTCGGTAAATGTCCGCCTCGGCTTGTTCAACGACCGGACCAGCCAGACGAGCAATGGACCCGGCACCCTGATCTACGATAGTGGCGACATGGCTACGGTCGGCGCAGACACAGACCATGTGGCGACCATAAATCAAACGCTTGTCGGGACAGTCTGGATCGCATTTATGGCAAGCGGGGCTACTGCAAGTTTTCATGTGGCCGGCTATTTTAGACCAGAGTTCAACCTACTGTTCGGGCTCAGTGATAACCAAGGATATGGGCTCTCTGGAACTGCTCCCTTCCGAGACCGAACCTACGGGGCGTATGGAGACGAGAGCGGCAACACTTTTTCTCAGTCGAACCTTGCATCACCCGGTCCATTTCTGAGGGCAGTCTAATGCGTGTCGCGACTTACACAGACGGCGTTCTGGTCAGCATCGAGGGCGAGGTCTCTCCTTCACCCGTTCCCGGGCAGGTCACGGAAACCCAGTTCATGATCGCCGCGCGCCGCAAGGACATGGTGACATGGGACGAGGTTGACGCATACCTCGGCAGCGGCGTGATCCCGGCCTTCGTGGTCGCCGCGCTGGCACCGTTGTCCGAGGAGCAGCGCCGCGAGGCGCAGGCCAAGATCAAGGGGTCATCTACGTTTCACAGGGCAGACCCGGTGTTCGCCCTGCTGATCGCGGGCGGGGCCGCAACGGCTGCTCAGGTGGATGACCTTTTCCGCCTCGCGGCGACAATCTAGTGACCAGCTTTTCAAAGAGGGACTGACATGGGCTCAATCACGCTACTGGTTCAAGGCACCACGGTCGGCACGGTCGCGCAGGGTCGCGGCGTGCAGATCGTCAAGGACGTGAGCGAGGTTGACAGCGCGCGCCTGATCGCGGCCTACGCCAAATCCTACGCCGGGCGCTGGCTTGATGCCGCCGGCCAGCCTCGCCAGCCTACGATTGAGGAAGTGCTGAGCGCTTGGTGGGATGGCGTCGTCGCTGGCTCCCTCGCGCATGTGCAGTCGGTCGAAAAGCAGATCGCCGCTGATGCCGCGCGCAACGCCGTCGCGCCCATCGCTGTGACCTCGGCGACAATCAATTGAACGATGTCGCCAAAGTGATTGAGGATGCAAATTCATGATCCTACTCAACTCAACGTCTGACAAGCTCCGGCTGGTCACAGCGCAGGCGGGGGACATCCGCGTCCACGCTGCCTACGCTGATCTGGCTGCGGGGGCGGTCACGGTGGGGAGGCTCAATACGGCCATCTCGACCGCGACCACGACTGACATCGTGGCTAGCCCCGCTGCCTCGACCTCACGCGCTGTGCAGCTCGTCAACGTGTGGAATGACAGCGCGACCGACGCCAACAAGGTCACGATCCAGCACACCGACGGCACGACCACGGTGGACATCTATTCGATCTCGCTGCCCGCTCAGGCTGGCCTCGTCTATGTCGAGGGCGAGGGCTGGACGGTCACGGGCAACTCGCGGCCCACGAATATTCAGGCTTTCGCCGCCAGTGGCACATGGAACAAGCCGACCAGCTTCAATGCGGGCGTCGTGCTGGTTCGCGTCTGGGGTGCAGGCGGTGGCGGCGGCGGCGGCTCATCGCTTGCGACTGCGACCGTTACCAAAGGCGGCGGGGGAGGTGGTGGCGGGTGTTTTGTTGAGCGGATATTCCGCGCGAGCGATCTCGGCGACACTGAAAGCGTCACGATTGGCGCGGGCGGTTCGGCGGGCACGGGCGGCACGGCTGGCGCAGCGGGCGGTGACGGCGGCGTTGGAGGCAACACCACATTCGGCACGCTGCTGACCGGCTACGGCGGCGGCGGTGGCAGGGGCGGGCAAATCTCCGGCCTCGCGACTGGCGGGGGAGGTGGCGGCGGCGGTCACTCCGCAGGCGTGTCGGCGAGCGCTGCGGTTGGCGGCTCAGGCGGTCAGCCATCGTCAGCAGGCCCCGGCTTCGACATTCAAGGCATTACCGGGTCGGTTGGCTCAGGAAGCACTTATTACGGCCATTTGGGAGGCGGTGGCGGTGGGGGCTCTTCCAATGCTGCCGCTGCGACTGGTGGCGGCGGGTCGCTGTTCGGTGGTGGCGGCGGTGGTTCGGGTGGCGGAACGTCTGCGGTTCCCGCTACGAATAGCCCCTCTGCCGGTGGTGGGCCAAGCTCTGGCTTAAGCACTGGCGGCGCGGCTGGCGTTTCTGGCTCCCCACCTACGCCCGGCGATGCTGGCGCGCCAAGCAACGGGCTTGTCGGCGGCGCGGGCGGTGGGGGTGGCGGCTCAACCGTGCAGGCTTCGACCAATGGCGCAGCAGGCGGCGCGGGCGGGCTTGGTGGCGGTGGCGGAGGCGGCGGCGGGCGTGGCAGCAATCCGGGCCTTGGCGGCGCGGGCGGCGTTGGCGGTGACGGCTATTGCGTCGTAATTTCGTGGTGACGCCATGATCTATCTGGCGTCAACCTCTGATAAATTGCAGGTCGTCACGTCGAGCGCAAACCCTGTGCATGTTCACGCGACCTTCATGGACTTGTCTGGAACGACTGTCACGCCGGGACGGGCCGACACCAGCATTGCGGCGGCGACCACGACTGATGTTGTCGCCAGCCCCGGCGCGTCAACCACGCGCAAGATCAAGTTTTTGAGCCTGTTCAACGACCACGCCACGGCGGCGCAGGACATCGTTATCCGCCACACTGACGGCACGACTGTTGTTGATCTTTGGGCGGGGTCTGTTCCTGCACAGACGGGCGTGACGTTCGACGAGAAATGCGGCTGGCGAGTGGCATCGCCGTTCCCCTCGGCGGACATACAGACTTTCGATTTTCCGGGCGGCACATGGAACAAGCCCACAGGCCAGCGCACGGGTCTGACCCTGATCCGGCTCTGGGGCGCTGGCGGTGGGGGCGCGGGCGGGGCCTCGCTTGCAACGGCGGCGGTGGCGAAGGGCGGATCGGGTGGCGGTGGCGGCGGGTGTGTCAGTCAAATATTCCTGACCGACGAATTGCCTGACACGCTGCGTGTAATCATCGGCCTCGGTGGTCTGGGTGCCCAAGGGGGTCCGGGGGGCGCGGCGGGATTTTCGCCCACCGCTGGTGGCGCGTCCTTCGCGAGGTCACCAACAACGGTTTTTTTGAACGTTTTCGGCGGCAGCGGCGGCGTAGCGGGTCAGATCACAGCTACGGCTACAAGCGGCGGGACAGGAGCTGGCATCCACAACATCGCCGGAGCAGTGTCTGGCGTGGCGCAATCCGGGCAACCCACAAGCGGCAGCAATTCAAGCGCGTTTGGCCCGGCATGGGAGGGCGGTGGCGGTGGCGGCGGATCGAACAACAGCGCAACGGTTCCCATCGTTACGGCGGGCGGTAATGCCCGGTTTGGCGGCGCTGGCGGCGGCTCAGGCGGTTGTCACAGCAGCGTCCCGAACACCGTGGACGCTACGGCGGGCGGCGGCGCAGGCAACAGCGTGGGCGCTACGGCGAGCGGGCTTGGTGGTGCAGCAGGAACTTCGGGCGCATCCCCCACGGCAGGCGCGAACGGAGTTGACACTGACGGCATCGTAGGCGGCACAGGCGGCGGCGGTGGCGGAACAACTGTCACCGCATCCACGGCAGGCGCGAACGGCGGCGACGGTGGCAAGGGCGGCGGCGGTGGCGGCGGAGGCGGTGTCGGGATGAACCCCGGCATCGGCGGCAAGGGCGGCAATGGCGGCAACGGGTTCGGGATCATTATGTCATGGTGAGCGGCTATAAATTCGCGCTCGTTCGCATCTCAGACGGCTGGGTCTGGAACACCTGCCGGTGGGATGGCGTGACGCCGTGGAACCATCTGCCGACCGGCATTGATGAAATCATGTGTCCCGAATACGTCGGGCCGGGGTGGTTCTACGTGGACGACGACTGGCACCCGCCCGCGCCTCCTGAGCCTCCGGCTGATCCGCCTCCTGAGCCTCCAGTCGAGGAGTAGGCGATGGCTCGTCCGGGCGCATTTTCGGCACTGCTAGACCCTAGAGCGTGGTTCGACGAGAAGGCGCTGCCCGAGGGCTGGTTCGCGGACGAACTACTGTCCGTCCAGACCGCCGCGCCGGAGGACGCATTCCAGCCGGGCGCGTTTCAGGAGGACGCATTCCAGACTAGCGCTGGGGCTGCTGGCGGCGCTGTCGCTGGCAACCTCATCGCGACCGAGGCGGGCGGGGATACGGCCACCGTTGCCGGCGTCGTTCTGGTCGCCGGCGCTCTGGCTGCGACCGAGGCCGGCTCTGACACGTTCGCGGCATCGGGCGGCAGCGTTCCCGTCACCGGGACCATGGCGGTCACGGAGGCCGGGGCGGATGTCCTCGCCGCGTCGGGCTTGGTCATCGTTGCCGGCTCGCTTGCCGTCACCGAGGCGGCATCTGACGGCTTGGCCTCTGCGGGATCGGTTCTGGTCTCTGGCGCTCTCGCCGTCACTGAGGCCGGCAGCGACACGCTCGCCGCAACCGGCGGCGCGATCTCGACTGGCTCGCTGGCCGCCACCGAGACTGGCGCAGACACAGCCGCCGCGTCGGGCACGGTCAGGATTGCGGGCGCTCTCGCCGTCAGCGAGGTCGGGTCTGATGCCCTTGCGGCTTCGGGCGTGGTCATCGTTGCGGGCACGCTGGCTGTCAGCGAAGCCGGAGCCGACACCTTCGCGGCCACGGGCGGGAGCGTCCCGGTCACGGGCGCGCTAGCAGTCACCGAGGGCGCGAACGACAACCTCGCGGCCTCTGGCACGGTCCTCGTCCTCGGCAGCCTGACCGTCACCGAGGCGGGGTCTGACACCTTCTCCGCCTCTGGCTCGTTCTCCTCCACCGGCAACCTAGCCGCGAGCGAGGCTGGCGCTGACACCGCTGCGATCTCGGGCGTGGTGCGCGTCGCTGGCGCGCTGGCATCGACCGAGGACGGCGGCGACACACTCGCAGCCGCCGGCCTTGTGGTCGTCACCGGTGCGCTGGCCGTCACCGAGGCCGGGGCCGACACACTTTCGGCGTCCGGCTCGTTCTCGACCAACGGCTCGCTCGCCGCGACCGAGGCCGGCACTGATGGCTTCGCAGCATCCGGTGCCGTTCTGGTGTTCGGTGCGCTGGCCGTCGATGAGGCTGGATCGGATACGATCTCGGCGTCTGGCGGCGTCCGCGCCACCGGCAGCATGTCGGTCAGCGAGGCCGGCAACGATAACCTGACGGCAGATGGCTATCGCACGATCAACGGCTCGCTGGTCGCGCCCGAGGCCGGCGCTGATGGCGCGTTCTTCTCGGGCGGCGCGGTCGTCTCCGGCTCGGTGTCGGCTACCGAGGGCGCAAGCGATACCTTCGCGGCAGTCGGGTTCAGAGGGGCGACCGGCACGCGCCGGGAGGCCATCATCGCGATCCTCGACCAGCCCGCCGCCTTGGTGGCGCTGATCGAGGAGCGACAACCGCTCCTGCTCGTCGCCTGACATCCCGCAATCCGAACCGAGGGCGCTGGCAGAAATGCCGGCGCGATGACGCATGACAGCAGTCGCTCTCCCCGGCGAATGGACACCCGCAGCCGACCTCCGCCGGATCATCGCGCACTGGACAGCGGGCGGCACCAAGGCCAGCTCTATTGACCGCCAGCACTACCACATCCTGATCGAGGGAGACGGCAAGCTGGTGCGCGGCGTCCCGACCATCGCGGCAAATGCGATGGGCTCAGTGCTCCGCCCCCGCGCCAGCCACACCCTCAATTGCAACACCGGCAGCATCGGCGTCTCGCTGTGCGGGATGAGGGGCGCAATCGAGCGCCCTTTCAACGCCGGCCCATCGCCCCTGACGGCGATCCAGTGGACCACGCTAGCGCAGGTGCTCGCTCAGCTCTGCCGGCGCTACCGGATCACGCCGGGCGCGACCACGCTGCTGACCCATGCCGAGGTACAGACGAACCTCGGGATCGCCCAGCGCGGCAAGTGGGACATCAGCATCCTGCCATTCGAGCCGGAGCTTAACACCCCCAAGCTCGTCGGCGACCGCATGCGCGCGATGACCGCCGCCCTGCTCAAGGCCGGCTGACATGCTCGCCGCGCTGGCCGGCCTCAAGCTCTCCCGCGCCGCAGCCATCGGCATCGGCATCGCAGCGCTCCTCGCGGTCGCGGCGCTCTGCTCGTGGCTGGCGGTGTCGTCCTATCGCGCCTCGCTCGCTGATGCCCGCGCCAGCGGCAAGGCGGAGGCCAACGCGCTCTGGCGCGAGCAGATCGCCACCAGCAACGCCAAGGTCGCGGAGGCGCAGGCCCAGCAGGCCGTCGCCGTCGCTGCCGCAGAAGCCCGCGCCGCTCAGGATCGAGCCGAGCGCGACCAAGCCCTGACACAGATGGAGAAGGCCAATGCGGCGCTACCTGCCGGCGATAGCTGCGGCCTTGATCGGGACCGGGTCCGCATCCTGCGCGGCACGCCCGCCCGCCCCTGAGATCAGGACGGTCATCGTCCGCCCGACCATCCCTCCCTTCGCCACCACCCCATGCCGCAAGCCGGAGCCCCTGCCTGATGCGGCGCTATCAGCCCGGCAGGTCGCGTCCGTCATGGCCCGCGACCGCAGCGCCCTCGTGGAATGCGAGAGCAAGAGATCGGCGGCAGTGGCCGCAGCAACGTCACTGATCGAGGACTGAGACTATGCACGAAGGCTTCTGGGTCTGGCTCATTGGCGAGAAGGGGCAGCTCGCCGTTGCCGGCGCGCTTGGCGGCGTCGTGCGATGGCTGTCGCTCCGAGAGGACTGGAAAGACGGCCTCGTGTCGATCACGGTCGGCGCGATCTGCGCGGTCTACCTGTCCCCGCTTGCGATCCCTCTTTTTGACAGCGTGCTCGGCAAGATCGTGGTGGACGCAGCGGCTCGGCACAGTTTCTCCGGCTTCCTGATCGGCATCGGAGGCATCGCGGTCAGCGGCCTCGTCCTCGACATCTGGAAAGCCCGCCGCACACAAGTGAGCGCCGACAAGCCTGCCCCTAGCTCAAAGCAGGACAAGGCCAATGACTAACGCGATCCGTTTCGCCGGCAGGCGGTTCGCTTCCACCATCACCGCCACATTCGTCGTCATCGGCCTTGCGGTCACGATCATGCTGGTCGCCCCGGTGATCGAACTCCGGCTCAATCCCCCGACCACGCAGTGGGAGATTGTGCAGGCCGAACGACGCGGCGATGAGCTGTCGTGGCACATCGCCGTGGACAAGCGCCGCAACTGCGCCCCGACGACCCGCTGGCTGGCGCGATGGGGCGATCAGTCGGTGACCCTGCATGTGATCGATCCGTCCGGTCAGCCATGGGCAGATGGCGTCGGCTTCATCGCCGGCAACCGCCTTGTGGTCGGGCCTTTCACCGCCGCGATCCCGCGCGGCTGGCACGACGCCGACGGCATCATGATCGACGCGCTGGTGAGCTACGACTGCGGGACGCCGTGGCGTCTCCCGCCGATGGACGTGCGCGAGCAGGTCGCCATCGAGCGCTCGCCATGACCTCCATGCTCTTACTCGCAGGCGCTCTGGCCGCCCTGCTTTCGGGCACTCGCGCGCACGCTGAGGAGGTAGTGGTGATGCGCGTGATCGACGGCGACACCATCATCATCGGGGAGCCGTGCTCGAAGTTTCTGCCGGGCAGTCTGCTCCGCATCCGGGTGCGCGGGATTGACACGCCGGAAAGCAGAAAGCCGTCAGCTAGGTGCGACGCCGAGGTTGCCGCCGGCAAAGCCGCCACGGCGTTCGCGCGGTCACTGGTGCGGCCCGGCGACGAAATCACCGTGACCAACGTCGGCCCCGATAAGTATATGTGCCGCGTTGTGGCATCGGTCACGCTGCCCGATGGGCGTGACCTAGCGACCGAGCTGATTGCCGCCGGCCACGCCCGCCCATATGGGGAGAGCGGGAGCCTAAAGAAACAAAGCTGGTGCCCGCCGGGAAAGAAGAAGCGGTCGCCATGACCAGCCTGCTCGCGCTGACAAAAGCAGGGGAGCGCGCTGTGGATCAGGCCATTGATACGGCACGATCCGAGATGGCAGGCATGCCGGGGATCGTGAAAATTTACTATGCGAGCGGCCTCCTGCAGGTGGCGCTCGCGACACTGACCGACGACGTAGATCAGGACGCCCGCGAGGCGATCATTCGCGACATCCTGTCGAACCTGAGAGTGCAGCCGATGAATTGACCAGCTTCGCCGCCTAGCCCCGGCGCTGGGACTTGCCGCCCTAAGCGGCAGCCTTCACGGGCGTTTCCTCCCTCACCTTGGCCCCGGCCCTGCTTCGGCAGGCCGGGGCCTTTTTGCGTTTCAGGCTTCCGCCGCCAGCTCCTCGCGGGCGAGGTCGCGCCGGTAGTCAAGGCCCCAATTTTCGGCGCAGACCGGGCCGATGCCGGCGCGGATCGAGACGGGGTCCACAAGGCCCTTGCCGCAGCAGGAGCAGCGGCCCGTCAGGCGGGCATACTTGATCGCCTCGGCGGTCGGGTCGGCAGCGACCGCTTGCAGGCGGGCGAGCGTATCGGCCCCGGCCTCGCGGCTGGCATGGAACCGACCGGCGACGATCTTGCCGAGATACACGTCGCCCTCGCTCTTGACGTAGAGCGCCCCGGCGTTCGCCCCGTGCATCGGGGCCTTGGAAATCTCGATGCCGCCAGCGCGAAAGACCGGGCGCTTGATGTCGTTGTCGGTGGCGGTGCCGAACAGCGCCTCGATGGCGCTGATGCTGACCTCGCCGCCCTTGGCTGCCCGCTGGGCGCGGAGCGCTTCAAGGCGCGCGGGCTCCTCCGCCATGTCGCGGCGCACGGCTGCAAGCTGGTTTTCGGTGAGCGAGCCGTAGGTCTGGAACTTGCTCAGGAGGCCGGCGTAGAAATCGGAGCGCTCGGCCCGGCGCTGCATGTAGGCCAGCTCGTCGGTGTGCTCGACGATGAAGGCTGCCCGGCGCTCCCTGTCGTTGGCCTCGCGGGTCTGCCGCCCCTTGGCAGCCGATGCGACCGCGCGGGCGACCTTGCCCGAGCCCTTGCAGGCGTTGCAGCTGAATGACCGTGCGTAGCCCCGGAAGGTGCCGGTGCCGTTGCAGCGCGGGCAGGCGTGCTGGCTGTCGCCCCCGTTCGCCATGTGCAGGCGCTCGGTCGCGGCGGGCTGGGCCGATGCGCGTGGAGCGGTGTCGAAATCGTCAAGGTGCGCGAAAGGGTCGGTCATCGTCACTCTCCGATCAGCGGTGTGACTTGAGGTAAGCCCTAGCGCGGGCACGACCTTCCGGCGTTGACTTAAACACGATGCCTGCGGCGTAGACGCGGCGCTGTGCTTCCCGCGCGATCTCGGCAATGAGGCCCTTGTCGTTGCGCTTGATCGCGTGAGCGGTCATGTCCTTGAGTTGCTCGAGGGTTTTCGTGGTGAGGTCCATTTTGCATCTCCAATCAGCGCTTGCTGCGCTCCGATGACCCGGCGAGGCCGGGCCATCAGGCCGTAGCGGGGCGGGATCAGCGGGCGGCCCTTTCATCGAACCGCTTGGCCGCTTGCTGCGCGGCCCTCATGGTTGCGTAGTGACCGATGACCGGGTTGAGGAACCCGGCAGGCTTGATCGCAACAAATGGGCGGGAAGCAGTCAGCACCAGAGCCTTGCGGGTGATGCGGTTGTCGTAAACCTGAGCGCGGCGTTCCATGATCTCGTTCTCCAATCGGCGGCCCGTTGCCGTTGAGAAGATAATAGACGAAGTGGGCGCAGATGCAATAGGAAAATTGGAAAAAATCCAACGCCCGCGCAGATTTCTTTACCCGGCTTCCGCGATCCGCAGCGCCTCAGCAGCAGCCTCATCGGGCTCGCTGAACGTGCCGATCACGCTGGGCCTCTTGCCGGCCTGCAGGTCGGCATCGCTGACCGTGGCCGCGTCCCGCAGGCGATAGACCAGCGTGGGGTGCCCGTGCTCGTCCCGCCCGCCCCGCGTCTCGTAGATCGCAAAGCGGCTCAGGGTGCCGGGCACGTAGGCGAACGCCATCTCCGTCCCCTTGGTCAGGAAGGCGCTGCGGTCATATGGCAGACCGCGCCATGAGAGGATAGGCGCGCTCATCGTGCGCGCTCCCGCAGCTCGGCGACCCGCGCCTCTGCGCTGGCGAGATCGTCAGCGACCTCAATGACCCCGACATCGTCCTCAATGGCGATGCAGGTGCCGCCGAAGCGGCTGGGCCGCTCAACGAGGCGGAGCGTGCCGCGCTTGTCGGCGAGGGCGATGGCGACGCAGGTGGCGGAGAGAGTGCGGAGCATGAAAGCCTCCTCAGGCTTGGGCGCGTGCGGAATGCCGCGCTTCGGTTGCTTTCATGATCCGGGCAATGGCCTTGCCCGGTAGGCCCGAGGGCGTTCCCCCTCGGCGGGCCGGCGCTCTGTGTCGCCGACAATTCCTATTTATTGGACGCGCGAAAAAACGTCAATAGCTAAATTGGAAAAAATCCAACAGCCGGCATCAGCGCCTTTCTGCCCGCCACGATCCGAAGCTCACGATGTGGCGCTCGTGGTTGCAACGCCCCTCCGCTACCACCTCAAGCGCCACACCGGCCCGATAGCGGCCAGCGGGCGCGATAGCCTGCCCTGTCAGGGCCGCCAGCCTGCCCCTGATCTCGACTAGCGGCGGCTCGTATCTGCCGCCGGGCGTGACGATCACGCCCTCCACCAGCCCCCGGAACGCCTCGATCACGTCCGGGTCAGCGTCGGCGATGGCGTCGCCCATGACGGCAGCGAGCGTCTTGAGGTGCTCGCGATAGGCGCGCACCGCCTCGGGGTGCAGCTCGATCACGTCGGCCTCGCGAACGGCGTCGGCGAGCCGGGCGTCGAGCCCTGATCGCTCCTGCCGCAGCCCGGCCAGCTTCTCCCGCGCCTCGTCCCCGGTCATGACGCCGTCAGCGACCGCCGCCACGATGCGCTCGATTGATCCGGCCACCACGGCGAGGCGCTTCTCGATCTGCGTCCTGTCGCGCGTGGCCGCCGCCGTCGCCGCCCGCCGCTCCTCCCGAAAGATGCTCACGTATTCAGCCAGCGCGCCGGGGTTGCCTAGCTGGCTGCGGAGCCCGCTGATGACCGTCTGCTCGATGGCGTCCAGCGGCACCCGCTTAGTGCTGGTGCACGTCCCCGCCTCGCGGGCCTGCGAGCACATGATCCGGGGCTTGCCCCTGTGCGGCCCTGAGAGCGACATCCCGGCCCCGCAATGACCGCAGCGCAGGAGCCCGGACAGCAGGCGCTTGCGCCGGTGCAGCGGCTCGCCGGATTGCCGCGAGCGCCCGGCCTTCCGGGCCTGCACCTCATCCCATAGCTCGCGGTTAATGATCCGCAGGTGAGGCGCGTCGGCGCTCTGCCATTCGGCCTCCGGGTTCGGCCTGCTCACCCTTCGCCCGGTGTCGGGGTCGCGGATCATGCTAACCCGGTTCCAGACGATCCGCCCCGCGTAGATCGGGTTGAGGAGCATCCCGTGGCCGCGCGTGAGGTTGCCGTTGATGGTGCTGGCGTTCCAGCGCTCGCCGCGTGGCGGCTCGATCCCGTCCCGGTTGAGATCGCCGGCGATGTCGCGCGGCGAGCGCCCGGCGGCATAGGCGGCAAAGATGCGCCGCACCACGTCTGCCTCGTCGTCGATGATCGCCAGCTCGCCCGGCTTGCCGAGGACCGGCCTGTAGCCGTAGCAGCGCCCGCCCGCTGACCTCCCGCCGCGCAGCACGCCCGCCATCCCGCGCTTGACCTTCTCGGCCCCGTCCTCCCGGTAGAGCTGCCCCACCAGCCCGCGCAGCCCGACGAGGATCGTGTTCGCCCTCCCCTCGTGGACCGCCACCAGATGCACGCCGAGGAACTTGAGCCGCTTGTGCAGCCCGGCCAAGTCCTCCATGTCGCGGCTGATGCGATCCAGCGCCTCGACGATCACGGCGTCAAACTCGCGGCGCTGAGCCCGCGCCAGCATGTCGAGGAGGCCATCGCGCCCCAGCATCGAGCCGCCCGACTTGGCGCGGTCAGCGAACTCCCCGGCGACCGCATAGCCGTTGCGCGCGGCGTAGGACCGGCACAGCGCGAGCTGATCGTCTATCGAGCTTTCGTTCTGGTGGGCGGTTGAGAAGCGGGCATAGATAGCGGCTCGCTTGTCGGGCATGGCGCGGCGTCTCCAATCGCCTGCGCGGCATGGGCAGGCCGCCCTAGCTTACCCCCTTGCCGGGGGGCAAATCCACCTGCCTCGCGGGCAGCGAGCCGCGCCAGCGCGCGGGCGAGGGCGAGGATCGCCGGGTCAGTCATCGCTTCGGTTCGTAGCAAGGATGACCATCGACCCAAAGTCGGGGCTGATCGTCATCATATTGGAAATCGAACCTCTCTCCCTTTCGGATTGACGCCTCGGCAACGAGCGTGCTGCCCTGCCGATCCCCAAGCCGGATGGCGAAGCGAAACCGAATTTCCGGGGGCAGCTCACCGCGCCCCACGCGCTGCAAGGTCTTGAGGAAAACGTCCCCCAGCTCGCTCTGGACATCTAGTTCAATCGTGCTCGGTCTATGCTTGGGCATCAGTCACTCGTCTTGTCCCAAATCTCGATGCCGTCAGCCTTCGCCGCCAGCGTTAACGCCCATTCGCCAGCATCCTTCTTCTTGGCGAATGTCCAGAACGCGATGTGATCGGGGAAGCGCGGAAGCAGCTCGCGCGCCCTGCCATCCGGGCACACCGAGAAGCCCGATCCGGTGGGCGCATTGTCAACGATGATGTAGCCGATCTCGTCGTCGGTCATCGCGGCACCGCCATCGTAAGATAGCCGGTCGGGACGTTGGTGCCGCACTCCGCGAAGCTGGCGACCGGCAGGTCTTGCCATGTGCCCTTGAGCTCGCCGTGGTCATACCAAGCCGTCGCCGGCAGGATCGAGATCAGGACGCCGCCGGGCTTGAGGAACCGCAGCGCGTGCCTGACGTGCTTGATGTAGTGCCGCCCGGCGAAGGGCGGGTTCATCACCACGCGGTCGAAGTCCGGTGTTGGGGCCATGTCGAGGAAGTTCCCGGTCATCACGGCGTGCCCCTTGCCTCGCGCCTGCGCAGCCCGGCCCGGATCGACCTCGATGCCCAGCACCGGATGTCCCCGCTTGGCGAGCGCGTCAAGAATGCGCCCGCAGCCGCAGGACGGCTCAAGCACGCGGTCGCCGCTTCTGATGTAGGCGTGGGCGATGATGTCCTCGACCACCTTCACCGGCGTCGGATAGTAGGCGAGGTCTTTGCTGACCGCCGTCGATGCGCGGGGCTTGGCGTCGTCCTCCTCGGCGTCGGGCAGAACCTCGCCATAGAACTCCGCTAGCGCCCGGTTGATGTCCAGTAGCGCCGCCTGATCGAAGATCACATGCGCGTTGCCGTTCTTGAACTTGCGCACGGTGATGCCGCGATCAGGCGGGCGAACCTCAATGCCATCCTTGAACTCGACCATGTGGTTGCCGTCGAGCACGATCTCGCCGGCCTCGTGGCCGGCATAGCTGTGCAGCTTTTCGAGCCCGCCGATCTCGGCGTTGTCGAGGACCGGAGCGCCGCGATAGGCGGCCAGCGCCCGCAGGATGTCGATCAGCTTGTCGCGCCCGTAGCTGCCCCAGCCGCCGACGTTCTCGAGGATCACGCGCTTGGGGAGGCCGGCAACGCCGACTTTGACCTTACTGTGACTCTTGTAGGCGGGGTCGAGGCCGACAAAGCACTCGGCCATTCCCTTGAGCACATGGAACCGGGGCCGGGCCACGTAGTCGCCGAACGTCGCCTTGAGGTTGTCAAAGGTGAAAGGCGGCGGGTTCTCAAGCTCGCGCTGGAACCGGCCCTTGTCGCTGGCCGACGCGATGCGGTCAATCTGGATCAGGCTGTAGGCGGCCTTCCATGCCCCCACCAGAAGGTTGCGCCGCACATCGCGCTCGTTCGGCTTGTCGCGAAACTGGATCAGCGAGCGGACATAGGTGCCCGCCACGGTGCTCGCGAGCCCGAAGGTGTCAACGGCGTTGTTGAGCGCGCGAACCGTCTCGCCGACTGCCGCCTCCTTCGCCTCGTATTCCTCAAGCAGATCGAAAATCTGCCGCTGCAATGCGGGGACGTTGCTCATTGCGCCGCTCCCCAATCACTTATTGCCCCGGACAGGCCGCAGAAGCCGCGCCGCTCCTCGGGCTTGCGCCCGTTGCGCAGGTTCTCGATCCAGCGCCACGCCATGCAGTCAGAGCCGATGCAGGTGTGGGGTTTGCCGCGCCCGTCCGAGCTAAAGCCAACGCGCGGGTCGGTATGGCTCGCGACTACGTGCGGGCACCAGCGCTCGCGCGCTTCTGACGTGGTGACGATCATGACCGCCCCCGCAGCTTGAGGTGATGCTTCGCGTTCGCCTTGGCGTCGCGGTCCATGTCGCTCTTGTCCACGATCCAGTGCAGGTAATCGAGCGGCACGTCCTCCCAGCGCGCGCCCTTGTGCTTGCCGAATGTGATCCGGGGCAGGAGCGCGGGGCCGGATGACCAGCGCACCATGTCGTCGATGCTGGTGCCGGATAGGAGGAGCTTGATCAGGATGTGCGCGGTCACGTAGGCGTCAGGCCCTGCGCGATGCGGGGGCATTGCCCAGCGGTCGTCGAGATCGAGCCCGAGCCAGTAGCGCAGCAGTTGCGTGCCGTGCCCCGGCGCATCAGGCCAGACGCGCAGCGCGGCCTTATACGTGCAGACCCATCGCGCGCCGCCGCCGCCGAGGAACTCCCGCTCGAAGTCGGCGTTGTGCGCGACAAAGATCGACGGGCTGCCCTCCATGATGCGGCGGAACGCCAGCTCAGGCGGCCCGGCCTTAGCGCCTGCCTCCCCGCCGCCTGCGATCATGGCATCGGTGATGTGATGCACCGCCAGCGCCTCAACCGGCATGGGCCGGCCCGGATTGCAGAGGCGGCTGCCGATGC
>Ga0315909_10005044_pt1 | contig 15312 bp, 9 predicted proteins | sample LakEriMetagenome_11_FD_203527 | JGI IMG/M metagenome (GOLD analysis project Ga0315909, IMG submission 203527) | Freshwater fungal communities from buoy surface, Lake Erie, Ohio, United States - Buoy 2 MA125 | ecosystem: Environmental > Aquatic > Freshwater > Lake | place: USA: Lake Erie, Ohio...
CCGACGATCAGCGATGACGATTGGGCCCGCGTACACTTCTTGGGGAATATACCGTACCAGTACTTTATTCCTTTACTCCAGCTCTCCACCGTTCATGTCTATCTGACGTATCCGTTTGTACTGAGCTGGAGTCTGCTGGAAGCCATGAGCGTTGGCTGTGCGATTGTGGCGAGCGATACGCAGCCGCTGCATGAAGCAATCACGCAAGATCAAACCGGAAGGCTGGTTAATTTTTTTGACGTGCAAGCGCTGTCAAACGAAGTCTGTGCATTGCTGGATGATCCCGCTTCCCGTCAGCGATTGGGACATCATGCGCGGGCATTTGCCCAGCAACACTATGATCTTCGAACCAGCTGTCTACCCCGACAACTGGAATGGGTGGAGCAGCTCGGGAAGGCCTAGGCCACGTAAGACCTATCGCATTCACGCCCGGATAACCTCTTGCAGGCACGCGGTTTAATTTTGTCTAGCGGTCCTGACAAGCCCCTTTTTTATTCGCTGCTTTAGCCAGGATTAATGCTGATCTGAGGTTCTGGCACAGTGGCCACAGCCTCCAGCAAGCGTTCACGACTCAGATGTGCATAGCGGCTTGTGGTACGAATGTCTGAATGACCGAGTATTTCCTGAACTTCGTACAAACTGCGCCCGGCATTCACCAAAAAACTGGCAAAGCTATGGCGCAGATCATGGATACGCAGCTCGGGCAACTGTGCGCGACGTCTGGCCTTGTCCCAGCTCCGGAAAACGCTCACGAACGGCTTGCCCGTTTTGGGATTACCAAAGATATAGCCTGCTGTTGCGTTTTGAGTGGGTTGGTTTTGCTTCATGCGCCTCAGGATAGCGAGTGCGCCATTGGATAAAGGCACGTGGCGTATCTTGGAAGATTTGGTGTGCGGGATACGCCATAATCTTTGGCTCATATCGACATCAACCCACTTTGCCCGCAAAGCTTCTTGCTTTCTTGCGCCGGTAAATATCAGAAACGCCATGACTTCGGGCAGCAGCACGTTTTCACTTCGTGCGAGCTCGCTGAACAAACGATCTAATTGGGCTTGAGACAAATACCGTTCAATACGATTATCAAATTTAAGTGGTCGCAGATTGCGGGTGGGGTCATGGTCTTTGTGGATGAGCTCCCATTCACGCGCCAGCTTGAATGCAAACCGCAGCAGGATGATCACACGGTTGGTGGTACCAGGTGCATAGCCCTTTGCCATCATGGCATGCACGAGTTGCGTGAAATCTACCATCGTGCAATCGCCGAGTAGCTTGTTACCAAGACTCGGTAGTATCTGATTGTTGATGACCGAAAGGTCCGTCATCCAGCTACGCTTGTAGCTTTTGACATACGGCAGATAGTGATTGAAAAAAAATACCTTGAACGTGAGCGCTTGGGAGTGATTTTTCTTTGGCTTGGGATCATTGCCCAGCAAGATATCCTGCAAAATCTTTCGAGCGATATCCCGCGCTTGCTCGACAGAGTAGAGATCGGCATCACCCAGGGTAGCGAATCGGTACTTGCCGTTGATACGGTAGCGAAGCCGGAACTGAATACGGCCGCTCGACAAACAATCTGCGTAGAGCCCTTTGACCTCTGAATCGAACACTTGAAAGTGTCGTGCGGTGCCCGGGCGCCTGATCTCGGCAAGTAGCTCTGTGGTTAGCAATACGCCCATGAGACCCTCGAAGACATTACTTCTCGGAAATAGATTATCTGAATATTTTTTTTATATTCAATGAATTTTTACAATCAAAACAGTTGCCATAATAGCAGGTAAGTTATTCATTTACTATCATTAATGCAGCATTTTTTTCGTTTGAATTCAGGTACTTAAAGACAAGCAACCTGAATGCGCACTACGAGTCGTGCTCGACTGGGGCATGATGCGGGCGCGATTGACCCCTTCCATTCCCCCCCAAACGCCAAGGATTCCACCGCTGTTGCCTTGATCCAAGCCGCTTTTAACCAGGCGGCTTCGACCAACGCAATGTTGGCTGACGTCCTCTTCCCACACCGGCTCGCAGGTGCTTCCAGATCTGGCGCTTGCAGGTTTGAGCCACGCCTCCCTAAGACGAGTCTTGCGTATCCCGATTTTCGGGACACGCAAGGCTTTGCGCGGGGATTGGGGTCGGGTCGTTGGTAATTTTTAAGCACTACTAACCAAGGAGCATATCCATGAGTGGAACAGTAACTACGGGCCGCAAGACCTTTAAGGACACCGCAGGCGCGAACACCTACACCATCGGCGCGGATGCAACCCGCGTCACCATCGCTGGCAAGATGACTTCCGGCGACATTATTAACCTCGAAGGCTTGGCATCGGAGTACACCGCCAGCGCGGTAGGCCGCACCATCACGCTGAAGTCGGCGACTCAGACCGTGACTTTCCAGTTGTCGAACACGGCAGGTACTGCATCGGTTCGTTTCCTAGATGGTGACCTGACGGCTGCATTTGCGACCAAGGGTGGCGCGACCCTGGGTGGCGTGAAGCTGACCAAGAAGGCAGCGGAGATTGATGACTCCAAGCTGGGCACGACTGACTCAACCGCTGTTGACTTCACTGGTACTGCTTCCAGCGGTGGCTCGACTGGTGGTTCTACTGGTGGCTCGACTGGTGGTTCTACTGGTGGTTCGGCGGGCGGCGTTACGGCTGGTCAGACGTTTACCCTTGCAACTGGCGCAGACAACACCACTGGTACTGCCGGGGACGACATATTCATCGGCATCAGCTCTGCGACCGCCGCAACGAATACCATTGGTGCAGCCGACTCTATCGCTGGTGGAAGTGGAACAGACACGCTGAGAATAACGGTAAACGACATTGCAGCAGCCGGCACCTTAGCCGCAATTCAATCAGCCGGAGTTGAGAAAGTCATCGTGCGCAACGTTGATGCCGCCCCTGCACGAGTTACCTATGACTTGGGTAACAATCCAGGCGCAAATGAATTTACGGTCTCTAACAGCACTGGCGCTGTAGAGGTATTGAACCTTGGCACCTCGGATTTAACAATCGAGGGTAATGACGTAGTGACTAACGGCGGGACATTTTTTGTAAGTGGCGCTGCTGCAGCGGCTGCCACAGCCGTTACAGACGCTTTGGTCATCAATCTTAAAAATGGCGTCAATGCGGGAGCAATCAATAATACGGATAACGCGGCCGCCGTTGATGCAAATGGTCAGTGGACAGCAGTCACCGTCAATTCTACTGGCGGAACTGCAACGGCAACGACCAACGCCAACGTTGCAGGTGGCATGGCTCTGTCCGGAGGAGCAACCCTGCAGAACCTGACAATCAACGCGACCTCAAGCCTGACTACAGGCGTGATCACAGGCTGGGACACCACAGGTGCGACTACTGCAAATAAGGGCTTGATAACGATAACAGGTGCTGGCGCAGTCAACGTTGGTGCCCTAAACGCTGCGGTTGAAGATGTTGTGGCGTCGTCAAACTCTGGCGGTGTAACCCTTACGGCAAGCTCACAAACAGACTTCACTTTTGTTGGCGGCAGTGGTAATGATGTTATTACGACAGCAGCAGTTCTCTCAACTTCCACGTCAGCACCTGGTTCCGTCGCAGCTGGCGCCGGCTCAGCAGACCGTCTTATTGTCGCTGCAAATGCGCACATAACGTCTACAGTTGGTAAGCAATACACTGGTTTTGAGCAAGTTGAGGTTGCAAACGGTGTGACCGTGGATATGGATAACCTAGCGGGTAACTCTATCGACACCATCCGCCTTACTACGGGTGGAGTTGTCAACAACATGACGGCTGCTCAGGCCTTGAATGTCGTTGTAACTACTGGCGGTAACAACCCAACGCTGACAGTTAAAAATGGCACTGATCTCGGACAAGTTGATACGGTCAAGATAACGGTCGATGATGGCGCGGCTGCGCTAAGCACAGTAGCGCTGGGCACTCCAGTACTTACTGGCGTTGAGAAGCTGCAAATCGTTGCAAACGACACCACTACTGTAGCTGCACTTACCGGTGCAACTTCGCTCGACAGCATTACCTTGAGTGGTACGCGTGCAGTGACCATCACAACGGGCGCCGCGATGGGGAATGCAAATACCAAGGTGGATGCCTCGGCAATGTCTGGTGTATTTACTTATACAGCCACTAACGCTACTGCTGCCGCATTGATTTCCGGCGGTTCTGGTGCAGATGTAATTACTACAAGCGCATTCTCCGATGTGGTTGATGGTGGTGCAGGTATTGATAGCATCACGGTGACTGCAGGTACTGGCGTAGATATTCGTTCAACCGTAACGTCGACTGCCAACATGGACTTGATTACGGGTTTCGTCTCTGCAAATGAAGATTTCGACTACAACGGTACCCTGGCAAACGGTACTGGTGCGGCCCCGACGGTAGCAGCAGCTGAGGTTGTGTCTGCTGCAACATTTGCGGCCGGTCTTGCAGATGCCAGCGCAGGAAATGCAGTAGTTTTCGTTTCAACCACAAACTTGGCTGGACAAAGAGCAACAGATCTTGCCGCGCTTTACACAGGCGCACCGACGGTAGCCGAAGCTGAAACTCTGATTGCTTCATTGATTGGAACGGGTGGTGAGTTGAACGGTGCCATCGCGGCGCTTGACAGCACCCTCGGTGCATCCGACGCTGTCTTGTTGGTCTTGGATGACAACACGGGCTCGGTTATTTTGCGTATCACCAATACCTCAACGACCACAGCGAACACGCTAACGTCAGACGAAATCCAAGTGGTTGGCGTATTCAGCGACAACGCAACTTGGGTTGCAGGTGACTTCATTTAATAAGTTACCGATCTAGTCTCGCATAAACCCCACCCTTCACGAGAGGGTGGGGTTTTTGGGGTTCTCAGGTGACTGATTAGTAATAAAACGTCCTTCTCATTATTTTATTTACGCAATTTGATTGCGATGTTCTCGATTCAACGCTTTTTTTTGCAGGCGCCTCAGGGAGCGCTACTGCTTTTTCAAACGTCTAATTGATCTAATCAAACGGAGGCCTCGCTAGGTTTTCTGGCTTACTAAATAGAGAATCGCTGCCCTTGAGTTAATCCTTGCCTCACCCAAACAAAGGAAATCGAGATTTTTATAAGACAGCCTAGTATGAAAAGGGTATCGCTTGCGTTATCCGATCTGTACTTTTTTGATGGATCTCGCTAACGATCAGAAAGGAATTCATCATGCAGGATTTCACGCCGTACACCAAGTCGACAATATCTGGTGCCGATATTATTTCGGATCTGATGATTCGCTGGAACACGATGCAGGGTGAAGCACCACCCTTGTCTCAAAACATCAATATCTTTGACTACCTTACGCACAATTGGACAAATTCAGGGACTCCTGCAGGAGAGATACCTACCCCACCGAATCTGACTACGCTCGACGGCTCAACGTACTCAGTGACGCTCAGAAGCGAGCAGGGAGCACTACTGTCTGCCGTTAACGATGCCAATAGAGATACGTATGTATTCAACCTGAGCAGGAATGGAGATCGGTCAAAAGGGGAGAGCACGGATCAATTGTCATATACGGTGACATCAAAAAACACGACTTCAACTGCGAAGAATGGGCTGACGGTTACCGAGAACTATAGTTACGGAGGAAAGGTTAATTGGTCGAAGGTCTTCAATTCGGTTCAAAACCAACCCTCCCAAAACGTGCTGGTCAATGGCAACAAGACCGAGACATCAAAGATCGTGTACACGAAGGCTACTCCTTCTGCGACAACCTTTACGGGCGTCGAAGATTCTCAGGTGGCGGAAACCGTCAATCTCAGTATTCCTGGTTTTAAAGTAAGCGGCGTTTTTAATACCAGAAGTACGGGTAAGAACACTGATCTGGGCGCACCATTAGGTTACGAGTCCGCCTTTGATAAATCGTTTACTAGTTCGTTGAAGGTAACGAACTATGCTTTTGAGGATACCCCTGACTCGCTGAGACCATCAGATACTTTCAAATTTTCATTTTCGAACTCATCCTTGGAGATCGCCGATAAGGATACTTCCGACCTAATTGGGCCCACCGGTACTTTCACGATTCAAAAGGGGCGCGTGGAAACGGTAGAGGCGATCTTTGAAACGCCCCGCGCGACGATCAAGTTGGACGATCGTTTGCTTGAGGCTGTGCGCAATGTCAATCTCCTGCCTGACAATTTGTCGACCCTGAGGAGCTCTTTCGCTATTGGAATTGAACCCCTTCTGACGGCCGCAGATAACGTCATCACTATCAAGCCCGGCACCGAAGCTGCCATATTTGGCGGCGATGGCAGAGACAATATCAGAGGGAATACGGGTAGCGACACCTTGGATGGTGGCGCCGGAGCAGACACGCTCGCAGGCGGCCTTGGCGGTGATACATATATCCTGATCCACGGTGGTCATACCGACAAGCATTCAGGTAGCGATACCATCATCGATGGCGATGTAACCGTGCCTTCAACAGTAGCTGGCGGGGCTGCTGCTTCCGTTGATACCATTTACATTGAATCTACTCTGCGCGGCGGTTTTGATTTGTATCGACCGAATAAAGATACTTTGATCGCGATGGATTATTCATCCAATTCGACAGTGACGATCCAAGAAGCTCGGGGGCGTATCGAGCAGCTGACCTTCTTTGACCCTGAAACAGGCTTCTCAAACAGCTATAACCTAACAGGCTCTGACCTTAAATCAACCGAGGGTAATGACTGGATGCCGGGTACGAGGTTAAAAGATACGATGGCAGGCGGCTCGGGTGATGATGTCATCCAAGCTGATGCTGGCGACGATGTGCTGCGAGGAGAGGCTGGCAATGATGTGCTGATCGGAGGAACAGGCCCAGACACGATGGAAGGGGGCGAGGGTAATGACCTGTACCTAATGGTACCAGGTTGGGGAGCAGAGACGATCATCGACACCGAGGGTTTTTCGGATACCGTACGCTTCTTTGGTACCGAGTGGCAGTTGGAAAGAATCCCCGCGACCATTACTACCGGCACTGGCAAAGATATTAAAACGACTTCGGCCGGGTTCGATAACCTCGTGATTACCGATCCGTCAAATTCGAAAATCAAAAGTACGGTCAGCAACGTCACTACCATTGAGTTCGTCCACTTCGTAGATTTCAACAACAAGGAGTATGACAAATCAACCAAAACATGGTCCTACGCCCCGAAAGAAAAGTATTACCATGAATTTCGTTTGAACACTTGGGGTGACGGCAGCTCCCAAGATAGTGAGTACATCCTTGGTACACCGGGGTCGGATTGGTATCGCGGTGGGCGAGGCATGGATGTGATCGATACCGGCGCGGGTGACGATACTATTTTCACGCACCCCAAAGATACTGACTTTGAAGGCCGTCAGGCCAACTTCGCCAGCGCAGGGGCGGGTAACGATGTGATGATTCTCTCGGATAATTTGGATGTGATGGTAGATGCCGGGCCAGGTGATGATGTCGTTGATGCGTTTTATCTGACACGATCAACGCCGCGTCCAAGCGGCCAAGCAGCCTTGAGGGCTGCTGAGGAGGGGACTTGGAAAGATGCCGATATCCGGGGAGGGGCTGGAAACGATGCGATTGCCATCGACTATCTTTGGCTTTTTCCCCCCACTGCTACTCTTTCCGCGAGTCCCTTTGATGCCAAGGGGAGCTACAACAAGGCTAACCGGGAGTTGAACCTTCCCTGGTTTGCGGAAGAGTTCGAATTCATCGTTCCAACCATCTTGTCAAACGATTTGCCGAACTTAACGCCTATTCAAAAAACTGGGCTTGAAGGTACAGCAAAGGGGTATGACATTCTCCGCGTGATCATCCCAAAAGCGGCCCCCACCGTCGCTGCCGGTACGGGTCCCGAGACCCAAGGAGAAAGTAATAATGCGCAGGTTTTGAATATGACCACGGGGTATTTGGATGAGATCGTCATTGATCCCGAGGTCAATTCTTGGGAGCCGTACGATGAAACTTCCGAGATACAGACAATCACCCTGAATCTGACGCCATCAGCCAATCCCGTCAACCAACCGACAGGTACATTGCGTATCGATGCCAACTGGCTGACTCAAACGCTGATCATCAATCCGCCCGGAGCACTGAGGCCGCTCTCGATTCAATCCGGCAAGGGTAACGATACCCTCTCAGGCTCGGCAGTCAATGATTTCATCAAGGGGGGTGATGGTAATGACTCGCTCGATGGTGGAATGGGTAGCGACAATCTTAGCGGTAACGCTGGAGCCGATGATCTATATGGTGGCATGGGAGGCGCTGACACGCTTTCGGGTGGCGAGGGTCCAGATAATTTTATAATTGATGCTGCCGCAAAAGATATTGTCGTGGACTTTAATAAAGCGGAAGGAGACCGTATCAGTTTGGTGGGTACAAACATAGACGACCTGACGACAAATGGCGTCTTTGTCACTGGCACGGGAACCGCACCTCCAGTAACCACTGCGCTGCCGGCAAATACACGCCTTATTTACAATCAAACGAATGGCGAGTTGAGATACGATCCTGACGGCGGTGCCATCACAAACGCAGACGTCATTGGTGTCTTCACGAACAAGCCTATTTTGGCCGCTTCAGACTTTGGACTCCCTCAAGGTCTGCCCCTATGATTCACCCAAACCCAACGATTAACAGCAGTGAAACAAGGGACATTCAGTTTGTTTAATCGGGCAACGAGCGTATAAAGCTTCCTTACCTCTGTTCTCATCAAGCCCCACCCCTCACAAGGGGGTGGGAGTTTTTCATCATTATTAACGAGATCATGTATTCAGCTACCCCCTACCAAGGCATTACAAAAATAAAATCATTTTTAGCCATCAAACCCTGCTGACGGTCCTTCTGCACCGTACGCGATTCCATTTGCATAATACTTCCCGAGAGAAGTTTGCCATCGCAATAAAATTCTGCATATACTGAGACCGCCTTACGCAGGACGCCATTCCAGTCGATGTCTCGACATTGAACCAGGGCCCTGATGTAGTACCGGGCCAGAGGATGCACAATGAAAAAAATAATTGCGATCCTGATGCTCCCGATCGGCCTGCTCTTGTGGCACACAGCCGCCTGGTCTGTCGAGACCATCGTATTTCCTGATAACGCCCCTGTCATTACACCGATCAAGCCGGCCAGCCTCCAGGTTTTGGTCGAAAAAGAGGGGATGTCGACGATTGATGCGGTGATGAATGCCTCGGGCTCATTTGCAGCCACCAGCGAGGTCGGACCCATCCAATCCACGAAAACCTACTGGCTATCTTTCGAGCTGAAAAACGATGCGGCGCGTGATCGTGATTTCCGATTGACCAGTAAAACATTTGGACTGATTGGGTTGCAGGTTTATCTCATTCATGAGAACGGGGATCGACTCGCTTATGAGAAAAATTTCGCGACCCTCCCACCAGTGAATGAGTTCAGCCGCGTTTCACCCTTCATGGCGCATGACCCGCCAACCGAAAGTCAGTATCTCGTACTTCCTTTGCGCCGCAATGAAACGGCTCGGGTTTATGCTCGTGTGCTACCTGACCAGCGATTCTTGCCGCAGCAGTTTAATTTTCTCAGTATTGTCGATCACGCAAAATACCTGGAGCTGCGACGTTTTGGTCTGTATGTTGAAGGAGCGCTGGCGGGCGCCTTGTTTGCCCTGGCTATTTTTGGTTGGTACTCGCATTTTCGGCATCGTGATCATACGAGCCTGATGTATGGCGTCTGGATTTTGTTTGCACTGGGTAGTGTGCTGGTGTTGGGTGTTCATGATGGGCAGCGACTGGCTGAGTTCTTTATCGGGTTTGACAGTCTGGGATCGATGCCCAATGGCTTGTCGGTACGGAATGCGGTTGGGTATTGTGTGGCGGGTGGGCAGAGCATTACCTATATTTTGTTCGCACGATCATTTCTCGATGTGCGAGAACGATTTCCGATTTTCTACAAAATCACGAATATCTGGATTGCGTTTTATATCCTTCAGCTGACGACCAATTTGGCTTTCCGGCATACGATCCCGCCGACCTGGCTGTGGAATCCCTTGCTGATATGGCTGGTGCTCAATCTGCTGGGTATCTACGTCTGCGCGTTTATTCGGCTGCGTGAGGGTATGACGATTGCGCGGTTTTTCATGGTGGCGATGGTGCCCTATGTGCTGTTCCGGTCACTTTTCTTGCTGGGTGTGGCAGGGATTCAATCGCCGGTGGCTCTACTGCCCGATATTGGCTTGTTCTTCCAATTCAAGGATGCCAATTCGATGCAGGGCTTTGGTGTGGTGTGTGAAGCTTTGATCATGGCACTGGCGGTGGTGGCTCGCTCTCGGTGGCTGCAAGATGAGCTCACGCAGAGCATGAAAGTGCAGCGTGAACTGGTAGAAAATCAAAACAAGGTGCTGGAAGAAACCGTGCAAGCGCGCACCAGGCAGTTGGAGGAACAACATCGCGAGCTCAATGACGCCCACCGGCTCATCGTTAGCTCGGTCGACTATGCCAGTCGGCTGCAGCGCAGCCAGCTGCCCAAGCCACACAGAATCGAAGGGCGCTTTGCATCGGTTGGCGTGATCTGGCAGCCGCGCGATACGATTGGTGGTGATTTGTGGTGGCTCTCTTCCGCGCAGCGCTCCGGGCCTTTCATGCTGGCGGTGGCCGATTGCACTGGACATGGTGTGCCGGGTGCGATGCTCTCGTTGTTGGTCAGTAATTCACTCGAGCGGATCTACTCGGGTGATCCCGACAAATCTCCCGCAGAGGCGCTGATGATGCTCGATCATCTTGTACGAACCGGGTTGAATCAGGATGCCGACAGCAGCGAAAGTGATGACGGCTGCGATGCGATGATCATGCGTATCGACCGTAGTCAACAGGAGATTATTTTCTCCGGTGCCAAAATCGGTGCGTTCCAGCTGACCGCTGAGGGTACGGTGATACGGCATCTACCCACCCGCGCCAGCCTCGGCTATTGCCAACCCCCCGATCCGGAAGATGAGCCCAATAATCAGACCATCCGTTACCAGCCGGGCGATACCTTTGTGATTGTCACGGATGGCTTTACGGACCAGATCGGCGGTGATCTGAATTCACCGAGCTCATTCGGTTACCGCCGTATCGAGAAAGTGATGACTGATTCAAAGAATCTTGCATCGAACCAGATTGCGGATGCTTTGAAGGAAGCCTACGAATCATGGCGCGGCGAACAAAAGCCGCGTGATGATCTGACGGTGATCGTATTTACGCTGTAGGTGAGGGTCCAGGCGCGTGGCCGTGTCGCTCGATAGTGAAGGAGTGACACGGCCTCAGAAAAACCAATCTCACTGCTTCAGAAGTTGTTGACATTGCCTTTCACGATAGTCCCGGTGCCTTGCACTTTGTTATCTTTCACCCACTGCACCGACGTACCTTTGATGGACGCGCGCCAGCAATCTTTGGGCTGATCTTTGTAGATCCAGCACATGGTATCGCCCTCGATGCGCCAAACTGCCTTGTAGTCTTTGCCTGAAACCGTCCCATCTTTTGCGTAAAACTCTGTGTAACGACCGGACGCTTGCATCGAACCTTCCACCGTATTACCGGCGACGGCTTTTTGAATTTGTTCACCCGTGGCGAGTGGTGGAAGATTGTCAGCCTGAGCGTAGCTGATGAACGTAAGGAAAAGTGTGGCAAGGTAAAACCGCATGATGGCACTCGCTTAGAAACGTCAAAATTATAGGATTAAAAAAACAAGGCAAGATGAATTGAGCGCAGCCGCGTTGGGAAGTTATCCACTGGCACTTGCTGCGTGCGCTACCAGCTTCAAGCGAGGCGTCAGCAACTCATCGGGACGCTCGCCGATGAAGCGATCTTCGTCCCAGTATCCTTCTTGCTGGCTGCCGTCGGCGTTGGTGAGTACGCCATAGCCATGGAATTGACCTTCTTGCCAGTCGCCGACATAGGTCGCACCGTCCGACCAGGTATAGGTTCCCTGACCGTGGAAGAAATCATTGACCCAGCCGCCAGTGTATTTGTCGCCATCGGCATAAATCTCGGTGCCCTGACCGTGGCGTTTGTTGTCTTTGTAATCGCCGACATACTGGTCACCGCAAGCCCAGGTAAAAGCGCCTTTGCCGTGCTTTTTCCCTTCTTTGAATTCGCCGACATATTTTTTGCCGCAAGCGGAAATGAAGGTGCCGTTACCATTGGGTAGACCGTTCCTCAGTTCACCGTAATACATTGCGCCGTCGGGCCAGGTGTGAATACCCTGACCGAAGGGCTTTCCTTGCTTGAATTCGCCCACATACTTTTTACCGCTGGGGAAAATCTCTGCGCCGTGCCCGTCAGGTATGCCATTGTCAAAGCTTCCGACGTAGCGTTTGCCATCGGTCGAGGTGTAAACGCCTTGTCCGTGCCGCGTGCCGTTCTTGTATTCGCCGATGTACTTATCACCGTTCGCAAAAACATAGGTTCCGTGGCCGTGTCTTGTGCCTTCAAGGTATTCACCGATGTATTTTTCGCCATCGGTGTACGTCATCATGCCTTTACCGTGGTATTGGCCATGCTTGAATTCGCCCACATATTTTTCACCATCGGTTAAAAACAGGCGCAGCAAGCGCTCCATGAGATGGTGCAGTGGTTTGTTGTCGTCCGATGAAGTGCTCATAACCTGCCCGTCCATCATGTTCTTGCGATACCCGTCCCGTGGACTATCCCACTGCCGGTGTCGTATCAGGCTACCCCGGTGTTCATGCGCTCCCGCCACTGATCTTTCTGCGACAACGCAGCGACAGCGTTCTCGCTGACGTGTGTTTGACGATCACACGGTGGATCAGCCCCGCTGCAGTTCAATTGCTATTTTCGTAATTTCGAACGGCGCAATTCGTCTCGCGAGACTTACCGCAACTGTCATCGGATGAATTTACCAGAACATGAGCGTCAAAAGACAATTCCACCGCCAAAACCTGCCTGCCGTATTTGTGGCACTGCATCATGGCGGTCACGTTCCGTGATCACGGCTCAAGGAGGCCACGGTCGCGATCCTGGATTGCGTGAGCTGTGGATCCCCTTTTCTATTGTTTAGGGCCGATATGGCCGCGAACCATGACCAGACCCAGTACGGTCACGATCATGGACCCACCCAGTAGGTTCAGGTAGGCAGAAGCGCCGCCCGCGGTAATCATGGCGGCACCGGCAAAGGAGCTCACAAACGCCCCGACACGACCAAAGGCCATCGCGGAGGCCGCACCGGTGGTGCGAATGAAGGTGGGGTATAGGTGGGCGCACAAGGCGAACAATGCGCATTGCAGTGCTGTCACAAATAACCCATGGAGACCCAGCCCCCACAGAAAGGTATTGGTATCCAGAGTGATGCTGACGATTTTGAGTCCGAATGCGGTGATCGCCGACATCGCGGCCCAAAAGGTCATTGGCCAGCGAGAACCGAAGCGATTGATCGCCAGGGCGCACAGTACCGCGCCAATCACGCCGCCAAAGTTGTACGCCGTGAGGCCCATGCCTGCCAGTGCAGGAGACAAGCCCTCGGTGGTCAGCATGGTGGGCAGCCAGCTGAATGCTGTGTAGATCGATAACTGTGTCATGAAGAACGTGATCCACAGCCACACGGTATCGGAAGCCCGTCCATGGCGGAAGAGGTCAGCGATACTGCCGCGCTTGGCATTTTCTATAATGCCATCAGTGAATTCCTTAATGTGCGTGACCTCATGGGACATTCGCGTTAACAGTGAACGCAGTTCCTCCCAGCGCGACGACTGACGCGCAAGATACTTGGGTGATTCGCGCAGCATCAGTATCAAAAAAAATGCATAGGCAATTGGAAGAGCGCCGCCGATGAAGAAAAAAGTCCGCCATCCATGAATGGGCAAGATCTGGCCTGCAGCCAGACCAGCCAGCATCCCGCCGAGGGGATAGCAAACGATGGCGGTAGTTACAGCCATCGTGCGGTGACGAAACGGAATGAATTCAGCGGTTAGTGTCGTCGCTGCGGGTAGCGCAGCACCGATGCCCAGCCCGGCAAAGAAACGGATCATCGCGATCGTGGAGACATCCGGTGCAAAGCCGATCAGCATTGTCGAAGTTCCAAACAGGAAGACACTGGCCACCAGTACCGGTTTTCTTCCGAACTTGTCAGCGAGCACGCCAGCACTCAGACTTCCGATAGCCATGCCCACCAGCCCACTGGCGACGGCAATCGAAAAAGTGGCGCGGGTAACACCCCACTCTTTCATGATCATGGGAATCGCATAACCGATCATCTGACCATCGAAACCATCCACCACAATGGCCAGTGCAGCGAAAAGGTAAGCCAGCTTTTGAAGGGTAGAAAATCCCCCATCGTCAATGGCCTTGCTCACATCACATGTCGTTGATGAGTCGAGTGCCGCTGAATCAGTCATATTGTCTCCCTGTGCCGGTCAGGTGACCGGTTTATCTTTTTACGTATTTCCCGGATGATTTGAAAAACAATTGCCCGATTGCTATTCATGAATGGCTATCACTCCGGCTTCAGTCTAATGCACATCAAACAAAATAACTGAAAATTTGAATATGCCGAAAAGTTAAGCGCGCTGAATTGAGGAGTGCCGCGTTTTAAATCAGGTGGCGGCATGGGTGATCGCAGCAACCCTGGGAAACACCTGAACGCCAAATCCTGTGCAGGCCTACATACCGACGAAGACCCGATTACCCTCAATCTTGGTGGGATAGGTTTTGACGTCTTCTGTCAGTGGTCCGCACATAGCCTTGCCATTACGAATATCGAATTTTCTCTGATGGAGCGCGCACTCAATCTTATGGCCCTCAAGGAATCCATCGCACAGCCTTGCATTGCCATGAGTACAGAGATTGTCAGTCGCAAAAATTTCATCCTCGATCCGATACAGCGCAATGCTTTTACCGCCGATATCAATGCCTATGACATCGTTTTCGGGATTATCCTCGGTGGCACTTGCATTAATCCATTGCTCGCTCATTTTTTTGCCTTTCAGATTGGGTAGATGATCGAGTTTGGGGTCATCTCGGAGTCATAGATACACAGGCGGGAAATAAACTTCAGTTCGGCAGCGTCGCGTTTGATACGGTCGAGATAACGACCCACATCAAAGACGGTGGACTCACCCGACAGCTTGGTGCGAAATACGGCATAGTTCGCTTCCGAAACGATGATGCCATCTTTGTCTTCCCGAATGATGGGTAAGCCCATCCCATGGCGATGATAATAAGGGTCTTGGTAAAGCGTCTCATGTATGCCGTAGACACGATCATTGAGCATGTTTTGTTCAGAAGCGCCAGCGTTGCTAATGGAAAGCCACGCTCATAGTTCTCGCGCGGTTGTATCTTGTATTCGTACTCATCGACAAAGAAGTCCACCCA
>Ga0315909_10005045_pt1 | contig 15311 bp, 16 predicted proteins | sample LakEriMetagenome_11_FD_203527 | JGI IMG/M metagenome (GOLD analysis project Ga0315909, IMG submission 203527) | Freshwater fungal communities from buoy surface, Lake Erie, Ohio, United States - Buoy 2 MA125 | ecosystem: Environmental > Aquatic > Freshwater > Lake | place: USA: Lake Erie, Ohio...
CAAGCCAATACTGCTCGCGACCAAGCCAATACTGCTTATGGTCAAGCCAACAGTGCGTACACCCAAGCCAATAACGCATATACTGCGGCAAATAATATTGCCAGTGGTGCAACAGCAATTACATTAAAGGCATACAAGGATTTCCTCCAAGCCAATACAAATGTGAATGCCGCAAATACTTGTGACCTATCAGTGTCAAACTTCTTCCGTCTTGTAATGACAGCCAGTGCTCAATTTACCTTTATCAATGCTCCATCTTCTGGTACTGCGCAACAGTTCTCATTGTTGATTATGCAAGATGCTACTGGTGGAAGATCGCCAACATTTGCGAATACAGTATACTGGGCAGGTGGTTCAATTCCTCCAGCAACGACCGCAGCAAATTCTCGTGATTTGTGGACCTTCATCACTTATGATGGTGGTTCAACATATTGGGGAACTTTGACTATGAAGGATGTACGATAAATAGATTAGATTATCTTTTGTGAGTTTGTTATGAAAATCCATGTATTGGTAAATCCAAGAAACCCTACAGGGCTGATGAATCGTGTTGACCCATTCGCGGTGCACGCATACAAATACATCAAGCATCTATTGCCACATTTCCATATGATTCATTATGGAGTTCCAGGCGCGCAAGTCGATTGCGAGCATATCGATATCCCAACATCACCAAAAGAAATAAAAAGATTTAATGAGATTGCTGGCGAAGAAATTCGCAAGAGAGCAAGTGATGGCGATTTGATTGTTTGTTTCTTTGGTGTTGACAATCAGCTCGCTTGTGAGATGAATCCAAACTGCAAACCAGTTGAGCCTTCTATTGGATATAGAGCCAATGGCATCTTTGCACCATATCGAGTATTCACCTCATATGCAAATATGCATATGTTTTATGGTGAAAGAGGGATGCTCATGAACCCTTCTTGGTTCGATGATGTAATTGGTAATCCATTTACAATTAGTGAATTTGAGTATAATGAAAAGAAAGAAGATTACTTTTTATTTTTGGGTCGAGTATGCGAAGAGAAAGGTATTCATCTTGCAATTCAAGCAACAGAAAAGATGGACAAAAAACTCGTCATTGCTGGTCCTGGATCACTTAAAGCATTGGGATATGATAGAGTACCAGATCATGTTGAGGTCTTTGGTGTTGCTGATGCAGAACAAAGAAAACATCTATTAAAAAACGCAAAGGCATTGATTGGTTTGACGCACTATGTCGAACCATTTGGTAATATGATTATTGAAGCCAACCTTTCAGGTACGCCTGTAATTACAACTGATTGGGGTGCGTTCCCAGAGATTGTTCTTGAAGGACAAACAGGATATCGCGTTCGCGACTTTAAATCCTTGTTAACTGCAATCGAGAATATTGATAAAATTGCTTCATTTGATTGTAGAGAATGGGGATTAAATTTCTCTGACGAAGAAATTCATGATCAACATCGTCGATATCTAGAAAAAGTTATAAAAAATAAATTCTATGAATAATCTTTTTATTGTCGGGTCATCGATTCAAACGCGCAATGCGCCATTGACATATAGCCCTGTTCGCACAATATTTTCAAGCGAAGAAAGATTTCGACAAACAATCTTTACAGTCAATTCAATTCAAGCTGCATTCCCAAATGCTAAAATTGTTGTTGTTGATTCATCAGACATCTATAAAGAGTATCAAGATACATTTCGTTTCTTTAAGAATACTGAGTTCATACCATTAAAAGAATTAGATCACGATGCATTTGAGATTGTTAATACGCATCCGAATAAAAGTTTGTGTGAATCTCTATTATTAAATACCTTCTATAAGAAATTTAAAAAAGAAATAAAAGAATATGACTATGTCATTAAAACTTGTGGACGGTATTTTTACTTTCATTTAAATGATAAACTGTTTAATGTTGAGAACTTAAACAAATTGTTTTTCAAACGACCACTCAATTTTGAGTGGAATGATTCTTGGAATTATTCTTTTATTGATCGTCGAAAAGAACAAAATAACAATCGTATACACCAATATTGCACCGTGTTATATGCATTTGGCGGCACGCAATTAGATAAAATGATCGATATAAACGAAGCAACTATACATCTATTAAATCAAGCACCAATGAAGCATTACGATATTGAGACTTTGTCATACTACTTTACCCGACCGTATGAAAAAGATGTTATTGAAACTGACTGGATAGTTTGCGGATGGGATGGAACTTCTGGTCGATTTATGTATTACTAGGTGAGTTATGAAAACTAATTTAATTGTTACTGACGATTTCTATCAAAATCCAGATTCTGTTCGAGAATATGCTCTCTCTCAACCATTTGAGGTTTCAGGAAATTATCCTGGATTAAGAACAAAGCCATATCTTCCAGACGATCTAAAAGATGCAATTCAACGAATCATCTTTAATGTTGGAGGAAAGGTTACTGATTGGATGGAGTATTCTGGATATACTGGAGCATTTCAAATTTGCACCGCGAAAGATCGCACCTGGATTCATGCTGATAGTTATAACTCTTGGGCTGCTGTGTGTTATCTAACACCGAATGCGCCTCTTTCTGCTGGAACTGCTTTGTATCGTTATAAAGAAACAGGTGACTATTTTAGAGTAGATAACACCGCTCCCCATTTTGATGGCTATGACTATACAAAGTGGGATATGGTAGATTATGTGGCGAACAAATATAATCGAATCGTGATGTATCGCGGAAACCTTTATCACGCCTCATTGGACTATTTCGGAAACAATCTCGAAAACGGAAGATTATTTCAAACCTTCTTTTTCAACACAGAATACTAATGAAAATTCTACATGTCATTTTTTCCTGCAATCGTTTGCAATACCTAACGAAGACTCTAGATTCTCTCGAGAATTTAGATTATGGAAGTCACGAGGTGACTCGTTTGATTGTAGACGATTACCCAAGAACTCGAAACGATTCAATCTTTCAGTTACTTGCAAAAACTCATAAAACATTATTATGGATGAACACCGAAAATAAAGGATTGTCAGTCACTTGGAGTGACTTTTTTGAGTGGCTTAAAACTCAAGACTACGATTACATACTACATCAAGAAGATGATGTGATTCTGAAGAGAAGAATTCGAATTGATGATATGATAGAATGTCTGGAGTCAAGTCCTAAAATAGCATCAGTCGTTTTACAGCGACAACCATGGTATTTTCACGAGCAAGAGAGCAAAATTGAAGAGGGCGATTTACCGTTTGGCAATTACTGGTACTCTAAAAATACAAAAACATTCCCAATTATCTTTAGTTTATATAAAAAATCTATTGTAGAATATCCATTTCGTGAATACTGGGGGTTTAATATCAATGAGGGAATGATCATGGTCTATCTCGATCATTTCCATCAGATGTATTCTGCTCAACTCAAAGGCGCGAATGGAGAGAATTTGATTGAGCATATTGGCGAAGAATCGACTGGAAAGAGGATATTACAAGGTGAGCCAAACTGGGAAAAGTTTGCTCATATGGATCCAAACTTGGTTTATTCCTCTCGAGACGGGAAGTTGATAGAGAACTAAATATACAATAATTAGAGAGGTTCTATCTCAATGGCAAAACCAAGCACTCGACAAGAACTCAAGGACTATTGCCTTCGCAAACTTGGGTTTCCAGTAATTGACATCAATGTCGACGACGATCAATTAGAAGATCGCGTGGATGATGCGCTACAGAAGTATCGCGATTTCCACTACGATGGCACTGAGATTACATATCTCGCTCACAAACTTACGAATGCAGATATTTTAAACAAGTATGTGCAGCTCGCCGATTCAATCGTTGGAGTTTCGAGAGTATTTCCATATACAGGAGCCGCAGTCGCATCCACATCCTCGGCTGGATTTAATATGTTTGATATTAACTATCAGCTTCGCCTCAACGACTTCTATAATCTAACAGCTTCTTCATATACTTACTATGTGATTGCTCGTGAGCATTTGGCGATGCTGGATATGATTGTGACAGGCGAGTCTCCTTATACCTATAATAAAAAGACAAATAGAGTGCATGTTCAAACTGGCTGGAGTGGTAAGTTTATCGCTGGAAACTATATGTGTTTCCAGGCAAACCGTATCGTAGATCCAGAAGTTTATAGCAAAGTTTTTGATGATACCTGGTTAAAAAAATATACAACTGAGTTGTTTAAACAACAATGGGGAACAAACCTCAAGAAATACGGCAACTATGTTCTTCCTGGTGGACTCGTAATCAATGGTCAAACCATTTATGATGAGGCATCTGTTGCAATCGAAAAACTAGAGATCGATCTTCGAGATGTATACGAAGAACCGCCTCAAATGTTAGTGGGCTAAAATGGCAACATCAGTTTATTTCAACAATCAAAGGGCGACTGTTGAACAGCACCTTTTGGAAGATCTAATTATTGAGTCGATCAAGAATCACGGAATCGATGTGTATTATATCCCTCGCGATTCTCAGTCATCGATCGACGAACTTTTTGGTGATGATCCTGTCAAAACATTCTCACAAGCCTTTAAAATTGAAATGTATCTAGAATCATTTCAAGATTACGAAGGTAACAAAGAATTTTTCGGAAAGTTTGGTCTTGAGATTCAAGAAACTGCAAAACTATGCATGGCAAGAAGAACTTTTGAGCGTTATGTTACATCAGCATCAAAAGTGACGAGCAATGTCCCAAAAGAAGGTGATTTAATTTATCTTCCAATTCAATATAAATTGATGGAAATTAAATTTGTTGAAGAAGAAAAGAACTTCTTTCAGTTAGGTAAAGATGCAAAAAATCCATATATGTATGGATTAACAGTAGAAGCATTCAAGTATAATGGCGAATATTTAAACACAGGCATGTCAGAGATTGATCGCATTGCAGATAAACAAGCAGTGGCTACAGATTATGTTGTATCTTCTGGCGGCACTGGAACTTATACAGAAACAGAGTGGGTATATCAGGGATCCTCTCTAGCAACATCAACAGCTCGAGGTGTTGTGATAGATTGGGATAAACCATCCTTAAAACTTAAACTTAGAAATATTCGCGGATCATTTGCTGCTAATACACTAATTATTGGAAACTCTAGCAACGCACAATATACTCTTGCAACAGCTTCTGATATGTTGAAAAATGCAAATGATGAAAGTATGCAAGATAATTTCCGTATTGAGACTGAAGCAGATAATATTCTAGACTTCAGTGAAGCCAACCCATTCGGTGAGCCATAATGTTTTCTAGTTCGCATTTTTATCATAGAATTATTCGTAAAATGGTAGTGGCGTTTGGCACACTGTTCAATGACATTCGCCTTGTTCGATATAATAAAGCAGGAACAATTGAAATTGAAAGAATTACTGTTCCGTTGCAGTATGGGCAAAAAGAAAAGTTCTATCAGCGCATCACGCAAGATCCAGAACTAACAAAAGAAGTCCAATTAACTCTTCCAAGAATGAGTTTTGAGTTAACAAATGTCACATATGATCCACTCAGAAAAAGAAATTTATTTTCAGAAAGTTTTTCTTCAGAATCATTGACAACTGTAAAAGCACTGCGCACGACACCATATGACTTTGAATTTACTCTCAACATATATGTGCGCAATGTTGAAGATGGTACACAAATTGTAGAACAGATTCTTCCATATTTTAATCCAGACTATACGATGACAATCGATTTTCTTGGATTATCTGATCAAAAAACAGACATACCATTTATCTTGCAAAGTGTAAATCAAAATGTGCAAGATGAGGGTGGTCCAGATCCAGTTCGTCTTATAACATGGTCATTAGTTTTTGTTGCGAAAGGATATATGTACGGTCCGATTGTTTCTCGCGAAATTATTCGCAAGGTTACTGCAAATACATTTAACAATGCACTAACTACTGGAAACGAAAGAGTGATTTACTTTGCTAATACTGGTGGATTGGGAACATTCCAAACTGGCGAACTCGTATATGAGGGTCGCGAATTAAGTTCCGCTAATACAACTGCCTTTGTAAGTTCATGGAATCCAACTGCAAACGCTCTTGTGGTCTATGATGTAAACGGTGTTCTCAAAACAGGCAAGTATATTACTGGTGCAATTTCAAATGCTTCTTACAATGTTGCAACCTTTGCTGTAAACGAATTGCAACTATCGAAGTTAATAATTCAGCCAACACCAAACACTGCAAACCCAAATACTGCGTTTGGATTCGATGAAACTGTGCAGGATTTCCCTGATATAACATGAGTGAGACTGATAAAAATTTAGCTGAGATCTTGAACACAGATTACATTCCTGTAGTTCAAGAAGATAAGCCAATAACAATACATCAATCTGGTGAAGGAAACCCAGATGCCGACTATTCTCGTTCGAATTATTATAATCTAATCGAGAAAGGTAACGAAGCACTTGATGGTATCCTTGAAGTTGCAAAAGAGTCACAACATCCAAGAGCCTATGAAGTTGCTGCAAATATGATTAAGAATCTCTCTGATGTTACAGAGAAACTTATGATTTTACAAAAACAGCAACAAGAATTGAAGCCAAAAGAACCTGCAGGTCCGACAAACATTAATGTAGATAAAGCAGTGTTCGTTGGTTCTACCGCTGAGTTGTTGAAGAAACTAAAGAATGAATCTGCCGACTAGAATTAAAAATTATCTTGGTAATCCCAACTTAAAGCGAATCAATATGCAGTTGTCGCTCACGGAAGATCAGATCCGTGAGTATATCAAATGCGCGAAAGATCCTGTTTACTTCATTGAACACTATGTCAAGATTATTACGCTTGATAAGGGCTTTGTGCAGATTTCTTTATATCCATTTCAAAAACAAGCAGTCCAAGACATCAACGACAATCGTCGTGTAATTGTAAAGGCAGGTCGTCAGGTTGGTAAAACAACCATGGTTGTTGGATATATTCTCTGGTACATTCTTTTTAACGAAGATAAGTTTGTCGCGATTCTTGCTAACAAAGCACCAACGGCTCGAGAAATTCTAAATCGCATTAAAATTGCATACGAATCTTTACCGCTTTGGCTACAGCAAGGTGTTCGTGTTTGGAACAAGGGTGATATTGAATTAGAAAACAACTGTCGTGTAATGGCAACCTCAACCGCTTCAAGCGCAATTCGTGGTTACTCTATTTCACTACTATATCTTGATGAGTTTGCATTCGTTCCAAGTAATATTGCCGATGAATTTTTCACCTCTGTTTATCCTACCATTTCTTCTGGTACACAGTCTAAGATTCTCATTTCTTCAACACCTAACGGTATGAATCACTATTATCGTATGTGGACGGAGGCTGTTGAGGGTCAAAACGGATTTAAATATATCGAAGCCAATTGGCGTCAAGTGCCAGGTCGTGATCAAGCATGGGCTGATGATCAAAGAAGAATACTTGGAGAAGAAAAGTTTCTTCAAGAAATGGAATGCGAGTTCATGGGTTCCGCTGGCACTCTGTTGTCAGCTGCGGCTCTTAAATCTCTTGCATTTGTAAAGCCACAGCATGTCTCTGAAAGCGGAATTAAATTGTATGAGGCACCAATCCCAGAACATTCTTATGTGGTTATCGTCGATACCTCTCGTGGTCGAGGATTAGACTTTTCTGCTTGTATAGCGATCGATATTACACAAATTCCATACAGGCTCGTAGCAACCTATAAAGATAATAATATAAGCCCATTGGTTTATCCATCGATCATTAAGCAGATTGCAGATTATTATAATCAGGCTCAGGTTCTTGTAGAAATTAATGACAATGGGCAACAAATTACTGATTCTCTTTTTGAAGACTATGAGTATGAGAATATCCTTTCTACAGTCGACCTAAAGGGAAAGATTGCTCTTACTTGGGGATATGGAAATAGATCTCAGCGTGGGATACGAACCACAAAGTCAGTTAAGAGGCTCGGCTGCTCTATTCTTAAGAATTTGGTTGAAGGACAGAAGATTTTTATTCAAGATTTTGATGTGATCTCAGAGCTCTCTACCTTTATCGCAAAGGGTGGTAGTTTTGAGGCTGAAGAAGGAAGTCATGATGACCTTGTAATGTGCCTTGTTTTGTTCTCGTGGATGACGAATCAACAATTTTTTGCTGATATGACAAACACAAACATCAAACAGAAGCTGCACGAGGATCAATTGAGACAAATTGAAGAAGAAGCATTACCAACCTTCCTTGCAGGGCATGTGGATGTTGATAATCCAGATCGACGATTTGTTGCAGATGGTGCTTTGTGGGATGTAATTGAGCGTTAAAAAACCCAAAATACTAAATAACTCGTAAGTTTCTTTATCTCCAAAACAGGAGCAAAAACATGGCTTTTCAAGTATCTCCAGGCGTGAATGTATCAGAAATTGATGCAACAACAGTTGTCCCATCGATTTCCACATCCACTGGCGCGATCGCTGGCGCGTTTCAGTGGGGTCCAATCGACCTTCTAAGACAAGTTTCTTCGGAAGATCAACTCGTTGAACTATACGGTAAACCAGATTCAACGACTGCTCTTACCTTCTTTACTGCTGCAAACTTCTTGTCATACAGCAACAGCTTGTTTGTTTCTCGTTCAGACGCTGAAACACTCAACTCTGCTCTTGCTCTTAATGTGGCATCAGGTTCGTTCACATCAAATGTGAAGGTAAGAAGCGAAGATCACTACTTCCAATCTTTCTTTACAGCAGCAAACTCAAATATTCTTTTTGCTGCTCGCTATCCTGGTGCTCTCGGTAACTCTCTAAAGGTTGCCGTCTGTGCCAATGCTAATACATCAGCATTCACGACATGGACATATGCTCCATTCTTTGATGGCGCTCCAGGAACTTCAACCTTTGTTGCTGCAAATCATAAGTCCGACGCAAATGATGAAATGCATATTGCGGTTATCGACGAAGATGGTTTGATCACAGGAACACCAAACACGGTCATCGAAAGATTTGCTAATGTCTCTAAGGCAACAAATGCTAAAGGTGAAACTGGCGAATCACTCTACTACCGTGATGTCCTTTATGTCAATTCTCGCTACATCTATGCAATGGGTCCAAACAACTCAACTTGGGGTGTTGCGGCAAATGCAACTCATGCCTTCGCTGGTGAAAATCTAAATGGCGTCAGCTTCATTCGTGGTACTGATGCAACACCAACAACTGGTAATGTGCAAACTGCATATGCTCAATTTGCTTCAACAGATAATGTTGATATCAGCCTCGTAATGGCTGGTTCAGCAGACGAAACTCTTGCAGCAAATGTTGTTTCCCTAGCAGTTGGTCGTAGAGACTGCGTTGCCTTCGTGTCACCAATGCTTGCAAATGTTCAAGCTGCTGACCCAGTGACTGCAGTTGTCAACTTCCGTAACAATCTAACTTCAACATCATTCGCTATCATGGATAGCAACTGGAAGTATCAGTACGACAAGTATAACGATACCTACCGTTGGATTCCATGTAATGGCGATCTTGCTGGTCTCTGCGCTCGTACAGACGCTGATCGTGATCCATGGTTCTCACCAGCTGGATTCAATCGCGGTCAGTTGAAGAATGTCGTAAAACTTGCATTTAATCCAAATCAAGCACAAAGAGACACTCTCTATAAGAATGGCGTAAACCCAGTTGTATCTTTCCCTGGAGAGGGCACAGTTCTCTTTGGTGATAAGACACTACAAAGCAAGCCAAGCGCATTCGATCGCATTAATGTTCGTCGTCTCTTTATCGTTCTTGAGAAGGCAATTGCTCGTGCTGCACGAGCCAGCCTCTTCGAGTTCAACGACGAATTTACTCGCGCTCAGTTCGTAAATCTTGTTGAACCATTCTTGAGATTGGTACAGGGTCGTCGCGGTATCTATGACTTCCGTGTTGTTTGTGACGAAACAAATAATACTCCAGAAGTTGTTGATCGCAACGAGTTTATTGGCGATATCTACATCAAGCCAGCCAAGTCAATCAACTTTATCCAGTTGAACTTTGTTGCTGTCCGCACTGGTGTTGCCTTCGATGAAATCGTTGGTCGCTTCTAATAAATAGAGTATAGGCTCAGGAGAAAACAATGCCATTTAATGTAAATCAATTTCGTACACAGTTGAGTGGTGATGGCGCTCGCCCTAATCTGTTTGAAGTGCGACTAAACTTCCCTTCATATGTGACGGCTAGAGCATCGGCATCAGTAAAGTCTACATTTATGGTCAAGACTGCACAGCTTCCAGGTTCAACACTTGGAAGCGTTCCAGTAAACTACTTCGGTCGCGAAGTAAAAGTTGCTGGCAATCGCACTTTCGCTGATTGGACAGTTACGATTATTAACGATGAAGACTTTATTATCCGCAATGCCATGGAATCATGGATCCGCGGAATCAATGACAATGTAACAAACCTTCGTGCTGCACTTACGACACAGCAATATGCTGCTGACGCTGAAGTGTATCAATACTCAAAGGCTGGTGGTTCACCAATCAAGAAGTATAAGTTCGTTGGTATGTTCCCTGTCGATATTGCTGCAATTGACCTCGATTGGGGTTCAAATGATGCAATCGAAGAATTCTCAGTGACTTTCCAATATCAGTACTGGGAAACACGCGATGTTGCCGTACCTGGTCGTTCAACGCTTCCAGGCGGATTATTCGCTTAATGATTGGTATAAGGGGGGAGTTCAGCTCCCCCCTTTTTATATGATGGAGATACAATGGCAATAAATCTATTCGGATTCGAAATCCTACGCAAAAAACCTGAAGTACAACTTCAGCCTCAAGTTGCAACTCCAGTCAATGATGATGGTGCACTTACTGTCACGGCTGGTGGTTATTTTGGAACCTACCTTGATCTTGAAGCCAGCTTTAAAAACGAAAACGATTTAATTAGTCGTTATCGTGAGATGGCTATGCAGCCAGAATTAGAGGCTGCGATTGACGATGTTGTAAATGAAGCAATTGTTCACGATTTAACTGGCAAATCTGTTACAATTATACTCGATGATCTAGAGCAGCCAGATAAGATTAAAGATATGATTCGCGAAGAATTTGAAGGAGTTCTTCGTATGCTTGACTTCTCAAACTCAGGTCAAGATATTTTCCGTCAATGGTATATTGACGGTCGTTTATTCTACCAAGTCTTAATTGACGAAAAACAACCAAGACTCGGCATTCAAGAATTAGTTTATATCGACCCACGAAAAATTAAAAAAGTTCGTAGTGTCGTTAAGAAAAAAGATCAAAGAACAGGAATTGAAGTTGTACAAGGCGTACAAGAATTCTATGTGTTCAATGAGAAAGCAACCACTCAAGGTCAGAATATGGTCTCGTCAGCGGCAGATGCTGGCGTAAAGATTGCAACTGATGCAATTGTCAATATCAATTCTGGTCTTATGGATGCCAAGAGACAACTCGTTCTATCGTACCTTCACAAAGCGATAAAGCCCCTCAACCAGCTCCGAATGGTTGAGGACGCTGTTGTCATTTATAGATTATCGCGCGCACCAGAAAGAAGAGTATTCTATATTGATGTGGGCAATATGCCTAAAGTCAAGTCAGAACAATATCTGCGCGATATTATGACAAAGTTCCGCAATAAGGTTGTATATGACTCAGCCACTGGTGAAGTCAAAGACGATCGTAAGTTTATGTCGATGATGGAAGACTTTTGGATTCCTCGTCGCGGCGAAGGTAAGTCTACAGAAATCACCACTCTACCAGCAGGACAAAATCTTGGCGAGTTGGCTGATGTTAAGTATTTCGAACAAAAACTTTATAAAGCATTAAATGTTCCTGCATCTCGCTTAGAGTCACAGACTGGATTTACTCTTGGTCGATCAACAGAAATCACAAGAGACGAACTAAAGTTCAGTAAGTTCATTGATCGTATTCGTGCTCGTTTTAGTACTCTGTTTGATGAGTTAATGGAACGACAATTAGCACTCAAGGGCATTTGTTCTGTTGATGAATGGAAGAAACTTAAAGAGACCATTCACTATGACTTCCTTAAAGATAATAACTTTATGGAACTTAAAGAAGCAGAATTAATGGCTGCAAGACTACAACTCATGACACAAATTGATCCATATGTTGGAACTTATTTCTCCAAAGCATGGGTCAAGAAACATGTCCTACATTTTGACGAAGAAGGCATTGAGAGAATGGAAAAGGAATTGGCAGAAGAACAAGCAATGGAACCAGAAGTTCCAGTTGCTCCTCCTGCTGTTGGTGGTGCTCCTCAAATTGCTGCTGCGCCGCAAGCGCAATCAGCAAATGGCATTGACCAAGCATTTAATGCTCAAATTACTAAATAATAATTGGAGATAATTATGGAAACGATCGATTTAGTTAATGCTGCTGTTGCTGGTGATCAAGAAGCATTTAAAGCTGCTTTTGATTCTGCAATGGCTGCTCGTGTTAGTGATGCATTAGAAGTAAAGAAAGTAGAAATTGCGTCTTCACTATTAACACCAGAAGTAGAAACAAATGAAATTGAAGGAATTGAGACAGAAGTTGACGGAAGCTCCGATGCAGTCGAAGCAGATGTCAGCGACACCGCCGCAGAATAAAAATGCTGGCGCTGAATTGCGCCAAAAATTAAATGCTGCGAAATCAACATTGGGAATTAAAGATCTCAATGTTAGCGCAGCTGCATCTGGTCACGAGAAGGTGATGAAGGCTGTCGAAAAAAATCCAAAAATTCCATTTAATCAAATCTTGAATAAACTATCATCAAACGAAAGAAGCAGTTATATTGCTGCAACTTCGCAGGTTCCATCAGATGCATTGGGATCAGATGTTCCAATGAATCGTTTTCGTCGCCAATTACAAGTATTGAAACCTAGTGCTGCTAAAAAGTCACTAATGAATTCATACGACATTCTTGATGGCGATCAATTGTGTGAAGCAACATTGCGTGATGAAGTTAGCCCACCACCAATGCTTGTATTAAAAAGAACAGGCATTCGTATTTTCCCTGATGGTCGTCGTGTTGCAATGTATGTCAATGACAAAATGGGATTAACATTTACAATTCCATATCGTCCAACAGGCACAAAGACAGATGACGCAACTGTTCCTGGATCCGTATCAGAAGAGATCATGGAAAGCCTTGAACAAGTTGCAGCGTTTGCACAACAAGACAATGTAACATCACACGCAAAGCATATGAAATTTGCTGACGGTAGCAAATTAAAAGTCAGTCATGGTGCAGCAAAAGCCATTCATATGGTTCATGGCGCATTAAATGACGAGAACAAAAAGAAATTTGCTGATATGCTCACAACTCCAAAGGGATTCGAGAAAGCTGCTCATTTTGCATTGAGCAAAGTAAAATTCTCTATTGGTGACAAATGAGTTTAGTATCAGAAATTGTCAGAGAAATTATTGCTGAAGCCAACATTCAAAAAATTGGTCGCAAAAAACTTATTCGCGCTCGTATTCGTGGCGGCAAAGTTCAAAGACGAAAAGTCTTTTCTGCTGTAAAAGGTTTTACGATTCGTGGCGGCAAACTCGTTCGTATGAAACCGCAAGAAAGATTGCGCAGAAAAATGGCTGCACGAAGAGCAAAAGTAAAGCGTAAAGCAAAGATGGCTCGAGCATTAATTAAAAGAAAAAGATCTCTCATGAAGAGAAAGGCATTGGGGATACGATAATGAAACTAATCACAGAAACAATCGAATCTGTAAAGATGATCACCGAAGAAAAGAACGGTGTAAAAACTCTTTACATTCAAGGTCCATTTCTCGTTGCAGAAATGAAGAATCGTAACGGTCGTATGTATAAGACTGACACTCTTGCAAAAGAAGTTGGTCGCTACAACGAAGAATATGTTTCTAAGAATCGCGCATTCGGTGAATTGGGTCATCCTGATTCTCCATCAATCAATTTAGACCGAGTATCACACTTGATCACCTCACTCAAGCAAGAAGGTAATCAGTTTATCGGTAAAGCGAAAATTCTTGAAACACCAATGGGTAAAATCGCCAAGTCCTTAATGGAAGGCGGTGCTACTCTTGGTGTATCGTCACGAGGCATGGGTTCACTTAAAGAAGTGGATGGTGTCAATGTGGTTCAAGACGACTATTATCTAGCCACAGCGGCTGATATTGTAGCGGATCCATCCGCGCCAGGTGCTTTCGTTCAGGGTATTATGGAAGGCAAAGAGTGGGTTTGGGATAATGGCGTAGTCAAAGAACTTGATGTTAACGCTTATTACAATCAAATCAAGAATGCAAAGCAAAAACAAATTGACGAGATCTCCTTAAAAATATTTGAGAACTTCTTGTCAAAACTTTAAAATTTATAAATAATATTACTTCTTCAGGAGTTTAAAACAATGAGTAAGACATTATCAGAATCCGCTGCAGAAATCCTAAAGGCATCGATGTCAGCTGCCAAGGATCCAGCGCAAAAATTACCAGCCGAACAAGATGATCTTGGCGGTGTAACAAACGAAAAGCCAGAAGGCGACGATGTCGGTAAGAAGGCTGCTGCTGCCGTTGGTGAAGCACCAAAACCTGGCAGTTCAACAGTTGCTGGCGATAAGAAAATGAATTCAGTCAAATCAGCAAGTATTGCAAAGCCAGTTGTTGGCAGCGTACAGCCTGGACTTGGCGAAGAAACAGAATCTTCTGAAGAAGAAGAAGTTATTTCTGAGATTCCTTCTATCAACTCTGAAGAACTACCTGTCGTCGAAGCAAAGCACGAAAAGGAAGAAGAGGAAGAAGAAGAGGAAGATGAAGAAGAAGATGAGAAGGCTATGAAAGAAGCCTATAAGAACGACATGAAGAAAAAGCATGCCAAGTCAATGGCAGAAGATGTCGACGCTCTCTTCAATGGCGAATCACTCTCTGAAGAGTTCCGCACAAAAGCAACAACAATCTTCGAAGCAGCAGTTAACTCACGAGTCGACGCTATCCTAGAAGATATGATGACAGAAAACGATGCAATCCTTGCCGAAGCAGTTGAAGAACTCAAGAATCAAATGTCAACACAGGTTGATGAGTATCTAAACTATGTTGTTGAGCAGTGGGTTGAAGACAATCAAGTTGCAATCGAAGCAGGTCTTCGCGCTGAACTCGTTGATGACTTCATTGGTGGTCTCAAGAATCTATTCGCAGAACACTATATCGAAATCCCAGACGAGAAGGTTGATGTAGCACAAGAGCTCGCAAATCGTGTTGCAGAACTCGAAGAATCAACAGTCAAGTCAACAGAAGAAGCAGCATCAACGATTGCTTCTCTAACAGAACAACTCAATGCTGCAAAGAAGAACGAAGCAATTCGTAAGATCTGCGAAGGTCTAACTGAAGTGCAGATTGAGAAAATGAAATCGCTCGCAGAGGGCGTGGAGTTCACCA
>Ga0315909_10005047_pt1 | contig 15308 bp, 10 predicted proteins | sample LakEriMetagenome_11_FD_203527 | JGI IMG/M metagenome (GOLD analysis project Ga0315909, IMG submission 203527) | Freshwater fungal communities from buoy surface, Lake Erie, Ohio, United States - Buoy 2 MA125 | ecosystem: Environmental > Aquatic > Freshwater > Lake | place: USA: Lake Erie, Ohio...
GAGCAGATCGGTATTGGGATACTTGTTCAAGCTCGCCGCGAGGTTGCGCAGGTTGCCGGCGGCATCGGCCCGAACGACATCCGAGTCGAAGTCGTACAGCAGCCCCGAGGCGAATGTCACCGTGATCCCCTCACCAACGCGCGCGACGACGGCCCCGGGGATGTTCTGCTGCAACTCCTTGGCCTGCTGGTCCATCTGGTGGCCGATGACGGCGCCGATCGTTCCCCCCACCACGGCACCGATGATGGCCCCGCGTGTGGTCGACCCGGTCTGGTTTCCGATCACACCACCGATGCCCCCGCCCGCGGCGGCGCCGATGATGGCCCCCTGCTGCTTCTTGCTGAGCGAGGCACACGCCGCGGCGCTACCGGCGAGGATCAGCACACTCACCGTCCGCCAGCCGAGCCGCCGTATCCCACAAGCCCGCGGCCCGCGCACACGCCCTCGGTTCTTCGTCATAGCCCCTCCCGTTGTGAACCCGACGCGCCGCTACCTGAGACGGCGCCCTTGAATGATCTGCACGAGGAACACCACCACGGCGATCACCAGCAGCACGTGAATGAAACCTCCCATCGTGTACGAGCTCACCATCCCCAACAACCACAAGACAATGAGCACCACGGCGAATGTCATCAGCATCGCTCGATCCTCCGTTCTCGTTGACCACTGTGCCGGCCTGCCCCGTGCAAAGCCGGGTCCTCGATCGACCGCACGGTCGACGTCTGCTTCCACGCAAGACCGCATTCACATCGTGGCGCGCTGGTTCATGCGCGCGGCGCTCCCGGCCCTCTCCGGCTGCGCACTCTCGCAGAGCCAGGAAGTCGAGCTCGGCGCCAGCTCGGCCCAACAGGTCAGCGCCCAATTGCCCCTGGTGCGTGACGCCGGAGCAACGAGGTACCTCACGCAGCTCGGCTCACGCCTGAGCAAGGCGACCGACACCCGCGGCCTGACGTGGACGTTCACGATCGTCGACAGCAAAGAGGTGAATGCCTTTGCCCTACCCGGCGGCTGGGTCTACGTGAACCGCGGGCTCATCGAACGGGCTGCAAACGAAAGTGAATTGGCCGGTGTCATCGCCCACGAAATCGGACATGTGACACGCCGCCACACTGTACAGCAATTGCAGCAAGCCTCCGAAGCCAACGTGGGGCTCACACTGCTGTGCACGCTCACGACGAGCTGCCAAAGCGAACTCAGCCGAGCCGCCATCGACCTCGGCGGTAACGCCTTGTTCGCTCGCTTCAGTCGGGACGACGAGGCCGAGGCAGATGCCGAAGCCGTCGTGACCACCATCAGCGCCGGCATCTCGCCACGAGGTATTCCCGCGATGTTCCGCACCCTCCTGCGCGAACGCACCGCGAACCCCGGTGCGGTGGAAGCCTTCTTCGCCAGCCATCCGCTGGAGGAGCGCCGTATCGCCGCCACCGAGTCACAGATCGCGAATTACCCGGCTACGACCATCAATCGACTGCCCACCGATACGAAGGCGTTTCAGACATTCCGCACGCGGCTACGGGGACTGCCCCAGTCGCCGACACCAAAACCACCGACGGTGCCGTCGCGGTGACCGCTCAGCACCGGCACTGTGATGGAAACTCGGAGATCCGATCGACCCCCGCTATCCGTCGATAGACTGATTTTGGATGGAGGTCCGAAGTTGGAGATCGCCTGCCTCCCTCAGCGAGGCCACGCCAACGTGAGAGGGGGGCGTGAAGTCGAGCATGCCGTCAGTGCGACTCGCTTTCTGATGATACATTAATTTTTCATCGTCTTTGCACGTCGCCCTCCCTCCCCATCTCGCCTCGATGCCTGTCCTTCGCGTTCGCCTCGCCATCGCACGGCATCTGCTCGCCGTCTCCCTGCCGGCGACGGCGCTGATCACGCTCTCGGCCTGTAGCAGTGGTGAATCGACGACGCCACCAGTCGTTCCCGCCACCGTATCGATCAGCGGAAACGATGCGGCCCTGCTCCCAGGCGCCACGATCACGCTTTCGGCTCGCGTGCTCTCGAGCACCGGGAGTGCGGTATCCGGAGCGACCGTGTCATGGAGTTCGAGCAACGCCGCCGTGGCAACCGTCAGTGGCACCGGCACGGTCGCGGCCCTCGCCGCCGGCTCCACAACCATTACCGCCAGCAGCGGGGGCGCGTCCGGTAGCACGACGATACAGGTCAACGCGGGCGGCCTCGTTGCCGGGAGCGGAGGCTCGGTCGTCGCGGCGGCTGGCGCCGTCACGCTCAGCTTCCCCGCCGGCGCCGTCACCAGCACGCTGCCGGTTACCGTGACGCCCAAGCCGGATACAGTGCGCACCGCGCACACCGCCGGAAGCGCCTACGTGTTTGGCCCCACCGGCACGCAGTTCGCGCAACCGGTGACAATGGCGCTGCGCTACGATGTGGCGTCGCTACCGGCACACACCGACAAGGCGTCCCTGCGCATTGCTCGCCTCGTGAATGGCGCGTGGCAGCCGCTCAGCGAAGGCGTGCAGATCGACAGCGCCACCAATACGGTGCGGGCCCAAACCCGTTCCTTTTCCACGTACGCCGTCGTGCGTGACCCGTGCTTGCCGCAGGATGGCAGTGCCGCGGTGATTTCGGGCGCGATCGCCACTGATGACTGCCTCTTTCGCGTCGCCGGCCGCCGCTCCGACTACTACACCTTCTCGGCGCCGGCCAACCAGATGACGGTGTTGCGATCGAGCGGAGCGTTGGACGGGCTGTTCGGGCTCAAACAGGCGACCGCTGATGCCGCGACGGGTACGGTCTACAATTCCGACAACATCGGACGTGAGCTGCGGCTGGTGGGCAATGGTGCTCCGCTCCAGCTCTTCGTGAGTGGCCGAGACTCGACGAAACTCGGCAATTACACGTTCACGCGCGCGACGGCCGCGAGCTATGCCTGCCCGAGTGCCAACGCCGGCATCCCGTTCATCGTCCTGATGCCGGGCGCCAGCTACAGCGATGCCTTGAACAGCGCGAACAGCTGCACGGCGACGGTGCAGTTCAGTCCGCTGCCCACCGCTATCGGGAAGCCGCTGCTGACCCACAACTATGCCGTGAAGCTCGATGCGGGCAAGCGCTATACCGTATCGGCCACCAACATGCCGCCCCAGTCGGCGCTCACGGTATTCGTGAACGGCGCGGTGGCCGCGCAGAACGTGGGCGTCCCGGCGGGCACGCGCACCGTCAGCTTTACGGCGGCGGTGAGTACGTATTTCGTGATCGAGCTGAGTTCGGGAGGATTCACCAATGCCGACTTCACGGGCCCGTGGATCAATCCCCCGTTCGGCTACACGGTGAGCGTCTCGCCGTAGTACTGAACGCCGCTGCCCGTCATGCGGCGCCGGCGAGATCAGCCATGGTGCCGTATGCTCGGCGGATAGTCGACCGGCGGCGTTTGCCACTCTTACCCAGGACATCCGATGCGCAGAGTCGCATTCCGGTGGATCGCCGGATCGCTGGCCACGTTGTTCGTGGCCAGCTGCGGAGGTGGCGAGCCAACGGCGCTCCCGACCCCCACGCCCCCTCCCCCGCCTCCGCCGCCCGTGCTCACCAGCCTTGCGGTCACCCTGTCCTCAGCGTCGCTCATTACCGGGGGCACAGCAACGGCGACGGCATCGGGGCTGGACCAGAACGGGGCAGCGATCGCGACCGGAGCGGTGAGCTGGGCGAGTTCCGCCAGCGCGGTCGCATCAGTAAGCCCGAATGGCGTCGTCACCGGCGTCTCGGCGGGTACGACACAGATCATCGCCAGTGCCGGCGGGAAGCAGGCCGCGGCGACGATGACCGTCACGCTTCCGCCCGTGACGTCGCTCGCCATCTCCCCTTCACGGGATTCGGTCGTCATTGACGCTTGGGGGGACACGGCGGCGCTCGCCGCGTCGGTTCGCAGCCAAAGTGGGACGGAGGTGCCCAACGCGTCCGTCCGCTTCCAATCGCTTGATGCATCAATTGCGACGGTCAGTGCGTCCGGGCAGATCGTGTCGGTAAAGGTCGGCGCGACCAAGGTCCGCATCACCGCCTCCCTGCCCGGTGTGCCTGATGCAACTGTGGACATTACCGTGCGTGTCGCGTTGCAACGAAACGCCGCCTGTCGCGTGCCCGTGACCGTGGTGCGAGGCGCTACGCAGGGCGTGCCGGCATACGGTTCCAACGTCATCTTCCTGCCGGGCATCACGGCAACAACGTGGCCGGGCAGTCGATCGCTCGGGGTCGATTGGGATGGCGATGGTGATACCGACGTCCTTCGACTGGAGTACATGTTCCCCTCGAGTCCAGGCCCGTACCTGGCCGGCGTGACACGCCTCTTCCAGAACAACGGCGGCTCGTTCAGCGACGTGACGACGTCGTCATTGGTCAATACCGGGGGCCCTGACCACCAGCGCGACTTCGAGATCCGTGACTTCACGGGCGACGGCATCGCGGACGTGTACGTCGCGGTCCACGGGTTCGACGCCTCCCCGTTCCCGGGAGCGCGCAACCTCTTCTTTTCGAAGGTCGGCTCCAGCCTCGTGGAGTCGGCAGCAAGCACGTTCACGCCGTATCAGCGCAACGGCTTCACCCACGGCAGCACGTCAGGCGATGTCGATTGCGACGGTGACGCCGACATCATCGAGATCCAGGCCAACGACAACGTGCCGAGCAACCTGTTCCTCAACAATGGAACGGGACGCTTCACCCTAGCCCCGTCGAATGCCTTCCCGCCGGCAAGCGGTGTGCAGCGGTTCCAGGAGGGGGAGCTGATCGACTTCGACAACGATGGCGACCCGGATCTGTACATGGGCTGCAAGTCGTCGACGGTCTGCACGGGCGACGTGCTGTATGTGAACGACGGTTTCGGTCGATTCCGTGTCGCCCGTACACCGGCGCTTCCCGCACCGCGCTACACGCCGGTGCACGCCTTGAATCAAGTGAAGTCTGCCGATTTCAATGGTGATGGGTGGCCGGATCTGTTCACGTTCGAAATTGACCGGCCGTTCACGACCACGTCGGCGATCCGACTTCTGATCAATCAGAAGGACGGCTCGTTCATCGACCAATCGACGGCGTGGGGACTGCCGGCATCATGTTCAGCGGAGATGATCGAGCCGCTCTACATTCGCGATATGAACAACGACGGATGGCCCGACGTGCTGCTGCCGCGCGGCTGTCCAGAGCTTGGGCAGAGCGGGGGTGTCCTGTTCAATCGTGGCTCGTCGTTTTCCTACTTCGCGTTTACGAACATTCAGCCGTGGCTGCTGTTCGACGAGGTGACGCCCGCCGATGTGAATGGCGACGGGAAGCTCGATCTCCTCTTCGCCTCACGTGGAGGAGATCGGCTCTGGGTGCGCACGCCGTGAACGGCATACGGTGACAGAACGTCAGGGCGCGGAGGGCGCTACCGATCGAGAGGCGTGTCCGCGCCGACCGGCATCCATCGCACCTTGTACACCTTCTCGCCCGGCAGGGTGATGGTAGTGTCCGGGTCGGTGAATCGCAGCACGTTGCTCCACCAGATTGTGCCCTCACCCTGAACCCACAGCAGACGCTTGCTGGCCGGATCGATGTGCACCGATTTCACCTTGGCGACATCACCCAACCGCGGGTGCTTGGTGAACTGATGCGTGGTGCGATCGAAGAACCACGTATGGGCCGCCGTCGCCAGAATCAGCTGCGATGATCCGGGGACGGCCATCATGTCGTGCCCATTGATATCCGGGAGCGGCGCGACGACCTCCGGCGTGAGTCGGGGCGTCGTCGACGCCCAGTCCGTGAGCCGATAGCCCACGACGTCCTTCTTCGAATCCGCCCAGAGGAGTTGCCGCTCCGCGTCCCAAATCACCGCGTGCGGCCACGGGGTGTCCACATGGAACAGTTCCACGTCCGACCGCTGCAGGTCATAGACGCTGAGGCGGTCACCCGGTCCATTGGCGACATGTGACGCGGCAATGACGACGCGATTGCCGGGGAGCAGCTCGATGGAGTGCCCGTTCATCGCGGTGGCATAGAACTCCACCCGCCCGGTCCTCCGTTCGATCACGGCCGCCCCATGGGATGACGACGCAATGAGCAGGCGCCGCCCGTCCGGGGTGGGTTTGCACTCGGCGATCGTCTGAAACTTGCGCCGCATGGCCTCCGGCAGCTCCGGCCGGTCAGCGGCCCGCCAGCTCCAGCGCTTCACGGGCGTTGGCGCCCCGATGTCGAGAATGAACAGTTCATCCAAGCCGCAGACGAGGACGTCTTGCACCGCCAGCGGCAGCGGACGGAGTGCCGCGGCGAGGAGCGCGAACACGGCGAGGGATCGGGGCGTGCGCATGGCGAAAATCTAGCCGCCGAAGCGACCCCTCATGCATGATCCCGTCGACGGCGTGCTTGCCGCTTCGACCGTCCCGTGACTACGGGCTCCCGACGCCGCCTGCCCCTACCAGATTCTGCCGCGGGTCGATGATCCGCAGCACCCCGTCGATCCCGGGCTGATTGAACCCCTTGAAGCCGTCGTTCCGCTCCAGGTTCTCCAGATGCGACCCGATCGCTCCGTGCAGCCGGAAGTCCTCCGCCTGATCCGGCGCAATCAGCGTCGCGCGCTCAAGGGCGTCCACCCGTGCCGGATCCACCGGCCACCACTCGCCCTGCGTGAGCGCCTGATACAGGTGCGGGAAGTCAGAGAAGGGCGGCATGAACGACACGCCCGCGGCCTCCAACCCCGCCTGCATCCGGACGTGATCATACATGCACTCCAGATGGTTGATCCCCGCCTCCAGGACCGACTCGCCGTGCAGCGCGCACCAGAGCCCCGCGCGCCGCAGGTACGGCAGCGGCTCCAGCGGGAGGTGCGCGAAGTCGATATCCAACTCCTCGGGGGCCAGATCGATGTCGGCGAAGATCACCGACCCGATCGCGGGCTGCTCGAGGATCTGCGATCCCCACCCGGCCGCGTGGCCGGCGTAGAACAGCTCGCGGCACTCGAACCCCAGGGCCTCGAGCACCGCCACGTTGCGGTGGAACCATCCGCGCGAGCTGTCATAGGTGTGGTGGTCCTGGTTAGCCCACCCGATCCCGTGCGCGTCCTGCCGCGCCTTCTGGATGCGCCCCGCGCGGTTGCGCGATTCCCAGTACTCGCGCTCGGCGCGCAGCCACAGCCAGCACGCCCAGTCCTGCCCCAGCGCCTCCACCGCCCGCGACACCAGCGCGTCGGTGTGGTCGTACCCCGCGCCAATGTCGTCGAAGGCCCGCCGCCGCGCGCGAAACGCCTGCAACTGCAACCGCGCCTCCCGCAGCTGCGCCGGTGACGGGTCGTGGGGCTCGAAACCCAGGGCGCCGCGCCGCTCGATCGCATCGAACGCGACCCCCGCTCCCGTCGCTGCGCGCACCCGCCGGAAGGGGGCGTGCATTGCCCCCTCCACCGGCGCGCTCAGCCCCTGCGCCACCACGAACTCGTGCGCGTATTCCACCTTGAACCCCACCGTGAGCCCCGGGCCACCGGAGAGCACAGCGGGGAACAGCCCGCTGGGGTTACGCAGGACCCCGGGCTGCGCGAGGTCGTCCTCCCACCCGGCCTCGCGGAACGACGCCACCAGCGCCGCATCGCCCACCCGAACATGGTCCAGCAGGTCGAGCATCCGGACGCCAAGGTCGTCCAGCAGCCGCTGCGCCAGCGCCGCCGCCTCGGGGGCCCGGGCCAGTGCGTCGTCCAGGACAGTACGCACCAGCAGGGCGGCGGCAGGCTGCGTGGTCCAGGTCCGGTGCGTGCGAAAGGGCGCGGGAAGCATGGGCGGTCGGTGGGAGGAAGGCGGCCGCCTCGGCGCGCTCGCGCCCGGCGGGTCTTGGCGTTATCATAACCGTCGTTATGAAAACCAGCAAACGGACCTCCCCGTGAGCCGCCCCCGCGGCGACCACGCGGAACGGCGCGAGGCCATCGCCCGCGCTGCCGCCGACGCGATCGCGACCAGCGGGCTCGAGCAGGTGACCCTGCGCGACATCGCCGCCGCGCTCGGCGTAACCACGGGCGTGATTACCCACTACTTCCCCTCCAAGGACGCCTTGGTGGCCTTCACCAAGGCGCAGGCGTTCGACCGGCACCTCGCGCGTGCGCGCGAGGCGGCGGCGGGCGCCGAGGGGATCGAGCGCCTGCATGCGGTGGTCGCCGAGCTGCTCCCGCTGGACGCCGAGCGCCGCACTAGCTGGCGCCTGCTAGTGGCGTTCCACGGCAGCGCCGTGGGATCGGCCGCCATGCGGCGCGCACACGACCGGCGCATGCGCGCCTGGTTCGCCTTCTTCGCCGAGTTGGTGGCGCCGCTGGGCGTCGCCGACGCCGAGGCCACTGGCATGGCCGTCGCCCTCTTCGTGGAGGGAATGGCCGTCCACCTGGCCATGATGCAACCCCCGCGTCCGGCCCCCTGGCAGCGGGCCTTTGCCCGCACGCAGGTGGAGCGGCTCGTGGCCCCGACGACGACGCCGTGAGCCGTTCCCACGTCGCGAGACCCGCCTCATGACCCTGATTCGCCGCACCGCTGCCCTGCTGCCGGGCCTCCTGACCGTCAGCCACGTGCTCTCCACCTCTCCCGCGGCGGCGCAAGGCGCGCCCCCGCTGCGCACGGTGGCGTTCACCACCACGGAAGGCACCTGGATGTCCCTCGACGTCACCCGGGACGGGCGTACGCTGCTCGTCGAGCTCCTCGGGGACATCTACGCGCTCCCCATCGAGGGCGGGCGCACGCGGCCGCTGCTTACCGGCCGCGCCTTCCAGTCGCAGCCGCGCGTCTCCCCCGACGGGGCGCGCATCGCCTACATCAGCGACGGCAGCGGCTCCGACAATGTGTGGGTGGCCAACCTCGACGGCAGCAACGCACGGCAGATCTCGCGCCTGCCGCGCGCTGGGATGCTTTCGCCGTCGTGGACCCCCGACGGCGAGTCGGTGGTGGTCACCGTGACCGATCCGTTCGTTACCCGCACGGCGGAGCTGTGGCGCTATCGCGTGGATACCGGCGAGGGCGTGCGGGTGCAGGAGAACACCAACGGGCTGCCGGCGCCGCTCGTCTCCGCCCCCCTCCCCGGCCCCTACGGCGCGTGGCCGTCCCCCGACGGGCGGCACGTCTGGTTTGCCTCCGTCACACCGCGCCCCTACGGAAGCCGCAACGGCGCCGGCAGCACCATTCAGCGCGTCCCCTTGGCGGGCGGCCCCGCCGAGTCCGTGCTGGTGGAGGGGACGCCCGCCATGAAGCCCATGCTCTCCCCCGACGGCGCCACGCTGGTATACGGCACCACGCGCGAGGGGCGCACGGGGCTCAAGGCGCGGACCCTCGCCACCGGCACGGAGCGGTGGCTCGCCTACCCGGTGGATCGCCACCAACTGGAAGCACGCGCCTCGCGCGACCTGCTCCCCACCGCGGCCTTCTCGCCGGACGGCCGCTGGTTGTACGCGGCGTTCGGCGGGCGCATCCACCGGCTCGGGGTGCGCGATGGCTCCGACACCATCATCCCCTTCTCCGCCGACGTGTCGTTGGAGGTGGTGCCGACCATCCGCGTGGCGCACCGGGTGGACACCGGCGCGGTGCGCTCGCGCCGCGTGCAGCAGCTGGCCACCGCCCCCGACGGGCGCACGGCCTTCTCGACGCTGGGGCGCCTCTGGGTCACCGAGCGGGCGGGCGGCCCCGCGCGCCGGCTCACCGCCACGCCGCGCGCGCGGGAGTTCATGCCCGCCTGGTCCCCCGATGGCCGCTGGGTCGCGTACGTGACGTGGGACGAGGAGGGCGGCGCGCTGTGGAAGGCGCGCGCCGACGGCGGCGCGCCGCCGGTGCGTCTGACCACGGTACCGGCGCTCTGGATCTCGCCGTCGTGGAGCGCCGACGGCCGTACGATCACGGCCGTCACCGCGCCGCTCCGCTCCAGCCTTCTGGCGCCGCCGGGAGTGGCCCCCGCGGACGCGCAGCGCGCGGAGGTCCCCGCCGCGGGCGGTGCGCCGCGCTTGCTGGGGGCAGCACCACGCGGTCCGGCAGCGGGCGCCGGTGGCGCGGTGACGGCACCGCCAGTGCCCGGGGCCTCACCGCTGCCGGAGGTGTCGCTCCCGCGCGCGCAGGCGTCCGGCACGGTGGTACTGCGCGGCGCGACGGTGATCACCATGCGGGGGGACGAGCGCCTGCCCAACGCCGATGTGACCGTCACCAACGGGCGCATTGCCGCCATTGGGCCCCGCGGTACCGAGGCCGCGCCCGCTGGCGCGCGCGTGATCGACATGGCCGGGAAGTTCATCATCCCCGGGCTGGTGGACCTGCACGCGCACTGGTTCGCCTCGGGGCCGCTGCTGCAGCCGGAGTCGTCCAACGGCTTCGCCAACTTGGCCCTCGGCGTTACCACCATCCGCGACCCGCAGAACACCCCCGACTTCCTGGCGCTCGCCGAGATGGTGGAGGCCGACGCGGTGCCCAGCCCGCGGATCTACTCCACCGGCCCCGGCATCGGCTCGGCCACCGACTTCAAGTCGCTGGACGACGCCCGCCGCGTGGTGCGCCGCTACCACGACGAATACGGTACCGCGTACCTCAAGTCGTACTGGACCGGCACCCGCCAGCAGCGGCAGTGGCTGGTGGAGGCCGCGCGGGAGCTGGGGCTCATGCCCACCACCGAGGGGGGCTCCGACGGGAAAGAGGACCTCACCCACGCCATCGACGGCTTCAGCGGGCTGGAACACGCCATCCCCGAGGCCCCCATGCGCGACGACGTCGTGCAGCTGCTGGCGCGCACGGGGATCACCAACACCCCCACACTCGTGGTGGCCTTTGGCGGGGCACTCCCGGTGTACCGTCTGTTTGCCACCGAACGAGTGCACGAAAATGCGCGGGTGGCGCGCTGGTTCCCCGATGGCGCCGCGTACCAGAAGACCTCCAGCCGCCTCCTCTGGTTCCCCCCGGAGGACTACAATGACCGCGAGATCGGCGCCGGCGCCGCCGCACTCCACCGGGCCGGCGGGGCCGTGGGGGTGGGCGGCCACGGCGAGCTGCAGGGGCTCTCGGTGCACTGGGAGATGCGCCTCCTGGCCGACGGCGGGATGCGCCCGCACGAGGTGCTGCAGGCGGCCACGATCAACGGCGCACGGGCGCTGGGGCTGGAGCGCGACCTGGGTTCGCTCGAGCCCGGCAAGGTGGCCGATCTGGTGGTGCTCGACGCTAACCCACTGGCTGATATCCGCGCCGCCGAGCAGGTGGCATACGTGATGAAGGGCGGCATGCTCTACCGTGGGGGGACGCTGGACCGGGTGTGGCCATCGGCGGCGCCGCTCCGGCTGCCGTGGTCGCTGCGGCGCGATTCGCTCCCCCTCACCGCCGCCATCGACACCGCCGTGCGCCGCGCCATGGACATGTACCGCGTCCCCGGGATGGCCGTGGCCGTGGTGCGGCGCGGTGAGGTGCTCGCGGCGCGTGGCTACGGGGTGGAAGAGCTCGAGCATCGCACGCCGGTGTCCGATGAGACGATGTTCCAGTCGGGGTCGCTGGGGAAGCAGTTCACCGCGGCCGGAGTGCTGGCGCTGGTGGAGGACGGACGTCTCGCGCTGGACAGCTCGGTGCGCCACTACCTCCCCCAGGTCCCTGCCAGCTGGCAACCCATCACCCTCCGCCACCTGCTCAGCCACCGCGGTGGCATCCCCGACTACACCAGCGAAGGATTCGACTACCGCAAGGACTACACCGACGACGAAATGGTGGCGATGGCCGCGGCGCTGCCGCTGGAGTTCCCCGCCGGCGCGCGCTGGAACTACTCGAACTCAGGCTACGTGCTGTTGGGGATCATCATCACCCGCGTAACGGGGCGCCCGTACTACGAGTTCTTGCGCGAGCGGATCTTCACCCCCGCGGGAATGCTCACCATCCGGGTGATCACCGAAGCGGAGGTCGTGCCGCATCGGGCTCACGGCTATCTCCCCGTGGCCGGCGGCTGGGAGCACGCCGCGTGGGTGGCGCCGCGCCTGAACACCACCGCCGACGGCTCGATGCTCCTGTCGCTGCGCGACATGCTGGCGTGGAACGAGACGGTGCAGCAGCGGCGCATCCTGCGCCCCGAGAGCTGGGCGCTGATGCTGTCGGCCACCCGCCTCAACAGCGGCCGCCCCTACCCATACGGCTTCGGTTGGTTCGTGGAGGAAGCGGGCGGGCACCCCATGCTGCAGCACGGCGGCACGTGGCAGGGGTTCGTCACGCAATACAGCCACTTCCCCGATCAGGAGCTGTCGGTGGTGGTCCTCGCCAACGCGCGCGCCATGGCGCCCCCCGCGCTGGCCATGCAGCTGGCGGCGCTGGTGGACCCGGCGCTCACGCCGGCCCCGACCCCCGTGACGCCGATTGCCGACCGCGAGCCGACGGCCACGGCTGCAGTGCGGGCCATCCTGGAGCGGCTGTCCGCCGGGCAGCTGGAACTGACCGACTTCGAGGTGGTACGCCAGACGGTGTTCCCGCGGATGCGCGCGGCGCTCACCGCCGCCGTACGCGGCAAGGGCGCCCCCACGCGCCTCGAGCTGATGGCGCGCCGCGAGGTGGGGGACGACGTGGAGCGGCAGTATGTCGCGTGGTACGGCGCCGAACGACTGCGCGTGGTGGTGTCGCTGGGGCCGCAGGGGAAGCTCACCGCGCTGCGCATCACGCCGGAACAGCCGTGAGTCACGCGCGTCCGGCCACCCGGCGCGGGGCGCAGCTGGCGGCCGCCCTGTGGAGTTCGCTGCTGTGGGTGCTGGTGCTCGCCCCGCGCGACGCCCGCGGCCAGCCTCCCGCCTACGACCTGCTGCTGGCCGGGGGCACAGTGATAGACGGCACCGGCGCCCCGCGCCGGGTGGCCGACGTGGCCATCGTGGGCGACCGCATTGTGGCGGTGGCGCCGGGTCTCGCGCGCGCCCGTGCCAAGCGCGTGGTGGACGTGACGGGCCAAGTGGTGGCGCCGGGGTTCTGGGACAACCACGCGCACCTGGTCACCCTCCCCGAGCACCCGCTGGCGGAGAACTTCGTGCGGCAGGGGATCACTACCATCCTGGCGCCGCTCCACTCGCAGGCGCAGCCCTTCCCCATGGACGCGTACCGCGCGCGGGTGCGGATGGCGCCCAACGTGGGACTCTTTGCCGGGCACACGTGGATCCGCACACGCGTGATGGGGCTGGAAAACCGCGCCCCCACCGCCGCCGAGCTGGCCTGGATGCGCGCGCTGGTGGATTCCAGTATGGCGCAGGGGGCGTTGGGGCTGTCCACGGGGCTGGAGTACGTGCCCGCCGCCTACGCCTCGGTGGACGAAGTGGCGGCGCTGGCCGAGGTGGCGGCGCGGTACGGCGGGATCTACGTGACGCACCTGCGCGACGAGGGGCCCGGGGTGCTGGACGCCATCCGTGAGACGCTGGAGGTGGGGCGTCGTGCGCGGATGCCGGTGCAGGTGAACCACCTCAAGGTCACCGGCGCCGCGCAGTGGGGGTGGAGCGGACGCATCCTCGCCCTGCTGGACTCGGCGCGCGCCGCCGGGCAGGCAGTGGCCGTGGACGTGTACCCCTACACCGCCTACAGCACCTACTCCGACCTCATGTTCCCGCCGTGGGTGCTGGCCGACGGCGCCGAAGCCTTTGCGCGGCGCGTGGCCGACCCCGCCACCCGCGCGCGGTTGGTGCAGGAGATGCGCGTACGATTCCCGCAGCAGGCGGGGGACACGCCGGCCAGCGTCCAGTTCCGCGAGGTCGCATCAGATCCCGCGCTGGGGGGGAAGACGCTGGCCGACTATCTCAGCGCCCGCGGTCGGCCCCTGACCATTGAGGCCGCCGTGGAGGCGCTGATTACGCTGCAACTCGCCGGTGGCTTCATCGGCATTTTTCACGGTATGGACGAGCGCGACGTGGAGGCGTTCCTGCGGGCGCCCGGCACCATGGTGGAAACCGACGGCGATCTGGTGACCTTCGGCAAGGGGCACCCGCATCCGCGCAGCTACGGCTCATTCCCGCGCGTGTTGGCGCGCCAGGTGCGCGAGCGCGGCGTGCTGTCGCTGGAGGCGGCGGTGCAGCGTATGACGTCGGTGCCGGCGCAGTGGCTGGGCGTCCGCGACCGGGGCACGCTGGCGGCGGGGCAGCACGCCGACGTGGTGGTGTTAAACGCCACCACCGTAGCCGACCGCGCCACCTACGTGGTGCCGCATCAATGGCCCGTTGGTGTTTCTATGGTGGCGGTAAACGGCACGGTGGTGTTTGAGGGGGACGCCATGACCGGGGCGCTCCCGGGCGCGTTCCTGGCGCGCGGGCGGGCGCCGTGAGGGGCCGGTCGCCGTGAGCGCCTCCCCGGTACCGTCGCTCGTGGCGCGTCGCATCCTCTGGGTGGACGCGCTGGGGGCGCTGGGGGCCGGCACGCTGGTGCTCCTGCTGCACCACCAGGTAGCCGCGTGGTACCGGATGCCGTTGGCGGTGGTGACAGGACTCGCGTGGGCCAACCTGGGCTACGGCAGCGTCAGCTTCGCGCTGGCGCTCACGCCGCGGTGGCGGCGTGAGCCGGCGGTGTGGCTGCTGATCATCGCGAACTGGGGGTGGCTGGCGGTGTGCCTGGTGCTGCTGGTGCGCCACGGGGCGGCGGCCAGCGGTCTCGGGGTGGCCCACTTGCTGGGGGAGGGGATCTACGTGGCCGCGCTGGGCACCGTGGAGTGGCGGGTGCGGCGGGCGCTGATCACACGCGGCGCACAGCCGGGACCGCAGTGGCACCTGCTGGAGTGCCGCGTCCCCCCGCCCGTGGTGACACTCGTGGCTGCCGCGGGCATGTGGCGCGTGGCCGGCACGTGGCCGGGCACCGTGCCGGCCGGCGCCCGCGTGGCGGGGCCGGTGCTGGCGGTGGTGGGGGCGGCGTTGGCGCTCTGGGGGGTGCTGGCCTTCCGCCGTGCGTCCACCACCGTGCACCCGCTGCACCCCGACAAGGCTTCCACGCTGGTGATCGCTGGCCCCAACCGGTGGACGCGCAACCCCATGTACGTGGGGATGCTGCTGGCGCTGGCCGGGTGGGGCGTCTGGCTGGGGGGTGGCGTGGCGCTGGCGGGGGTGGCCGTCGCGTGGGGGTGGCTGCACCGCTTCCAGGTGCTACCGGAGGAGCGAGCGCTCGCCGCGCGCTTCGGGGCGGCCTACGAGGCCTACCGGACGCGGGTGCGGCGCTGGGCGTAAGGGCGTAAGGGAGGCACCGGGGGGTCCCTCGGCGCGTGATGCCCACGTCTGCGATCGCGTCCGGCGGTAACACCGGTGGATATCAACTTCCCGCGTGTGCGCCGGCTCCGTCACCACCGCCACCCGCGAGTCCAGCGCCGCCGTGCTGGTGAACACCCCCGATGGCGTCCCGCCCGCC
>Ga0315909_10005050_pt1 | contig 15300 bp, 9 predicted proteins | sample LakEriMetagenome_11_FD_203527 | JGI IMG/M metagenome (GOLD analysis project Ga0315909, IMG submission 203527) | Freshwater fungal communities from buoy surface, Lake Erie, Ohio, United States - Buoy 2 MA125 | ecosystem: Environmental > Aquatic > Freshwater > Lake | place: USA: Lake Erie, Ohio...
CCGGACGCCGTCGGCCGCGCGTGCACGCAGCGCGCCGACGCGTGGGACCCGCCGCCGATGACGCCGGCGGTGTTCGGCGCCGGGCACCGCGACGACGAGGCGCCCGCCGACGCCGAGGTCGCGCCCGACCTCGTGTTCCTCGACCCGCCGTACGCGTTGGTGGCCGAGGATCCGGTCAAGTGCCTCGCCAAGGCCCGCAAGCTGCTCGATCGCACGGCGCCGCACGGCTGCGTGCTGTTCCACTTCGAGGCCGGCGTGCTCGACGACGACGACTTCGGCGACGACCTCGACGTCGACCTGCGCGAGTGGGGTTCGACGGCGATCGCGCTGATGTGGCGCGCTGGCGAGGCGCCGGACCGCCTGCGGCGTCGCAAGGAGAAGGAGCGCGAACGGGAGCGCGAGCGCGGCGACGACTGATCGCCGCGCGCCCGCGCGCCGGGCCGATCAGAACGTCAGGCCGAGCTGGGCGACCGCGCCCATGCTGTTCTCGTCGATGTACGTGCCGGCGATGTCGAGGTGCAGCACGTCGAACGGCGACAGGCCGATGCCGGCGCTGATCGCGTCGTCGAGCGAGTCCTCGAGGTCGGTCTGGTAGCCGACGCGCAGCTGCAGCCAGCGCCACAGGTCGAACTCGGCGCCGACGCGGGCGAGGCGCACGTCGTCGTCGCCGAGGCCGTCCACCGTCGCGAAGCGGTCGGCGACGATCACGTCGAGGTCGCCGGCGAGCGTCAGCAGGCCGTAGTGCCACGCCGCGCCGACGGCGGCCGTCGGATTGACGTCGTAGACGAACGCCTGGCCGAGCGTGTCGACCGTCGAGTACGTCTGGTCGATCAGGTTGCGGCCGATCGCGCCGAACGACAGCCCGCCCTCGATCTCCCACGCGACGCCGAGGTCGACGTTGAAGGCGCTGTCGTCGTTGCGGTACTGGTCGTCGTCGAACGCGCCGTCGTCGAAGTTCTCGACGTTGACGCCGTAGTTGACGGTGTCGACCTGCTGCAGCTTGGGCGTGACGCCGATCGAGAGGCGCGAGCCGTCGTCGCCGAACGAGGTCGCCAGCGAGGCGCCGACCTCGGTGATGGCGACGCCGACGATGCGCGCTTCGCTGAGGAAGGTCGGCTGCGCGCCGACCGAGCCCGGGTTGTTCAGCGCGTTGACGTCGGCCGGATCGACGTCGACGAAGGCCTGCAGGTCGGCGTACGTCTTGGCGTGCAGCGCGAAGCCGAAGCTGCGCGACGGCACGGCGAGCATCAGGCCGAGCCCGGCGGTGCCGGTGACCTGGCGGTTGTCGAGCGCCGAGAGCTGGTTGGCGAGATCGGTCAGCTCCGGTTGCGTGTACGTGCCGGCGGCGTCGACGCGGTCGACGGCGTCGACGAAGTCGTTGATGTCGTCGATCAGCCCGTCCTTGTCGTAGGTCGTGATGCCGATCGTCGGCAGGATCAGGCCGAAGTCGTCGTCCGCGCGGTGGCGCGTCAGCAGCGCCGGGTTGGCCCAGCCGGCGGCGAGGTAGTTGGACGACGCCGTGCCGACGCCGCCCATGCCGGCGTTGCGGGCTTCGTAGTACTGGGCCGTCGCCGCGCCGGCGAGCAGCAGGGACGCGACGGGGAACGAGAACGAGGAGGTGCGCATGGTTCTGGTTGTTGGCGGTGGTCGGCCGTCATCGGTCGCCGCCGCCCTCCGGCTGGATCCTGACCTTCCCGATCCGCCCATGCCAGCGCGGCGTCGCCATCGCCGTCGGCGAATGCGCGCGATCCGGAATGGCCGTATCAAGCCGCGACGCCCGCCGCGCCGATACCCCGATGCGCCACGGGCAACCGTGCGCAAACCCGGAACGGGCACGTGTCCGGGGCCGAAGCACCGTCCGTCGATCGCTTCGTCGCTGCGCTGCAACCGCATGGCCGGAACCGGCCGGGCGGGGCCGGCGCCGGCGCGAGCGGTCCGGAACGGCGGCGGGGCCCCGGATGCGTCGCCGGACCGGACGTCCGCTCCGAGCCACCAGAACCAATCGAGACAGCCATGAAGATCGCCATGTTCGTGTCCTTCCTGCTCGGCGTCGCCGCGCTGCCGGCGCAGGACCGTGAGTTCGGCAATCGCGTCGCCACCACGCTCACGCAGATCCGCCAGGACCCCGAGGCGTACAAGAACGTGAAGCTCAGCTTCACGGTCCAGTTCGCGTCGCTCGGCAAGCTCTCCAACCCGTTCTTCACGAAGTTCACGCCGACGGAGTTCGCCAACTTCTACGCGTGGGCCGACGAGCAGCCGATCTGGCAGGAGAAGGCCTACAACGACGTGTTCGGCATGCTCTTCCTGAGCAAGTCGAGCCCGAAGCTCGAGACGCTCTACGGCCTCGAGCTGTACCAGCGCGTCAACGTCACGGGCGTCGTGCGCAACACGTTCCAGAACACGCCGTGGATCGAGGTCACCGACTTCACCGTCGTGTCGGGCCAGCTCGACACGCCGACGCTGACGCACCTCTTCCGCGGCGAGAAGTTCATGGAGCAGCGCCAGTGGCAGCGCGCCGTCGCCGAGCTGACGCTCGCGAACGTCGACGAGCTGCCGACGGCCGCCGCGCGCCTGACGCACAAGAACCTCGGCGTCTGCAACCTCAAGATCGGCGAGACCGACACCGCGATCGCGCACCTCGAGGCGGCGAGCGAGCTCGGCAAGGACGCCGAGGTCAACACGCTGCTGCACACGGCGACGACGCAGCCGACGCTGGCGCTCGACCGCGCCGTCGACACCACGTCGATCAAGGACAGCGAGCGCCCGATCTGGGAAGCGTTCGGCAACGACGCCCGCAAGACGCCGGCTCGCCCGGCCCGCTGAGCCGGGCCGACGACTGCATCCAGCGTGCGAACCGCCGCGGCGAGGCCGCGGCGCGCCGTTCGCGCCGCCTGCGCGGCTGAAAATCCCGGGCCAGGGGGGCATTGTGTAGGGCCCTCCCGCCCATGACCTCCGCGCTCGCCATCCCGCCGTCGTCCGCAGGCTCCTGCCGCGGGCCGTTCCGGCTGTGCCTCGCGCTGCTCGTCACGGCGGCGATCACCGTGCTCAAGGGCGCGCTGACCACGAGCACCGGCTCGGGCATGGCGTACCCCGACTGGCCGCTGTCCGACGGCCAGGTGATGCCGGAGTCGAGCTACACGACGCTGCCCGGCTTCTTCGAGCACTTCCACCGCGTCGCCGCCTCGGCGACCGGCCTGCTGGCGCTGGCGTTGGCGCTGTGGCTGCACTTCGGGCGCCTGGGCTCGCCGCGCGCGCGCGCGACCGCGTGGCTCGGCGGCTGCCTCGTGCTGACGCAGGGCGTCGTCGGCGGCCTCGGCGTGCTGAAGAACCTGCCCGCGGTCACGTCGGTGACGCATGGCACGCTCGCGCAGCTGACGTTCGCGACGTTCGGCTGGCTCGCCTACCAACTGTCGGATCGCCACCGCGCCACCGCGCCGGTGACCAGCGTGCCGCCCGGCAGCGGCCGCGGGCTCGCGCTGTTCGCGCTGGGGATGCTCGTCGCGCAGACGGTCGTCGGCGCGGTCGCGCGCCACACCAACAGCCCGCAGGCGCTGTGGACGCACGTCGGCAACGCGCTGGTCGTGTTCCTCGTCGCGACGATCGCGACGGCGTTCGCGGTCGGCCGGCTCGGCGAGGCGCCGGGCATCAAGGGCCTCGCCCGCGCCATCATCGGCCTGATGATCGCGCAGATCGCGCTCGGCTTCGTCGCGCTCGCCGTGCGCAACCCTGACGGCAAGCGGCCCGAGAACGTCGAGCAGCTCGGCGCCGCGACGGCGATCTCGGTGCACGTGCTGGTCGGCGCGCTGCTGACCGTGCTGACGGCGACGCTCGCCGCGCACGTCTTCCGCGCCACGCGCCGTCCAGATGGCGAGCAGGCCGGTGGCGCGCAGGCCGTCGGCGCGCAGGCCGTCGCATGACCGCCGTCGCCATGCCCGCCGGCGGCAAGCTGCGCGCCTACTGGGAACTCGGCAAGCCGCGCCTGTCCGCGCTCGCCGTGTTCGCCGTGGTCGCCGGCGCCTACATGGGCTGGCCGGCGAAGGGCAGCCATCCGCCGCTCGACCTGCTGCTGGCGGTCACCGTCGGCACGTTCCTCGCCGCCATCGGCGCCGCCGCGCTCAACATGCACCGCGAGCGGCACCTCGACCCGCTGATGGTGCGCACGCAGAAGCGGCCGCTGCCGACCGGGCGGCTCTCGCCCGGCGAAGTGCTCGTGTTCGGCCTCGCGACGTCGATCACCGGCGTGCTGCTCGTGCTGGTGTTCGCCTCGCCGCTGGCGCCGGACGGTTCGCGGCCGCCCGGCCAGTGGAACTGGACGGCGGGCGGCCTGAGCGCGGCGATCGTCGTCAGCTACGTGCTGGTCTACACGCCGATGAAGACGCGCACGTGGCTGAACACGCTGGTCGGCGCGATCCCCGGCGCGCTGCCGCCGGTCGTCGGCCACGCCGCCGTCGTCGGCGAGCTGGCGATGCCGCAGGCGGTGCTGTTCGCGATCCTGTTCTGCTGGCAGATCCCGCACTTCCTCGCCATCGCGTGGCGGTACCGCGACGACTACGCGCGCGCCGGCATGCAGATGCTGCCGTCGCTCGATCCGACCGGCCACCGCACGTCGCTGACGATGCTGCTGTACGTCGCCGCGCTCGGCATGGCGAGCTTCGTGCCGTACTACACGCGCATGGTCGGCGAGGGCTACGCGGCGGTGACCATCTGGCTCGACCTGCTGTTCTTCGTGCCGACCGCGATCGCCGCGCTGACGCGGCGCGACGCGGCGATGCGGATGACGTTCCTGACGTCGATCGTCTACCTGCCGCTGCTGTTCACCACGATGGTGCTCACGCGCCAGTGACCCCATGCTCGCCGCCTTCGACACCGCCGTCCTGGTCCACGTCGACGCCGTGCTCAACGCCTGCGCGTTCGTGTTCCTCGTCGCGGCGCTGGTCGCGATCAAGCGCGGCAACGTCGAGCTGCACAAGAAGCTGATCTTCGTCGCGCTCGGCTTCTCGGCGGCGTTCCTGTGCTGCTACCTCGTCTACCACTTCTCGGGCAACGAGAAGAAGTTCGCGGGCCAAGGCTGGATCCGGCCGGTCTACTTCGCGCTGCTGATCTCGCACATCGTGCTCGCGGTCGTGCAGGTGCCGCTGATCCTGCGCACGGTGTATCTCGGGCTGAAGGATCGGCGCGAGCAGCACCGCAAGTGGGCGAAGGTGACGACGCCGATCTGGCTGTACGTGTCGGTGACCGGCGTCGTGGTGTACTGGCTGCTGTACCACTACTGATCGCCACGACGGCTGGCCGCCACGACCGTGCGGTCCCCGGGTGCCGGCCCGCGCGCGCGAACCGTTGCGCAGCGGGGATGACACCGACCCGCGCCAGCGCGCTAGGCTGCGCGTCTGCCCGCGCCCGCGCGGACTGCTTCCATGCACTCGAACGCCCAGTGGATCTGGCGATGGTCCCATCGCCGCGCGCGCGCCGTGGCGGTGGCGGCCTTGCCGCTGCTGCACGGTCCGCTGCTGGCGCAGGCTGACGGGCGCGGCGCCGCCGAGCCACGGCCTGCCGAACAGCTGTCCGCCGAGCTGCAGGCGCGCCTCGACTGGTGGAGCTTCCGGCCGCTGCGGCCGGTGGCGCTGCCGGCGGGCGCGGCGAACGACGCGCATCCCATCGACGCGTTCCTCGACGCAGCGCTCGCTGCGCGCCAGCTGCGCCCGGCGCCGCCGGCGGCGCCTGCGGCCTTGCTGCGCCGATTGAGCTTCGCGCTGCGCGGCCTGCCGCCGAGCGCTGCGGAGCTCGCCGACTTCCAGCGTGATCCCAGCAGCGCCGCCTGGGCAGCGCGCGTCGACGCGTGGCTCGACGATCCTGCCTTCGCGGAGACCTGGGCGCGGCACTGGATGGACTGGCTGCGCTACGCGGATTCGCACGGCAGCGAGGGCGACGCGCCCATTCCGTACGCCTTCCGCTATCGCGACTACCTCGTGCGCGCGCTGCGGCAGGACGTGCCGTACGACCAGATGGTGCGCGAGCACCTCGCCGGCGACGTGCTGCCCGCGCCGCGCATCGACGCGGCGACCGCGACCAACGAGTCCGCGCTCGGCGCGGCGCAGCTGCGCATGGTGTTCCATGGCTACGCGCCGACGGAGCCGCTGGCCGAGCGCGTCCGCTACACCGACGACCAGATCGACGTGGTGAGCAAGGCCTTCCTCGGGCTGACCGTCTCGTGCGCGCGCTGCCACGACCACAAGTTCGATCCGATCTCGCAGCGCGACTACACCGCGCTGCAGGGCGTGTTCTTCGCGTGCGCGCCGGCCGTGGTCGACGCGCGCGTGCCGACCGCGACGGATGCGCAGGCGCGCGCCGGACTCGCGGCGAGCCAGGCCGAACTCCGCCGCTCGCTCGCCGAGCGTTTCCTGGCCGCCGCCGACGAACTGCGCGCGCGGTTGGCGCGGCCCGATGGCGAACTGAAGGCGGCGATCGAGCGCGCGAAGGACCCGGGCGAGCTGCTCTTCCCGTTGGCGCGGCTGGCCGCGGGCGATGCGGCGCCGCTGCAGGCCTGGCGCGCCGCCGCGAACGCCGCCACCGCCGCCGCCGGCCCGGCGCCGGTCGCGCAGTGGCAGTTGCAGCGCGACGACGACCTTGCGCCGTGGCGTCGCTCAGGGCCGGGCGTGCAGCGGACCGCCGCGGCGGGGGCGCTGACGCTGGCGAACGACGGCGTGCGCGCGCTGCGCGGCATCCAGCCGAGCGGTTGCTACTCGGGCCTCGGCAGCGCGACGGACCGCGGCGTGCTGCTGTCGCCGCGCGTGCGTCTCGATGCGCCGCTCGACCTGTGGCTCCACGTCGCGGGCGATGCTGGCGCCGCGGTGCGCCCCGTCGTGCAGGACTATCCGCGCGACGGCTCGGTCTATCCGATCACCCGGCTGCACGGCGGCGGCTGGCGATGGGTGCGCTTCGCGCTCGACTACTGGACCGGCGACGAGATCCACGTCGAGCTCGCCACCGCCGCCGATCAGCCGGTCCTCGCCGACACCGGCGCGCTGGCGTCGTGGTTCGGCGTGCGCGAGGTGCAGCTGCGGCCGCACGGCGCGCCGGCGCCGACGGCGTCGGCCGGCTTCGCGCAGAGCGTGCTCGCCGCCGCCGGCGCGCGCGAGCCCGCGACCGCCGCGGAGCTCGCCGCGATCTACGCGCAGGCGATGGCCGCGGCCGCGCGCGCGTGGCGCGACGGCGCATGCAGCGACGGCGACGCGCTGCTGCTCGACGCGCTGCTGCGCCTCGACCTCCTGCCCAATCGCACGGCGGATCTCGCCGAACCCGTGCGCGAACGGCTGCGCCGTTGCGGCGACCTGCAGCGCCAGCTCGCCGCGCCGGACCGCGTCCCCGGCGTGATCGAGCACGCGCCGCGCGACGCCGCGCTGCTCGCGCGCGGCGACCACAAGCAGCCCACGACCCTGGTGCCGCGCCGCAGCCTTTCGCTGCTCGGCGGCGCGCCGTGCGCCGACGCGGCGAGCGGCCGGCTCGAGCTCGCCCGCGACTGGTCGCGCGCGGACAACCCGCTGACGGCGCGCGTCGCCGTCAACCGCGTGTGGCAGGTCCTGTTCGGTCGCGGCCTCGTCGCGACCGCGGACAACTTCGGCCGGCTCGGCGCACAGCCGAGCCATCCCGAACTGCTCGACTGGCTCGCGCAGGACTTCCTCGCGCACGGCTGGTCGCAGAAGCGCCTGATCCGCCGGATCGTGACCTCCGCGGCGTGGCAGCGCGGCACGGCGGCGCCGACCGAGCGCGCGCGCGATCCGGAGAACGTCTTCTACTCCCATGGCGCCGTGCGCCGCGCGTCGGCCGAGGCCGTGCGCGACACGCTGCTGGCGCTCGCCGGCCAACTCGACGCCGCGACGATCGGCGGCCCGTCCGTCGCCGGCAGCGTGCCGCGGCGCAGCCTCTACGTGCGCCAACAGCGCAACGCCATGGACGCGTTCCTCGCCGCGTTCGACGCGCCGGTGCCGGCGAGCTGCGCGGCGCAGCGCCTCGCGACCAACGTGCCGGCGCAGGCGCTGACGCTGCTCAACGATCCGTTCGTCTGGAGCTGCGCCGAGCAGTGGGCCGCGCAGCCGGCCCTCGGCGCGCTGCCGCCGCCCGCGCGCGTCGACGCGATGTACGCAGCGGCGCTGGGCCGCGCGCCGTCCGAGGGCGAACGCGCGCGCAGTCTCGCATTCGTCGCCGCCGAGGACGCTGCGCTCGCGGCGCAGCAGCAGGAACGCGCTGCCATCGCCGCAGCGCACGCACGGCTGCAACCGCAGCGCGACCGCGCCGCCGCCGCGGTGGCCGCCGCGATCGCGGGCCAACGCCCGCCCGACGTCGCGCCGGCGCAGGCGTTCGAGCGGGCGCCGCTCGTCCTCGACGCCGCCGATCGGTGGCAAGCGCATCCGCTGCATAAGACCGTGCGCGCCAAGACGCTGATCGTCAGCCTGCAGCTCGCCGACCTCCGGCAGCGCGGCGGTGGCGCCATCGCCATCGAGGACGCCGCCGGCGACGTCTTCGACGCCATCGTCTTCGGCGAGCGCGAGCCGATGCGGTGGATGGCCGGTAGCGAGCGCTTCGCGCGCACGCAGTCGTTCGACGGTCCCGAGGAGACCGAGGCGCACGCGCGCCGCGTGCACATCGCCATCACCTGGGCCGAAGACGGCACGGTGACCTGCTACCGCGATGGCACGTTGTACGGCCGGCCCTACCAGACCGGCGCGCCGCCCGAGTTCGCGGCCGCGACCAGCTTCGTCGCGCTCGGCGTCCGCCATGCCGATCCCCGTCGCCGCAGCGCCCCCGGCGCCGATCGCCTGCTCGCGGGCACGATCTTCGGCGCGTGGGTGTTCGACGGCGCGCTGCGTCCGGAGGCCGTGCGCTGGCACGCGTTGACGCACGCCGCCGTCGTCGCGCCCGAACTGCTCGCCATCGCGCCGCCCGCGGTGGCCGCCGATTGGCGCGAGCTCACCGCGGCGCACGAGGCGTTGCGCGCGCGCGCCCGCGAACTGGCGGCCTCGCCGTACCCGTCGACGGGCTGGGCGAGCCTCGCGCACGCACTCTGCAACCACAAGGAGTTCGTCTGGCTCCGCTGATGCGGGCCGGCGCTGCCATGGACTGCTCTCGCCGCGAACTGTTGCGCCATGGTTCGAACGGCTTCGGCCTGTTGGCCGCGTCGTCGTTGCTGCCGCGCGCGGCGTTCGCGCAACCGGGGCCGCGGCCCGGGCCGGACGCGCGCGCCGGCGGGGGGCAAGGGCCGCACTTCGCGCCGCGGGCCAAGAGCGTCGTCTTCCTCTACATGTCGGGCGGCGTGTCGCACATCGACTCGTTCGACGACAAGCCGTTGCTGCGGCGCCTGCACGGCACGCCGATGCCGGGCAAGGTCGAGCGCACGATGTTCAACGACAACGGCAACCTGATGGCGTCGCCGTTCTCGTTCGCGCGCCACGGCCAGAGCGGGCAGTCGATCAGCTCGATGTTCCCGTGGCTCGCGCGCCATTGCGCCGACGACCTCGCCGTCGTGCGCTCGATGACCACCACGGTCAGCGAGCACGCGCAGGGCAACTGGTTCTTCCACACCGGCTTCCCGTTCCTCGGCCATCCGAGCGCTGGCGCGTGGATCCACTACGGCCTCGGCTCGGCCAACCAGGAACTGCCCGGCTTCGTGGTGCTGCAGAGCGGCGGCGCGGTGGCGCCGCACGGTGGCGCGGGCTTGTTCGGCAGCGGCATCCTGCCCGCGCAGCACCAGGCCTCGATCGTCGTCGCCGACGCCGCCACGCCGGTCGCCCACATCCGGCCGAAGGAACTGCCGGCGTCGCAGCGGCGGCGCTTGGCCTACCTCGCCGCGGCCGACGCGGAGTTCGCCGCCGCCACCGGCCACGATCCGCAGGTCGAGGCCGCGATCCGCAACATGGAGACGGCGGCGCGCATGCAGTCCGCCGTGCCCGAGCTGTGCGACCTGTCGGGCGAGACGGCCGAGACGCGCGCGCTCTACGGCATCGACGATCCCGTGCCGCAGAAGGCGGCGTACGCGCGGCAGTGCCTGCTCGCGCGCCGGCTCGTCGAGCGCGGCGTGCGCTTCGTCGAACTCTCGTGCCTCACGCACGACATCGGCGCCGGCGGCGCGCCGAACCCGTGGGACCAGCACGGCGAACTGCACAAGGGCCACGCCGCGATGGCGCAGCAGGTCGATCAGCCGATCGCGGCCCTGCTGATGGATCTCCGGCGGCGCGGCCTGCTCGACGAGACGCTGGTGGTGTGGGCCGGCGAGTTCGGCCGCACGCCCTTCACGCAGGGCAACAACGGCCGCGATCACAATCCCTTCGGCTTCTCGATCTGGCTCGCCGGCGGCGGCGTCCGCGGCGGCGTCACGCTCGGCGCCACGGACGACCTCGGGTACCGCGTGACCGAACGGCCGCAGACGGTCTACGACCTCTGGGCGACCGTGCTCCATCTGCTGGGCCTCGACCACGAGCGCCTCACCTTCTTCGCCGGCGGGCGCCACCAGCGCCTCACCGACGTCCATGGCAAGGTGATGCACGACCTCATCGCGTGACGCGAACGGCGCCGCCGCGCCGTCTGTACCACCTCTGCCGCACCGCGCCCGCGCGCTTGCCGCCAATGCGCCGGCGCGCGACCGTGCGCCGATGACACGTCCGTCTCGCCGCGACTTCGTCCGTTCCGCCGCCGTTGCCGCCGCTGGCGGCGCTGCCCTGTCCGCCTGCGCCACCAGCCCGGCTGCCGCAGCTGCCGCGCCGGCCGCGCTGCCGCGCGACCTGCCACCGCGCGCGCCCGGCGACGGCTCGATCCGCGTCGGCATCGTCGGCTTCGGCGTGCGTTCGCGGCAGCTGCTCGGCGAGTTCCTCGCCGATCCGAAGTGCACGATCGTCGCCGTCGCCGACGTGGTCGCGGCGCGCGCGCAGGAAGGCGCGCGGATCGCCGACGAAGGCCGCAAGCGCCACGTCTGCCGCATCGCCGCCGACTGGCGCGACGTGATCGCCGATCGCGAGGTCGACGCCGTGCTCGTCGGCACGCCCGACCACTGGCACGCCGAGCCGGCGATCGCCGCGGCGTTGGCCGGCAAGCACGTCTTCTGCGAGAAGCCGCTGACGCTGACGATCGCCGAAGGCCGCGCCATCGCCGCCGCCGTCGCCGCGACCGACGTCTGCTTCCAGACCGGCTCGCAGCAGCGCAGCGAGTTCGGCCACCACTTCGTGCGCGCGGCCGAGGCCGTGCGCAACGGCCGCATCGGCAAGGTGCGCCGCATCACCATCCACACCGGCGATCCGGCGATCGCGTGCGACCTGCCCGCGCAGCCGCTGCCCGAGGGCATCGACTGGGACGGCTGGGTCGGGCAGGCGCCGATGCGCCCGTTCCACGCCGACCTGTGCCCGATCGGCATGCACGGCCACTTCCCGGCGTGGCGCAAGTACCGCGAGTACGCCAACGGCGGCCTCGCCGACATGGGCGCGCACCACTTCGACATCGCGCAGTGGGCGCTGGGCATGGACCACAGCGGCCCGGTGCGCGTGCTGCCGCCGGCGGACCGCGAAGCCAAGCGCGGCCTCGTGCTCGTCTACGCCGATGGCTGCGAGATGGTCCACGGCGGCCCGACCGACTGCACGTTCGAGGGCGAACTCGGCACGATCGAGTGCTCGCGCGGCCACAGCCGCGCCTTCCGCGGGACCGACCGCAGCGCGCCGGACGCGCCGGAGCTGTTGGCCGAGCCGAAGGACGGCGAGCTGCGCTTCCCGCGCAACAAGGGCCACGTCGCCGACTTCCTCGCCGCGATCCGCGAGGGCCGCGACCCGATCTGCACCGCCGAGATCGGCCACCGCACCGCGACCGTCTGCCACCTCGCGTCGATCGGCTACCGCCTCGGCCTGCCGCTGCAGTGGGATCCGGTCGCCGAGCGCTTCGTCGGCGACAACGCCGCGGCCGGCAACGCGCTGCTCGGCGCGCCGGTGCGGCCGCACGCCTGATCGCCGCGCGCCGCGCTACGCCAGCAGCGCGCGCGCGACCTTCGCCGGTTCGACGCCGGTCAGCCGGTCGTCGAGGCCCTGGTGGCGGAAGGTGAAACGCTCGTGGTCGATGCCGAGCTGATGCAGCAGCGTCGCGTGCACGTCGTGCACCGACACGCGATCCTGCACGGCGCGGTAGCCGAAGTCGTCGGTGGCGCCGTGCGCGTGGCCGGCGCGGAAGCCGCCGCCGGCGAACCACATGGTGAACGCCTGCATGTGGTGGTCGCGGCCGTCGCCCTGCGCCATCGGCGTGCGGCCGAACTCCGAGCCGAACACGACGATCGTGTCGTCGAGCATGCCGCGCTGCTTGAGATCGGTGAGCAGCGCCGCCGCGCCCTGGTCGACCTCGCGCGCGGTGCCGGCGGAGTGCTCCTTCACCGCGCCGTGGTGGTCCCAGTCGCGGTGGTAGAGCTGCACGAAGCGCACGCCGCGCTCGAGCAGGCGGCGCGCGAGCAGGCAGTTGCTGGCGAACGAGCCGTCGCCCGGCGTCGCGCCGTACATGTCGAGCACGCCCTGCGGCTCGCCGCGCAGGTCGGTCAGCTCGGGCACGCTGGCCTGCATGCGGAACGCCAGCTCGTACTGGCGCAGCCGCGCGCCGATCTCCGGATCGCCGAGCCGCGCCTCGGCGAGGCCGTCGAGCCGGCGCACCGCGTCGACCACGTCGCGCTGGCGCGCGCCGTCGACGCCGGCCGGCGACTGCGCGTACAGCACGGGCTCGCCGCCGCCGCGGAACAGCACGCCCTGGTGCTGGCCCGGCAGGAAGCCGGAGTGCCACTGCCGCGCGGCGATCGGCTGCTTCTGGCCGAAGGCGCCGGTCGACACCATCACCACGAACGCCGGCAGGTCGCTCGCCTCGGCGCCGAGCCCGTACGACAGCCACGAACCCATCGCCGGCCGGCCCTGGTTCATGGTGCCGGTGTTCATGAACGTGTGCGCCGGATCGTGGTTGATCGCGTCGGTGTGCAGCGAGCGCACGATGCACAGGTCGTCGGCGCACTGGCCAAGGCGCGGCCAGATCGACGCCATCGACTGGCCCGAGCGACCGCGCCGCACGAACGGGTGCTGCGGCGCGAGGATGCGCAGCGCCTGGCCCTGCAGCTGCGCGATCTGCTGGCCCTTGGTCAGCGACTCCGGCATCGGCTCGCCGTCGCGCCGGCGCAGCTCCGGCTTGTCGTCGAACGTGTCGAGGTGCGTCATGCCGCCGGCCATGTAGAGCCAGACGATGCGCTTGGCCCGCGGCGCGAAGTCCGGCAGCCGGCGCGCGCGCGCCGGGTCCTGCGCGGTCGCGCGCTCGCCGAGCGACGACAGCGCCATCGCGCCGAGGCCCATGCCCGAGCGGCGCAGGAAGGCGCGGCGCGCCAGCAGCAGCGGCAGTTCGTGCGGGCGGACGTTCATGGGCGGGTGATGGTCTCGTGCAGGTTGAGCACGACGCGCGCGACGCTGGTCCACGCCGCGAGCTCGGCGGCATCGACGTCGGCGGGGCGCGGCGCGCTGCCGACGGCCAGCAGCGCGTCGGTGGCGGCGCGATCGGCGGCGAAGTGCGCGCGGTGCGCCGCGAGCAGCGCCGTCAGCGCGTCGAGTTCGTCGGCGAGCGCACGCCGGCCGGTCGCCGCCGCCAGCGCGTGCGCCGCGCGCGCGCGGTCGTCGCCGGGGGCGTCCAGCAGCCGCGCGGCGAACGCGCGCGCCGCCTCGACGTAGGTCGGGTCGTTGAGCAGCGCCAGCGCCTGCAGCGGCGTGTTCGAGCGCGGCCGCTGCGCCGTGCACTCCTCGCGGCTCGGCGCGTCGAACGCGAGCAGGCTCGGGTGCACGTACTGGCGCTGCCAGTGCGTGTAGAGACCGCGGCGATGCAGCTGCGCGCCTTCGCTGTCGCGCCATTCGCGCGTCGGGAAGTTGAGGAACGCCCAGTAGCCCTTCGGCTGGTAGGGGAACACGCTGCGGCCGCCGACGTCGCGCACGAGCAGGCCGCTGACCGCGAGCGCGTTGTCGCGCACGAACTCGGCGTCGAGGCGGAAGCGGCCCTGGCGCGCGAGCCAGCGGTTGTCGGGGTCGAGCGCGCGCTGCGCGTCGTCGACGATGGACGCGCGCTGGTAGGCGTTGCTGCGCACGATCGCGCGCAGCAGCCCGCGCACCGACCAGCCCTGCGCGCGGAAGTCGTGCGCCAAGCGGTCGAGCAGCTCCGGATGGCTCGGCGCTTCGCCCTGCGCGCCGAGGTCGTCGAGGCGGCGCGACAGGCCGGCGCCGAAGAGCAGCGCCCAGACGCGATTGACGAACGCGCGCGCGACCAGCGGGTTGTCGTCGGCGACGAGCCAGCGCGCGAGGTCGAGGCGGCTCGCGCGCGGCGCGTCGGCGGCGGGAGCCTCGCCGAACACCGCCGGCGTCGCCGGCGCGACGAGTTCGCCGCGTTCGTCCATCCAGTCGCCGCGGCGCAGCACGCGCACCGGCCGCGGCGCCACCGCGCGCGCCACCAGCGTCGATGGGATCGCGGCGTCGAGCGCGCGCAGCTGCGCTTCGAGCTCGGTGAGCCGCGCGCGCGCCGGCGCCAGCGCCGGATCGACGCTGCGGTGGTGGGCGGCGACCACCGCGTTCGCCGCGTCGCTGCGCGCCGCTGCCGGCGTCGCCTGCGCGGTCGCGACGTCGGGTGGCGGCTGGTCGGCGGCGGCGAGCGAGCCTGCGTGCGCGGTCGCCGCGAGCCGGAAGCAGCCGAGCACGTGCGTCGGGTTGTCGTGTTCTTGCGCCAGCGTCACGCGCAGCTGCGCGCCGGCCGGCAGCGTGAGCGGCGTCGCCAGCTCGAACACCGCGAAGTTGGCGCGGCCGGCCTGCTCCATGATCGCCCAGCCCCACGTCGCGCCCTTGCTGTCGCCGTCGATCGCCGCCGCGACGGCCCACTTGCCATAGGGGTTGCCGCCGGCGGCGCCCGTCTGCTCGTAGCTCGCCGACGCCGCGCGCAGCGGCACGTCGGTCGCGCTGCCGTCGGCGGCGACGACGGCGACGCGCACTTCGCTGACCACGAAGTTGCCGTTGCCGGCGCGCCCCGGGCCGCGGTGCGGCAGCGCGTCGTCGGGCAGCACGTCGAGCCGCAGCGCCGTCGTGTCCGCGGGCAGTTCGGCGAACGTCAGCGTGTACGCGTCCTGCGCCGGCACGTCGCCAGAGGCCAGCAGCGCGCCGTCGGCCCGCGGCTGCAGCGACGCGCCGCTGCGCGCGCTCGCCGTCGTCGCCATGAGCGCGCGCCACGCCGGCAGCGTCGCTTCCCACGCCTCGCGCGCCGTCGCCCGCTCCGGCGTGT
>Ga0315909_10005053_pt1 | contig 15298 bp, 17 predicted proteins | sample LakEriMetagenome_11_FD_203527 | JGI IMG/M metagenome (GOLD analysis project Ga0315909, IMG submission 203527) | Freshwater fungal communities from buoy surface, Lake Erie, Ohio, United States - Buoy 2 MA125 | ecosystem: Environmental > Aquatic > Freshwater > Lake | place: USA: Lake Erie, Ohio...
CGTTCTCTGTGACTTCGTTCGACATCGAACTTCCTATTCTCCAAAGCCCCCGATGGGCTTTGAACGGGTATGAACCTACGCCTGGTGGGGGCTAAAAGCGACGATATTTAGATAACAAATTGGTATAAGTAGAGTTAAGGCCATGGAAATAAGTAGAGATCTGCTGCTAATCCTTCATTTCATCGCTATGGCAGGCCTTCTTGGCGGCCTTCTTGCCTCCCAATCAAAGCTCAATAAAGGAGTACTTCACTCCTCCCTTCTTGCTCTAGTAACAGGGCTAGGCCTAGTTGGAATTAGATACTCCCTAGTTGATAGCTATCCAGATCAATATGAGGAGATCAACCACAGCGTAGTAGGGATAAAACTAGTAATACTTATCTTTATCTTGGTTTTAGGCTACTTAAATGCAAAGAAACAAGTCTTTCCAAAGAGAGCCTGGCTAGCAATGGTTGCGCTATCGGTGAGCAACATAGCAATAGCGGTGGTTTGGTAAACAATTTTTAGAATCACACATGTGTCGCTTGATCTCGTCAGTGCTTATCTCTAGCATTCGCACCTGGAGGTCATGTTGAGTAAGAAATATAAAGAACCCGCTAGCCCTGTTGGAACCGTTGCCGAGCTTTTCGCTGGAGTGGGTGGATTTCGTATTGGCCTTGCTCGAGCAGGACTCAAAACAGTTTTTTCGAATCAATGGGAGCCGTCAACAAAAATTCAACATGCCTCAAGTGTTTACGTTGCTAATTTTGGTAAAGAAGGTCATAGCTCAATAGATATAGCAAGAGTTGAAAAAATCCCAACAAGCTTTGATGTTCTAGTTGGTGGATTCCCTTGTCAGGACTATTCAGTTGCAAAAACTCTCAGAAGTGCAAAAGGTTTACGAGGAAAGAAAGGTGTGCTTTGGTGGGAAATCCTTAGACTCGTTGAATTACATAAGCCTAAGTTTATATTTCTAGAAAATGTTGACCGACTTCTTAAATCTCCCTCTAGTCAACGTGGCCGTGATTTTGCAGTAATGCTCAGAACTCTCTCAGATGCTGGATATGTTGTTGAGTGGCGCGTGGTTAATGCTGCTGAGTATGGATTTCCGCAGCGAAGAATTAGAGTTTTTATCGTTGCACGAAGAGGAAAAACTCTCGGTAAATCCATCAAACCATTTGATTACATAACAAAGAGTGGAATATTAGCTCGGGCTCTTCCAGTGATTTCAACTCAACTAGATTGCACTGAGGTTGAGATTGAAGAAGATTGGGGCCGTGTAAGTAAGTACTTTAATAAGAAAACCAGCGATAAGTCTCCCTTCTTAAGCTCGGGGCTATTTGTAAAGGGCGTTGCCTACACGCTAAAGACAGAAGCCTGTCCTAGAAATATTGAGTTTGCAACCCTTGGAGATGTACTTCAGAAAGACTCAGAAGTCGATGACACCTTCATCATTCCGAAGGACCAATGGAAAGCATGGCAGTTTTTAAAGGGCGCCAAAAGTATTGAGAGAGTACATAAAGAAAGCGGCACTAAATACAAGTACTCAGAAGGGTCGATGGCCTTCCCAGATCTTGAGAGTAATCCCAGCAGAACAATTCTGACGGGCGAAGGCGGAACTACACCTTCGCGTTTTAAACACATAATTAGAACAAAAGCTGGTGGATATCGAAGACTGACTCCTATCGAGTTAGAGCGACTTAATGGCTTTCCAGATGATTGGACAAAGTTAGATGCCAACGGTGATCAAGTAGTTGATGGCAAGAGAGCATTCTTTATGGGTAATGCTTTGGTAATCGGTTTGATTGAAGAAGTAGGAAAAGTTATCGCTAAGGAGTTAAAGCTAAAACGTTAGTTGGGCAACCTGAATTTAGAGACTTTCTATTACTTGAGCGATGTAGCTACTATTTAGCCAGAAGCATTTCTTAACAACCATTTCTCCCTGAGGAGTCAGCTCTTTATCTTCACCATCTCTTGCTTTAGGGCGTACATGAGCAACATGGCTTTCGGTGGCCCTAGGTAAATTCTTGGCATCTATCACAGCGCGTTTCTTAGTATCTTCCCAGACTCGTTTAGCTTCCATGCGGTCTTGATAAGGCATATTCCAATACGCCACCTTGTGTAAAACTTCAACACCATCTTTTCGTGTTTTAAAAATCACTAGCAGGAATTTTCTTTCAAGTTTTTCTGCAAAACTAGACCCATCCCATTCTTGGTCAATAATTTCAATGGTTCTAAATCCCGGGAAAGACATTGACTCCCTTGGTTGTCCGTTTCCCTTTAAACGGATTGTCTTAATCTCAATTCCTGCTTTTTCAACCTCGACAACAGCCTGGCTCCCTGCTGCCAAAATTCGATCTGCTAGTAGACGATGAAAGGCTTTTTGGTTTGAGCTCTTTTTATGGAAACTCATAGCTAGCGAGATTTCCTCGACAGTCTTGCCTATAAACGGTTGGAAGCGCAGAGCTGTTGCCTCTTCAAAGGAGATTGAGTTGGTAATGCCAAGAGTTACCTCACCGGTGATATGTCCATCAATGAGCTTATTTACGTATCCTTGCTTAAAAGAAAATGCTCGTGATTTTGCAAGTTCTTTTGAGAAAGGTTGTTTTTGGAGAGATTCATTTTCTCCGCCAGATCCCTTACGACAAGCTCCAAGATAAAAAGTGTCACCTTCGGATAGTTCATGTGCCTTGCCATCTAGCACTTTCTGGCGGATTGTTTCCCAGTCTCGCCTTATAACAATGGCATCTTCGTCTGACATTCTGTAGATCAGAGGTTTTAGAACAAACTTTCGGTCATAAACTGCAAGCTCTTTTTTATACAGATAAAAGAGAATGAGCATTAATTTACATTTTTTTAGAAAGTAAGACTTTTCCCACTTTTCTTTCGCTATGACCTCGTAATTAATCATGGTTAGGACTAATCGCTCTTTGGCTTTATATTTACCTTCCTTGTTGCGTACAAGGCCAGTAGTTTTAAGTTCCAAGTCAGCATGTGGAAAGTCAGGTCCGAGATTTGTCGCAGGCTGATGTTGGAAATAGTATTTTTCAACTAAAGTTCCCAAATCCCCTCTATTTCTTTTGTTAGTCACCCCTTCAGGTAAAGAGACCACTTCAGCCAGGGATTTACCTGTTAGTCTTAATGCGAATTCGAAAATTGAATGTACTGAACTCTTATCATAGGCACTCATCAATCAATAATTCTCTCTAGTTAAATAGATGGACTTTTGGAATTAAGCAATAGGATTTTTTTGGATTTCAAGAACTAGTTCCTCTAAAGTGTAGGGCGGATTTTTTCTATGGATAATTACATGGCAGTTAGGGCATAGAGGAATAAGATCTGTTCTCGGATTGACTCGTGTTGATTTTCCAAGTTGAGAAACAGGTTCAAGGTGATGCACATGGATTACTCCTGAGCCCAATGGTCCATAAATTGACTCCATATTCAACCCGCATGCTTTACAAGAGAAACCATTCCACTTCAGGCAGAGTGCACGATTCACCAGGCTTCGCTCGTAATGATTTCTTAGAACACGACTGCGCTCGCCTTCTTCATATCCTTCCTCTACCCCTACGTCTAAGTCAGATTCATCTTCAGTAATCAAAACCAGCAATATTGAAAAGGCTCCAAATAGCGCACTTCTGAAAGCAATATCTCGACTCTCCTCATCTCTAAATCGATATTTGAGTCGAATCTCTAAAGTATCCCAAATAGAGCTCTGATCTAATTCTTCTAAAGATAAATCATTTACAGCAAATGTGAGCTCTGTGGTTTCCTCTTTGATTGCTTCTAGTAACCCAAGAATGTCACTCCGACGTTTGAAAAATGCTTGTCTAACGGTATTCAAGAGTTCGCCTGGAAAGTGATCCAGATAAAGATCAAAAGTCCAAGAGAGTAGTCCTTCGCGAACTCGATATTCAATTCCCTGTGGACGCCTAAATGCGTTCAAGCCGATAGCGAAAGAATGCCCTGAATTAACATCCTCAATATTTTTACGAAGTACCAAGGCGATTCCTAATGCTTTTGCAACTTCTTCTATTAAATTATCCAACTTCATCATCAGATTCGACACCATTCTCAATTTCTGGTTCGGCCTTATCTTCCGCATACCTTCGAAGATACGAAGAGACAAGATGTCGCATATCGACAAATTGGTCGCGTATTTGCGCTGCCGCATTTAACTCTGCGCGAGCAAAAGCCCATAGGACATTGTCTAGAGCTTCTATCGCTAGTGGGTTGTCAAAGAAAGCAAGATAAACTCTTTGATAGAAGTCGTGGCCTTGATTAATATGTATGGTGATATCTGTTCCATTAAATAGGGGTTCATACAAAACTCCATCATCTAAACTTTTGACTGGTACTACAAAGTTCTCAGGTTTCGAAGGTTGTGCAATCTCTCGAAGCCGCAAGACATTGGCTCCATACTGGTTTTCGACTCTCACATCATTTCGATTGACTCGTTCGACTAGAGGCATCGGAATGTCATCTCGATGCTTGTGAATTGACTTTGACGAGTCTTCATGAAGGTTGGTTGGAGTCTTAGCTAAGCGATTTCGTTTGCGTCTCTTCTTATTCCTATCTTCTGCCTCTACTGAAAATGTCTTATAGATTGGCAAGAGATTTGCAAACATGCCTGAAGGTAGCACCACATAGTCTTTTCTTACGGCTAAATCGAGAACTGAGTCGAGCGACGAGTCTATTTCAAACTTCATTCGTAGAGTATTCAATGAGTTATGTCTAGTCGCTCGAAATGATAGCCAGCCAGGTCGATCAATTAATCTATCCTCGCGATAGGTGTATACACCTTGAAAATTCATTTCTAATCGAGACTCCTCACGCACTTCCCTTCTTCCCTCTTCCTCAGGATTTAAAAGAAATGCTTGGAGAGAATAGCTCCCACTTAATTGTGTTCCTTTTTTGTCAATCCAAGTATGATGAAATGTCTGTTCTGGATGAATCCAATTCTCCAAAAGGTATTCTGGAGAAAACGGATTCCACGGAATTAGAAGTTCATTATTAAAGAAGATATCAAGTTTTTTATATCGCTTGGACTCTCCTGACATAATTCTGTGAAAAATTAAACTCAAGTGCTCTTTTATATTTTCGTTTATGCGTTCAATCATTCGGTCTGCGTCGACCGTTTGTCTCTGAATGGGATCGGCTAATTTCATTTCTGCCGCATCCCACATCACAACCGTGCCAGATCCGTTGCCAGCGACTTTTTGTAACATTTCCATATGAGAGCGAGTTGGAACAACTTCGTCGAGCATCCACTGCCTACCCACTTGTTCTTGTTTATCAAGATCCCAGGAGCAAGCGGTTTCAATTCCGCTATTTCCTCTTGACAAGACAGTGAACTTGCGAGAAAAAGACGTAGAAGCGGCCTTCATCCCCAGCCCGTAGACCGAAAGATTGGAGTTTGCAAGATCTTTGGATGACCCATAGTCCATCGCTTGAATCAAAATGTCTCGATTCATTCCGCAACCATTGTCCGCTAAGTAGACAACGGAGTTTGAACCATATTTTGGGATGTGACTTATATGAACAACCGTAGCGCCAGCAGCAATTGAGTTATCAATGAGATCAGCGATTGCAGATTGGGGTGTATAGCCAATCCTCGTCAACCCTTCCATTGTTGACTCGGCTGGCGGCGGTCTATGGTGTGACGTTATTACCGAGCCTGCGGGTTTACTTTCTGAACTCATAGCATGTCCCCTATCTTTGCTGCTGCCCATTGAACCTTGGTGTCTGTAAACTTTATAACTTGGTTCGGTCCAGAAGAGTATCCAACCAATGGACTCATGGATAGGGCCTCTTTAATTGACTTTTCGCCCGCCTCCCCCTCTGCACCCAATAGTGCTGCATTCGCTACATCTCTTTTTTCTAAAGAACGAAGATTGATGTGCTCTTCAACTGTCTCCATGTAAAACATGCGGTGGATAAAAACTGTTCTCTTTTGGCCCGGCCTAATCACGCGAGCCGAGGCCTGATCTTCTTTCTGTGGATTCCAATCCAAGTTAAAGTGGATTACGTGATTTGCTGTTGTGATATTTAATCCCTCTCCTGCAACTCTTGGGTTGGCAATGAGCACAGCAAATCCCTCCTTCTCCTCAAACTTTTGCAATAACTTCATTCTTTCAACAGTATCCCTAATGCGCCCATCAAGAAAGATGATTAGAGCCGAGGGATATTGTGATTCCATTAATTTGATTAGGTAATCCGTGGAATCATGAAAGCCAGTAAAGATAATTACCTTTTGATCACCTTGAGCACTTATGTTGTCCGTGATTTCAAGTAAGCGCTCTGCTTTAGCATCATAGATTGACCCTAACTCCTTGATTACGAGTGGCGGATAGCAGCAATAGAGCCGAAGTGTTTGCAAAACTTCCATGTGGCTGACCGCAGACTCTCTACTTTCTGATTCTCTGCGAATAATCTCATAATTCTCTGCAAATTCAGCTGTGGGCTCAATTATTTCATCTTTGCGAATCTGCGCTGGTAAATCATCTAGAACTTCTGCTGTTTTGCGGCGTAGCACCAAAGGCTTCACTGCATTCCCAACAGTACTTGCGTCAATGGGATTACTCTGAAACATGGACTGAAATGTTCTAAAGTCTCCCATAATTCCTGGCTGCACAAGATCCATAAGCGACCAAAGGTCCTGTAAATTATTCTCGACTGGTGTCCCAGTTGCCATGAACTTACATTCAGCTTTAAGGGAAGATACAGAAATCCTTCGCTGTGTTTTATAGTTTTTTAAACTTTGAGCTTCATCACAAATTATTAATCTCCAATTTATCTCACGAAGCAAATCTATATCTCGATTCAAAATATCATACGTCGTTATTATCACATTCTTTGAGGCTAAAACTGAAAGGCTTCGATCTCTTTCAGTACCCGTATGTAAGTGTGGCTGGTGAGTACTCGGAGCGAACTTCACAAATTCACTTCTCCAATTTTCCTTTAAAGAATTGGGTACGATTATCAGAACTGGAGAATCAGTAGCACTAAGACTGTTTACTGCGTGAACTGTTAATGCAATTAATTGAAGGGTCTTACCTAATCCCATTTGATCAGCGAGAATTCCCCCAACACTTTCTCTAAAAAGTGAACATAGCCAATCAATTCCTATTAGTTGATATGGGTACGGAGTTAGTTTCAAATTTGGTCTCTCCATTAATTCTTTCGAGAATGTGATGTTTTCTAGCGCGCTTGATGGCACTTTCACTTCTATTGATCGTGAGTGTTTCAGCCTGAGTAACTCAACATAATTCTTCCCCGTCAAACCTTCACTACTGAGGAGATTGTGAGACACCACTAGAGAATTTACTATTTCAATCTCTCTCAGTTGCAGGGGTATCCAAAAACCTTGTTCAACGACTACATAGTCTGACAATGGAAATAAATGCCTGGGAAGATTTACCTCATGCCCCTCACTTGCGACATAGATTTCGACGTTATTGCCCTCTACTTCTGACACTCTAATTGATAACGTCCCATACCCAAGAATTTCAATACCATCATCGAAGAGAAAATCACTTTTACGCATTGTCCATATTTCTGATGCTGAAAGGGAGTGAATTCTTCCTTCAACTTCGTGTTCTAGTCGACCGTCAACAATCCGCCAATTCATTGCACTTGGTCCTTAATTTGTAATGACCAATAAACATGCCTGTTTTGCACTCTAGAGTAATTGGGAATCTCTTTGTCTTCGGGAGGAATAACGATACCTAGCGTATTCATGTTAGTAGGATGAAAAATAGAGTTATTGACAGAAGGTTTTTGCGGCTGATTGTTTGAAAGTGACAGCCATATTTCACCATCAAACCTACTTAGATTACCTTTCAATGAAATAACGTTATCTGATTTTGATTTACTATCTGTGTTTTTTATTTTCACCGAAACAATCTCGTTTTCTCTAGGCTTCATCGCCAGATTCCCTAGTTAGTTCATTGAATTTTGCTTCCATCGTAGGATTTGCTCGAGTTAACTTCTTTATAGTCAATTCTTCAGCCTTATTATTGGCACGGGAAAGATTTTTCTCAGAGCCAAGTAGCGCCTCTTTGGTCTTTTGAAGATGATCTATCGTCTTGTCAATCTCAGAGATTGCAGTAGCGAATTTTTCAGATGCAAGGCGGAAGTTATTCGCAAACCCCGTTTTGAACGCCTCCAGTTCGCTTTCAAAGTTTGCTACATCAATGTTTTGCTCCTTTATTAGCGCTAATTCCTTTTTATGTGAGACTGAATTTTGGGCCGCGTTTCTCAATATGGTGATAATCGGAATGAAGAATTGAGGACGGACTACATACATTTTGGGATATCGATGAGACATATCTACGATTCCAGCGTTATACAGGTCACTCTCAGGCTCTAGAAGTGAAACTAATACTGCATACTCACAATTTTTACTCTCACGATCTTTATTTAGCTCTTTCAGGAAATCTTCATTCTTCTTTTTGGTGGCCGTGGTATCGCTTTCGTTTTTCATCTCGAACATGATTGAAATAGTTTCAATACCGTCCTCGGAAAAATCTTTAAAGATGTAGTCACCTTTACTTCCTTCGCGAACTTCATTGTCTTTTTCGAAGTAGGCGCGCTGGAAACCTGTAGAACGTATTCTATTAAACTCGGTCTCGCAATGAATTTCTAAAGTTTCGCCCACCATTTTGGTTGAAAGTTTCGCCTTTAGATCTTTGTAATACTCAATCTGTTCATCTTTAGTCTTCAGTTCTAATTGAAACTTCTCATTCAAGGAAGATTCCAAGAGTTGTCTCTCAAGGGCTTTTGCTTCAAGGCTCTGTTTCAGCAAGTCCCGCTCTTTTTCAAGTTCTGAAGTCACTTCCTTAATGTTGAGTTGGTTTTTGAGCTCACTAGCTTGTAAATCAGCCTTTAACTTCGCAATCTCCGAATCTTTATTGGCATTGGCAAGCTCTACAGCGCTTTTCTTTTCAGCTTCTAGGGAGTGAAGCTTCTCGCTTATGGCCTCTTTAAACTCTTTATCGCGAACCTGTTTAACAATTTCTGCATAACCAGATCCATCAATTTTAAAGGCTTTGCCACAGCCAGGGCAGATAATGTCATTCATTTATTCGTCTCCTATTTTTACCGATACTAGCAGCCACTGGTGACGCTGTCTCTGGTGCTCTTTTTTCACTTTGTTTTTTCGCTTCCAAATAGGTTAGTAACTGAGCCATCCATCTCACGTTTTGTAGTACTTATCTTCTCCCAGGAGTTTGGGGCGTAAATAGAGCTATTGCCATTGGGGAATTCTATGAGTAAGGCTCCGCTAGTGGAGATTGTTACGGAAGACTTTGACTCGTTAACTTGAATCAGTTTTCCGTTATTGAGTCGGATCGTCACTATTGCGTTTAGCAAATCTATCTTCACTTAAGTGCTCCCTCATATAGGTGTGACGCACTGATATAGCCAGTCAGGCTCGTAACCTTTTCAGCACTTTTATTCCAGTGGTGTGCGCATAGATAGATTTCACCGAAACCAAAACGGATGTAGTAGATAGCTCTCTGATTGCAACCATCACAGGAGATTCTTAAATTTGCCTTTTGGGGAGTCTTAGTCACTCTTCTCCCTCACTGGATTTAAACCGTGGGGCTAGCTTTTTGCCAGTCAACAACTCGTATGCTCCAAGTGCTTCTCTTAACACCATACCAAGGGAAACTCCAACAACCGTAACGCTTTCAATGCGATTCTCCTGCGTCACTTGATCGATAATCTCCGCATGTACTCGCATCACATATTCTGGGTGGGATTTTTTGCACTGATGGTTTCCGTTCATAAAAGTAAACCACTCACCTGTTCCCTGTGCTCCCTTATCTACCGGGCTTAGGCGAAGGGTGTGGCAGTGAGTCAACTCAATACCGATGCGACATATGCGCTTTCCACGGGTGACAGTAACTACTAAGCCCAACTTTTCTGCCTCGTGTATTAAATGCTCTGTCTCCATACGCAAGGCAACTTCAGGAAGGGCTCTTCTCAACTCCAATGATGTGATTTCTTTAGGCTGCCGCTTCAATACACGCCTCCTGGCTCACTGATTGCTGAAAGCGATCTTTTTTAGAGGTGGTATGCCAAGCACCCAAGCCACAGGTTGGACATTTGTAAATTCTGGTTTCGCGTCGGTTTCCTGCCGCTAGCCCGTGGGCTTCAACGTAAGACCTAAAATATGAGGCCTTTCTGACTACATCTTTAGCCTGTTCTCTCGAAAGCTTTGCCTTTCCACACCCACTTCTTGGGGACTTATGCATACGTTGATCTTTTTTGAGGATTCTTTCTGATGATGGTGAGTCATCAAAAAGCATTGATTTTCTTGCATTTTTGAGTGCCATATGTCTTCTTTCCTTTTTTTAGATGAGCCACGGTGACCCTTCTTATTTCTATGCCTATAGATTAGCATACTCTAGGTATAACATAATACGTCTGTATGTATATCCAGTTTTTTTACGCTTGCTAAAAGCGTATAATTCGGACATTTATAAAGACTACGGGCTGTATTCCTATAACAACGTATTACGTGTATTATTCCCGCATGCAAAAGAAGATTGATGACTTGGTCGGCGATGGTCAAGCAAGGATTCCCACCCCACCCTCCAAAATGACTGAACTGGAGACACTCCATTGGCTGGAGGAGCAAAACAAGCGGGAGACCAAGGAGCAAAGACAGGCGCTACGCACAAAAATTAGATCTGGAATCTCTGAAATCCTAAGTGATCAACTATTTGGTGGAAATGACCAACAGGTGGAACTTTGGCGACGCCTTGCAGATCGAGTTGTAGTTCAAAAGCACATAGAGGGTATTGCGGTATTGGCTGGTAGCCCATACAAAATGATTAGAGCTAATAAAGATGATGAGGAGTTGACCCCCCGAACAAGGGTTCTTGTTCAAAAAATAGAATCTTTACTACTTGAGTTAGCGTCTGATAAGCAAGCGCTTCCAAGTCGTCCAAGTGCAGTTTTACTTGCAGATCTGATTGACAGCACCTTCTCTGAAGACAGAAGGTTGCGTAACTCAATTCTTCAGCGCTCACACGCAATCACCAAGGTTAATTCTTTTCTAATCAACAAGAGTAAGAAGCAAGCTATGCAAAAAGAAATGCCTGACTACTACAAGAGCATTGGAGAATATATAAGTTCATGTGTTTCTGAGTATGAGTCAATCCTAGATAATTCTGCTTCTAGTTCCCTCAAGGCTATGTATCGACGACATGCGACAGAGTGGGCAGCATTTACTCAGAAGTATCTAATTACATCAAAGAAAATACGATCAGAAAAGAGTGCTCAAGCGTGGTTAGATAAAGTCAAGTCTAGGTCTCGCTATGAGTCAGAGATTCAAAATCACCTTTTAAGTAGTGCAGTGGCACGCACTATATCCACAATAGAATTTTCTGCTAAAAGCAATGCTAGCAAGCGGGCTGACTACTTGCTCATAAATGGTATCCAATTGGACTTTAAAGCTAGGGGTTTAGACGGATTTCTCGCAATTGCTAACTTTCCATCTACGCTAAAAACCAAGCCATTTCGAATCATGGCTGAAATGCAACACATGGCTGAGGGTGAGCTCAAGTTGCCTGAAATGGAATTTTCTTTTCTTGGTAATCCCCCAATTGCTCTTGAGATAAGTATTAGAGCGCACACAAACCCAGACACATACGAACAGTTTGCTGAATTTATAGTTAAAGCACTTTCAACCATCAAATAGCAACCGCCTGAAAGGATTGTTAGCAAAAACGACATGGATTTAAAATATATTGAGAATTGGCCAGCTCCTTTAAAGACTCAACTCAGCTCCAGTAATAGCCATGGAGAACTACTTCAACACTTGGGGCCAGTAAAGACCATGGTTGGGATTTTCGAACTTCTATCTCGCGCGCCACTTCCTACAGGATCACGACCTGTAATGTCTCGAATTACTAAGTCTGGCTCCCCTGAAATTGACTCAAAACTATTGGGGTCGGGAAGTCAATCGAGTTCCTTAGCCGGTTATTCAGTTGTTGGAGTTACTAAGGCAATTGAATTTCTATCTCCAGAGAAGAGAGTTGTAGGTGATGTAAGAATGCTAATAAGGGAGTGTATGAGCGAAGCAGCTAAATATGAATTACTTCTCCACGATATTGCCTATGCAGCACAAACGATTGCTCGACTTCGAATGAGTCAGGAAATGGCCAGTAAGAAAAAACCTAGCCAAGACACTAATCCAAGCATTGTTCTCCGGCCAGACTTTGATTTTGAGAGTCTGACTAATCGCCCCCAGGATTGGAAATCTTCCCATTGGTGGACTGGAGAGTAAAAGTTTATATATGGTTAAAATAAATATCGAATGGAAATTGCATTTCAGTCTCTGGGTGTATTATTTACCCAGGTCAACGAGATCAGACGCTCTAGCCCTTTAGCTAGTCTGACGCCAACCGAGCTCCGTGCGCGGTGGTCCTAGAGGAAGACCGGCCCAGTTGAAAGCCTTCTGGGAATGCGCGGATCTCAAAGAAATATGAGGTCCAGATAAGGACCGGTTATGTCATCTATTGGTTATTTAAAAGTTAAAGTTCCAAAAGAAAAGCTATTAGAGCTTAAAGAAGAAATGAATCGTGCAAATCCTGCCTCCAAATATGGCAGATATAAAGCTTGGCTTCATTATGCAAACCTTGAGAGCGCTCAGGAAAGTGGGATGCACTTTCGCTATCTAACTCAGTCAGGCTTAGGTGTAGCTGACAAGTTCATATGTACTTGCGGGCTATATATAGAAGAGGGTGAAGATCTACCTAGCCTCTTTATTACAGCAGAGATTGAGGATAAAAGTAGGGAGCTTCTACTAGATCCAGTGCAGAAAGTAAGAGGCCATAGAGATCTAAGTGACTTTAAATCTGCAAGCTGCGCCTTAATAGTGGGCTCTAGATATATTCAAAGTAAATCCTGCTACCTCTATAGCGCCTATTGCCAGGAGTGCGGAGAGATTGTCTTTGAAATAAGGAATGAAGAAGCAAAAGCTTTTGTTAATAGCCATAACCAGAAGCACTTAGGCCAGCTATGAGTAGTACTGACCTACGTCACGCTAATGTTATTTGCCAACTTCCAAGCCTTTACTACCAGGCTTACTGCGCCTGCGGTTGGAGCTCAACGATCTCCTTTTATGAGGAGGTTGACCTGCTTCGGGCGATGCATGCCCACGCTGTGGTCAGCTTTCTGGGCTATGAGTAGAGGGGGAAATGTCAGTGGGGGCTTCTATAGTTTTAATAAAAAGATGATGAAGGGGGTTGATAGCTATCGATAATAAAGAGACAGAGGATCAAGAACTCTGGAAGCAATTACCAAATACTGAAGGTGAAGAGCGAGCGGAATTACTAATTCAACTCGCACAGCAAGCGCTCTATAGATCATCAGGTAATGAAGCACTTGCTCTGGCAGAGCAAGCCCACGAGATATATCAAGGCTTAGGTGCTAGAGCATCATCGATAGCGATGGCAAATGCGATAACAGGAATTGGTTACTCGCTAAAAGAACTAAATAGAGTTGATGAAGCAACAAAGGCTCTTGATGGAGCAATTGATTTGCTACGAGAGAGTAAGCATCCATTCCTGGTTGATACCTTAAGAACCAAGGCAATCTGGTATGGAGAGCAAGGCAAATGGCAAGAGGCGCTAGCTAGCTATAGCGAAATAGCTCAGATAAATGAACTTGATAGCAATACCGAGTTCTACGCAAGAGATCTATTCTCAATTTGCCACTGTTATCACGAGCTAGGAAACTGGAGTGAGGTAATCACATACGGACTTAAAGCTCGCGAGATTTTCAAAGAAGAGAAGATGATCTTTGAAATAAGCTGGTGTGATCTAAATATTGCAGATGCCCACGCAGAGTTAGGAGATGGCGAGCAAGCTATCTTCTGGGGACGCAAAGCAAATGACATAGCAACTCTTCGCAAAGATAACGAGATGATCTGCAAATCAAGCTTTGTTATGGCCAAGGGCTATAAGGTTCTTGAGAAGTATCAAGATGCAGAAAACCTACTTCTTGCAGCTCAAGATCTAGTCGCTAAATCAAATGATTGGCCCCAGATCACAAAGATTGAAAGAGAGTTAATCAGTATCTATCGCTTAACGGAGCGCAGTGCTGAAGCTGATGAGGCAGAGCGCAGGCTCTCAACTCTTACCGAGGTTGTGCAGTAGGCAATTAATTGAATTGCCAATAGTTTTAGCCCCTCTTGCGTTATTCCTATCTAGCGCAAGAGGAGCTAACTTAAGGATCTAAGGAGATATTTTGAGTCTAAGTAAGAAGCCAAGCGCGCCACATCGAGCCACGCTTTCACCATCATCTTTTTATAACATCAGATGTCCTAGATGTCTCTGGCTTGAGTACTGGCATGGCATTAAGTTGCCAGCCAATCTAGCTCTGCAATTACTTCTTTCACGTCTGCAAGAGGCGGCCTATGACGGAGTTACTTCAAAGGCGATAAGCGATCAAATCCCACCTGGAAAAGTTGAACGGTATAAGAAGCGCTTTACAAGTATGCCGGTTAAGGTCAATGGCGAAGAAACTAGATGGAAGATTTATGGGGAAATTGACTTACTGGTTGATCACAACGATGGAAGCTATTCAATCGTTGATGGCAAGGTCTCAATGAAGAAAGATGCTGAAGCGCTAATTGAAAGTTATTGGACCCAGCTAGAGGCCTATGTTTATGCCTTTGAAAATCCATTAGATGGAAATGCAATGCCAATTAAATCAATTGGCCTACTTCAATGGCGTATTGATGATTCACTTCATCTAGATGAAAACAAACGTGGCTTCTCTGTAGATCACAGGTATATCCCAATTCCTCGGCAGATAGAAAGATTCCAAAACTTTTTAGCTGATTTTATTGGAATTATTGAAGGAGAATTTCCTAATTCAGGTCCAGATTGTGAAACTTGTAAATATCTAGAGAAAATTGGGCATAGTTACTAACGCTCTACTTACTCCCCCAAGCTCCACTCATATTGCCTATCAACCTTAACTACCTGGATCTCATACCAGCTATAGAAGAGCTCTCTTCCTAGCCTTTGAACCTCTTTATGCCCTGGGTGTTCTCGCCAGGTTTTAATTGCTTCCAGGCTTTCAAAATAAGAGATAGTTACTCCAGATCTAGAGACTGGATCTCTATGGCTGTAGTGGGAGATATAGCCAGGGGTGGCCTTTACTAACTCCGCCATCTTTTGAGAGTGGCTCTCATAGAGCTCGCTATGCTCATTAGTTCTAATGGAGCGAAAGATCACGGCATACATAGGAAAGTAATAATAGTTCGGTATTTGCCTTATCTAGGTGATAATTGGGATAT
>Ga0315909_10005055_pt1 | contig 15296 bp, 26 predicted proteins | sample LakEriMetagenome_11_FD_203527 | JGI IMG/M metagenome (GOLD analysis project Ga0315909, IMG submission 203527) | Freshwater fungal communities from buoy surface, Lake Erie, Ohio, United States - Buoy 2 MA125 | ecosystem: Environmental > Aquatic > Freshwater > Lake | place: USA: Lake Erie, Ohio...
AATCATTGTTCGTCAGTCAGATCGAGTAGTTGCCAGAGAGGATCGAGTTGATCAAGATAGCTGCAGAAGCCATCTTCGTCAAGAGGAATCGGTTCCTCTGGATCCAACTCAATAGTTGTTGTGCACAGTGCAGGAGCCCACTCTTCAGGCTCGAAGCGAGTTGCCCGATAGAGCAGGCGCATGTCGTCAACAACTGCTGTAACTGTGACATGAGTGTCAGTGAATGAGGTATGTTCGATTGCAAGAACTGTCATCAGTTGTCCTCTACGTAGGAATGGTGGGTGGTCTTGATGAGGCGGTACTTCATCCACAGACGTGCTGTGTCGTACTCGCCATTGAATCGTGTTTCATCTAGAACATTTGCACTTGCTCTGCGCTTTGCGCAGTCAGCAAGATTGATGCGATCAAACATGTTGAGATAGTCGACGTAAGCAGACATGAGTTGAGTTGAGGTAGTGAACAAAACATGGGACTTACACCGTAAGGATGCCCAGATCTTTAGATTAACTTATGGGAAATCAGGAGTATCAATACGTTGCTTACGCCACTCAGCACGCTTTGCTTTTGTGTAATACAAAGGTGCTACTTGTTCTTGTACTGATTCCAATATAGATACAATGTCTTCCATGGATTCAGTGTACTGATCAATTTGTTTCTCAAGGCCATCATCCTTTAATCTAATGAGATCAAACCGCAACTTCTTGTAGAAATCAGTGCGTGCTCTGAGCATATTAATCAGTGCCCACCATTGATCTTCAGTCAGATCAAGCGTAATAGTTCTAGGACCAGTAGGGAAGTGAGGATTGAGTGCTTGTTTCTTAGGCATGGTGTTGTGTTGAGATGGAAGTTGGATGTGGGACTTACACCGTAAGGATGCCCAGATCTTTAGATTAATTTAATGTTTGGAATGCTAACTCCTGTGCCGGGAACACTGAGTGATCCTTTGACACCATTGGGATTTGCATTCAATGTAATTTGGAATGGACCAAGTTTGATTGATTTGGATACAGATTTGATTCCATGTTCTGTGATGTTCACACCATGAATGGTGCGATCAAAACTGATGAGGGATCGTTTAGTCATCGCAGGTCATCCGGTAGGAGTGCTTGAGAATCTTCATCATCCATATTTGTCATTACAAACTTTTCTCCATTGGGGGCAATAAAGCCCCCAATGAATCCCATACCAAGACGATCGGATGTTTCCTTCATCTTGGCTACGAGTTGCATGGCTTGAAGTCTTTGCATATCCATGGAGTCTGGTATGCGAGGAGTGTTGTTAGTCATTGAGATCAGTTGAGTAAGTGTGTTGAGTCTACCAGGGCTGTCAAGGGGTAAGGAGGGGAAGTAACAGAGAGTAACAGATAAGTTTATCTAATAGAATTAGAAGAACTCCTGGTACTCCCCCTCCGGGGGTCTGGGGGTCAAGCCTCAGATACCAGCCAAGCTTGGCTCACTTGTGCATGGCCTGGTGTTCCCTCCATGCTGCACTATGCATTTCACTAAGAGTGATAGGAGGTTCACCCCCTTCTTGGGGGCTTGGGTCGTAGTCGATCTCGTCCTCAAGCATCCCAATCACTTCCAATACAACATCTGCTGTATGGGGCGTGAGGTGCTCATCCATTTGATGACGCTTACTCTCACGTTCTTGGATTGCTTTGAGGAGATCCACCACCTCTTGCAGGTGATGATACTCGTTCTTCTTCCAGTTGATTTCAGGATAAAACATGGTTTTAAGCGGAGGTGAATGCCTGGGACTTACACACCGTACTTACGTAGGTGCTGCCCAGGATTGAGGCTATGACTGAAGTATTGGGATGTATTGGCATTTGTTACGTGCCATCCAATACTACAAAAGTGTTATGACGTTATACGGCCTTAGGTTCTGTAATGATCCAGCCGGTGTAGTTATCACTGCACCGTTCAACGCGTATTAATCCGTACATCTCCAGCTTTGTCAATGCCTGAAGGTATTGATTAAGCCTTGACACTTGCGTTGTACACTTTGGTACAAAGCAAGGAGTCTTACCGTACTTCTTTCTGTGATTCAAGAAGTACATGTAGATGTTGCGTTGATTGATGCTGAGGTTTGGAATATCAGTTACTTGCATTTGCTTAGCAGTAATGTGGACGGGACTCAGGATACACCTTGGCCAGTGCGTTGGAAAAACTTAGCTCGATGTTCGAGCAAGTTGTTGTATCTCCAAGAGAGGGTTGACCTTCGATTTCGTACTCTTCGAAGTACTGGATGAAGGTTTGGATCGCTTGCTTCTTGGAGAAGATGCAGTGGCTTCGGACAGGGTATCCTGCTTGGTACCACCATCCACCTTCTTCTGGACCGCCGTAGTTGAGCGTCGTCTCGTGGACGGTGACGACGGTTGGGTCTTGATGTTCGAAGTACTTGTGCACGTTGTAGGCATTGATTGCGAAACGTGCTTTGTAGGACTTGGGGTAGAACTTTTTGAGTGCTGAGATGTAAGACATGATGCAAACTCCGTGATGATGATTGAAATGATTGCGATCAGGATGACGATGATGTCACCGTCATCCCATGCTTGACGCAGTGTGTACTTAGGCTTGGTCATCGTAGGTCTCCAGTTCAGGTGTGTTGAGTTCGTATTCTTCACGCATGGCTTGCTCTTGCTGGTACGCAAGGTCAGCCATGGCGTCGAGGTAGTCAGCGTTGCGCTGCTCGTCGATGAAGTTAGGGTCTCTCATGGTTTGAGTTGAGTGAAAGGAACAGTAAAGCCTGGGACTTACACACCGTACTTACGTCGGTGCTGCCCAGGGATTAGAAGGTGTTGGCAATCTTTGTTGCTAGTTGATCAACAAAGGTTGGACCATCTTCTTGAAAGGCGAGCATGTATTGTTCACGCTCGTCTTCATCCATCAATGCACCTTGAATGTGATGTGCATGATAGAAAGCTAGTGCATTGACGATGGCATACTTCTCATCAACGTTGATGATGAGGTGATACCGTTGGTTGTCTTCAGTCATGATGAGTTGAGTTAAACGTAGGGGCTGGGACTTATATCCATTATTGAGAAGAGTTCTCAACAAGGAATGCCCAGGGTATACGTAGTACGGATGTACTAGCGGTGGTAGCTAGATCTTCACACCCCTCCAAGACAATCCTTTGTGGATGTTGGAGATGGTGTGGTAGCTAACGTCGTACTTACGTGCGATTGCTTCGTACGCTTGTTGCTTTGAGCCAAAGCTCTTGATCGTGCCTGGATCAGATAACATCAGCTTGATTTCACGGACCATATCTTTGGTTAACTTGCAGTTACCAATAGGAGAAGTCCGTGCTTTGGTCTGAGCTTGAAACCTAGGTTCTCCCTGGGTCTCCTTAACAGCCATCATCTTTGGTGCCGGCTGTTGGCCCAGGGGGTCACGGGGGGTTGAGTCTAGGGGAGTACGGACAGGAAAGCCAAGGGTGACTGAAGAGCCATCCTTGGTTACCGAGACCGTAATCCTTCCGTCCCTAGTAATAACGCTGATGTGATCAGGATTGTGAACGTCGAGCTGGCTGAGCGCTTCCATGGATCTGGTTGCTTTGAGTGCAGTGGATGCAAGTAGAGAATAGCTGGTACGAACAGGGATGCAAGTACCAGCCGTAGTGGTTTGGGCAGTGACGACACCAGGGGTAGTGGTTAGTGCGGGATGAAGTCAGTGTCGTTCAAAAGCTGATGAACTGACAAGCAGTCCTCAGCGATCTCCTCCTTGGAGGAGCCTTCCCAGTCATCGGTCTGGTCTTCGATCACCTCGCAGCCAATGTCTTCGAGTTGATCAGTGAATTGAGCCCAGGTACGTGCTTCGCTCCATACATGGGCGTAGCGACCTGTGCGATCAGTAACTAGTGCGATGAACATTGGATTGCTCCTGGGAGGGAAATTGAATGATGTTGACACCAACTATTGCTGATCCAGTGATGGATGCAAGGATGAGGACAAAGACTGCTTGTAGCAGTTTGCTACGTAGAGTCTCATGAGACGCATGGTAAGAATCAAGGGTGATGTACTTGTTCTTACCCATGGAGTAGATCTGTTTCATGTCAGATAGTCTCCAGGATATAACGACAGTTGATCAATGGATACGTGCCGTAATCATCAGGGAGATCTTCTTCATAAAACCACGTACCTTTGAGTTGGATGGCTAAACATCCCGCTGAATGGCGTAAGTAGTTGGTGATTTTCTCTGGGTCTGATACCCAGTGCATAAAAACAACGTCATTGTCATTGTTGAATTCAAGATAATACTCAGATGAATCAATGTCGAATTTTTTCAGAGCTTCTTGAATGTCACGGTGGTCAATTGTGATTGGCATAAGTTAGACGTTTGGTGAATGGTGCGCAGGACATTGAGCCCTGCAGTAAAGGGCCGAAGCCCCTTAGAGCAGAATTCAATTGATGTACTTTGTGTCAATGCAATAGTACACATCACCAAGGAAACCCTTGGTGTAAATAAGATTGTGATTGGGGCGTGAGTTGCATGTCGCTTTGTAATGCTGGTTGATGGCCTTCTGGCCAAACACAGACAGCACCATGCCCACACCAGTACCAATCACAAGTGCAAGTGTTGCATCAACCATATAGTTCTTAGTCATGATCAAAAGATTGTGTCGTAGAGGTTGTCGTAAGTCATGGTGATGCAGTAGTCATAATAGTCCTGCATCTCATGGAGTAGTTCCTTCACTCCTGTTGGAACGCCGCCGCCAAGCGTCCGGACATCAATGCCCGTCCACTCGTCAGCAGTCTTGCGTTCGTAGTGAAGTTGGGTGCTCTCCCCTCCGTACCAGGCGATACGGAAGTTGGGGTCGCACTTAGGTTGATAGATGAGCATCGCTTCAGTTAGGTGAGATGAATTTGGACAGAGCAGTGCGGTAACCATTGACCTCATGGATCAATGCTTCCTTACGCACTTTGAGCTGAGCTTTGACACGCTCAGGAGTCTGGTCTTGAGCAACCTTGACTGCTGCTACAGCCAAGATTTGCGATAGCTTCTTGCGTAACATGAATAAAGTGAGCCACCCTCAGTGGGTGGCAATACTGAAGGCAGGGATTGCACCTGCCAATGCCGCTTATACGGACTCAGTCTTCATCTTGCCAAGCAAGGCGTTCTTGCTCACGCTGACGCATGAACTTGATAATGCCTTGCAATTCGGCAAGTGTTAGGTAACCGGTTGGATCACACATACCTGGAAACCACACTTCATACGTGGTCTCTAAGCCTGGATCGTTGGCTGCCATCAGCCCTGAACCCTTGGGTCCAGTGACGATAGAAATCTCGCCAACAAGGCTATCGATATATACAAGGTGGAAACCACCAGGTACACCAGGATGTGGTACCCAACCAGTAGTCAGGTCGATCACGGGTATTCTCCGTGTGTGCGGTGCCCATCTCCGCTGGGGGCAATAACTGGACCAGGGTTTGCACCTGGTCACCCGCGTAGACGGATCAGCTAGATCTTGTAGCCGTTGGCAATGCACCAATCACGGTGGATTTGGTTGGCTTCCTTGGGCCAGTCATGGTTAAGACATTGCTTGGCAGTTGCCTTATCAATGAAGTAACCAGCGACTGGACCTACAAGAATGCCAAGTCCAAATGCAGTAACGATGATGGATGCAAAGACAGTTTCACCTTTGATCATGATGTTGATTTGCGTTGTTGTGCGGTGCCCATCTCCGCTGGGGGCAATAACCAGTCCCGGCATTGCACCGGGATGGGAGCTATGACTCACCTGGTTTGCAGCTGCTTCGCAAGCTTGCGTGCCTGATGAACAGACATGCTGGTGCTCGCATGTGCACCCTTGCTCCCTTTCAGGATCCAACGGGTGATGCGTGCTTGACCAGAGGTCTGATTCACCTGGAACTGGTAAACAGCTGAGTCGGTCACGATGGAGTAATAGATGATCATGACGTTGAGTTGAGCTGGTGCGGTGCCTATCTCCGCTGGAGGCAATGCTGAGTGGGGGATTCGATCCCCCGGCATCACGCCTGGTACTCAGAAAGGATTGAAATCAATCTCTAAAAGATCTTGCTCCCAATCCTCAAAAGTTTGAATGTAATCCTGAGCCTGCTGCTCAGTGTCAAACGATTGCTCACAGCCTTGGAGATAAGCTTGAGAAAACTCATCGTGATCCTTGATGATGACGTAATAAGTCATGGTTGAATTGCAATGGAATGTATGCGTGTTACGGATGCGCAACCCCCGATTAATCCTGGTCTAATCCCGATCTATTAGGTCGGAATTATATAACAAACTTTGAGAACAATCTCTCTCTCACTGTCCTATTTGGACCGCGGGAGAGAGCGGAGGGCGAAACCCTAGTTGTAGCAAGGAGTTTGGAGGATTTAACCTCGTTCGATACGGATTCGTATCAAAATCTCGACGATATTAATGAGAATCATTCTCAATAACGCGTCGTGTTCTTTTTTTCTACGCGTATACTCTCTCGGTTGGGGGTTGGGAGAAGCGTCAGGTAATTTTGTACCCTTTTCAGGGGTATATAGGCCCCTTTTGGTATAAACGTGTACCGTTTATTGTCATTTTGTATGTAATTTCCCTAATTACCCCAAAAATTGACACAAAAAAGCCGGGGCTGACCCCGGCTATTGACCCAAATATGACACTGTTACTTTAGACGGCACCTTTCTGTATGTGCTGCGTCGCTAAATTAACGGCTTGTTGGTATTTTTGCGTGTCCGGCACAGCTCTTGCCAGCTCCTGGCCCGCAGCCGCCCTCATTTTCTGGACTTCAAACGGGTGCATCCCACCTTCGCGCAGTTCACTGGCGCGTTGGTCAATTGTTTGACGAATATTTTCGCGCCTTTCCTGCTGTTCTTCGTTCATTTGTAGATTAACTCACCGGTTTTACGGTTTATATTCCTAAGTTTACAGGATACTTACGTTTTTTAATTACCCAAAGTTAGAATGTAACCAATAAAAGATTAAAAGATACGTCTTAAAGGTTATGGCGCTTTCTCCAGCTGATTTCTACGCCTATAGCCGTGCCACTGGCGCCCCAATCCCCGAAGATCCCGAAGAACGGGCACAGATGGCACCAGAAGTACTGGAATTCCGCCGCAATCAACTCAAAGCTACGCAACAAGAGTCAAATCCCCTTGGTGCGTTGGGTACTGCTGCAGCTGCCGTAGGTGCATTAGCAGGTTTGGGGTTTGGTGCCAGGGCCTTAATGCGTCGTGGTCAACAAATCCCCAAAGGTCCAGCTAAATCAGCAACCGCTGGTGTACGCCAAGTCAATCTTGCGGACATGGAACAGGCAGTACGTCGCGTTGCTGCCGAACCTGCACCATCGCAAACTCCTCCCACAAGACAAGAAGTTTATAAAGCTGTAGCCGAAAAGCCAGAATCAGAATTACCACGAGTCTATCGCCCCAAAAGCGACATTTACGACCGTATTTCTCGTGCAGCTGATCCAGATGCAATTCAAGCTGATACGTTAATTACAGATCCCAATACAGGGGAGATCTTTGCACGTGGCAGAAGCCCTCAAAGTTTCGCTGAAACGTATGTGTCACTGCGTCCCGCTTTAACCGGTCAGCGCACTGATCTTCCAACTGCAAGAACTCCTGGCACACTGCAAGGATTCCTTCAAGACATTGCAGGCAGAACAAACTTAACTGATGTTCAAGATCAAGAAATTTTTAATACACGCAATCAGTTCATTAATGCGGTTGAATCTGGAGAAGATCAAACAACAGGTCGTGTTTTAAAACAAGTCAATATTGCAGATCCTTGGGGAGAAGCAACCATTCCTCCCTCTGCAATTAACGATCAACAAGCAACGCCTTTACTTCCTGCTGCAGCTGTTAGTCAACGAGAAAAAGCCCAAGAGTTTCTTCAATCTCGTTTTGAAGAATTAGGCGTCACAATTCCAGGCCGTTACCGGCGAGAACGTGCCATGGGTCAGGACCCTGCTATTGCAGAAGCCATGGAGCTGTATGCATCCACTGGTGATCCATCCGTTTTATCTCGTTTGTCTGCAACACCGTCTTCTCCACTGTCCGTGGTGCCGCGTGTTCAAACAGAGCTTCGTGACAAGGAAGAGATCCCAACTGGTATGTTCTTCAAACCTACAGGGCAAGGTGAGTTTGTTGACGACTTGTTCGAAAAAGACATTGCGTTAACAAACAAAATTTCTAATCTTGGCGCTGCTAAACAAGATATTTTAAATCGCCTGGAGGAAATTGATCAGTTAGAACCGCAACTTCGGTTTGCAGCTGCAGATGAACCAGACCAGGGTGGGTATTACACTCGGATGCTTAACAAGATGATGTTTGAGCGTCAGAGTTTAAATCCTGATGCAATCAATGCTGATCTCGGCGACGCTCTTGTGGAACGAGATTTTGTTCGCTCTCAAATGGAGTCTTTGGAATCCCTTGGATCTAAATACCAAATGATACCGCGTCAAGAAGGAGTGCGTCCTTTCTTTGAAGTGGATCCAGTCAGTGGTGAACCCATTGCCGAAACCCTTGAGCTTCGCAGCGGTCGCCCTTCTGTTCAGTTAGAAGAAGAAAAAACTGGTGGTGGTCGTTATTACGCAATGCATGATCCAGAATCGCAAGCTGGTTCTAGCATTGGCATTTATGGTGTTGAGCCACGTAACTTCCCAATTGCCGATCCAGAGCTTCGTCCTACTGCTTTGCAACGGGAAGAAACCAAGATGACTTTACGTCAGGGTAGTTACCCTGAATTCAAAACAGCTGTTACTTCTACACCTGAACAAAAACTTTCTTCTATAAATATGTCCCAAGCCGTTCTTAGGGCAGCTAAACAACAAGCAACACGAAATCCTAGGGGTGGAGTCTTGCCAGATGAAATCACTACACTCCGTCGGCAAATGGCGCAACCTGCTGGCGTTGAACAAGTTTTTACTGACGTACAAGAAACGGTAAGTCCTATTCCACCTCAACAGCTGGGATTAGAAGGTGTCACCGGTTACTCTGCAAGACAGTTTAAATCTCCTGCTGATCTTGCAGCTGAGCAGCTTGAGAATTACATGAGTAAACTACAAAGAGGACGCTCGACTCCATTAACTTCAGAAGTTGTTATTCAACCACGTCTTGTGTGACCATGGCAAAAAATAAAAAAGATAAAAAGTGGATCCAAGGGATGGAGATGAAGGAAGGTGCCTTCACTGCTAAAGCTAAAAAACGTGGCATCAGTTCAGCTCAGCTTCAGGAGAACGTACTGTCCAACCCAGATAAGTACGACGAGAAAACTGTGAAGCAAGCAAACCTTCGCAAAACGCTGGTAGGCTTACATAAGAAAAAGAAAGCTAAATGAAAATAGATAAACCCAAAACCTCACCAGAAAAGTACATCGGTTTTGGTGGTAACCAAGACAAAAAGCTATCATTCAAAGATCAATACGATCTACCTGCAAAGTCTCAGGAAACACCCTGGGTCACATCACGGTTTGGTCCGCAAGATCTTGTAAAGGCTATTGCTAATAAACGGTTAAATTTCAACGACCTTAACTTTCTTCCTGAAGGGCAGGCAGTTCAAGGTTATGAGATGTTTCCTGGACAAGGACGTTTCAGCATGAAAGATGACTACGATTTCTCAATCGGTCGTCCAGCAACTCCCAACTTTCCAGAACAACAACCCGACTTTGATCCAGCCTGGAACGACTCTTATCTTTCCAGCCCAATTATTCCACCAGAAGATAAAACTAAAAATCCTTTCCCACGTAAAGATAACATTGATCCCAATGGTTACTTGCTTGCCATGCTTGCAAATTCAGGCAGTACAGCCATTGCTCCGTTCCCTGAACTCATCAACGAGAACCCACAGTCTTCTCCTTCGATCTAAGTTAAACAAATTAAAATAAAAGGATATAGGTAAACAATATGAATCTGTTTACGCGCCTGCTTCAGTACGCATCCAAGAATAAAGACCTGTTTGGTAATGTAGCTGCCGGCAGTGCGTTATCGGCGGGTTTCGGAATGATGGCCGGTGGTCCTGGAGTTGGGCTTGCCTATGGCCTGGGTGACCTTGTCACCGCTCTCCCGTTGACTGCAGCAGCACGTAAGCTTCGTCCCGCCAAAAGTCGTCGCGTTGAAGTTGCCCCAGGTAAGTTTGAAGAAGAGCTTGTACCGTCTCGCCTGGAAACTGTAGCAAACCTCGGCGGCTCTTTAATTTCTCCATTTGCAACAGAAGCCGTACTTGGAGGTTTGTTACCTCAGCCACAAGCTGTTCCGACGCAGGTTTCGCAGGAACAGCAGATCATGCAGCAAATGATGCAACGTCAAGGCATCAATAACTTAGAAGTTCCTCAAGCTGTTGCTCCTGGCACCCAGTTCCAAGCTCAAGGTATTGAACAGACGTTTCTCGATAATTACCGCCAGCAAGTTACCAAGATGCTCCCCAACCTCCCCCCTGGGTACATTGAAGAGATGATTGCAATGGGTGGAGCAGTCTAATGAATCCCCTTAGTTTTTTAAAGGAATATAAGCGTGGTTTTAAAAAAGCAGATGTCGCTCAGATCCGCATGGTTCGCAAGGGACTCGGCTATGGCGAAAGTGTTTTAGACCCACGGTTTAAGCAAGCAATTAAAGCAAAAGGAATCTCAGCGCGTGAGACACCAGCACAATTCCTGGGCGCCTATACCTCTCGCATGTTAATTGATGTGGGTAATGATGGCACACGAACCTACTGGTGGCGTTGGAATCATCCCCTTGCTATTGCACAACGTGTAGCCGAGGTTGGTGTTCAAGAAATTGATACGCCTACGGGACGTGCTGCGGCAGGTTTGGCTATTGCCGTACCCGCTGTTGCCGCCGCTGGTACTTACGACATTACTAATGTTGGCCAAGCATTTAGGCCAGAAGGATATGCGCAAAGTTATTCTGAGCCTGGTACCGATGACCGTAGAGAGACGCAACAACCAGTACAAGAAATTGTCGAACGCTTTTTCTTAGGACGAACTGGCGAGCCCTTAAAATATGCAACTGCTAAAGAAGAAATTCCTGATTTAACGCCAGAGCGTTACGGCAATTATCTCAACTTCCTTTACAACGAAAAAGGTTTGTTGGGCCTTGGCGTTGTCAAAGGAACCATGGAAAACCTTCAAGGGTATCCGGAAGCTCGCATGTTGGGCTTCCCGGTCAACCTTCCCATGGCAGGTGGCTTTGTTGCTGGTACGGCAGGAGCCAAACTTGCGGCATCCGGGGGAGGCACTCCTAAGCAACGTTCAATCCGTGGTGCAATTGGTGGCGCGGTTGGTTCTCTCCTGGGCGTAGCAGCAGGCAATACTGCGAATGAAGTTATTGCTTCTGGTAACCGACCTCAGTTACCAACAACTGCAGAATATGGTGTGACTACTGGTAAAATTTAAAATATAAGAAATAATCAAATAGATGGCTCGCATTTTTACCGATCCGGCCACTGGTAGAACCTACATGGGTGACCCCGCATCCGGGGAAGTGATGGAGGTTGGTAGCGCCGCTCAACCACAGGGCCGTCGCGCTATGGCGCAACAAGGTCTTCAAGATTTTGTGCAACAACTTAAAACGGGTACTGGTACTGCAGTAGAAGCAGTTCAGCAAAAAGCCGCAGGCGCAGGTGAATACATCAGGAATAAACCGATACGTGCCGGTCTTCGCGGTGGCTTAGCCGGTGGTGCTTTGATGGCCATTCCTTCTCTGATGGAAGGTCGTCCTGCTGAAGCCTTTGGTGGACTTGCAGGCTCTACTGCTGGTGGTGCTGCTGGTGCAGCCCTTGGCACCGCACTTCTTCCTGGCGTCGGTACCGTTATTGGTGGCCTTGCAGGTTCCGCTCTGGGCGGCATGCTTGGCGGCAACGTAGCCGAGACTGTAGTTTCTGCATATACCGGTAAACCCCCAACGGGTAAGACGGGTACTGAGGTTCCACAACCCCCACGTTCCATTGAAACCCCCCTGGGACGTATCAACCTGAATGAAGCGGCATCGATGGAAGATGCCATGAACCGTAATCAAAAGCGTCAGCTTGATTATTACGGCACCATGATGGGAATGACCACGTCCAATCTTAAGGACCTGACTCAATTCCAGAACGATCAAGAAATTAATATGCAAAAAGCAATGCTTCCGATTACCACGAAGCTTGCTAACGATCAGCTCACTCGTGCACAAGCACTGATCAATACCCAGAATAACGCTTACATTCAACAGATGATGGTTGGCGCACAAGCCAACCTTGCCCTTGGTGCACAACGTGAGCGCGGCGCCACGATGCGTCAAGCCCTGGCCACCAACCCATATGTGGTTGCCCTTGGCGCCCCCAACATTTCTATTAGCTGAGGTATAAACCCATGGCAGATCCTTCTTTGTTTGGTGATTACTTTTCTTCCACTTCTGGAATGGGTAATCCAGCAACACCTCAGGCTGGAGCCTACGATCCATGGGAGCAAGACATTCTTAAGAAGATGAGTCCGGATGTTGCCGGTGCCATCATGCTCAATAAAAAACGCGAAGATGTTTATAACGATCCCAATCGTTTTGGTGAACTTCTCAACGTTATGAAAGAGTTTCGCGCAGAGGAAGCTGCAGGTGCTGCCAAACTTCAAGCTGAACGCGATAAACGAGCATTCCAATACAATTTAATTGCAAGCATCCCGCAGACAATCAACCAGGTCAGTAGCAACCTGGCGCAGATGACCTACAACGCACCACGCCTTCAGATTCTCGCTGGCATCCCTGATCAGATCCGTGCGGCCTATGGTTCAATGCCTGCAATTAATGTTGCTCGCACACGAGGATTTAGTTAATGCTGACATATAATTAACTCATGACTTTTTCAGTAGATACAACTGGTTTGAGCTTTGGCGGTTCTCCGCTAGGAACATCTTCCTTTTTTGGTTCAGTTCCCTCTTATTCAGCCAATGCATCATCGGTAAAACCTCTTAGTTTAGGAACTTCAGGTATGGGACCTTTAGCAATTGGTGCAGCAATCGCAGCTCCCGTCATTGGCGGGATCTTTGGACAGAGCGCAGCACAACAACAAGCAACTGCAACAGCAAAAGCTGCAGCAGAAGCAAGAGAGGCTACCGAGAAAGCAGCGAAGATTGGTGCGCAAGCACAAATCGCTGGCCAGCTTGGAGGCTTTGGTCTCGACTACCTTACATCTCGTTACGAAGGCGGCGCTGGCGGCGCTTTAAATCGTATTAATTCTGCCCGCGATTATGTTCAGCGAGCAAACATTGAAGCCAATAATCCTTCTGTAGTTGCACTGCGTTCCGTTGAGCGTTACGAAAACCGCTTGCGTAATGCGATGCCTGGCTACATGCCTCCTTCTACTTTGTTTGTGTGATTTAAAATAAAAACAATATCGAGGTTGACATGGCAGGCACCAATTTTTTTGAGTATGCATCTAGCAAGCGTTCCGGAGATGATGAAATTTCGGATCGTCTTGGTGCAATTGAAACTGCCCTTGGAATTCAAGCTCAGTCCCCTCTGCAATCTTACCTTGGTGGCGGCGTAACCAAGGAAAAGAAAGGAAAAGGCGGAGGCTTGGGCACCAATAAACTATTTAAAATCGGCAATATCCCTATTAAACAAATCCAAAGAACAGAAAAAGATCTTACGCAAAGTGCTCCAGATTACGCTGAGTTCTTGGCCGGCCAAGTTTCTCGTGGTGAACGTAGCCCCATAGAAGCATCAGATCTATACGCAGACTTTGGCCTTGCTTACGGTATTCCCGATGCATTTAAGACGGCTTCCACCCTGGGCAGCATGGCGATGGGAGCAGCGCCTGAAGGTGTTGTAGAGCGCTACCGTCCTTTCCAACAGTTCGCAGCTCAACAGCTTGGTATTAATCTTTCCGAGCAAGATATTAAGTCGACGGAAGCAGCAGCTCGTGCTTTAGGTAAAACAAGTCCAGAGGCCTTCTCCCAGTTCCTTGGCCAGAAGATGCTGACTTCACCGGAGTACATCCGCAAAACGCCCTTGGCATTTGCCGCTAATCTTCCCTTTGGCGGTCAATATGGCGTTGGTTACTCCCAACCCAATGGAACACAGACAGGCACCTATCGGTTCAAACCGCCTTCGACTGTAGATTACAGTTGATTTCCGCTCTTATACTAAGTATTAATAGAGAAAATAAACATGGCCGGCGCACTTCAATCTTTTTTTGAACAGCAACGCAAGCGAGGCGTTCAACTTTCTGGCGCCCCGAAAAAGCAACTAACGCAAGCAATTCAACAAAAGGGTAAAGCTGGCCAAGGTAAAAAAATTACGGCGGCTGAACTTGCAAAAGGCAGGGCAACATACGCAAAGAGTGGCGGCACAGATTATTTAGCAACAATTGGTAGAACCTATAAACCTACACAACTTTCATCACAAGTTCAAGGTAAGTTAAGGAAAGCTGGATTCACGCAAGACACAACCGGTTATTACACAAAAGCCGGTCCTTTAACAGGCAGTGCCTTAGACAAAGCACTTGCCGCTGGCTATGATCCCCAAGAAGTGCGCTCTTACCTTGCTGGTAATTTTGCTCAGAGTGCATTAGATGATCAGATTTCTAAATTCCTTGGTCAAGGTGGCCAATATAAATTAGATCCAGAGACAGGACGCTGGTCTAAACAATCTTTAGATGTGGGGCCAAACGCTGTTGCAGGCATGGGAACAGTGACTGGCAACGAGGGTATTTATAGCGGTATCAATCCTGATGAAGCCCCTGGAGCAACTCCGTTTGAGATGCAGTATGCCGCAGCAATTGATCCCTACAAGATCCAAGCAAAATCGGCTGAACGACTCGGTCGCCTGGGACAAGCCACCGATCTTCTTGGTCGCAAGATGGCTTATGGCACTGAATACGATATTGCAAAATTAAATCGTCTTCAAAACTTACAGCAAGCTCAGATCCAACAAGCTAATTACTTGTACAACTTAATTCCTTCAGCTTTCTAAACCCACTGGTATAATTAGTTTCAGTAGCTCTTATGGACTTTAGTTCTCCGCCGGTGAAACCAGAGGTCATGTCTGGGACGCCCTTTGATATTCAAGGTTTCAAAAATCTTTTAGATACCTTGAAAGAATCAAAGCAACAACAAGAGAACAAAGCGAAACCCTTATACACTCCGGAGTAATAACGATGGCTAAAAAAGGTGGCGGCGGTGGCGGTGGCGGCGGCGGTGGCGGCGGCGGCGGTGGCGGAAACCAAGGTGGCGGCGGCGGCGGTGGCGGTGGCGGCGGCGGTGGCGGAAACCAAGGTGGCGGCGGCGGCGGTGGCGGTGGCGGCGGCGGTGGCGGTGGCGGTGGCGGACACCAAGGTGGCGGCGGTAGAGCCCCT
>Ga0315909_10005061_pt1 | contig 15289 bp, 14 predicted proteins | sample LakEriMetagenome_11_FD_203527 | JGI IMG/M metagenome (GOLD analysis project Ga0315909, IMG submission 203527) | Freshwater fungal communities from buoy surface, Lake Erie, Ohio, United States - Buoy 2 MA125 | ecosystem: Environmental > Aquatic > Freshwater > Lake | place: USA: Lake Erie, Ohio...
GACGGCACATCGAGGGCGCCGTCATCCCGATAGGTGCCCTGCGTAGCAACCGGCAACCGCGCACGGCAGCGCGGCTTCACGGCGTAATCGCCTTCATTTCGCAATGGCGCAGCGAGGGCCTGCAACTAGCCGGGCGCACCTATTCGCAGGAGGAGTTCATTGGCGAGGCCGACCGGTGCATCCTTGGTTTTCTCGCTGACTATGCGCAGGCGCATGACAAGCGACTGCGCATCATTCCGCGTACGCGGGCCGGTAGCGCCGACCGCGCTGCCGAAGCCGCGTACTTCGCGGCCATGACGGGCGGCACATGCGCCTTCCTCGAGTTCGATATGCCCGCTTCGTCCTACGAGGCAGTCGATGCCGCCGAAGTCGTCGTCGGCGTCGACTCGACGCTGGTTTACGAGGCGCTCGCACGCGGTACGCGCACGGCGGTTCTGTCGATCCGCGGAACGTTAATGAGCATCACCGGCTTCGAGTTCGGCTGGCCGGAAAAACTGCCGGCGGATGGTCCTTTCTGGACCAACTCGCCATCGCCCGGGCGTTTCGGCGAAATCCTCGATCATCTTTTCGGCCTCGACGACGCCGCTTGGGCGGACGAACTGGCGCAGGCGGGCGGCGCTGACCTGATGGCCCACGATCCCGGCAACCGGATCCTGCAGGCTATCCTGAGACAGGCGCTGGCCGGCGACGACAAGGCCGCCCCCGGCGATACACGAGGGGCGGCGCGGTGCGCTCGAGACGGGAGCGAATGATGCGGGTGGTCTATCTTTCCTGTATTCCCTTGACCGCCAAGGTCTCTAACGACTGGTACATAGACCACCTGCGTGTGTCCGGCGTCGAATTGGCCTACTGGGACATCACGCCGCTGGTGCGCGGCGAGGTCGTCGAGCACTATCGACAGAGCAGCGAGTACGTGCGCGAATTCGTCGACGAGCGGGCCCTCGAGGAAGCCGTCGCGACGTCGCGCGACGCCGTTTTCGTTCTGCTGCTGCCGAAGATCTGGAAATTCAGGCGGATCTTCCGCCTGCTCACGCGCTATCGTTGCAAGACCGTGGCCTTCAAGTGGGGCGCGCTACCGGCCTTCAGCGCCGCGTCGCGTGCCAGTTTGCTGCGCGTGTTTGGCTCGCCGCGCGTGCTGCTGACGAAAGTGCGCAACCGGTTGCATACGCTCTTGCTGTCGAGCCACTGGTACCTGCCGCAGTACGACCTGCTCTTCGCCGCAGGGCGCGTCATGCTCGGCAAATCCGACGATGCGAGGAAAACTGTCCCTGTCGCGCTGTTCGACTACGATCAATTCGCTCAGGCCGAGCCCGGCGAGCGCCTGGTCGAAGAAAAATACGCCGTCTTCCTAGACAACTACATGCCTTTCCATTCCGACCACGCGTTGGTCGGAATGCCGCCGCTCGACCCCGAGGTCTATTACGAGAAACTGCATCGATTCTTTTCGGCGGTCGAGCGCCGACACGGACTGCGCGTCGTCATCGCGGCGCATCCGCGCTCGCGCTATTGCAAGGACGAGTTCCGCGGCCGCGAGATCATTCCGGGCAAGACCGTCGAGCTGACGCGCGACGCCGACCTGCTCCTGTTCCACGCGAGCACCTCGGTAAGCTATGCGGTGCTCGGCCGCAAGCCGGTGTGGGCGATCTACACCGACGAGATGGAGCGACTCTACCGACACAACTACATGCAGCTTGTGCGGGCCATGGCCGACTACCTCGGCCTTCCGCTAATTAACGTCAGCCAGCTCCTCGCTGCCGACCTGCCGCCGATAGGCGCGCCTGACGAGGCGCGTTACGCCGGCTACGTGAGGGACTTTCTCGCCACCGACGGCATCGTCGGCGGGCAAAGCAAGGAGATCGTCCGGCGCGAAATCACGGCGCTTGCTGGGTGACGACTCTGGGCCCGACTTCGAGGCGAGCCGCGCACAAACCTGCGGCGACCGGACGATGCGGATGGTGGGCAGGCGTGAGAGCCGGAAAGACGATGGACTGAGCTTATGTACGAAAACAAGCGACTGACCTATCTCGCTGACGGTGCGCGCGGGATCGACGGCCTGCTGCAGACGCAGATCGCCGCCTTCCTGCCTGCCGGTCGACTCGGCCGCGTGCTCGACTACGGCGCCGGCAATTCACCCTATCGCCAACTACTAGACTGCGAGCGATATGTCGCCGCCGACCTCAGTCAGAACGCCGCGGGTAGCATTGATCACCTGATCGAGCCGGGCCATCGGCTGCCGATTGAGGACGCGGCCTTCGATGTGATCCTGCTGCTCGATGTGCTCGAACACGTTTCCGACCCCGATTTCGTGCTTGGCGAGATCCGTCGATTGCTCGCGCCCGGTGGCCGCCTGCTAGTCAGCGTACCTTTCCTCTATCGCGAGCACGAGACGCCGCACGACATCGCGCGCTACACTGCCTTCGGAATGCGCGAGCTTCTGCGTCGACAGAACGCCGACGTCGTCCGCATGGCTAAGGTCGGCAACGCCTATTACACGCTGCTGTCACTCTTCCTCGAGCGCGGCATCGTCAATGGCGAGCGGAGTCGCCTCGGCCTCGTGGGCCGAGTGTTGAACCGCCTGTTGCGCGCATTGGTGCCATTGCTGTCGCCGCTGCTGTGCAAGCCACCGCGAGACGACGACGGCGTTTACCACCATCTTCTGCTCGAGGCCGGTTTCCGATGAGAACGGCCTTTTTCATGCAGAACGTCAAGAAGGGCGGACTCGATACCTTTATCGTAAACCTGATTGCGCACTGGCCCGGGCGCGACGAACTCGTGCTGTTCTGCAATTCCTCGCATCCGGGGCTCGCTGCGCTACGCGAAGGCCTCGCCGGCAAGGCGACGGTCGTCGCCTACGATTTCTGGATCGCGCAGGACATCGGCGTCAGGCTGGCGCAGACGCCAGCCGTCCTGCGCCTGCTGTTTCGCGCGGCTTTCTGGCTGTTCGGCTTTCCCTATCTGGTCTGCAAGACCGGACAGTTGTTCCGGCGTGCCGGCGCCGATCGTCTGATGGTGATCAACGGCGGCTACCCTGGCGGCGACGCCTGTCTCGCGGCCACCATCGGCTGGCGGCGAAACGGGCGCGGGCCGCGCGCCTGGCACAATTTCCACAATCTGGTGCTGCCCTATTCGCGCCAGCCGCTGCGCCGGCTGAAGGAGCGCCTTGTCGATCGCTGCGTCGCGCGTGCGGCCGCGGGTTTCGTCACCGTGTCGCGGGCGTGCATGGCGACGCTCGCCGAGCGTTCGCCGCTGGCGGCCGCCGAGCGGGCGTTCATCTATAACGGCATCGCGCCGCACGCCGCCGCGCCCGGCGCTGCGCCGGCGTGCGAGCCGGAACTGCCGGCTGCGGCGCGTCTGATCCTCATGCCTGCCGTGTACGAAGCGCGCAAGGGGCACGCCTTCATGATTCGCGCGATGGAGGAGATCGTCCGGCGCGTGCCGCAGGCAATGCTGCTCATCTGTGGCGACGGCAGTCCCGCCGAAGTCGACGCGGTACGCCGCCTGCGCGAGGCGTCGAGCGTCGCGGAAAGAATCGTCCTGCAGGGACATCGTCGCGACCTCAGCAGGCTGTTGTTGCGGGCGCAGGTGCTGGTGTTGCCCGCGCAGGGGCAGGAGTCCTTCGGCTACACCGCCGTCGAGGCGATGGCCTGCGCCTGCCCCGTCGTCGTCACGGATGTTGGCGGGCTGCCTGAAGTTGTCGACGACGGCGGCAGTGGCTACGTCGTCGCGCGTGACGACGTAAACGCGCTGGCGGAACGGATCGTCGCGCTGCTGCAAGATGAGGGGCTGCGCCAGCAAATGGGTGCGGATGGCGTGCAGCGTTATCGGCAACGGTTCACTGCCTCGCGAATGGCTGCTGAGTATTTCAGTCTTCTCGAAAAGGCTTAGCCGGGTGCGAGAATGAAGGATAGTGCCTGCGTGGCGACATCTGTGCTCACTGTAAAAACATTTTTAATTCGTTAACTAGGTAATCGATGAAAGTTGTGATTCTCTGTGGCGGTTACGGCACACGTATCCGCGATGTTGCCGATAACATTCCTAAGCCAATGATCCCGATTGGGCGTTTTCCGATCCTGTGGCACATCATGAAGTATTACGCGAGCTTTGGGCATCGCGATTTCGTCCTCTGTTTGGGTTATAAAAGTTCGGTGATTAAGGATTTTTTCATCAATTACGAGGCGCACACCAAGGATTTCACGATTGAGCTGGGGCGCAAGGATACCCTGACCTTCCATAACGACCACGATGAGTCGGATTGGCGTGTGACGCTGGCCGATACCGGGTTGGAGGCTATGACCGGCGCGCGCATCAAGCGCATCCAGAAATATGTCGGCGACGACGACTTCATGCTGACCTACGGTGATGGGGTGGGCGATATCGATTTAAGCCGACTGCAGGCCTTCCATCGTGGACATGGCCGTACTCTGACGGTGACCGGGGTGCGTCCGCCGGGCCGTTTCGGTGAGCTGGTGCATGCCGAAGGGGTGATCACAGAGTTCAACGAAAAGCCGCAGGCAACAGGTGGCCGGATTTCTGGCGGGTTCTTTGTCGCAACGCCAAATGTGTTTGATTACCTGAACGATGACGAAGGTCTCGTGTTCGAACAGCAACCAATGCGCAGTCTGGTCGCCGATCAGCAATTGATGGTTTTCGAGCATGATGGTTTCTGGCAGCCGATGGATACCAGTCGCGAATTTCAGCTGCTAAATTCACTTTACGATGAAGGGAGGGCGCCTTGGGTTCGTTGGTAAGAGATTCCGAGCTTGACATTTTTCGCGCAAAACGCGTCCTGGTCACTGGTCACACCGGCTTCAAGGGCTCGTGGCTGACGCTACTACTACGTTCGCTGGGAGCAGATGTGATGGGCTACGCATTGTCTCCCGATTATGAGGGCAGCCACTTTGATCGCCTCGGACTGGAGAAGTCGATCCATCACGTCTGTGCCGATATTCGCGATGGCGATCGGCTAGTCGCTGAAGTCGCTGCCTTTCAACCGGAGATCGTTTTCCATCTCGCGGCGCAGGCCCTTGTACGGGCATCCTACGACGATCCGAAAATGACTTTTGACGTGAATGTTGGCGGTGGTGTGAACTTGCTTGAAGCCGTTCGCCAATGCGACACCGTGCGCGCGTTGGTTTTCATTACTTCCGACAAATGCTACGAAAACCTCGAGTGGATATGGGGTTACCGTGAAACCGATGCGATGGGCGGGCATGACCCCTATAGCGCGTCCAAAGGGGCGGCCGAGCTGGTGTTTTCGTCCTATCTGCGTTCCTTTTTTGCTAATCGCCCGGACTTCGGGGCCGCTACCGCGCGCGCCGGCAATGTCATCGGCGGCGGTGATTGGGCCGCAGATCGCATCGTCCCGGATTGCGTGCGCGCACTGCAGGCGGGCAAGCCGATCACCATTCGCAGCCCGCGTGCGACGCGACCATGGCAGCATGTGCTGGAGCCGCTGTCCGGTTACCTGAAATTGGGGGCGCGGCTGCTCGAGAGCGGTCATGTCTACGACGGTGCCTGGAATTTCGGCCCGCATGTCGGCGATGTGCGTACCGTTCTGGATGTGGCCAACGCGATTGCCAGTCAGTTCGAGAACGGTTCGGTCGTCGTCGATGAGCCGCGCGACAAGCCGCATGAGGCGCATTTGCTCCAGTTGAACAGTGACAAGGCGCGCCAGTTGCTGCAGTGGGATACGCGCTGGAATTTCGAGAAGACACTGGCGGCCACGGGTGGCTGGTATCGCGAGGTACTCGTGCAGGGCAAGTCGGCAGAAGCGGTGTCGCGGGCCCAGATCTCGGCTTACTACGGAGGCCAGCTATGATTGACGGAGTTGTTATTACGCCGCTTCGGCAAATTGTTGATGAACGTGGCAAAGTCATGCATATGCTGCGTCGAGATGCTCAGCATTTTTCCGGGTTTGGGGAAATCTATTTTTCCACCGTTCATCCTGGCGCAATTAAGGGATGGCATGTGCATCACAAAATGGTGTTGAACTATGCGGTGCCACATGGGCAAATTAAATTTGTTCTCTACGATGACAGGCCGGCGAGCCCCACGGTTGGCGAAGTACAGGAATTGTTCATTGGGCCTGACAATTATTGTTTGGTAACAGTCCCTCCTCTGGTTTGGAATGGGTTTAAAGGGATTGGAACGGAAACTGCCTTGGTCGCGAATTGTGCAAGCATTCCGCACGATCCGATGGAGATTGAGCGCAAGGATCCCTTCGATCCGTCGATTCCGTACGATTGGGCGATCAAGCATCGATGAGCCATACGGTGTTGCTCACCGGCGGTCTGGGCTATCTGGGTGGCCGTCTAGCGTGTGCGCTGGTTGCAGCTGGGCATCAGGTGCGTTGCGGTACCCGGCGTCCAGGAGCGCTAACGCCTGACTGGTTACCCGGGATGCCGATGGTCACACTGGACTGGGCCTCAACCAAGGTGCTGACCGAGGCTTGCCAAGGTGTCGATTGCATCATACATCTCGCTGCCATGAACGAGGTCGAGTCGGCAAGGGATCCGGTTGGTGCGTTGGAAATGAACGGGCTGGCCAGTCTGCGCCTGCTGGAAGCAGCCAAGGCAGCCGGTGTACGGCGCTTCGTCTATTTCTCGACGGCGCATGTCTATGGTGCCCCATTGCAGGGAAATATCGACGAAATGACCCTGCCGCGGCCGGTTCATTCCTATGCCATTACGCACAAGGTGGCCGAGGATTTTGTGCTGGCGGCGCATGACCGCAAGCAGATCGAAGGTGTGGTCATCCGCCTGTCGAACGGCTTTGGCGCGCCGGTGACGCCGGATGTCGACCGCTGGACCTTGCTGGTCAACGATCTGTGCCGTCAGGCAGCGACCAGCGGCGAACTGCGTCTGAACAGCGCCGGCTCGCAGTTGCGAGATTTCATCACGTTGGCCGACGTGGCCCGGGCGGTCAATCACCTGCTTGAGCTCGATGCAGGGCAACTTGCAGATGGCTTGTTCAACCTCGGCAGCGGCAAGGCCATGTCGATTCTCGAAATGACCGAGCGGATTGCGGCGCGCTGGCGGGCGCTAACCGGGCGTGACATTGCCATTGTTCGGCCGGCTGGCGATGGCGTTCCGCCTCCCGCATTGAACTATCGTTGCGACAAGCTGGCCGCTACAGGATTTACGCTCACAGGGCAGATCGACCGTGAAATCGACGACACGCTCCAGCTGTGCCTGCGAGCCTTTGGAAAGTGATCCAGAACGTGCACCAACCCAGCCTCTCCATTGTCATCCCGACTTACAATCACGCCCATTTTTTGCGTACTGCGCTCGACTCGATCCGTGCCCAGACCTTCGGTGACTGGGAGGCCATTGTCGTCAACAATTTTTCTGAAGACGGCACTAGCGCCGTCGTCGAGTCCTACGACGATCCACGCATTCGCCTGGTCAATTTCTCTAACCACGGCATTATCGCTGCCGCCAGAAATCATGGTTTGTTGCTGACGCAGGCGCCGCTCGTTGCCTTTCTCGATTCGGACGACTTCTGGTATCCGGAAAAACTGCAACGCTGTATGGATAAGCTGGCGCAGGGGTACGACTTGGTGTGCCATGCCGAAGTCTGGCTGGGGCCCGGCGAGCGTCGGCGCATGGTGCACTACGGCCCCGAGGTGCGCGCCACTTACGAAAGCCTGCTGCTGGAGGGTAACTGTATTTCCACGTCGGCCGTGGTGGTGCGTCGTGAATGGCTGGAGCGAGCCGGTGGCTTCAGCGTCCAGCCGGAATTTGTCACCGCCGAGGATTACGATTTGTGGCTCAAGCTGGCGCGCGAAGGTGCCCGGATCGGCTTTGTCGATGAGGCACTGGGTGAATACCTGATTCACGAGGGTAACCAGAGTCGGGCCGCCTTGCGCAACATGCAAGCAGTCATGGCCGTCTTTGAGCATCACCGCTCGGCTCTGGAGGGGCGTACGTCGGCGGGGCGCTTGCGCCGGCGAGAGGCGGTGATCCTGTACAGCGGGGCGCGTGGCTTGCAGGATAGCGGGCAGTACCGGCAGGCCTGGCCGCACTTCATTAAGGCGGTGCTGCGCTATCCTTGGGTACCGCGCTTTTACGCCGCTATGCTGCTCAATGCGCTTGGCCGGCGGCCCTGAACGGTCGGCACGATGAATCTGCGTCGTTTGCTGGCCTGTACGATTTCGGAGACGGTGGCCGGGGTTTCCTGGCTGCGTCCGCCTGCCGATGGCTTGCGCGTGCTGATGTACCACGCCATCGGGACGCCGGCGCTCGGCGATACGCTGGGCCTGTTTTCGCTGTCGCCGGAGCGCTTTCGGCAGCATATGGCGTTGCTGGCTGTATGGACGCAGGGACAGGTCGTCGCGTTTGATGCCGCCGCAACAACCGGCACTGGGTGTCGGGTGGCGATTACCTTCGATGACGGCTACCTTGACAATCTGGAGGTGGCGGCGCCGATTCTTGGTGAGCTGGGGTTGCCGTTTACGGTCTTCGTCACTTCCGAATTCGTACGCAACGGCAAGGCAGGGTTCCTGTCTCCTGATGCCCTGCGCGCCCTGGCTGCGCTGCCTGGGGCACAAATCGGCGCCCACGGTGCCAACCATGTGGCCCTGACGCAATGCGATCAGGCGACCTTGCGCAACGAGCTGACATCAAGTCGGCACTATCTCGAGGATGTGCTGGGTCGTGAGGTCCGGACATTCGCCTACCCGTATGGTGCGGCGGATCGTCGCGTCCGGGATGCCGCGCTGGCAGCGGGTTATCAGCTGGGCGCGTGCAGTCTGGCCGGAATCAATCCGCCTAAGCGCGATCCGCTGCTGCTCGCGCGCACCGAAATCGTGTCTTTCGATAGCGAGCGCGTGTTCGCCCAGAAATTGCACGGTGATTGGGACTGGTATCGCTGGCGTACGCAGGATCCGGCATGTCTCTGAATTTTCCGGTCACCCTGGTCATCCCGATTCTCAACGAGGCTGAGTCGCTGCCCGAACTGTTGCAGGCGCTCAAGGCGCAGCATCATCGTCCGGACGAGATCATTTTTTCCGACGCCGGTTCGACCGATGGCAGTCCTGCCTTGATTGAGGCCTGGTGGCGCCGTGAAGGCTGGGAAGGTGGCCAGTGCAGCGTCCTCGCGCGGCCCGGCGCAATGCCCGGTGCCGGACGTAACGCCGGGGTGCGTGCCGCGCGCAATGAATGGATCGCCTTTATCGATGGCGGCATCACGCCGGCCAGCGACTGGCTGGAACAACTGTGTCGGCATGCCCAGGCAACCCAGGCGTCGGCGGTATTCGGCGTGTGTCACTTCTCGGCGCAGGCGCCGTTAGCCAAGGCGGTCTGCGCCTTGTCCTACGGCCACGGGGCGGTGCATCCGGTGATTCCCGCCTCCTTGTTCGCCCGCCGGGTGTTCGCCGAAATCGGCGAATTTCCCGCGCATTTGCGGGCGGGCGAAGACCTGGTCTGGATGGCAGCCTTGCAGGGGCGTTATGGCGCACGTGAAGTTTGTCAGGCGGCGCGGGTCAGTTATACCCATTTCCCCACTGGTTGGAGCCAGGCGCTGCGCAAGTGGCGGGTGACTGAATTGCATTGTGTGCTGGCCGGGGTGCGAACCGGGCAGCAGGCGGTCTATCTATTTGGCTTGCCGGCCCTCTATGTGCTGGCCGGCGCAGGGGGCCGTGTCGGTGCAGCCGTGTTTGTCGCCTATCTGCTGTTTCGTGGGGTGATCGATCCGACCCGGCGCAGCCTCGATCGGCCGTGGTGGGGGCGTCTGCCGGGGGCTGCGTGCGTTGCGCTACCGCTGGTGGCGGCGCTCGATATCGCCAAATGGCTGGGGATTGTGCAAGGGATCGGGGTCAGGGTGGCGGCCAGGATCAGTTTTTGGGGAGAACGGCATGTCGACCGTTGAAGCCTGGCTGCCGGCATTCGTCGGCGCGGGACAGATCCGCTATTACAGCCTGGCGCGCCATGCTCTGGCTGAGGCGCTACGCCTTGCCGGTGTGCGGCTGGGTAGCCGTGTCTTGCTGCCGGAGTACCTGTGCCGTGATCTGCTGGCACCGTTGCATCTGTTGGGGGCGGTTCCTTGCTGGTACCCGGTTGCCTCCGATATGACGCCGGCTACCGCCCCGGCAGCCTGGCCCGTCGCCGAGGTTGTACTGGCGGTGAATTACTTCGGTTTTCCCCAGGATTTGGCGCCATTCCAGGCCTATGCCGAGCGGACCGGCGCCGTCGTCATTGAGGATAATGCCCACGGTTATCTGAGCCGCGATCAGGCGGGGCAATGGCTGGGTTGTCGCACCGGCCTCGGTGTGTTCAGCTTGCGCAAGACCTTGCGGATTCCTGATGGTGGAGCGCTGTGGTTTGGTGCCGCGTACGCTGCACGCGAGTTGCCGGCGCAGGTTGCGTTCGACGGCATCGGGGTCAATCCGGCGCAGCTGACCAAGGCTCGCCTGCGTGGCTTGCCGGTGGTGGGCGAGTGGGCGTATCGGCTGTCGACCGGTTTGGCGCGGATGCTTCGCAAGTGGCGTACAGGGAGCAACATTCCGGCCGCCGATCCGGCGTCGGAGCAGACGCTGCCGGCGGCGGCCAATCCATGGGCCGGTCTCTTGCCTGCACTTGCCGAGTGCGCTGTCATGGCGGAGATCGAACGGCGGCGTATGGCCTATGCCCGTTGTGCGGCGGTTGGCGCACAGGTCGGCGCGGTGCCTGTTTTCGCTGCTTTGCCGCCACATTGCGTGCCTTATGCCTATGCTTTTCGCGGCGATGCTGCTGCTTTGGCCGGCATGCGCCGTCATGCCGTCAGCAATGGCTTCGATCTGGTGAGCTGGCCCGATCTGCCGACGGAGATCGTCGGCCGGGCGCCGGCGCATTATCGCAACGTATTTTTGGTCAATTTCTTATGGTGAATTGGGAACAATATCGCGGACTGGCGGATGAGTGGGACGGGCATGTGGCCGCCCTGTCCGGCGGTTTTTACCAGACCTATGGCTGGGGCGAAGTGCGCCGGGTGGCCGGCTGGCAGCCCTTGCGCCTGCTGGCCCGACGCAGCGGACAGGTCATTGCTGCGGCCAGCGTGCTGGTCAAGCGCAAGCTCGGGCTGGCTGTGTGCTGGGTTCCCGGCGGCCCGCTCGGCGCCAGCGAAGTGCTCGATGGCGAATTCCGGGCGGCGCTCGGCAGCGCGCTCGGCACCAAATGGTTCTATTGCCGGATCAGTCTGCTGCGGGCCGATCTGGAGAATGAAGCCGCTTTTCTGGCTCGCGCCGGCTGGCAGCGGCCGACGGTCGCCATGAGCAGCGGCCTGACCATGTCCTATGCGCTGACCGGCGACGAAGCCGAGCGTCTGAAACGGACCAGCGGCAACTGGCGTCACAACTTGAAGCGCTCGAGGCGTTACGGCCTGCGCATCGAACATTGGAAAACCCCCGATCTCTCCGCCATTTCGGCGCTTTATCGCGAGATGGAAAGCCTCAAATCCCTGCCGGAACAGCATAGCGCGGCCGAATTGGCGGCGATCTTCACGCAATGCCGAGAACAGGTGGTCGTCTACCGTTGCCTGGATGCCGAGGGGCGCTTGCTGGCGATCCGCGCGGCCGGCCTGTGCGGGGCGACGGCGATGGATCTACTGGCGGTGGCCGGCGGCGAGGCACGCAAGTTGTACGCCTCACACGCGACCCTGTGGGCGCTGCTCGATCACTGTAGCCGACTCGGTTTGCGTGACTACGATCTGAGCGGTGTCGATCCGGTCGGCAACAAGGGCGTGTTCGATTTCAAGCACGGTACCGGCGCCAGTCTGGTCGAATGTCTCGGCGAGTGGGAATGGGCTTCACTGCCGGGCTTGCGCCAGGCGGTGAACTGGCTGGTGGCACGCAAGGGCGCCTGAGGCATCGGCATCGATCATGAAACAATCGCTGGTCTTTGTTGCTACCACGCCTTTTGCGGTCAACGCCTTTTTGCGCACCCATTTGCTCGCTTTGGCCGAAACCTACGAGGTAACGCTGTGCGTCAACACCACGGCTTATCCCTTGGTTGACGATGTGGCGCGTGCCGTGCAGGTCCGCCATATCGACATCGCCCGCAAGATTGCGCCGGGGCAGGATCTGCGCGCGCTATTCCAGTTGCTGCGCTCTTTCCGGGAAATACGGCCGGCGACGGTGCATAGCCTGACGCCCAAGGCTGGCTTGTTGGCCATGCTAGCCGGCTTGCTGGCCGGAGTGCCGTGGCGTTTCCATACCTTCACCGGCCAAGTGTGGGCAAACAAGAACGGCGTAGGAAAGTTATTGCTCAAGGGCATCGACCGGTTGATTGCGCTGTGTGCCAGTCAGGTATTTGCCGATAGCGCCTCGCAATGCCGCTTTCTGGAAACGGAGCGCGTTGTACGGCGCGATGGTGTGACCGTGCTTGGTCAGGGCTCTGTGGCCGGTGTCGATCTGGCGCGATTTCGGCCCGACCCGGCGGCGCGTGCCGCGCTGCGCACGGAAACCGGGGTTGCCGATGCGGTCCCGGTCTTCCTCTTCGTAGGCCGCCTGGTGCGCGACAAAGGGACCTTTGATCTGGTCGAAGCTTTCGCTACGCTCAACGCCCGGCATGGGCAATGGGAATTGTGGATGGTCGGCCCCGATGAAGAAGGTTTGCAGGCCAGCTTGCAGGCCGAGGGCGAGCGACTTGGAGCGCGCATCCGCTGGTTCGGCCCGACGCCCACACCAGAGCGTTACATGGCTTCGGCCGATGTCTTCGTCCTGCCGAGTTACCGAGAGGGCTTCGGGTCGGTTGTCATCGAGGCGGCTGCCTGCGGTATCCCAACTATCGCGTATCGGATTGACGGGGTGGTCGATGCCATCGTCGAAAACCATACGGGGTGTTTTGTCGCCAAGGGAAATATCGAAGAACTTGCACAAGCGATGGAGCGCCTGGGTTCTGAACCGGAAATGCTGAGTGACTTGGGCGACGCGGCACGTCGGCGTGCCGTTGAACACTATTCCAGTTCGGCTGTTTCTGCTGCTTGGTTGGCATTTTATGGGTCAGTGCTCAAGGAGACTGCGTGAACTCGACCAATATGCATGAAGCGATGGGCTCTGTGGCGGAGGGCTTTGCATATCCCACGGGGCGACTTTTTTGGTCGTTGTCATTTGCGTACGCATGCTTCATGGCATTGCTGCTGCAGAAAGCGATCCTACCGTTGTGGCCAGAAATGCATGCCGGTCATGGATTGTTGATGAATGATGCGATCGAGTTTCATGACATGGCAGTGGAGATCGCACAACGAATTCACGCCAATGGTTGGTCAGAATGGCACATATACCCGCAAGGTGCGTCAGCCAATGTCGGACTGCTCTCCCTGCTATATGCGTTGTTGGGCCCAGATCCAGCGTGGTTCATTCCTTTCAATGCGGCTGCTCACGCTACCGGGGCACTGCTGATTTACCGGATTGGCGCACGACTCGTAGGTGGTGAGGTAGGCAAGCTTGGAGGGTTGCTGGCCGCAATCTGTTTCTTGGTTTTCCCGTCCGCTTTGCAGTGGTATGGGCAAAACCACAAAGATGCATTTGCAATCATCGGGTTGCTGTTGGTGCTTGATGCCTGGTTGGCAATTCATGATGACCAGTACATTGCCGAAGTGCGCGACACCATTAGAGTTTTCTTTGCGGCGCTACTCGGCACCGTGCTATTGGGGTTGGTCCGGCCATATTTTGTCGTGGTGGTCGCACTTGGTTTATTGTCATCGTTTCTGATTTCGTCCATTTGGCGAAGCAGGGCGAAAGTTGCTGCTATTCGCCTAACGTTCGTAGTTGTGGTTACTCTACTGGCAGCTGTTTTTGTACGATTTGGCATCGCAGAAAGTGTATACGGCAGCAATTCGGAAGGGATGAATGTCGGTGCATATACATCTGCAACTGAAAAATTCCTTTGGAATGAAAGCGATGGGGTGCCGACAATATTAGAAAAAACCTTGCCTCTGAACTGCGGTCGCATTTCGTTTTCTTTGGGCGTTCGGTGGGGGCGGGTTCTGAAATAGATGGCGATCGGCTGCCGAATACAGCTTGGGCTGCGCTGGCTTACATGCCAAGAGCACTGTTTGTTGGATTGTTCGCTCCATTCCCGGACACTTGGGGTGAGCGCGTGACGTTGCCGCGCCTTATCGGTGCGATTGAAACTGCGGCTTGGTATTTCGCGTGTCTTGGCGCAATTTTTTCAGTCGCTCGCTACCGTTCTCGCAAGCTGCTTGCTGGCGCAGTATTTTGCGCAGTCCTGATTACCATGCTGGCCTACATTCACCCCAATGTAGGCACGCTTTACCGACAACGTTTCGGTTTGTGGCACTTTTTTATGCTGGTCGGATGTATTGGCTGGGTGAGTCTGTTGCTGGAGCGATTCAGCCGGCGTCCCGTCTCGGCTTCACCGATTGCGGTAAATGATAGGTTTCCAGGACAGAGAGCGAATGCTCTTACGCCGTCTGACCGCCTGTCAGGACAGGGCGCGGTCGTCATGTTGATAACGCTGGCCTGCTATTTAGGATTCTTTGCAAGAGATCTATTAATAACTGGTCAATTGGGGCTCGGTGGGGACTTGGACGCCTTTTTTGCAGCTGCAATGATCCCCATGTTCTTTGTCAGTTGCCTCGCAATGCCTTTGGGCGATGCCTTAGTGCTGCCTTTCGTTTCGGCAAGGAATGGTTCAACCGGAGGCGATGCACGTTTATTGAGGGGGGCACTAAGCCTGGCTTTGGCGCTACTTTTCGGAGCGACGTGTGTCGTATTGGTGAGTGCCCCCTGGATTGTTTCCTTGGTACTCAGTAGCGCAACTGAGGAAACGCAAGATTTGGCCGTTACCCTGGCGCGTTGGTTCGCTCCGATCATTACGTTGTCTTCCTGGACGGTGGTTGGAAATGCAGCGCTAAATTCACTTCGCAAACCGCGTGTTTCTGCGCTCGGTCAATTTGTAGTGCCCGTCGTCACCCTTGCAGCGTTAGTGGTTGCGCCCAGCGGACAAATTATGGCTGCCTGTATTGGCGGCATGCTTTTTGGAACGCTGATGAATGCCCTTTTTGTGTTCTGGCAATTGCGTGCGAGCGGGCTGTTGCTTTTGCCCGGCAGATCTCTGTTTGCAGAGACACAAGGCGTCCGCCGTATCTATTGGCCATTGGTTGCTGCGGCCATATTGCCAGCGGCACTGATTCCAATGAACTATGCCTTTGCGACTTCGGTGAGTACAGGCATGGGCGCGACATGGGCTTTTTCCTCAAAGATCGTGGTTCTATTTTCCGGTTTGGCGAGCGTAGGCGCCACAGCGGTGGTCTTGCCACGAATGGCGAATCTGATTTCCTCGGCGGGGGG
>Ga0315909_10005062_pt1 | contig 15286 bp, 20 predicted proteins | sample LakEriMetagenome_11_FD_203527 | JGI IMG/M metagenome (GOLD analysis project Ga0315909, IMG submission 203527) | Freshwater fungal communities from buoy surface, Lake Erie, Ohio, United States - Buoy 2 MA125 | ecosystem: Environmental > Aquatic > Freshwater > Lake | place: USA: Lake Erie, Ohio...
ACCCCAGGTGGATAACCTGTGGATAACTCATGTGTTGCCCTGGTACAACACTAGGGTAAACCCCTATGGACTCGGGATTGAGCCTCGGAGTACACTCACGTGCGCCTGGGCACGCACGTGCACGCGTGTATCGCCCATGTCCCTTGGGCTACCCGGGGGCGGGGGTGTGGGGGTGTTCTAGAGTTTATGCATAGCCCCTAAAAAATCCCTCAGAGAAATTCTTGTGTCACAAAAGTACACCCAAGAAAACAAAAAGGCCCCATAGGGGCCCCATAATGTACTTTAGAGTTTCCTCTAACATTAAAATCCTGTCATCCAGGAAAAATTATAAGCGTAGGTGTGTTTCAAAGTACATAAATGTACTCTTGAAACTCCTGTCATCCGAGGGATCACAAGCTCTAAACACTCAACCCTGTTTAGAAACAAGGGCCTCGGATGCTCTCTCCTTCATCCTGAGGTTCCCAAGCCGTAGGTGGGCGTTGTGGTCCAAAGTCCCCTGTTGTTAAGAGAGGCGAAACTACCACAATCTTTTGACAGACTAGCACACTTTTAAGGATTTGTCAAGTGTTTTCTGAGGGTAGAACCTCTATTCCCATTATTTTCGTGAAATAGTTCACACTTTTAAGGGTTTAGTGCTTCTACCCTCTTGACAAATGCTAAAAAGTATGATATTATGTCGTCCATCGTTAAAAAGTCTCTATAGGAGACTGTTGCTAGCCTAGTTATAAGGCTCCCTTTATATGCCTAAAGTATCCCTGAACACCATTGGTAGCCGTTATGGCTCAATTGACGCCCTCAATGACAACTTTGATGCCATTGAAGCCGCCATTGAGAACACTTTAAGTCTTGACGGAACTAGTCCTAATGCCATGACGGCAGATTTGGACCTCAATAGCAATGATTTGCTCAATGTAGGTACGACAAACACTCAAACCCTCTACATCAATGGGGTGGAGGTGGAGCCAAATACGGGTGTTTCAGCGGGTAGTGCCTTTCAAACCTATAGTTTTACGGCTACAGCAGGGCAAACCACCTTCTCTGTAGCCCCTGCAACACCACTAGTATCTTCTCTTCTGGTGTCAGTGAATGGTTTGGAGCTTCCTCCTGCTGATGTCACGGTGTCTACCACCAATGTAGTCATCCCTGCGTGTACTTTAGGGGATGAGGTAGTGGTGAGGAGGTTCACCAAGGAACCAACGGTGTATCCCACTGCTGCCACCCAGGATTTCCAACAGGCAGGCACCGGCGCAGTCACGCGCACGGTGCAGAGCAAGCTGCGGGATGTGGTGAGCGTCGCTGATTTTGGCGCTGTTGGGGACGGCGTTGCCGACGATACCGCAGAAATTCAAGCGGCCATTGATTCGCTATCCACTGGCCAGGCATTGGTTTTCCAATCAGGAAAAACATACAAGATTGGTCAGGTCATTTTCAACGGCAAGAGCGTTGCTGTCATGGCCCACGGCGCAAAGTTCACACTGAGCGGGTCCAGTGCCGGCTTTGTTGTCAAGGGCATCGTTACTGGCTTTTACGTCTACGGCGGAACGATCACTGGCGACGGCGTAAACCGTGATGGCGCGCTGTCCACCTTGCAGATTGGCTGGTTGTTCGGAAATGAATCTGGCGCGTATGTTCAAAACGTCTGGGTTGAAGACGTAACCGTGGACTCCGCGAATATTGGATTCAAGTTTGCAGCCGGCACTGGCGGTGGCTCCGGGAATACAAATTACGTCAAGGTCAATAACTGCCAAGCAAAAGATATCGTTGGACTTGTCGGTGGCACTGGATACGGATTCCAGTTTTCCCAGGCGAGCAACTCCGTCATCTCCAACTCAGTGGCGATCAACTGCGGACGCCACGGCGTCTACTTTGCCGAAGGTCGTAACTACGCTGCCGTCAACTGCATTGTTCGGGACCACCGTTCTACCGTCTACACGGCTGCATACCGCGTGGCAATGTCTATCAGCAGATCGCGCAACGTCACAGTATCAAACTGCGTGTTCGACAACTGCTATGACGGGACCGTCGAGATCGATGTCGATACGCAAGGCACCGCCCCCGACAACGTGAGCATTGGCACGGTTGTCGATGGATGCACGTTCCTGAACTCCGCGCTTGCCGACATTCGCATTGGCACCGTGCCGGCGGTGGACGGCATAGTCTATGACGTGGTGGTATCGAACTGCGTCATGGTGCGCCCCAGTGGGAACGGCGCCAGTTCAATCGTCATTGAGGGCGGCGAAAGAATCAAGATCACTGACAACCTGATCAACGGAGCGTCCGCAAGCGCCACTTTCCGCGCTATCGTTTTCAACGCCACAAGCGGCGCGTCGTACACAAATGACGTTGAGGTTGTTCGCAACACGATCAATTCTTCCGCATACGGTGTGCAAGTTGAGTCTGCACTTCTGACTGGGACAAGTCGCGTTCGCATTCTTGACAACAAGATCACAGCTACGACAGCGGAGCTTGAATTTGTTGGCGGTGAAAACACTACGACCAACAACAATCTGATCTACAACAGAACCGACGGCAAAAACGCGACCCGAGCCTACTCAAGCAGCGGGTCAAACATAACTATTCCAGTCGGTGGACTTGACTGCCTAACTTTGAGCGCATCAAGCGCAACAACCATCAGCAATTTCAGTGGCGGTGCCGAGGGTCAAGAACTGACTTTGTACTTCACAAACGGCAATACCACGCTCCTGAACACCAATTTCTATACCGCAGGAGCGGTGAACTTCGTGGGCACCGCCAACGACACGCTGACGATGGTTTATCTGGGCGGGTTCTGGCGCGAGAAGTGCCGCAGCATCAACTAACCATGCCCCGCGACAAAGCCCTCCACATCGTCGTCGGCGGTGCCATCTTCAGCGCCGCCTACGTAGCCTGCACACTTGTTGGTTTTCCAGCCCTATATCCCGCTGCTGGTGCCGTAGTGGGTGCTGCTGTGGGCAAAGAAATTTACGACTACATTCATCGTGACAAACACACTCCAGACCTCATGGATGCTGTTGCCACTATTGCTGGTGGCGTTGTTTGTTCCCTACCACTATTAGTTTCTAAAATGCTATGAACCCCATTGACCCACGAGAGTTTGGCCGTTTGGAAGCTGAAGTGAAGAGTCTTAGTGACCAAGTAGACTCCATGCAACGTGACATTAAGGCCCTACTTGCCCTAGCCAATAAGGGTAAGGGTGGGTTCTGGATGGGAATGACAATGGCCTCTTTTGTGGGTGGATTCATTAGTTGGATTGCTTCTCATGCTTCATGGTTCAAGTGAACTTTCCTTGGTGAAGGTGACATGGGAAGACGCTTGTGAGCTTGATGAAACCCCTTGGACGGGACTTACAGAACACACAGGAGCCCCTGTGGTAGTACAAGTGGGGTTTGTCCTAGAAGACACAGATAAGCACCTAGTTCTCACTCATGCCTATACCACTGGTGGTGAAGTGGCCCGTAGGAACCTCATTCCCAAGGGCATGATTGTAAAAGTTGAAACGCTATGAAGTTCTCTCTTGATTGGCACGATGAGTATGTGGCCCTACGCGATCCAAGCGAATACAAGGCCGCTATGCGTTTTGCAGGCTCTTGGGCTGCTTGGGTAGCCATGAGGGAGAAACACGCCTCTACGCTCGATTTATGGGCCTCTGAGGTGGATGCTTTGCTACGGTCTGAGGCCATTGAGGCCATTAAAGCCCACGCACAGGCTCCAGGAGGCACTGCTGCTGCCAAGTGGCTTGCAGAGGGGCAGTGGAAGCCCAAGGGTGCCGTGGGCAGGCCCAAGAAGGAAAAGGAACAACCCGCAGAGGACACACAGCGCATCCTAGAGGATGTGAAGCGACTAAGGGTGGTGAAGTAATGCCTTACTCTACTAACGGCAAGCGTGACTACAAGAAAGAGTACGAGAAGTATCACGCCAGTGAAGAACAAAAGTCCAACCGTGCTGCACGTAATGGCGCTAGGCGTCAAATGGAACGTGAGGGCCGTGTAAGCAAGGGCGATGGCAAAGATGTAGACCATAAGACACCACTAAAGCGTGGTGGTGGTAATGCACGTAAGAATCTTCGTGTACAAGAACGATCAACCAATCGTAGTGTTGCCAAGACAAAAGGCAACAGAATGAAAGGTAATGGCTAAAACACCTAAAACCAAGGCAGATGTAAAGACACTTGCAGAGGCAGACCTAGAGACTTTTGTACGGCTAGTGGCCCCTCATCGTGTTCTTGGAGACATTCATTGTGAGTTGTTTCGCTGGTGGACCCGTGAAGATGCAAAGGACAACCAGCTAGTATTGTTGCCCCGAGATCACCAGAAATCAGCCTGTATTGCCTATAGAGTGGCTTGGTGGCTCACTAAGCACCCTGATGCCACAATCTTGTATGTGTCTGCCACAAGTGACTTGGCAACCATGCAGCTTAAGGCAATCAAAGACATTCTCACCTGTGATGCCTACAGGTTCTATTGGCCCGAAATGGTGAGCCTTAACGAGAACTCTCGTGAGCGGTGGACTGCTGATGAGATTTCTGTGGATCACCCAAAGCGTAAACAAGAGGGTATTCGTGATCCCTCCATCAAGGCTGCTGGTTTGACAAGCAACCTCACTGGAGCCCACTGTACCGTAGCGGTGCTAGATGACATTGTGGTGCCTAGCAATGCCTACACAGAGAGTGGTAGGGCTCAGGTGAAGGCCATGTACAGCCAATTGGCCTCAATTGAAACCACAGGGGCCAAGGAGTGGGTTGTAGGTACTCGTTACCATCCGGGTGACTTGTACAAGGATTTGATGGAGATGACTGAAACCTACTACGATGAGGCTTCAGACGATGACATTGAGAAACCCGTGTATGAGGTGTTTGAGCGGGTTGTAGAAAAGAATGGGGAGTTCCTGTGGCCCAAACAGCGCAGGGCAGATGGAAAGACCTTTGGATTTGATGAGAGGGAACTAGCCCGTAAGAAGGCTAAATACCTAGATACTACTCAGTTTTACGCTCAGTATTATAATAATCCAAATACCTCTGAGACACAGCAGATAGACAAGAGCAAGTTCCAATATTACAACCGGGATACGTTAGAGAATATTTCTGGAGCATGGTATGTGGGCGATAAGGCTCTTACTATTTATGCTTCTATGGATTTTGCTTATTCTATTGGGGGCACATCTGATTTCACGGTGATTATGGTGGTAGGTGTGGATGACGATGGTAGTTATTACATACTGGACATTGACAGGTTCAAGACCAACAAGATAAGTCAAATGTACGAGAAAGCTGAGAAAGTCTATCGTAAGTGGAAGTTCAAGAAGATGAGAGCTGAAGCCGTAGGGGCACAGAAGCTCATCATTCAACAGTTTAAGGAGTATATGCGTAGCCAGCAAATTGTGTTTACGCTGGACGAATATTATCCTCCACCTTCTTTACGCAAAGCAGAGCGCATCTCTGCAACACTAGAACCCCGCTATAGTAACAACATGATTTGGCACTATAGGGGTGGCAACTGCCAGATTCTAGAGGAAGAGTTGTTGTTTGCCAATAGCGAACACGATGACGTTAAGGATGCCTTGGCCGCTTGTATTGAAATTGCTAAACCAGGAACATCAGGTAAACTTTGGGCTAGGAAGAAGGGCAACATCATTTACCACAATCGCTTTGGCGGGGTAGCTTACGCATGAACTCAGTATTACAAAGTCCCTATCAAAAAGACACCCTCGCGGTTCGCATTAGCGATATGTGGGTGAAGTGGGATGCTGCCCGTGATCCTTGGAAGACGGATAAGCAGGAACTTCGTAACTATTTGTTTGCTACGAGCACTCGTACCACAAGCAACAATAGGTTGCCTTGGAAGAACTCAACAGTTACACCCAAACTCACCCAAATTCGGGACAACCTCCATGCAAACTACATGGCGGCTCTATTTCCAAATGAGAATTGGTTCTATTGGGAAGCCACTGACAAGAATCCCGCCATTGCCAAGAAGCGTCAAGCCATTACCAACTACATGAAGCAGAAGCTCAAGGCTTCAAACTTCCAGTTGCTGGTGAGTCAACTTGTGTATGACTACATTGACTTTGGCAACGTGTTTGTCACACATGACTATGTGCGTGACATTGTGGGCACTACGGTGCGTTATGTGGGCCCCAAAGCCTACCGGCTAGACCCACATGACATTGTAATGAATCCTGTGGTTGATGCCTTCACTAACAGTCCTGTAGTGAGGCGTATGCTCAAGAGTGTTGGGGACTTCCTGAATGATGTGGAAACAAAGCCAAACCTTGGGTATGACAAGGAAGTCATCAACAAGATGATGAACTACAGGCGAGAGTTGCGTGAAGACGCTGAGATGCGTAAGAGTGCCAACCTCTCCATTGATGGTTTTGGTTCCGTTGACGACTACCTAGAAAGTGACATGGTGGAGTTGCTGGAATTCTGGGGTAACATTTATGACCCAGATAGCCAGAAGTTGCACAAAAACGTTATTATCACTGTTGTAGATCGTATGTTTGTCCTTCGCATGAAGGAAAATGATAACTGGCTAGGTGGCAAACCAATGTACCACTGTGGTTGGCGTCTACGTCCTGAGAACCTATGGGCTCAGGGGCCTCTAGATCAACTTGTGGGCCTGCAATATCGTATTGACCACCTAGAGAACCTCAAGGCTGACGTATTCGACCTAATTGCCTATCCTGTGATGAAGGTGAAGGGCAACACGGTGGAGGAGTTTGAATATCAACCCGGCGAGATGGTGTTCGTGGGTGATGAAGGTGACATTGAGTTTTTGCGTCCAGACGCAACAGCGTTACAAGCGGATATTCAGATTAATGAGTTGATGAATCGCATGGAGGAGCTTGCTGGAGCACCGAAACAAGCTATGGGTATTCGTACTCCAGGTGAGAAGACCAAGTATGAAGTGCAAACGCTTGAAAATGCTGCTGGACGTATTTTCCAAAGCAAGGTGAGTTGGTTTGAGAGGAACATTCTAGAGCCACTGCTCAATGGTATGCTGGCTGATGCCTTGGCAAACATGGAAGGCATCGAGCGTATCCGTTCTGTGGACGAAGACTTTGGCACGGAACTCTTTGAAGAAGTGACCAAGCAAGACCTCATGGCCGCTGGAAAGCTCTACCCAATGGGTGCAAGGCACTTTGCAGAGCAGGCCAAGTTTGTACAGGAGTTGGCCCAGACAATTCAAGTGGTACAGGCAATTCCCACTGTGGCTGCTCACATCTCTGGCAAGGCTGTTGCCAAGGCACTAGAGGAGAACATGGGCTGGCACAACTATGCCATCGTGAGGGACAACGTGTCCATTATGGAACAAGCCGAGACACAACGACTCATCAATCAGAATGCAGAAGACATTCAAACTGAAGCAGCCATCGGGCAAGGAGAAATGAATGAACCACAGCCTGTTGGCGAAGAGGCCGAAGGATTCCAGTAAAGAAGATTTCACCAAGAGTTGGGACAACTGCGGGTACACCCTATCAGCACTAGCCCTACTACTAACGGAACTCATCGAACAGAACAATAAAGTGACAAAGGACGACTTTGACTGTCCTAACCATTACGCAAAACTTGCGTTCCAAGCTGGGGAGAACAAGGCATATGAATATGTGCTCTCCCTCCTCCCAGAAAACTCTAAACCCTGACCAAGGAACTTATGTCTGAAGAAACCACTGGGGCGACCACCCCTGAAACTCCTGAGCAGACCACTCAGGCCCCGTCGCTGTTAACGGCCCTAGTAGGGGAAACACAGAAATACAAAACCGCTGAAGACCTAGCCAAGGCTTATAGTCACGCAGAAGAGTTCATCAACAAACTTAAGGAAGAGAACGCTTCACTACGTGAACAAGCCAATAAGGCAAAGAGTCTAGATGAGGTTTTAGCCAAGATTAGTGAGCGACCAAGTGAGCCTGTAGACCAACCGGCTATTTCACAGGAGTCAATTGCTGAGATTGTGCAAAAACAAATTAGTGGGTTAGAAGCAGCTAGAACCCGTCAAGCCAATCTGGAAAAGGCTGATAAAGCCATGAAGGAGAAGTTTGGTGAGAAGGCTGTGGAGGTGTTCAACCAAACAGCATCAACGCCTGAGTTGCGTGAAGTGTTTACGAAGTTGGCCTCTGTTGACCCTGATAAATTTGTTTCTATGTTTGGTGCTCCTGCCACTGGAGGTAACTCTGTGGATGTGAGCACTGTTAACACAACGAGTGCGCTGAACGCTACTCCTCGTGTTTCAGAGTGGAGCAAGGATTGGGTTACTAACGTGCGGCGCACTGACCCAAAACGCTACTGGAGCAGTGATTTCCAGTGGCAACTTGCCCAAAACACCAGCAAATATTTCAAGGCTTAAAGGAGATTTCTAAATGGCCGGTATTGACTACGCAAAGGTTAATGAAAACCTTGTTCGTTCCGAGATTTGGTCGAACGAACTAAAGGACGTTCTACAAGAGCGTCTGATGGCTGACGGCATGGTCCGTTGGCTGCAAAACTTCCCTGATGGTAACCAACTGACGATTCCTTCAATTGGTGAACTACCAATGCGCGAAGTGTCTGAAGGCACGCCTGTTGCCTATGACACGCTCGACACTGGTGAGTTCAACCTGACGATTGATCGTTACGTTGAAAGCGCCACTTACATCACTGACAAGGCAAAGCAAGACGCCTACTACGCACAGCAACTCATTGGTATGTTCCCTGCCAAGATGCGCCGTGCTCTAGACGAGAACATGGAAGGTTCCGTGCTCTCTCTTGCCAACAGCCAAACCGTGAACGATCTGAACACCATCAACGGTGCTGCTCACCGTTTCGTGGGTTCTGGTGACACGAACACCAACCTGTCTCTAGATGACTTTGCCAAGGCCAAGTATGCTCTAGACAAGGCTTCTGCCTATGGTGCTCGTGTAGCCATCATTGATCCTTCACAAGAGTTTGTGTTTAACAAGCTCGTTGGTGCTCAAGCTTTCTCTAACAACCCCGCTTTCGGTGGTGTTGTTCAGACAGGCTTTAGCGACAGCGGTATGCGGTTTATTCGCAACTTCTTTGGCTTTGATGTGTATGTGAGCAACTTCCTTGCTACTCCTGCTGACACGACCATCAACGCTATTAGCGTTCCCGCTTCTCCAGTGACCAACATCTTCATGGCTACTGGTGGCGATCTAACGCCTTTCGTTGGTGCCTATCGTCAAATGCCCCGTGTGGAGTTTGAGCGTAACAAGGACCTACGGCGTGACGAGTATGTGATGAATGCTCGCTTTGGACTGAAGCTCTATCGTCCAGAGTGCATTGTCTCCATCCTTACCAAGTCAACCATCTAATTTTTGAAGGAGACATAAAATGGCTCGTAAGTCAACCTGGAGCAACTCTGACGGTCTAGTTGTGGGTTTTGGCCCCAACACCCCAGAGCGTAATGCTCAAACGACTGAAGACGATACCAACGGTGTAAAGACCGCTGTTATTCGTTTTGATTTCACCCAAGTTAACACTGCTGCCTCTGGCTCAGTGAACTGGGCTGCTCCTGCTGGTTCAAACGTTGTTGCGGTTGAACTAGTAGTAGATCAGGCTTGGGTAGGTGGTACAACCCTAGAGTTCGGCGATGCCTCTGACACGGACGGTTTCATCACGACCACTCAAGGTGCCACTGCCAACCTAACCGCTGGTGCCAAGATTGTTGGCAACGGCCTATACACCAAGGGTGCAACCGACACTGGTGCTCAAGAGTTCAAGGCTTATGCCTCTGCCACGACTTGCAGCGTGCTACGTGTGGGTACTTACACCGCTGGTAGCGCAGTTCTGAAGATTTCTTACATCTGATGAGCATGGAGGGGCCCTATTAGCCTAGGGCTCCTCTTTTTCTTAGGAGAACACAGTGCCTCAAATTCAACATAGCGCAATTCCTGACGGGCAGCGACATGAGCCTAAGGGTGTTTCTACTGCTACTGCCAATCAAGTCTATGTTGCCAATGGTAGTGCAAGTGGTTCTTGGGCCAAGATTAGCCCCCAAACACTTTCTGGTGTATCCACCAATGGTACAGCAGGACAATTTGTAGCAGTGACAGGTACTGGTAACTTTGTACTTGCATCTGCACCTTCTGGTAGTATTTACTTTTATAATATTTCTACTCCTTATACGCTAACTTATCCTTCAACCTTCACTAAAGCTGCTCCTACAACAACGGCTAGTGGTACTTCTGTACTCATCACAGAGGGCACTAATGCACGACTCACATACACTGGTACTTCTTCAACAACTCTTGATGTTGTATTCACTATTAGTTTGGATCAAGCATCAGGAGCATCTAGAGATGTAGAAGCTGCTATTTATAAAAACGGTACAGTAGTAAATGGTAGTCATGCTATTATCACAGCGACTAGCGGAGAGAAACACAGTATTACTTGTCATGCTGATGTAGTAGTAGCAACTAATGACTATCTTGAAGTGTTTTTAAGAAACGCAGGGGCTTCAGGGGATATTCGTATTTATACCTTTAGCCTATTTGCAACAACTGCTGGAGCATAATATGGCGAAGATGACACTACTCGCCATGACTCAGAACATTCTGAGTGCTTTAGACTCTGATCCTGTTAGTGACATTGATGAAACTGTAGAGAGCACTCAAGTTGTTGAAATAATCCGTGAGAGTTTCTATGAACTCATGGCATCACGCAATTGGGGTTTCCTTCGTACACTCACAAATCTAACAGGTTTGGGGGACACAAGCAACCCCACAAAGATGCAAATTCCCAACACTTTGAATAAAATCTTGTGGGTAAAATACAACAATGTAGAAGTTTCCTACTTGACACCTGAAGATTTCCATGATAAGGTTTCCTCTAGAACACCTACGAGTGGCTTAGTAGATGCTAATGGTTATGGTTTAAGTGTAGATCCTAGTTATTGGACTACTTATGATGATAAATACATAATCTTTGACTCTAGAGACTCAAGTGTAGATAATACTCTTCAACAATCTAAGTCTAGTGTATATGGTGTAAAAGAAGCAACATTCACTTTAAGTAATGTCTTTACCCCTGATATTCCAGAGAAGATGTTTCCTCTTCTTCTCTCTGAAGCTAAAGCACAAGCATTTGTGAACCTTAAGCAACAAAGTAATGTGAGAGAAGAAAGAAAGGCCCAAAGGGCTCGTGTGGCTTTAAGGAATGAAGCCTGGAGAACTGAAAAGGGTGAACCAAGGTTTAATACTCGTGTAAATTACGGAAGGAAATAAAATGGCAACTCGTCAAGGTAGGCGTTACGGTGCTGAAAAAGGTATTCAGCGTAATAAGGAAGATGAACCAGGACAACGCCGTCCAAATCGTTCTCCTGGGCAAAGTAATGCCAATCGTATTATTCCTTCTCCAAGTGAAAATGTAGGTTCTTCTCAAATGCGTGATGTGCAACGCATTGGAACAGGAATGAACCCCACGGGACAAAGTGCATTAACTCGTTCTGCACAACAACAAGCAGCAGGCCGTGCTATTCTTCGTACTGCTAGCCGTGCTGGTATGGGCGCTAATATTCTTGGTGCAGCCGCTGCTGGTTATGAATCTGCTAAAGAAGAAAGCCGTTCACGCCTAAGTGCTGTAGATGCTCGTGAGAGTTATAAAAATATTGTAGGTACTGGTGGTAGTAAAGACAACCTACCGGGTTTTAAGGTATCAGAGTCTAAGTCTACTGCTGCCCCTAAGCGTGCAAAAGCTAAAGAAGTTTCTGCTTACGACATTGACCCAAATGCTGGTGCTGTACGTGAAGGCCCACACTCAGGTATTTCTGGTGAGACACGAGAATCAGCAATGGAAGATGTAAATAAGCACAAGTGGAAGGGAAGTTATGACTACGATGACTAATTCAGTGAAAGACACAATGGATGGCATTTGGGCCCGTAAGGCTGAGAACATTGCCAAGAAGAAAGAACGAGAAGAAAAGAAAGAAAATGGTACGTTTGTGAATACCCTTTTGGTAGAAATGATGCCTACTGGTTTGTACAAGTGTCGTTATGAATTGGGTGGTCCTGTTCCTTCTGAGTTTGATGGACTACACACTTCCATTGTGAAGGTTAAGGCTCTAGCCATTAGGCGCTGGGGCAGTGATGAAAAGATTAAGGTGGCGTAATGGCTGCTAGCCCAGCAGTTGAAGATAGTTTTACCTTTGTAAAGGGGCTAGTCACTGAAGGTGGCTACTTTGCCCATCCCAAGAATGCTTGGAAGGAAGGCTTCAACGTAACACCCCTTGTAGATGGTTCTATCGAGCGCAGGAGCGGTTTAGACTACGAGAGTGTATACCAGCTATATGCTGCCTCCATTGACGCCTCTGAGCGCGATCTATGGGCCTTTACGGTGGAACAGTGGAATGCTGTAGGGGGCAATGGCAACCTAGACTTCTTTGTGGTGCAGATTGGCCCCACCATTCACTTCTATGAGAGTGCCACTGGCACCGTGAGTGCAAACAAGAAGAGCTTCACTGTTGACCTCACTGCCTTTGGCTTCACGGGCCTATCGGGTGTGGTGGGCTCCAGTGTCATCAAGGCCACAGCAGCCTACGGCAAGCTCATCATCACCAATAGAGATTGCGAACCAATTCTTGTCATATACGAGCCAACAACTGACACGATTACCACACAGAAGCTAGAACTACTCATTCGGGACTTTGATGGTATTCGTAGTCCCAAGCAGGTATCTGAAGAACTCACTGAGGCTCAATGGACTGCTGAAAACTTCTGGCCTCAAGCACTATATAACCTTTATAACCAAGGGTGGCAGGATGATAAAATCACTGCCTATAAGGCCGCTAAGAGTAATAAACTACCGGGTAATAACAAGGTGTGGATATATGGTAAAGACACCAATGACAATTTTGATGTAACGGTGTTGGACAAGCAGGACTTTGGTACTATGACTGCCCCCAAGGGTCGTGTAATCCTACAAGCCTTCTATCAGGACAGGTCTTCTGCACTATCTACAATTGCAAGCACCACACCTCCGGGTTCGTCTGTACCTTCAACACCCAACTACAATGATATTTACGAGTCTACAGGCCCATGACTATCCCAGTAAACTATGAAACCACAAGGCCAAAGGTCTGTGCCTTCTTTGCAGGGCGTGTGTGGTATGGTGGTGTAGAGAGTACACAGAAGAATGGCTGGGTACTCTTTAGTCAAGTAGCTACTGACATTGACAGGTTTGCCAAGTGTTACCAAGAGGGTGATCCTACCTCTGAAGTGTTCAGTGATTTGGCAGACAATGATGGTGGTGTCATTGTTATTCCTGATGCTGGGGAAATTGTAGAGTTAAAGGCTCTAGGGCCCTCTCTACTGGTGTTTGCCACCAATGGCCTGTGGCAAATCATTGGAGGAGACAATGGCTTCAAGGCCACTGCCTACAGTGTTCAGAAGGTGAGCAACATTGGTTGTGTAGCCCCTAAGAGTGTTGTAGAGGTAGAAGAACTCATTATGTACTGGGCCAATAACGGTGTGTATGCCGTGAAGATTGGTCAAATGGGTGAAGCTTCTGTAGAGAACACCACTGATGTCACCATCAAGTCCTTCTATCAAGCTATTCCAGCACTTAATAGGTTCTACGTAGAAGGGGCCTATAACGCCTCTGCCAAGGTGGTTTGGTGGGCCTATAACAAGGATAGTGTGACTAGTTCCAGTGAAGGACGTTACAAGAAGAATCGTATCCTATGCTTTGATGTGCGCCTTGGTGCATGGTATGTGTACGACATTGCTGCTGGTAGTCCCATCCCTGTAGCCATTGCAGTGACCAATGAGTCCCAAGAGACAACTCAAGAGTATGAAGTCATCGCTGACGCTGACGAAGTATTGTCTGGTGCAGATGAAGTGATTACAGATGTGCCTGTGGTGAATGCCTCTACACGACAGTTCAAGGTACTCACCTTGCACCCTGTTACCGCCAATAACTACAGTGTGACATGGAGTGACTTCAACAATACATCCTTCAAGGATTGGTACACCTATAACACCTTGGGTGTTGATGCTCCTGCCTACTTCATCACTGGGTACACAATGGGCAACACGGGGCCTGCTAGGGCCAAGACAGCAGGGTATGTCTCTGTGTTTATGAAGCGCACTGAGACAGCCCTAGATGCATCTGCAAATCCCTTGAATGAAAGTAGTTGTTTCATGCAGACCCGCTGGGACTTCACAGATAACACCTATCCCGGTAAGTGGGGAGATGAATATCAGGTGTATAGGCACCTACGTCCCTTCTTAGCCAATCCTTTTGCCACCTTTGACGATGGCTACCCACTAGTCATCACCAAGAACAAGGTGAGGGGCCGTGGGAAGGCACTACAGATCAAGTGGTCCAGTGAACCTGGAAAGGACATGAAGATGGTAGGATGGTCCACTACGTTCACGGGTAACACCAATGTATGAAACCATCGTTGAAGATGACGATGTATGGGCTACGGTTCAATGGGCACATGGGGTTCCCTTCGCACACCTAAGGGTGTATGTATGGAGCCCAAGGGTATGCCGAAAGATTGAGAACATCATCAAGGCATACATTGTTTCAACTCAACAAGATTTATTTGTAGCAGCCCCTGTGGACAACGCAAAGTTGCACAAGTTTTGTAAACTTATGGGTGGAAGAATGGTTGGTAAAACCAGTGAATCCATCGTGTTTATTTGGGAGGCTTGATGCCGCAAGCATTACCTTTTTTAGCTGTTGCTGCTCCTATTGCATCTATTGTCTCTAGCGTTAAAGCAGGGAAAGAAGCTAGGGAACAGGCACGGGCAGAGCAGCGCCGTGCTGACATTCAAAACGTTCGTTCTGTAAGACAAAGCATTCGTGAGGCACGATTGGCCCAAGCATCCCTTGTGTCTCAAGGTGCTGTGTCTGGTGCTCTCATGGGCTCTGGTGTTGCTGGTGGTCTATCATCAGTGGCGTCCCAGCTTGGGGGTAACCTCAACTACATTAGTCAAATTGCAGAGGAGAACACCAACATCTTCAATGCTCAAATTGCAGGGGCTCGTGCAGCCTCCAATGCCACCATCTTTGGGCAAGTGGGTCAACTTGCTGGTGGTATTTACAAAGAGAAAACTGGTAAGAGTCCTTTTAGCGTATTCACCTCATGATTGACTACACACAAGAGTTGCAAGATGAAGCACCTACTCTGGAGTATTCTCCAGAGGAGATGATGCCTCCACCAATGGCCGATGTGGGCCGCTATAAAACCTTTCAACATCTTCGTTTCCTAGCCACTGGGGAACCCGTAAAGCAAGAGGACATTGAGTGGAAGTCCTCTCTAGAGTCTGCATGGAACACGGTGAATGCAGA
>Ga0315909_10005064_pt1 | contig 15281 bp, 26 predicted proteins | sample LakEriMetagenome_11_FD_203527 | JGI IMG/M metagenome (GOLD analysis project Ga0315909, IMG submission 203527) | Freshwater fungal communities from buoy surface, Lake Erie, Ohio, United States - Buoy 2 MA125 | ecosystem: Environmental > Aquatic > Freshwater > Lake | place: USA: Lake Erie, Ohio...
CTCAGGAAGAAACACAATCAACCACAGAAGGAGAACAAGTGTCAGACACTACCGTTCCAGAAGTTGCTCCTGCCGCAGAAACGGTAGAGGCTGCAAAGGTTGAAGTTAAGGCTGCAACAGCACCTTATATTTCAACTACTGTTCGTAACCCAATCGTTGATAAGGCTTCTTATCTCGAGCACTCAGTTCGCGCAAAGATGGGCAATGAAGAATCTCGTATGTATGTTGCAGCAGCAGCAGACGTTACAGATAACGCAGGCCTCGTCCCTACACGCCAACTAACAACCGTAATTAACGGCATCTCAAACGCAGATCGTCCAGCGATCGACTCAATCTCATCAGGAGCACTTCCAGATGCAGGTATGACTTTCGAGATCCCAAAGATCACCGTTGCTCCAACAGTTGCAATCGCAGCTGAAGGCGGAACACCATCAGAGACAGATCAGAACGCTGCTTTTGTTTCAGTCGATGTTAAGAAGTACATCGGACAACAGACATTCTCACTAGAATTGCTAGATCGCTCATCACCAGCGTTCTTCGCAGAACTAGTACGTCAAATGGAGTTCGCATACGCTAAGGCTTCAGATGCAGCAGTAGTTGCAGCTCTTATTGCTGGCGGAACAGACGGCGGAAACCGCTCAATCTCAACTGGCGCAGATGTTGCAGATTTCGTTGCAGATGCAGCAGTTTCAATCTACAAGGGAACTCTAGGCTTCGCCCAGAACATCCTCGTATCTCCAGAACAATGGGGCGTATTGATGGGCTTGGTAGATTCTTCAAATCGTCCAATCTTCCAACAGACAATCAACCCACAGAACGCAGGCGGCGCGCTTACAGCAACCGCAGTTCGTGGAAACCTTCTCGGACTCAACCTACGCGTTGACCGTAACCTAACAACAGGCTCAGGCGTTGGCGATAACACAATGATCGTCGTTAACCCAGATGCTTACACATTCTACGAATCACCACGTCTATCACTTCAGACAAATCTCATCTCAACAGGTCAGGTTCAAGTTGGATACTACGGCTATGGCGCAATCGCGACAAAGCTAGGCGCTGGCGCATACCGCTGGATGGTTGCTTAACCCAAACTAATCATGGGGGGGCTGCTGCTCCCGGTGGCTCCCCCAGTCGTTTAATAGAGAGGATGTAGAGATGGCTTCAATAGTTACAGTTGCAGAACTAAGGTCTATTCTTGGTGTCTCTACATCCCTTTACAATGACGCATATCTAACCGATGTGATTGATACGGCTGAATCCGTGATCTTGCCAATGTTGGTTAAGTTCGCTTCACCGATCGATAACGTAATGCTTAAATCAAATGTTGCCACTTATCAGACAGTTGGCGAAAACCTATTTTCAACGGGTCAGAGCGTAGTAATCACAGGATGCGGCTCCCCGTTCAATGGAACTTTTACCATTTCAGAATCTTATGATGATCTTTTCACAGTCGCGATCACTAACGCAGACATCGAGCAGAAGAACGTCATTCCTTCAGGACTTGCAACCCTTTCAGGCGCATCGACTTATGTCGGAGTCAGCGCAGTTGAATCAGCAGTCCTAGCAGTATCAGTCGAAGTCTTCCAGTCTCGCATCGCTCCAGGTGGCCAGATCGAGGGAATCGACTTCACAAACGTCAGCCCTTATCGCTTAGGCCGCAGCCTCTTTAATCGTGTCTCAGGGCTATTAGGGGCGTACATCGATACCGATTCAATGGTGCAGTAATGCCAGCATCGACAATCCTTGACACAGTTAGAGAACCTTTAGCAACAGCCTTTGCAGGCGTGGCAGGCAATGTCTATGCCTATGTTCCAGAGGCTCCAATGGTTCCTTTCGTTGTTACAGTCCCAGATTCTCCTTATCTTGAATTAGAGACGATTAACAAGTCAACGCTTCACATTAAAATTAATCTCGTTATCTCAGTCGCAGTTGCATATAACAGCAACCCGGCATCGCTCGACAATCTCGAGCAGCTCGTCATAAGTGTTCTGAAGGTTATCCCAGCGGGATACACAGTCGGAGCGGTTGAAAAACCAACAGTAACTCAAGTTGGCCCTTCCAATGTTTTGGTGGCCGATATCAGAGTTTCTACCTACTATACACAAACAAACTAAGGAAAATAATATGGCAACTGTAGTAATCACAGGTCGCGATATTTCTCTATCTTTCACAGGTGGAACAGATATCGAGGCACAAGCAACTAGCGCAGTCCTAACAAAGACAAACGTTCGCGAGACATATCAGACTCTCGATGGCGAAGCGTACAAGACTACAAACGTCGAAGGCACTTTCGCTCTTTCAATGCTTGCTGACTGGGGCAAGGCTAACTCAGTATGCGAGGCTCTATGGGCTGCTGCTGAAACTGCACCAGACACAGACATCAGCGTAACTCTTACTGCTGCTACAGGCGCACAATTCGTGTTCCCAATTATGCCAGAATTTCCTACAGCAGGAGGCGCTGGAACAGATGCTCAGACTGTAGACTTTACATTCAAGGTATCAAAGGGCGCAGTAGTCGAAACCTTCAGCTAAACAATAGAAACGGGAGCAAGTAATGCAACAAAACATAACAATTAAATATGTAGATGGAACCGAAACCACTTACCTGGTTAGACCACCTGACTACGCCAAATGGGAAATGACAACTAAGAAGGTTATCTCCCAGTTTGGCGGTATGTGGGACATCCTTTATGTAACGCATTCAGCAATGAAACGCGAAGCAGGCGGCCAGCCAACCAAGACACTCGATGTCTGGATGGAATCAATCGTGGATGTCGAAGTAGGTGAAGGAAACCCAAAAGCCATCCAAGGGGAAGCGTAAGCCGACTCTTGATTGAACTGGCAATAGCCACACAAATCCCGATGGATAAGTGGCAAAGTGCCGAGGACATCCTTACAGCAATAGAAGTATTAGAGGAGCGCAACCGTGGCAAGTGAGCTAGTAGCACTAGACCAAACTGAACTCCGAACTGTCTTCAAGGCTTTAAGGAATATGGGTGAAGAAGCAAACGATGAGGCCAAGCGCCAGTCAGGCGCTCTGGCCGAATTCGCTAGAGATGAAGTTATCCAAACTGCTAGCAGAGGTAATAACACTAAAGTCTCAGGCCGTATTGCGCAGGGTTCCCGGGTTAAGAAGTCAAGCCGCATCGGTGAGATTACTTATGGATTCGCTTCTCAGAAGTTCTCAGGTGGAGCAACCACTAGAGATATTTGGGGCGGTGCAGAATTCGGTTCTAATAAATTTAAGCAGTTCCCCGTATGGTCAGGCCGCGAAGGTCGAGGCTCTAAGGGCTGGTTCATTTATCCAACGCTTCGCAGGATTCAACCTCAAATCGTTGCTCGATGGACCGAATCATTTACTAAGATTTTGAAGGAGTGGGGCTAATGGCAACAGGTACAAGAGCTTTAACGCTCAAGCTTCTTGCTGACGTTGATAACTTCACTAAGAATCTTAATAAGGCCGACAAGGATGTAATGTCCTTTGGCGATAAAGTTTCAGATTTTGGTAAGAAGGCAGGACTAGCGTTTGCAGCAGCAGGCGCAGCAGCCGTTGCCTATGCAGGCAAGTTGGCCATCGATGGCGTTAAGTCTGCTATCGCAGATGCAGCCGCCCAAGAGAAGTTAGCGCTTACTTTAAAGAATGTAACTGGAGCAACTGATGCTCAGATTGCCGCTACTGAAGATTACATAACTAAAACCTCCTTAGCCTTCGGTATTACAGATGATGATCTTCGTCCATCCTTGGAGCGTTTGGCTCGCGCTACTGGAGACGTTACAAAGGCTCAGAAGCTACAGGCGGTTGCGCTTGATGTCGCAGCAGGTTCAGGCAAGTCACTCGAGGCCGTTACTAATGCGATGGCTAAAGCCGCTGAAGGCAATACTGCCTCACTTGCTAAATTAGGTATTGGCCTTACATCCGCTCAATTAAAGACAATGAGTATGGATGAGATCACCGCTAAGTTAGCCGATACTTTTGAAAATCAGGCTTCCGCCAAGGCTGACACATTCCAAGGCAAATTAACTCGTTTGCAAATCGCTTTTGATGAAGGCAAAGAAACCGTAGGCTCTTACATCCTAACTGCCATAACTCCTATGGTTGAAGTAATCGTCAACAAAGTAATCCCAGCCATTGCAGACTTTACCGATAACCTAGGCGAGAAGTTACGCCCGGTAATTCAATTCTTAACCCCTATTGCAGACGGGCTTCGCAAAGCCTTTAACGCGGTTAGAGATTCTTTAGCATCAAACAGCGCAGAACTTCAGCCACTCTTAAATCTATTCAAAGCCATAGCCGCGTTTGCTCGCGATGTCTTAGCGCCAGTCTTATCTAAGACTTTAGGCAAAGCCTTCGAAGTTATAGGCACAGCCATCTCTGGCTTGATAAGTGGTTTAGCCAGCGTGGTAACCTTCTTTAACAATATTTACAATGCCATTAAAAGGGTAGTGGATCTAGCAAAGTCACTAGGCAACCTCAATCCGTTTAGCGGAGGATCAACCTCAAAGACTTCTGGCGTTTCAGCACCATCAACCCCTACGACTCCTTCAGGAATCCCAAGTTACTTAAACGTCCGTCCAGTAAGTACCACTAATATTACGGTTAACGGCGCGATCGATAGCGAATCGGCAGCCCGTCAGATAGTCAGCATCCTCAACGATTCTAACGCTAGAGGAACCCTAGGTAGTGCGGCCTTCGTATAATGACTGCATATACTCCGTCCTATAAGGTTTTAGTTAATAGCGTTGAAGTTACAGACGTAACCATAGCCAACCTAGTAATCACCTCAGGGCGTACAGATATCAACGTCCAGCCAGTTGCAGGCTATTGCCAGGTACAGTTAATGAACCTAGATAATTCAAGTTATAACTTTACCGTCGGAACTGCCATTACAGTCGAGGTTACTAATTCCGTTGGGGCTTATATCCCTATTTTCGGTGGTTTTATCTCAGACTTTACCGTTTCAGTTAACCAGGCTGGAGACTTGGGTTATACAACTACTGCCACTATTACAGCCCTTGGAGCACTATCCAAACTTCCTAGAATCATCGATCCTGGCGTTCTATCCCAAGACTTCGATGGGGATCAGATTTATAGCCTTCTTTCAGGCTATCTCTTAGGCCAATGGAACGAAGTATCAGCCTCACAGACTTGGGCAACTTATAACCCAACTGAAACCTGGGCCAATGCAGTAAATATCGGTCTAGGCGAAATCGATCAGCCAGGCGATTATGAGCTGATAGCCCGGTCATCTTCTAACACAGACCTTTACTCATTATGTACCGCTATTGCTAATTCGGCTTTTGGCGTTCTATATGAGGATGCCAACGGCAACATAGGTTATGCCGATTCAACCCATCGACAGGATTACCTAGCCAACAATGGCTATACAACACTGGATGCCAATCACGCTAATGGCATAGGTTTATCGGCTACTACTCGCGCGGGAGATATCCGCAACAATTTTACAATCGTTTACGACAACAATGGCAATCAAAGTTATACCGCTACGGATGCCCAGAGCCAGAGCCTTTACGGCGTTTACGGTGAACAGTACACCTCCCGCATCAAGCACACTGCCGATGCTGAAGCCTTAGCCGATCGATACATCGATCTACGTGCTTTTCCTTACGCTAAGTTCCAGAGTATTACCTTCGTTCTTGGAAACCCTGAGATCGATGATGCTGATCGAGACGCTTTGATTAACATATTCTTAGGCCGACCAGTATGGATCCAGAACTTGCCTGGAAATATCACGGATGGCTCATTCCAAGGCTACATCGAGGGCTGGACTTTCAGAGCAAGCCTTAACAACCTAAGCGTGACTTTCAACGCTTCTCCAATAAACTTCTCCCAAGTTGCGGTAAAATGGGAGCAGGTAAATGCAGCAGAAACTTGGAACACAATTAATACAAGCCTAACCTGGCTAAATGCGATAGGAGCAGTAGCGTAATGGCAACAACAACTACTAACTTTGGCTGGGACATCCCTCAGTCAACTGACCTGGTTAAGGATGGCGCTACCGCTATTGCGGCCCTGGGCCAAGATATTGACACAGCCTTTATTGACCTAAAGGGTGGAACTACAGGCCAAGTATTAGCCAAGGCATCAGGAACAGACCTAGACTTCTCTTGGGTTGCTCAGGATGACTCAAACGCTATCCAGAATGCAATAGTCGATGCCAAGGGTGATCTAATTGCGGCCACTGCTGCTGACACTCCAGCGCGCCTAGCAGTAGGCACTAATGGTCACGTCTTGACGGCTGATTCAACTGCTGCAACTGGCATCAAGTGGGCTGCACCAGCAGGCGGCGGAAAAGTCCTACAAGTTGTAAGCGCAACAACATCAACAACAACACTTTCAACATCGACCACTTTTTCAAATACAAATTTGACAGCAAGCATCACACCAACAGCCTCGACAAGTAAAGTTTTAATAATGTTAACTGTTCCTGAAGTCTATAAATCAGGCGTGGTTAATAGTTCGGTTGGCATGCAAATAGCCCGAAACGGTACTGCGGTCAATCGATTTGCGACAACCACGCAATCAACTTCAACTACTTCCGATTTTTTTGGCACAATTTCAGCACAGTATTTGGACAGCCCGGCAACGACTTCCTCAACAACTTACACTTTACAAATTCGCGCCAATATTTCAGGCAATCAAGTTGGCATTATTGACAATCCCAATTCAGTTGGTTCAATCATTCTAATGGAAATAGGTGCATAATGACACACAAAGAAATTGCAAAGGCTTTAAAAGACATCCGTCCTAATGCTGAGTGGACTCTTTCAGGTGATGATTTTGCTGATCTCGAATGGTTAGACAAAGAATCCATTAAGCCAACACTGGCAGAAATTGAAGCCGCTATTGCCAATCCGCTACCTGAACCTGAGCCAACTGTTGCAGATAAATTGGCTGCCGCCGGTATTAATCTTGACGAATTAAAAACGGCTCTATTACTTGGATGAAGCCAAAACTATCTAAGGCTGGCCAACAACTCCGAGAGCAGTTCGATGACATTTTCCCAGACCGCGATAAGCGCTCGGATGGATGGATCTCTGATTATCGCCATTCACTCCGTGTTAGCGACCACAATCCTGATCCAAAAACTGGGGTTGTTAGAGCAATCGACGTTGACAGAGATGTTCATAAGTCAGGCAAGCCCGACCTCATGCCCGATATTGCAGATCAGATTCGACTCGCAGCAAAGTCTGGAGAGAAGCGAATTTCTTACGTCATATTTAATGGCCGAATCGCATCATCTCGCTTGGGCTGGCGTTGGAGAACTTACAAAGGATCTAATCCGCATAACCATCACTGCCATATCTCTTTCACTAGCAAAGGTGACGAAGATGGCTCGTTCTTTAATATCCCGTTACTAGGAGGCAAATAATGGAAACAGCAATTATCGCAGGCTTAGGCTTAATGGCGATCCCGGCAATTCGTGCGGCTATAAAGTCCTACCGCGCTAAGAAGGCCCTAAAAGATGTTCTAGTCGATGCAGTAGAAGCAGCAGTAGATGAGATCGATCGCAAAAAATGACGGTTCAGGATTATGCTGCACTTGCAGTAGCGATCGTGACGGTTCTGGGTGGTGTCACTGCGATGCTTCACTTCTTGGTTCGTCACTATTTAGCGGAGTTGAAGCCTAATAGCGGTTCCTCGCTTAAAGATCAAGTTAATCGTTTAGAAGCGCGTGTCGATACCATAATTCAAATGTTAGGCAAGTAACAATATTCCTATGGCTCGTAAAAAGGTTATAGATCTCGATACTTATAATGCGTTAGATGCTTGGGCTATTAGTCTGCAAGAAATGTACAAAGCCCTTCGTCGCGCTGGCTTCGAAGTTGACTTAGCCCTTGGAATCATTACCGAGCCATCGGCTTATCCAGATTGGATTCTTCCTAAGCCTGACCTAATCCCCCACACCTGGGACGATGACGAAGATGATGAGGATTAACTTAAATGAAAAGAACCGTAATAATTCCAGATTTACAGGTTCCATATCACGATGAAGTTGCAATCCGTAATGTTGCAAGTTTTCTTAAAACATACCGCCCAGATAGCATCATTACTCTGGGAGATGAAATCGACCTCCCTCAGATCAGTAGATGGTCAGACGGAACCCCAGGCTGGTACGAACAGACACTAGCCGATGATAGAGACCAAGCTGTCGAGGTTCTATGGTCATTAGTAGAACATTCTAAAGAAGCACACATGATCCGCTCTAATCACACAGATCGGCTCTATAACGTCATTATGAAGAAGATCCCAGCCTTCCTGGCTTTGCCTGAGTTGCGCTTTGAAAAGTTTCTTAAACTGGATGAACTAGGCATTACCTATCATAAGAAGCCATATGCGTTTGCTAAGGGCTGGGTAGCGGTTCACGGAGACGAACAGGGCATTAACCCTAATGCAGGCCTTACAGCCCTTGGAGCGGCCCGTAGACACGGTTTAAGCGTGGTTTGCGGTCACACTCACAGAGCAGGCGTATCGGCCTTTACAGAGGCATCAGGGGGCAAAATAGGCCGTATCTTGCGTGGTGTCGAAGGTGGGCATCTTATGGACGTTCGCAAGGCTGGATATACAAAAGGCACTATGAACTGGCAGCAGGCTTTTATCATCGTTGAAGATACCCAAGTAACCCTGGTCAACTTAGAAAAGGACGGAACCTTCGTGGTTCACGGCCGTCGCTATGGACGATCTCGATAACGATTTAAAGCGCACGATAGACGATCACATAGACGATGCGGAATTGTTACCATTTCGTTATCAAAATATGCTAGGTCAGGTCATATAGCCGTGCAATGATTCTCCTAAGAAGCCAGAAGCTCTGGCGGAACGGGAGCAACAAGTGGAATTACACGAAATAGGGATAATGTTAGTGTTATTGATGTTATCTAATTGCCTATTTTATTCAATGGGTATTAAGACCGGGTATCTTGATGGCCGCAAAGCCGTCCGTGAATACTACGATAACCGCGAGAAGGTGCGAGCATGAAGGCAAATGACTACCTTGTCGAAGCTAGAGCCATCATCCAAGACCGTGGTATGGATTATGGACATCCGTCGGACAATATGTCCAGAACTGCATCCTTATGGGCTGCATACCTTGAAATGCCAATCGAGCCACACCAAGTTGCAATGTGTATGGCATTGGTCAAAATCGCGAGAAGTATGGAAACTGCAAAAGTGGACAACTTCATCGACGGCGCGGCTTATTTCGCAATTAGTGGAGAATTAGCAACAGAGGAGAATGAGCTTTATGTTTAATCTAGAGGATTATGAAACAGTCGAAGAACGCCTAGCTAAGTTTTGGAAGGAACATCCTGATGGTCGAATTTACACTGAGATTATTGAGCACACTCTTCAGAGATTTATCGTTAAGGCTTCTATCTATCGAACTGAAGTGGATGCACACCCTTGGACTACTGGCTTTGCTGAGGAAACCGTATCTACGCGAGGAGTTAATTCTACGTCGGCGCTTGAGAATTGCGAGACGAGTGCGATTGGTCGTGCTCTGGCTAACGCGAATTATGCAGCGAAAGGCAAACGCCCTAGCCGTGAAGAAATGGCAAAAGTCAATCAGGCGCAACCAAAGCCGTTTGCTGAGAAGCTAAGCGACAAGATCATTACCCCGGTCGAAGATGATCCTTGGACTGTTAAAGCGGTAGAACCTGCTCCAACTGCGGCTGAAGCCGTTGCTTTAGTTCAAGAAGTACTAGGCGCTACAAAGATCGATAAGGACATTCCTCATTGCCAACACGGAGAACGTGTATGGCGTACTGGAAACAAGAATGGAAAGCCTTGGGCGAATATGAGCTGCGGTGGACAACCACAACGCAACGAGACTTGGGCAGACTTTAACAAGTGTGATCCGATCTGGTATGTCATAAATAGCCAAGGCACTTGGAGTCCTCAAGAGGCACGCAAATGAGCGGCTTACAGTTTATGAACCAAGACGGAGAATGGGAGTCATTCCCGCCTGATGATGTGTTATATGAGAAGGCGCGCCAGCGAGAGTTCCTCGATGCGCTTCAAGTTAGGATAATCTGTCACCTATGCAACGAACCAATAGGCAGAGACGAGATGGCAGTCTGGCGAGAAGGTCAGGCTCTAACTTGGTCATGCAAGAAATGTCACGCAGTCAATGAGTCAAAGCCGCAAGCATAGAGGCTTTCGCACCGAGCGCGTGGTTGCAGAGTATCTGAGGCGCTGGTGGGAAGGTGCTTCAGTAGGTCGAGGTTCTGGGCGTGACATTCTCAATGTCCCGTTCGACTGCGAGGTTAAAGCGCGCACAGGCCTTGACATCAAGGGAACGCTGCGCCAGATCGAGTCAAGAACATCCGAGAGCGGCTTATTGGGGTTTGCTTGCTTTCGACTAAACGGGCAGGGCGAACAGCCTTCCGATTATGTAGCAATGTTGCGTTTAGGCGATCTGGTGCAGCTACTCCGAGATGCTGGCTATGAAGATAGGCGAGATGAAGTCAAAGACTCAGACATCCAGCGCTGTGTTCAATGCGGTGACTGGACAATCAACAATCCATGCAAGATGTGTAAGGACTAATTATGTTACTAGGTAAGAATAAACCGTTAAACCCTGCTAAAGATGAGCAGTACACGCCTAAATGGGTCTTTGACAGGTTAGGGGTTACCTTTGACCTAGATGTGTGCGCACCCAAAGACAATATAGATCATGTTCCTGCTTTGAACAGATACACAGAAGGATCTCTAGAGAAGGAATGGACTGGTCTAGTTTGGATGAACCCACCTTACTCAAAGGTAAAACCTTGGGTTCAGAAGTTCCTTGATCATGGCAATGGCATAGCATTATTGCCCTATTCTAAAGCATTATGGATGATAGATGTCTGGAATAAGGCTGATGCAATATGTCCTGTTTACGATATCAAGTTCGAGCAAATCGAGGGTAAGCCTCAAGGTATATTTATGCCAGTTGCATTATTCGCAATAGGAATAGAGGCAGATATGATCTTGCGTAAAGCCCAGATAAATAAGGTCAGATAATGCCTATCTATGAGTTTGAGTGTACTAATGATCTATGCGAGGCAAATCTTCGCTATGAGAAGGAGTTAAAAATAAATGAACCACACGATGTCGAATGCGGGTTCTGTCACGAACCAATGCGCAAGATCTATAGCAGCTTTGGTATCCAGTTTAAAGGTTCCGGGTTTTATTCGACGGATAAGTAATTCGCCACGCCGATCTGAGCAGGACTTATATCAAATGTCCTTGACCCCTTCGGTACACTTCTCTGCTAGAAGCCCTCAAGGCTTCAGAGCAAGCCTGAAAGGCGTAGCTTGCTCGGTAGCAGTCGTTATTGGGCTATCTCTATCTATAGCAGGAGCCGATAGAGTAGAGGCTTCAATAGATGCAACTAAATCACTTAAATCATTAGCTGATTATCAATTAACCAATAAACAATATAAATGCCATAACCAGATCGTATATAGAGAATCAACCTGGAAGATCAATGCAGTAGGCAATAAGTCAGGTACTAAGCAAACACACGGTTACTATCAGATTAAGAGCGATCATATTAAAGGCAAGCCTTATGATTATCAGTTCTGGATCTACTGGTATTACGTTGCTAATCGCTATGGTGTTACCAAGTACGATGAACCTAATTACTGCAAGGCACTACATCACCTAAAGACTAAAGGATGGCAGTAATGGATAAAGGTAAATGCAGTAGATGCGAGAGCATCGAAGATAGAGATACTTTAGTAGGGATGCTTGATTGGTTACTATGTGAGATCTGCTATGGAGATATCTAATGAGTAAGTTAACTAATAAAGGATCTACTTCAGCATGGCGTAAGATTAGACAGACCGTAATCAACCGGGATGGATGTTGCCAGATGTGTGGAAGCGAAGAACGATTAAGCGTTGATCATATAATTCCTCGGGTTCTTGGCGGCAACGATAGCCTGTCCAATTTACAATGTCTCTGTTCTTCGTGTAATAGTAGTAAGGGGGGTAGGTTTTTTGATAGGGCAAAGACACCCCCGACCCTTCCTGTTTCTTTTTACCCCAAAAACGACTCAAACAGCCATTATCGGCTTAGTTCGGATGAGAACCAGTCATGACGACTGAAAACGGCTCTAACGGGCTGCAATCGGCTGAGGTAGGGGTAACAGAACCGCGTTATGGCTCTCAAACGCCTAGAATCCGCTCCAAACCGCTAGATCTACCTACTAGAGGCGATGAAATGATCCAGTTCTGTAAAGATATTGGATTCCCAATGCTTCCCTGGCAAGAAGACCTGGCTAGAGACTGCCTACGCTATAAGCCAGATGGGCGCTGGGCGCATCCGTTAATCGGGATTATGCTGCCACGTCAGCAGGGTAAATCGACCTTTATGGCGCTTCGAATCCTATTCGGTATCTACGTTCTGGGCGAAAAGATGCACTTGGCTACAGCTCATAAGTTAACTACATCGAGCGAAATCTTTTTCAAGGTTAGCGAAATGATCGATAACTCAGCGCTACTAATGGATAACTTCGCCAAGAAGTACGAATCCAAGGGATCCCAGGAGATCCGTTTTAAGAATAAGGCCCGGTACTTAATCAGAGCAGGCAACTCAGCCGCTCGAGGAATTGCCGCGCCCGATGTAATCCATATTGATGAACTACGCGAATTCGATACCGAAGACGTATGGAGTTCGATGCGATTTACTCAGATGTCTAACTCAAACCCGCAGGCATATGTCTATTCCAACGCAGGCCACGCTAATTCGGTGCTATTGCATAAATTTCGGGAGCGAGGTTTAGCAGCTAGTGAAGGAGCCGACGATTCGATCGGTTGGTTTGAATGGAGCGCTGAACCAGGGGCGGATATTACGGACAAAGAAGCCTGGTACCAAAGTAACCCATCGCTAGGGCATACAGTCCACGAAGACAACATCAAAGACAGCCTCTCAGATCGAGAAGATATCTTCCGTACTGAAATTCTCTGTCAATTCGTTTCGATGATTAACCCAGTTATCTCAGAAGCCGAATGGAAGAAGTGCAAGGCCGATGATTTGCCAGAATTGGATGTCGAGAAGGATACTTGGATGGCAATCGATCTAAGCCCTGATCGTAAACACGCTTCCCTAGTTGCAGGCCAGAGAATCGAGGGCAATCGCTTTATGGTTAGCCTTCTTCACACTTGGTTTAATCCAGTTAACCTCGATGATCTTGAAATGGCCAATGACATCGCCTACTGGGTTCGTAAGTTCCCAGTTAATGCGGTTGCTTACTCAAAGTCCACGGCTTCAGCAGTTGCCGCTCGCTTGGCTCCAGCAGGAATTCCAATTCACGAAGTCAACGGCCAGGAGTACCAGCAAAGTTGCGACGAATTCGTTTCGGCCGTTTCAGCGATGCGTTTGGTTCACGCAGATCAAGAAGAATTAACCAAGCAAGTTCTATCAGCCGTTAAATTAACTAGGGGAGATGGCGGCTGGGTTATGGGCCGTAAGGCTTCAGGTATTGTGTGCGGTGCAGTTGCTTCGGCTATGGTTACTCACTTCGCGACACGCGGCGAATCTGAAGTAGACATCCAAATAGGATAATGTCTAGGCAATAGCGTATAATATGTCCAATGGGAATCCGGGACATTTTTACTTCAGCAAAGCCTGCAATCGAACTTACAGTCGATGCCGCTTCTGCTCCTGCACCTTTTAATAACACAGCATCTTTTAATCCTTTCGTATTTACTCAATCCGTAGCAACTCGCCAAACAGCGATGGCCGTGCCGACGATAGCCCGCGCTAGAGGAATTATCTGCTCAACACTCGCGGGGCTTCCTCTCGAGCAATATTCAAAACTCGATGGCTCACACGTTCCAACTCCAGCAGTTATTAATCAACCAGATCCACGCGTTCCAGGATCAGCAATCTACGCCTGGCTTGCCGAAGATCTTTGGCTAAGCGGCGTTGGGTATGGTCAGGTCTTGGAGCAATATGGGGACACGGGCAGAGTTCGCGCTTGGACTCGCGTTGCACCAGATCGCGTAACAGTTAAATTAAACGCTAATGAAACTGAAATTATCGGATATCAAGTTGATGGATCAGTAGTTCCAAATCAAGGCGTTGGTTCGCTCGTAGTATTTTACGGATTAGATGAAGGCTTACTGAATCGAGCAGGCCGCACAATTCGCGCAGCTCACGCTCTTGAGCAAGCCGCCGAAACTTTTGCTAAAGAGCCAGTTCCACTTCAAGTTTTAAAATCAAACGGCACAAATCTTCCAGCAGAACGTATCTCTAAACTTCTTGAATCTTGGAGAACTGCTCGCCTTACTAAATCAACCGCGTTCCTTAATGCGGATGTTGAATTGCAAGCGTTGGGCATCGATCCAGCCAAACTGCAGCTAAATGAGGCTCGCCAATATGTCGCTCTGGAATTGGCCCGCGCTTGCAACCTTCCTGCATATTTCGTAAGCGCCGAAGCCACTTCAATGACTTACAGCAACGCAATTTCAGAACGTCGCTCACTTATCGACTTCTCAATGAAGCCAATTCTTACAGCCATTGAACAGCGCCTATCTATGCCAGATTTTGTTTCTTCAACCACAGAAATTCGTTTTAGCCTTGATGAATTCTTGCGTTCAGATGCTTTGCAACGCGCTCAAGTTTACGAAATCTTAAACCGCATTGGCGCGATGAGCGTTGAGCAAATTCGTGAAGAAGAAGACCTGATTGACAATAAGGAGAACTCATAATGAAGATCACTATGCCAGTTGCTATCACAGCAGCAGATGCAGAATCTCGAATCATCGCAGGTCGCATCGTTTCCTGGAATGCTGAAGGCAATACCTCAGCAGGCCGCACAATGTTTAAGCCTGATTCGATTACAATGTCTAAGAACACAAAGTTAGTTCTTCAGCACGACACAACTCGCCCTCTTGGCAAATTGGTTTCATATGAGCAAGATGCAGAAGGCATTACAGCAGAATTTAAGATCGCTAAAACAACCGCCGGCAATGATGCACTTGAAGAAGCTGCAACTGGGCTTCGTTCAGATTTTAGCGTTGGCGTAGATGTTGAATCTTGGGATAACAAAGATGGCGTAATGGCTATCAGTTCATCCAATCTCATCGAGGTCAGCCTAGTTACAGATGGCGCAATACCGGGCGCAGAGGTCGCGAAAGTAGCGGCAGAAGATACACAGGTTTCTGAGACATCTCAGGAAGAAACACAATCAACCACAGAAGGAGAACAAGTGTCAGACACTACCGTTCCAGAAGTTGCTCCTGCCGCAGAAACGGTAGAGGCTGCAAAGGTTG
>Ga0315909_10005065_pt1 | contig 15279 bp, 13 predicted proteins | sample LakEriMetagenome_11_FD_203527 | JGI IMG/M metagenome (GOLD analysis project Ga0315909, IMG submission 203527) | Freshwater fungal communities from buoy surface, Lake Erie, Ohio, United States - Buoy 2 MA125 | ecosystem: Environmental > Aquatic > Freshwater > Lake | place: USA: Lake Erie, Ohio...
TCTGATAAGCAAAATATAGATATATATTAATGGGGGAAGTTATGGGATTTTGGGACGATTTAAAGCGTGCTGGTTCTGCGTTAAACGACGCAACTTCTTCACTCACGGGCGACGACTATTACACATGGAGTTGTCCGCGATGTGGTTACAAAGTTTACCAATGCACTGTTAGCTGGCCTACTAAGGCCATGGCCGAGCACATCTATAAAGATATGCAATTCGTAAAATGTCAAAGCCCAGTCTTAGGGCTGGGGTGCGGGTATATCTTCGGCGTAGATCCATTTCTTGTGTATTGCCGTTGTACTTGTGGCGTTCCAGTTAGCTTCGCTCGCGGTGAATTTCTTGGCCACTGGAAATGCGAATGCGGAAAGCTCTATACCCTTCAAAAACATGACGACCCACAAGTGCACTTCAGTTGTGGGGTCTCGCAGCACAATCACATCTACTCAGTTCCGCGTAATTTTCGTGAACTGGAGTTTAGAACTGAATGCAAGGTGTTTAAACCGAAGGACATAGCAGCTCTCGCTTTACCGAACTTTATCGACAGGCTAGAAGTTGCGGTACTCCCGAGAGTCTTCGAAAAACAAGTCCAGCAAGCCAGAATTGAGCGCGCAAACGAAATCAGTCTTTTGAACAAAATGCAACTGGATTCCGCAAGGCGAATTAGTTATAGGCGGGTCATCGTCACGTCTGATGGCATATTCGCGGAGGAACTGATTCTCGAGAATTGAGAATTATCTCACTAGGCCAGCGAAGACATCGTTGTCATTGTGAAAGCTAGGAATCGGAAGTAATGGTCGGGAAATCGCCTTAAACTTCTTTTTACTTTTGCTATGTCCCGTCAATTGAAGGAATTTCTTGACCTACTTGCCCCTGAAGGCAGGGTTGACACGGTTTCGGTACTGAATCAACTCATCAAGGGTCTCATCAAAATTTCCATTTAAAACAAGAAGACTTCCAACTCGGTCAACTCCGCACCACAACGCCAATCTGATTTCAAAATCAGTCATTTGACCGGCGAGCATAGTCATCCAATGACCAACCTCTTCCTCGATGGTGCATCGGGGGTGGCTATTCGCCAAATCTGAAATATGGCGGTATAAATCGTGATCTTGAGTGAAGGACAAGTCGTCGCCGTCTAAAAAGATCATCCAAAGTTGCGAAAGTTTCCAAATCCTTTCGGAGACTTCAGAAATTTCACCTGAAAGAAAGCGACCTGAGCGATGGTGGTTTTCGAGCTCCTGGAATCTCTGAGGGAAATTCTCGCCAAGAATGTTCATCAGTTAATTCCCTACTGCAATATCCGAGGTCTGATTGCTTGGCTATTCATTGAACCAACCCTCTTCTAAGGTTGAGGAGAAAAAGTCTGGGAGGAACCGAGCAGTACGAATTGTTCCAACGTCAGTAGCAGCATGTGACGCCTCAACCGCAATCATTCCCGTTTTACGAACTCCCTCAAGTGCATGAGTCAGTGGCATCATCCCGAATGACGGATTCAATGAGAAGCCAAATTGATACCCCATCAGTTCCAGCGGACCTGAATTGCCGTCCCAAAGCATGATTGGTGGCATATATATGACTTCTGGTGTAAGAAAAGTGCGTTTGAAATGTGCCGATAAGGCGTTCACTGCCGCATCATGTTCCCAGAAATCGTTCCAATGCAGAATTACAACCAATGCTTTATCCCTATTTCCGAAACAAGCGATGAGCACGGGTTCATAGATTCCCTCAGAAACGTGCTTGCTGCCCCATGTGCAACGGCCTTGGAAGCCAGGAAGACCTAATGATCGAATTGCAGTTTCAAGTGCTGAGTCCGTTGACGGGTCAACCTTAAAGATCCATCGATCTTCATTCGCTGCTATAAATTGAAAAGTCCCGTTAACCGTTTTCCAGATTTTTACCCCCAAGCGAGAAGCGATTTCGTTTGAAGACACTGCTGTTTTAACATTCGTTGTGTTTTCCGGTGCGGTGGGTGCCTCTGTTGTTTTCACTGCCACATGAGTTTTCGTATTTTGACTTGGTTTGACCGGTACGGAAGTCTCTATCTTTGGGGTTTCGACTTTCACTTCTTTCGTAACTTCTGGTTTTGGGGAAGGGTCAACCTTCGGTTTAAAGGCATCCAGCTTTCTTTTCGCATTTTTAAAATACACACTGCTGCAAATTGTGACAATTAGAAAAATCAAGATGAACCATCGGACCGCCTGGGCTTCCACCTCCCTATTTCCATAATCGTCCAAGTAAAATCTCGGAAAATCTATGAAGCGCAAATGTTCAGTGAGTTGAAACCATATTGAATGGTCATCGCAGTAATTGCAACGCTCAATCCTGCGCCAATCTTGAAAATAAATTATTGAAAACCCAACATTAAAAATGGAAAGCCAAAACAAAAGCGCAAACATCCATTTTGAGAAAATTAGAAGTATGCGATTACTTCTGGATATGCCAATAGATTTTGTCTGATTCATACTTAACCTGCACTTGAGTTGAAATGTAGAGGTAGGCGGTCCATTTGAAGTGAATAAAAACCGCACCTCCTTTGTATTTGATGTGTCACGATCTTAGGCAAAGTCATATCAGAGAAATTATGCCTTACCTGTAAGGCATAATGAATCCGTGAGCGACGTGGGTCAAATCAGTGATTTTCGTACACTGTTAAGCACTTTGTCGGCTGATGCACTCACTCGAGGCAAACAGTTTGAACGGGTGACGAAATGGTGGCTTGAGAACGACCCGATTCATTCACGCCAGATTGAAAAAGTCTGGTTGTGGGATGAATGGCCTGAGTATCCAGGTCGAGATATCGGGATTGACTTAGTAGCTCGACTGATAGACGGCTCGTTGATGGCTGTCCAAGCGAAATGTGTTGATGAGAGTCGGTCAATTCCGAAGTCAGAGTTAGACAGTTTCGTTTCAGCCGCATCGTCAAGCACGTTCAAACACAAAATGCTGGTAGCGACAACTGACGGATTGTCAGCGAACGCCCAACGAATGCTCGCTGACCAACATGTCGTCAGGGCCATGCTGTGTGACCTGGAAACTTCAGTTGATATATGGCCGAGCTCTATTGACCATTTAGATCAACACCCAGTTCAACCGAAGGCGACACCAAGGCCCCACCAACAACAAGCAATCTCCGGCGTCACTACTGGCATGAGAGATCATGAGCGAGGCCAATTGATCATGGCGTGCGGTACTGGCAAAACACTTACAGCTCTCTGGATCACTGAACAACTCAAACCAGAGGTCACCCTCGTACTCGTACCGTCACTCAATTTGTTATCGCAGACCTTGTCCGAATGGTCAAAGAACACAACAACCGATTGGTCGTACCTGTGTGTCTGCTCAGACGACACGGTTAACAAATCTGATGACCAACCAATCTCAACAGTTGACGAGTTGCCGTTTGAAGTCACTACGAACCCCGATGGCATCGCCAACTTCCTCAAGCATTCCGGGACACGAATCATCTTTTCGACCTACCAGTCATCTGCACGAGTAGCACAAGCTCAACAACTCGCTGGAACCAAGTTCAATTTGGTGATCTGCGATGAGGCCCACCGGCTCACTGGCAAAACCGATGCTGACTACGCGACAGTTTTAGATAACAGCAAAATTGTTGCCGATAAGCGCCTGTTCATGACTGCGACGCCTCGCACCTATACGCCCGCAGCTAAATCGAAAGCTGAGGATCGTGGAGTTGAGATCACTTCAATGGATGACGAAACCGTTTACGGCCCCGTCCTTCACAAACTGTCGTTCGGCGAAGCAATCAAACAAGACTTACTGTCCGACTACCGAGTACTCATTGTTGGAGTTACCGACCCACAAGTACAGGACTTAATTGATCGGCGCGAACTCGTCTCCGTCATCGACACCGTCACGACTGACGCACGCACCCTGGCTGCACACATTGGCCTCGCGAAAGCCACCAAGGACTACAACCTCAAACGGACTATCAGTTTCCACTCACGCATCAAATCAGCCGACCAATTCGCACAAGACCACATCAAAATCCTCGACTGGCTACCCGACACACACAAACCAGAGGGGACAACATGGACCGGAACAATCTCTGGTGCCATGAACACAGGTGAACGACGACGCCTACTTACTCAACTCAAACAAGATGACCAAGACCGACACGCACTACTAACTAATGCTCGCTGCCTTACCGAAGGCGTCGACGTTCCGAGCCTTGACGGAGTCGCATTCATTGACCCACGCTCAAGTCAAGTTGACATCATCCAAGCAGTCGGTCGAGCGATACGTAAATCAGCAAACAAAGAAATCGGAACAATCGTTCTTCCAGTTTTGATCCCGACAGACGCCGATGTAGAACACGCACTTGAAGACACGGCCTTCAAACCAATCTGGGCGATTCTCAACGCATTGAAGTCACATGATGAAGAACTTGCTATTGAGTTAAACACCCTTCGCACAGAATTAGGTCGGACAGGAAAAGTTGGGCAATTACCAGATCGATTAGTTGAAGACCTCCCAATTGATATTGACTCGTTGCTCCCGGATTTTCTCAACAAGTTGTCAATCGCAATCATTGAGCAATCGACTGCCCCTTGGGAGTTTTGGCTGGGGCTTCTAGAGAACTACGTATCTGAGCATGGTCATGGGTTCGTGCCTCACAATTTAAAGGTTGGAAGTTTTAAGCTGGGCTACTGGGTTAATTCTCAGAGAACCAAATACAAAGACGGAGACCTTTCTTCGGAAAGAATCATAAAACTTGAAGCGGTTGCAGGCTGGTCTTGGAACCAACTTGAAGACGTGTGGGATTCTTTCTTTTCGCTACTTCAAGAATTTGTCGACGAATTCGGCCACTCGCTCGTTCCGGATAAACCAATCCTTTATAGAGAACAAAAACTCAGTTCTTGGGTCAATATGCAACGAACCCGATATAACCGAGGAAGGCTTGAAGAAGATCGAATTGAACGACTTGAAGCTTTGACAGGTTGGACATGGACACCGATTAATGACAAGTGGGACCAATGGTTTGCCCTCGTTCAGTCATTTTCTTTGGATACGGGACACTGTCGAGTTCCAAGAGGCTTTATGGTGGGCTCGCTAAATCTTGGGCGCTGGGTAAGTAAGCAGAGGACTCGTTACAACAAAAGAATCCTAGAGGTTGAACGAATTGAACGCCTTGAGTCATTGTCTGGTTGGACATGGCATCCTGATGCTGAAGCCTGGCAAAAGTTCTATGACGCACTGGTCAGATATGTCGATTTATTTGGCTCGGCCGCTGTCTCTCAATCTCTGGTTCACGATGGTTTGCAACTTGGACAATGGGTGAGCCATCAACGACTCACATATCTGAAAGGCAAAATTGAAAAAGAAAAAGTAGACAAACTTGAATGTCTGGCAGGGTGGACCTGGAATTCTCTTGATGCATCATGGGATTCATTCTTTAATGAATTGAAACGCTATGTAATTGAGCAAGGCTCAGCTACGCCTCCTCAGTCGTTTGTGGTAGACGGAATTCAACTTGGTGCATGGGCAAGTGCACAGCGAACTCGTTACAACAAAGGCAGGCTTGACCCGGAACGAATTCAGCGACTTGAATCTTTGTTTGGTTGGACTTGGGATACAAAAACGACATCTTGGAGACGCTTCTTTGATGTCCTAAAGGAATTCACTGAGAAGAACGGAACAGCAAATCCTTCACAGTCATACGTCCATAATGGAATCAAGATCGGCGCATGGGTTTCAGGTCAACGACAAAGCTTCAAGAAGGGCCAACTAGAGAAATTTCAAATTGATCTTCTCGAATCCTTGCCGGGTTGGACCTGGGAGCCACTGAGTGGAATTTGGGAATCCGTCTACTTTGAACTTTCTAAATTTGCTGCAGAGTTCGGTCATACCGACGTGCCGGACAATCGATCTCTTTCCGTAGAGAGGAATCTTTCGCATTGGGTGCGTCGTCAACGGTCTAATTACAAGCAGGGTTTATTGAGCAAAGAACAGATTGACCTTCTTGAATCTCTCCCAGGATGGACCTGGGCGAAGCATGCAGAGTCGTGGGAATTTTACTTTTCATTGCTACGAGAATTTTCAGAAGAGTACGGTCATGCGCGAGTTCCACAAAGCCCAAAGTTGTACAAGGGAGAAGGTCTTGCTAGTTGGGTCGGTGCGCAACGTCAGAGTTTTAAGAATGAGCGGGTCAGTAAAGAAAGAATTGAGCGCCTTGAATCAGTAAAGGGATGGGTATGGGACCCTTTGGCCGAATCATGGGAAAAGTTCTTTTCACTTCTTCAGGAATTCACCGAAGAAAATGGACATGCACTTGTGCCACAAGGGACAGCAGCAACTCTTTACAAAGGTGAGAACCTTTCTAGATGGGTCAATAAGCAACGATCTCGCTACAACAAAGGCGACTTGGAACGTGAAAGGGTTGAAAAACTTGAGTCAGTGCTCGGATGGGCTTGGAGTCCGTTTGATGGGTCGTGGGAAGACGCCTACAAAGTGTTGATTGAGTTCAGCTCAGAATTCGGGCACGTAAAGGTTCCCAGGAACCCGAAGAACTACAAAGGCGTTGGGTTGGCGACATGGGTTCAGTCCCAAAGGACTAATTACAACAAAGGGAAACTGACTCAAGAGCGAATTTCTCAACTCGAATCGACCCCTGGATGGTCGTGGAACCCCTTTGAGACACTTTGGGAAGATTCATTTGCTGCCCTTGAGAGATACGCCAGCAAAACCGGTTCGGCGAATCCGCCTAGAACTTTTGTTGACGATGGGATCAAACTCGGAATATGGGCGGGCAGTCAGCGCCAAAAATTCAGGAAAAATGAATTAGCTAAAGAGCAGATCAACCGTCTGGAAGCGCTCCCTGAATGGTCTTGGCATTTGAAAAGTGGACCGCAGAAGAATTTGTCTTAGGTACTCATTGTTGGACTTTGGAACTGCGAACCGTTGCTCGTCAATCTAGTAATGACTTCATCGAGTGATTCAAAGGTCAACAACTTCCCATTTACTCTAGTTAGGTCCACCAAACATTCTCCTCGGAGGCAACGCCCGCTCAGAGAGGATCGCACACGAAATCGCTGACGAACTCACCGACGACGAACGGTTGCCCGGTGGTCTGAGTGAGTTCGTTCATCTCACTAATCCATACCTTTTCGGATCATGTCATACACCGCAGGCCCAACTCGCCAACAGAACGCCCCTATTAGCATTGTGTACAAGTCGTCAACCCACCGATAGTCGTTGGTGTGATAAATCTCTCGCCCCTCTGCTGTAGACCAAATGAGATATCCGAGGAGAGGACCAATTCTCAACAAGCCGCTCAACCAACGGGGGCGACCCGCAATCGGTAAGGGTTGTTTGGAGTAATCCGTCAGAAACTTATGAAAGACCTTGAATTTTTCTTTGATCTTTGTCATAACCAATCTCCTGTCGCGGCAGCGTTGTCGTGCCAAGGTCTTAGGTCTCTGACATACCGGTGAATGACCGGCGAGGTCGGAGAGTATCCGGTCCGTCGTTCAATACTACGAATCTTGGCACCCGCCGACTTTCTCGCTGTTTCTCCCGTCAGCGATGCCGACTAGCACGAATTATCAATTACGAATATTCAGATTCCATCTTTGGGCAATAGGCCCGAATCAGAGCCAAGTCGGTTGGGAATTCAGAAATGGGAACACCACCCAACATTTCCTTTGCAGACCCAGAACAAAGCAAACTTGCTCGAATCGCTGCATCATCTTTCGGAATAACGTCACCACCAAGGTCATTGACAATTTCCAAATAGTTAGGGTAGGGACTCTCGCCCTCGGTGACTGAATTCCCAGATCCGCCACAACTCGTGATAGTGATCATTGCGACGGCAACAGCTAAAAGTGCTCTTTTCATCATTTCTCTTCTTTCTCGACCTGAATCTTTAAGAATTTTGGCAACCGATTGAGACAAGTCCAGTGGCCTAAGAACTAGTTGTTCGAGACCAACGTGTTTCGGAGATGTTCGTTTCAGAACAGAGAAAAACAATGTTCATGATGGAGCCCACAAGCGGAATAAAACACCACCAGATTCGATGCCCAGTGTCATGAATTCGCCGAACCCACATTGCGAGACTCGGCACAATTGGGATGTAAATAAGGAGACTTAGAAGATTACTCGCAGCACTTTCAGCTGGCACCGCCCGAATAACGATCTGTAAGGGAAGAAGTATTAGGAACACATGTAGTGTCCAAAGCCAAAATTCTCTTCGTGATGATCTTGCACTGTATTTCTTCCAGTCTCGATAACCGCTTTTAATCACCTCTGTGAAACTGGCCGCAGGTGGGTGGATAGGGGGAGGTGGAGGAGGAAATGAAAATGCCATAGAAGGAGTCTTTCATGGGGCTTCATCCTTTGATGGCTCTTAGAACCCATTAACTACACTGTTAGTGGCTCAGTCCTGCTGATGCGGTAGGTCCGTTGTTTGTCTTGGCGATCACCATTGGACTTACACAGGCAAAGACCATGTAATTCGGGCGCGTGAAACTTTTGATCCGAAACAACAACTATCAATCATCAATTGCCGCGTTACATGCGATCTGGAGTTTCAATCTCCCCCTTAGTTGGCATCTTTAAATCGGTTAAATCGGGGGTTAACAGTGTTTATGGCCTATTGCGTCAAGGTTTTGATGGTTGTGTCGTGATGAGCGATCAGTCTCCTTTTAACAGATGTCTATGATATGTGGCATGAAACAAATTATGGTTGTCTTTGGCGGACTGTTGTTATTTCTTGCGAGTTGTTCGTCTGAGGCCCCAGTAGCCACTGAAGCACCAGTAATCACTGAAGCACCAGTAATCACTGAAGCACCAGAGGAACTTCGCAGTGGCTTCACTGTCAATGGCTACACAGTCGAATCTGGCGCAGACCTGGGTGGTGCAAACCTGGGTGGTGCAGACCTCACTGGTGCAGACCTGAGTGGTGCAGACCTGAGTGGTGCAGACCTGAGTGGCGCAAACCTGAGTGGCGCAGACCTCACTGGTGCAGACCTGAGTGGCGCAGACCTAAGTGACGCATACCTGGAGTACGCAAACCTGACTGGCGCAAACCTGACCGGCGCTTACATGTATCTCGTATATCTAAATCAAGCAAACCTGACTGGCGCAAACTTGACTTCCGCGGTTTTGAATTTCGCGTTTTTGAATTACGCAGACCTGACTGGCGCAGACCTGACTGGCGCAGACCTGACTGACGCAAACCTGAATTACGCAAACCTGACTGACGCAAACCTGACTGGCGCAAACCTGAATTTCGCAAACCTGACTATCGTAAACCTGAGTGGCGCAAACCTGAGTGGCGCAGACCTGACTGGCGCAAACCTGCCTGCCGATTGGGAAGAAGTGGTAGACGTAAATGGCACCGATGCTCCGGAAGAACCCTTCACGAATTCTCGAGATCCTTTTACTTTCTTAAACAAAGTGAAAGAAATGTCGTCAATGGCGACTTTGTTGGAAGATTCAGTTTTGATTGAACAGGGAGATTTTTACTGCGATTTTGTACGTCAGAATGAGTGGCGTGGCTCCAGAAGCGTCTATGGCGCAATCGTCGACGTTCTAGATGAGACTGCGCAAGGTAATCAAGAACTGACCACATTTGGTGTCGCATTAAGTGGCTTTGCACTTTTACATTTGTGTCCTGAATTTTCTTATGTGATAACCGAAAACGTGCGATAGGGCGTTATTTCATTAATCATTTTGCAAACATTGCGCACTTCTGATGATCTACCTAAGCAACAGAAAAGTGTCGTTGGGTTCGAGCCCGAGCGTCGCACCTCTTCGAGGGCAACAATTCAGAAGAAGATTTACTGTTTCTTTCGGAATTAGTTGTAAGAATATGAAGTCCAATCTTGCTAAATGCTTAGTACGGTCTTCCACGATTTAGATATGAAAGTTTTGGGCTCAATTTAGAGGTGAGTCTCAAGTCTTTTTATCAACGAGAGGAGCAGTACATGCCTCTTTCACTAATGGACGTCCTAGATGAGTGCACTTCTTTCGGATGGTAGGTAGGTGTCAGCCACAAGGCTTGCGATGAAAGTGTCGAATATTGTGATGGGTAGTCCACCTCGGCCTGCGCTTTTATGGAGAACTCATTGGTTTTGAACGGATGGCGTTGCCCACTAATTGTGACCTCAAGAAATTTCTACGGCTGAATTAGTAGTAGGGGGTGGGGCCCCTCAATGGGTGGTGGGGGTTGTGCAATATCGAAGCCAGCGGGTTCTTCCGGGCATCGTTGGGTGCGGCCACCTCAACACAAGTTGGACGAAGCGTTAATAGGTACGGTCAATGATGGTGCGTGTCGAGCAAACTTTGAAGTCCCGTGCACATTTAGTGCACATACGCATGTAGGCGATTCTTAATCACTAGCGTGTCAATCACTTTTCTGGCGCCCACGGTAGGAATCGGACCTACGACCTTCTGCTCCGGAGGCAGACGCTCTATCCACTGAGCTACGTGGGCAACTACACGAAGACTACCTCGTGAATCTGGTGCAGAATCATTGCGTAGTTCGCAACGATTCTGCACCAGTTTTATAAGTCGAAGTTCTTGATAAAAGTTTTCGAAAATTGTTGCTTGCTGCGTTGACTTTGTGACACCCCTCTTGTATCTTAAGAACATACGTTCGTAGCGTAAAAGTATTTAAATCATCAATGAAAATGGGGTTGTTTTGAAGTTTCTGTTCGAGTGGAGTGGACCAATAAAGGTCGCGATCAGCGAAATGAACATCGCTGAACTACGCGCCTTCATGGCCGACATCCGTGTGCGTCAAGCCAAACTTGATGCGCAGATGCTTGAAGTAAACGCTCGCATGATTTCGTTGATGCACGACCCAGTCGCACCAACGTTTGTGATCCCTGAGCGTGAACTGGTTGCACATGGTGGCCTCACTTCTCGTGAAGCTCGAGAAGTTGTTTCACGTGGCCTTGTCACTGAAGTAGCTCCTGAGATGGGTGCTGTGTTGGCATCTGGCGACACGACTGCGGCACATGTCGATGCTTTGGGTCGTGGTCTCAAGATCGCTGGTGCAGAACGCGATGCATTCATGGCGCACCTTCCTGAATTGGTTGAAGCATCAACCACGATGACCGCGTCACAGTTTGATCAACTCGTCAAAGAGACCGCGAAATCAGTCGTTGCCGACGATGGCCTCTCAACGTTCGAGCGTCAGAAGCGTGAGACGTTCTTCAAGATGCGTACTGAGGCTGATGGTTGTCTGTCGGTGAGCGGCAAATTCGATCCGATCAGCGCCTCGATTTTGAAATCAAAGATCGGTCGCCTCGTCGAGAACATGTTCCACTCGGGAGATAGAGAAGTTCCCGTTGACTTGATGCCATGGATCGAACCAAACGATCACCGCCAAGCCCAAGCTTTGATCGCGTTGGTCAACGGTGCCAGCGAGTCCGCTTCTGAGGTGCCAACTCGTGCCGAAATCGTTGTTCATGTTGATCTCGAGACCCTGCAGCACGGTCTGCATGCTGGTGGCACCTGCCGAACTGCACTCGGAGCCGATCTTCCTGTTGAAACGGTGCGCAGGTTGGCTTGTGAAGCCGAAATCTTGCCAGTTGTTCTTGATGGGCGATCAGTCCCGATTGATGTCGGCCGATCAAAACGATTAGCGACAGTGCACCAACGACGAGCACTCGAAGCGATCTATCCAACGTGTGCAATCCCGGATTGTGAAGTGATTTTTGATCATTGCAACGTGCACCACATTGACTACTGGGAAAACGGTGGCTCAACCGATCTCAACAACATGGTTCCGCTGTGCTCGAGGCATCACCACGCTGCTCACGAAGGTGGATGGAAACTCAAACTTGACCCTGAGACCCGAGAACTAGGAATCAACTAGTCACTAACTAACCCTCTCGTGGGCGCCTCTATCGGCAACAATAGAGAGGTCATGTCTGAGGCCCGCCCATCAAATACTCAATCGCTCGATCCACTGCTCATTCTTTCGAGCACCCTGCAGACAGCCTTTGAAGCCGTCGCTGGTCGCGCTGGTATTGACCCCGTTATTCGTCCGAGCGAACATGCCGACGCTCAGGCCAACGGTGCCTTGGCTCTCGCCAAAGAACTCGGTCAGAGCCCTCGCCAGGTCGCCGAAGCCGTCCTAGCCCAATGCGCCGGTCTCACCGACATCTGCTCATCGGTTGAAGTCGCCGGCCCAGGTTTTTTGAATCTCATCTTCAACAACGATTTCCTCGCTGGCTTGCTCAAGCAAGTCACCGACGATCCCCGACTCGGTATCGGCAAAGTAAGCAAGCGCAAAGTTGTGGTCGACTACTCGGCACCGAACGTCGCCAAAGAAATGCATGTCGGCCATTTGCGCACAACAGTCATCGGCGACTCTTTAGTACGCATGCTCACCTTTGTTGGCCACGATGTCATTCGCGAAAATCACATCGGCGACTGGGGTACTCCCTTTGGCATGTTGATTGAACATCTGCTCGATCTTGGCGAAACTAAAGCGGCCGAGCATTTGTCGCTCGGCGACCTTGACGGTTTCTACAAGCAAGCTCGCGCCAAGTTTGACGGCAACGAGACTGATGGCATAGAGACTTTTCAAGATCGTGCTCGTTCACGCGTGGTGTTGTTGCAAGGCGGCGATGCTGAAACTCGACGTCTCTGGAAGTTGCTCGTCAATCTTTCAACACAACACTTCAACGCGGTCTACGAATTGCTCGGTGTGTTGTTAACCGATGACGACCTCATGGGCGAGAGCGCATACAACGATCTTTTGCCACAAGTCATTACGCGTCTCGACAAGCTCGGATTATTGCAACAGTCCGATGGCGCCGATGTTGTTTTCCCACCCGGATACACCAATCGTGAAGGCGATCCGTTGCCGCTCATCGTGCAAAAGGGTCAAGGCGGATTCAACTACGCAACAAGCGACTTGGCGTGTGTGATTGATCGTATTGAGCGTCTCAACGCTGACTTGCTTCTCTATGTCGTTGGTGCTCCGCAGGCTCAACACTTATCAATGGTTTTTGATGTCGCGCGTATGGCGGGTTGGCTAGCCGAACCCAACGAAGCAGTGCACGTTGCATTCGGAAATGTGCTCGGATCCGATCGCAAGATGATGAAGAGCCGCAGTGGTGACCCGCTGAAGTTCATTGATCTGGTTGAAGAAGCAGTGACGCGTGCTGACGAATCAATCGCTACCAAGAATCCGAACTTGCCCGAAGCTGAACGGAAAGTAATTGCGCAGATGGTCGGAATCGGTGCAGTGAAGTACGCCGACCTGTCAACCGATCGCGTGCGCGACTATGTGTTCGATTGGGAGCGCATGTTGTCGTTTGACGGCAACACTGGCCCGTACTTGCAATATGCCCATGCGCGTATTTGCAGTATTTTCCGTCGCGCCGGCATCGAGCGTGAATCAGTTCGCAACATCACACCGAATTTGGTTGAGCCACAAGAACGTGAATTAGCAATCAAACTGCTGGCCTTCAACGCTGCGGTCATCGACACCATCGACAAATACAGTCCGCATCGTTTGTGTACATATATCTACGAACTCGCAACAACGTTTACGGCTTTCTACGAACACTGTCCAGTGCTCAAAGCCGATGACGAAAACATTCGCCAAAGCCGTTTGGCGTTGTGCGATCTCACCGCCCGAGTGCTCAATCAAGGATTGGCATTACTCGGTATCGAAACTCCGGAGCAGATGTGAGAAATATCCATGAGTAATCGTCCCGTACCCCTTGATCTATTGCCCGATTCAGCCACGGTTGAAGCTGATGGTTCGTTGTCGATCGGTGGTTGTTCAATCGCTGAACTGGCCGAGCAGTACGGCACTCCGCTTTTTGTCTACGACGAAGAACATATTCGCGCTCGTTGCCGTGAAGCTGTCGCCGCATTTGGTGTTGATCGTGTCATCTACGCGTCAAAAGCTTTCATGTGTTCGGCGATGGCTCGCCTTGTGAGCGAAGAAGGACTTCTACTTGACGTTGCGTCTGGTGGCGAACTTTATGTGGCGATGAACGGGGGAGTGTCGGCTAGTCGCTGCACTCTTCATGGCAACAACAAGAGCGTTGACGAACTTGAGATGGCTATCACCAAAGGTGTGCGTCACATTGTTGTTGACAGCTTTGACGAAATTGAACGGCTTGAAGATTTGAATCGTCGCGGATTTGCTGCACCGAAGTTGATGATTCGAGTCACGCCTGGCGTGCATGCGCACACGCACGACTTCATCGCAACTGGTCAAGACGATTCAAAGTTTGGTTTCAACTTGGGCAATGGTGACGCAGCCAAAGCCATTGAACGAATAACCAAGGGTGCAAGTGATGGTGCACAGGCTGGCGAACTCATCGGTTTGCATTGCCACATCGGTTCAAATGTTCTCGCCGTGAATAGTTTCGCCAAGGCGGCTGAAATCATGGCCGAGTTTGCAAAACCGTACGGTTTACCCGAACTCACACTTGGCGGCGGTCTTGGTGTTGCCTACACCGAAGGTGAAGAAGCGCCATCAATCACGATGTGGGGTTCGGTGTTGCTCGATGCGTGTGCAGCGCTCGGAGTCACCGCCGAAGTTTCGGTCGAACCGGGCCGCGCTATTGCAGCGTCATCGGCAATCACGGTGTATCGCGTGGGCACCGTGAAAGAGATTCCCGGCATTCGTACCTACATCAGTGTTGATGGCGGCATGAGTGACAACCCCCGCCCGGTTTTATACGGCAGCGGATACGAAGCTTTCAAAACTTCTGATGTCATGGCCGAGCGTCCACTGAATGCGCGTCTCGTAGGCAAGCATTGCGAGAGCGGAGACATCTTGATTTTCGAAGGACAGTTTCCTGCCGATATCGCGGTGGGCGATCTGATTGCGACCCCAGTGACGGGGGCTTACGGCCACTCGATGGCCAGCAATTACAACAAAGTGCCCCGTCCGGCAGTGGTTTTCGTGGCTAATGGAAAGTCACGTCTGGTCATTCGCCGTGAGACCTACGAAGACCTCATACGGCTTGATGTCCAGTAACCCTGTCTAAATCTCTATGTTTCTCTGAGATCTCGCCCATAGCCTTGATCCCGTGACAACGGTTGAATCTCAGGGCAAGGTCGTACGCATCGGTGTACTCGGATGCGGCAACGTCGGTGCAGCTTTTGTGCGCCTCGTCGAACAGCAAAGTCCAACGATTGAGCTGCGCACCGGCATTCGCCTCGAAGTTGTCAGCGTGGCGGTTCGCAACATGTCGCGTGATCGTGATGTCCAACTGCCCGAAGGTCTCTTAACTCGCGATGCTCATGCGGTGGTCGCCGACCCCAGTATCGATC
>Ga0315909_10005067_pt1 | contig 15275 bp, 26 predicted proteins | sample LakEriMetagenome_11_FD_203527 | JGI IMG/M metagenome (GOLD analysis project Ga0315909, IMG submission 203527) | Freshwater fungal communities from buoy surface, Lake Erie, Ohio, United States - Buoy 2 MA125 | ecosystem: Environmental > Aquatic > Freshwater > Lake | place: USA: Lake Erie, Ohio...
AAAACTGTTTCCAAGTCTAATTGACGACTCAGAAACTGTAGAGATGTATACAAGTAGCAGCGGCGGCAGCTACTTTATATTCGATTTTCCTGAGGACCAGGAAGACCGAGTAGAACGTTTAATTGGCTATTCAAGTACTATTGTTTCATATCACTTGCAACACAGGAGATAGTGTCATGGCTTATAATTCTTTCAGCACTCGTCGCAGCACCGTTATTACCTTCAAAGACATGATCAAACATCTGCTCGACAAGGTAGAAAATATCGATGAGTTTTATGACATCGTCGGCACAGGCGGTGATTCTGTTTGCATGGAAAAGAATGTAATTCATTACTGGAGGAAGTTGTGCTCAGCTGACTTTATGAAAGACCTTTACTCAGCAGACGATGTGTTGTTGAAAGGCGACGACATTCACTATACTTGGTTGTGGTCCAAGGAGAAGGCTGAGTGGATGGCGCAGCAGCTTTCAGAGTTGGATGAGGACGAAGAATTAGCTGACGAAGAAATTTCTAGAGAGCTAGAAGTATGACAATACCCTTTGCCTTTGCCGTATGCGTTTTGGCTTCCAAAGCCATTATTGATGTTTGGTTTAAGGGATCCATATTCGCATATGGCAGGGCTTGGGGTGAGTTATTACGCGACGAGGGTAGTTGGTGGATTACCCAAAAGTTTGGTGAATTGATTAGTTGCAGATTTTGTTTCAGCTACCACACTGCTCTATGGGTATCGCTTGCTTGTATTCCTATATTGTCTTGGTGGATGTTTCCTGTATGGTGGTTGGCAGTAAGGACTGCCACAGGACTATTAGATTTGATAGAGGAAAAAATAGATGGACAGCAAGCAACCGATGCCCCTAGAGCAGATGATGGAGCACATACATCTGGCAATTCAACAAGCCTTTTCGATTGACCCGTATTTAGACAGCGCGGCAATAGTGTTCAACTGGAAGATCGGTAACACTGATCTTCCTTTTGGCCTAATGCTTGGCAGAGACGGACACATTTCCACGCCTACAAGCCTAGTAGGCATAAGCCAGCAAACAGCAAAGATGCTGATGCACCAGGCTGACCAGATCAGCCAGATGTTCGACGCTGCTGACAACGCAGCTGCCGAGTTGGCTAAAAAAATTAAACACATGAAGGGAGAGATTGATGTTGGAGGTTTTGAACCACGGACGGACGGTTAGAACGCACTTGCCCATACATAAATATCAAAATGCGGAAAATATTGAAGCTGTCTTAGTTGATCTTTTTAACGCAAGTCTTGATGCTCGCCAGCTTGAGAATAATCAAGAATTTAAAAAGATGAGGCAAGAAATCCATTCTGTTTTTCCAATAGTATCGGAGTTGGACACCAATGAGTCAGGTGTATTTATTACTGACATCTACGTTTTTAACGACGATCCCAGCAGCGTTGTATTTTTTGATAATGATAAACAAAAAATAGTCAAGTCTGTAAAGCTTAACAAACCCGTTATTGGACTGTTTACAACTAGGTTTTTCAATTCATTTGCTCAGGTAATAGCTGTAACGTCAGATAAAGAAAATTTTATTTCCTTTACTGTTATAAAGCTAAGCAAGTCCAACAAAGACGAAATTATTGTTCGCAAGTATGTGATGGACTGCGGTGTAGAATGGCGTCAATATGAAGGAACAATTCCTGCAGAAGCTTTAAATTTACAAAACTACGCTATTAAATCAGCGCAGACTTTAGCTTTTGATTACTGGCTTGAAATAAACGGCAATAAACACATTTTGACTGATAGTAATGTGGGTATGCGTATAGTTCACATTTTAAATCATTTAAATGACGAAAAAGCTGCCGTGATTGTAAGTCAGTCTAGAGCTGACTTCAGGCGTAGTAAAGCAGTAGGAGATCCTGGTGTTCTAGAAAACAATGCATTTATGCTAGTCAGTACTTTCGGCTACACTGTAAACACTACTAGATTGATGTGCAAAACTTCCGAAGCTACAAGCTGTCTTCTTATAAACAACAATAAGTTGTTTTTCATAAACAAGAAGCCAGGATTGTCTACTACTCCAAAGCTTTGGAATCCTCTCTGCATGATGACGTTTCAAATGCCTGGCATAGTTGATTTCGCATTCAACAATAAAAAACTTTTGTTGGTTGCTAACGATAACCAGATCTATGCTTATGACAACTTTGATGCGTTTTATTCTGCTTGCTACGAGGACGAAAGAGTAAAGCTTTTGGCCACAAAACAGCCAGGCGCTTTATTTGATGCTCCAGTCAATTACAAAGGCTGTATTGACGACGCTGTGTCTTTTCAAATGCCTTCGCCTAGTTATGTCTTGAACATTTCTGAAATGTTTTCAGACAAACAACAGGTTTACATGTGCAATTTGTTTCACAGCGGGGCAAAAGAAGTTTTGACATTCTGCACCAGAGGGGTTGACTCTAAACATTTAAAGAATACTTTTTACGTCATGTCAGAAGGTAAGATAGTTTTCAAAGAGTCATTCAAGTACGGCATAACCAGTGTTCAAGGCGTCTGTAGTGGGTATACGGCTTCCTCGATCCCTAGAGAAAATAGCAGGCATAGGGATTACAAGCTTGGTATCTTTATGATGTTTACGATAGAGACAGAGAACGGGTCGATGATTAGATTTGAAGTAGATCTTCAAAGCAAAACAACGACCAGCATGCCTACGGTAGTTAACAGCGGATCCAATCGCTTCTTGGACTTCTAACAAAGGAGTGTTTATGTTGTTCACAAGGAAGAAGGCAGTTACTCAGCTTGCAGAGCCTACACAGTTACAGTTTGACGAAAGCAGAGTAGCTAACCTTGAGCGAAGGATTAAACAAGTGGAGGACACTCAAGCAGAGCTTGAGTACAGCCATAAAGTTAATGCAGCTCAACTTGCAACGGTTTTGGAAAAGTTTGAAGAGTTAAAAACGTCTCTCTATAAAAGCCTAAACGAAGTTTCGTTTACTGTAGGTTCAGATGTTGAACAAAACAGTAACAACATGTTAATCCTGGTAGACGGCTTGTCTGAAGCTTTGAACAAGTTTAGAGACAGCATGTCACAGGAACCGTAAGCGTCTTGAACGCGCTCTCGTAGCTCAACTGGATAGAGCAGCGGATTTCTACTCCGCAGGTTGTGGGTTCGATTCCCGCCGAGAGTAATACACCCCTTTAGCTCAGTGGTAGAGCGGAGTTCTTATACAGCTCGTCGGGGAAGGTTCGATTCCTTCAAGGGGTAGTATTGACTTGTTAGGCCTCGTTGTTATTATCACTAAGCTTTGGGCTCCTAGCTCAACGGTTAGAGCAGGGGACTCATAATCCCTTGGTTCAGGGTTCGAATCCCTGGGAGCCCAATGCAGCCAAGTATTCCTTGGTTGCTTTTTTGTTCTGGAGGTTACGATGCGTAAGTTTTTGATCGCTGCTGCTGTTGTTGCTGTTTCTGGCTCTGCTTTGATGGCTGGTCCTCTTGGCAACATCCGCAAGCGAGTTGAAGAGCGCCGTGAAGCTCGTCACGCCGAGCATGCCGAAATCGTTATCGGCAAGGATGGGAAGCCTGCCCTGCGCTGGGCTGACGGCAGCGTCAGCAAGGTAGGCGTGGACAAGGACGGCAAGCTCATTGCCGCTCCAAAGAAGGAAGGGGTGAAGACCCTTAAGCAGTCTCACGGCCCAGACATCAAATTGGTGCCTGGCACAAAGGTCAACTAAACTTTGCCGACAGGCTTGGTTTGATTTTGTTTCTGTTTCTTAGGTAGAGGTTAGCATGATGCGTTACAATATTTTGTCTCTAGGCATGGTTGCTGTCTCTGCTGCTGTGGCTACGGCAGGCCCCTTTGGGTTGATTGGACGGCGCGGACAAAACGGAGGGCAACCCGTTCAGTCCACTCAACAGGGGCCTGTCCGCACAGTGGTGGCAGGCACTTTCTCCAGCGCGCAAGGAGTAGCCAACCACATGGCTAACATCCTGCGCATCGGGCATTTTGGCGGCAATAGTGGTTTTGAGGGCGTGGGCTGCGGCTCAACTCCCCAGCAAGCTGAGATGTCGTGTTGCTACCGCAACCGCTGGCAACCCCGTGAAGTGGGGCTGGCCCAGGGGCGCAACGGAATGTGGTACGCTTGCTGCCGCTACTAACAGTCTTAACGATAAGACTGTATAAACAAGGGGGAGCTTAGTCTCCCCCTTGTTTTTGGAGGGTCGCATGTTTGTAGTAACCTGTCTAATGTTGGTGACCCTTTTGTACTCAGCAGCCAGCTACGCTTCCTATACGGAAAGCATACGCAACTCTAGTTGGTTTGCTCCAATAACCCTTGCCGTATCAGTGGTATCCGCCTCTGTGTGGATGGCACTGGTACGGCATTTAAACGACAACCATAAAATTGTCGTCACGTCTTTGGTATGGGATGCGCTCATCACTATGGTGTACGCGATCATTCCAGCCTTGCTGGCCTCCAGAGCCATATCTTTTCAAGCCTGGCTGGCTTTATTGTGTGTAGTTTTTTCTTTGTTTTGGTTCAAGCTGGCAACATCATGAAAAAGACTTTGCTAAAACAGATAGTTGATTTTTGCAAGAAAAAGCTTGAACGACATCCTGAACGTGACAATTTTCCGCATTTCAGTTTTGTTGTCAAAAACGGAAAAATAGTTTCATGGGCCAGGAATGGCAAGGTCGAACCGCCTAGACATTTCGGTTACCACAGGGACTGGGACGAGACTTTCAGACCAAAGTATCACGCTGAGCTGGCTGCTTATAAAAAGCATCCAGTCAAACCGCCGTTTCAAATAGTAAACGTGCGACTAAACAAACAAGGGCTGCTTAGGATAAGCAAACCTTGTCAAGCTTGCGCCAAAGTCATGACGGCTCTTGGGTGCAGCAGATTTTATTACAGTTTTCAGGAAGAAAACCAATTTTTGGAGTTTTCGCCAAATGGGACTTGAGATTAAACCAGAATCGCTAGGGTACCTCCGAGGAATTCCTGAAGAGGTTTATAAAAAATGGAAGGTTACAGAGTACAGAGACAGCCTTGAAACAACTGTAACGATGAAAGGCCCAGAGCTTGAGAAATACAAAGATCACATTAAAGAAGCTTTCTTTGTCTGGTATCACCCCAACGGTTACGGCAGCAGCCTACGGATGGGTGTTGATAAGGACGGAGAGGTATTCATAGAAACGAAAAGGTATTTGAACTGCGACTAACTGGTAACAGAAGTTACCAGTTTTTTGCTTTACCAGTAAGAATTTTTACCAGGAGGTTTTGAGATGAGTACGGAAGTTATCGAAAGCATTGAGTCAAATGACGTAGCTAAGGTTGAAAATTTTAATAGTTTGCTTATTGGCATTTTAGAAAAAAATGGTTATTTAGGCGAAAACCTTAAGTGGGTTTTAAATCAAAATGTTGCAGAGTTGTATATCGATAAAGAAGACGCTGTAGCTTTAATTAACTGCATGTATGAAGAACAAAGAAGAATTAATTGGCCTAACGTTAATTTGAATACGCAAATTATTAATGACGGTTATTGGATTGTAGGCGAATCTCTTTTTGTTTTTACAAAGTGCGGCAGAGGAATTAATGGCAACCATAGACTTCACGGGTTTGTAGCTAGTAAAAAGGACCGCATCAAAATTGCTATGCGTTGGAACGCTGATTTAGAAGAATACATGCACATGGATAGTGGTCGTAGACGTAGTGATGCAGACGCCTCTGGTTATCCTGCAAAATTAACAGAGATAGCTAACTTTATACTTAAAACAGGTAACAGGGCTAAGACGCATCGGGCTAATAAAGATAAGCTGTACAAAGCCTTAGTAGGAGTATACACATTTGCAGTTGAATGTAAGGCTTTGCCAGACTATGTCACTTATAGGGCTAATTCTGGAACGCTAGCTGCTTTGGCGTATCATGCTATAACGGCTAAAAATAATGAGGATGTGGCTTACACTTATAGTCAGTGGAAAAGAATACTTACAAGCAACAAAGGCACTGTTGAAGATGCAGCGTCTAAGGCCATAGATAATTTAGGAAGGGGGGTTAAAGATTATTCCGACAGGTTTCAAAGGTGTGAAGCTATTTGGTTTGCGCTTAGCCCTGAAAGTAAAACAAGAGTTAGAAGGACAGACTCTAAGAATTACGCATCTATGATTAAAAAGAGTTTTGCCGATTTCTGCGCTTCTGTTTTGGACGGAAAGCAGACAGAAACTGAAGTTGAGTAGTTTTGTATTTTCGTTTGGGTTGGGCCTGCAGATTTATTCTGCAGGCCTTTTTTGTTTATTTGGAGGTAAACAAGATGAACAGCAGTAATTTTTGCGGTAACGATTTTAACGGCACTATCAAAGTAGGTGGCAACTTTACTGTAATTATAAATAAAAATAATGTAGAGCAAGTTATAGACGACCCTAAAGCCTTAAAGACTATAATTAAAACTAGTAACGTTAACTATAAAACAGTTGACTGGGATGAGTTTCTTGTAAAGTATGTTCAGAATGCTTCTGCAGGTATTTCAGCAGTAGTTAAAGCTACTGGATTAAGTGCAAATACTTGTTGGGGTAGGCAGAGGGCTATGCTTTCATGGGGTTGGAATGTTCCAAAAATAAATAGCCCAGAACCTCCAGCACCCATGTCTAAAGAAGCAGCTAACGCCATAATCGCTGAAACTAAACGGAACATGGGTAAAAGTTCAAAGAAGTAATAAACTAAAATTTGCCCACCCACTTGTGTAAAAGCAAGTGGGTGGGTTTTTTATAGAAAGAAATAAAATGGACAATAAACTACCGATTCAGCCAGGGTTGGTTCTTACTCGACGCCTTGGTGAATCATTCGTATGTTTTGCTGGCGAAGAAGAAATTGAAGTGATTGTCGCTGAGATTAGCGACAAAAGAACAGTAAGGCTTCGTATCATCGCTCCTAAAAGCGTTGATATTGAGAGGTCAGAAAACTTGGAGTGGTACGATGAGAAATGACAGGATTGTCGAAACGTGGCTACATAACGCCGCTAACGTAGTTAAGTCTTTTAAGAAGTTGGCTAACGCTCCTGGAGCAAATCCAGAAGACGTCAAAGACTGTCTGGTCGGCATCGGACTGATGTCTGTAGAAGCTTTGCCTGCCATATCTGATTTGGTAGCTAGTCTGCGCGACGACGTTGCCAGAGAGTCCAGATTCAGAGGCATAGCGTCTACAAACAATCAGAGATGAACATATTTGTTCTAGATCTAGACCCAGCAGTATGCGCGCGATATCACGTAAACTCTCACGTCTCAAAGATGATACTTGAGTCGGCGCAACTGCTTTGCACAGGATTGTGGACTTACGAGAAAGAGGCTCTGTACAAGCCAGTGCATAAAAATCACCCATGCGCTGTCTGGGCCAGGAAAACCAGAGCTAATTTCAGTTGGTTAATTGATCTGGGTTTAGAGTTAAACGCTGAATTTAAATTCAGGTATGGGCACGACCACAAAAGTGTTGAAGTCATTGAAGACTGCAAAAACAAACAAGCCTACATACCTGAGGGTGAACTTACGGTATTCGCTCAGGCTATGCCTGTGGAATACAAACACCCTGACGCTGTTACAGCTTACAGGGCGTACTACAACGGAGCCAAAAGACCTTTGGCTAAATGGTATCCAAGAGAAAAACCTTTTTGGTGGATTGAGAAATGAGCAGCTACACGTTTTCTATTGAAGAGATGGCTAGCCAACTTATCAAAGTAAGTAAGTTCAAGCCAAAAAATTTGATTGTGTTGGACAACAACAGCACAACCAAAGCCATGTACAAACCTAGGGCAAACACCAGCATATACACGGTGTACTACAGAGCCTTAAACGAAAAAATGCACGACAACCCTTTTGTAGACAAGTACATGCTTGACAGCGTTGAAGATAACAACGTCTCACTAATAGTTGATTATTTTATCGACGTAAAACGAGCCAGGTCTGAAGCTTTAGAAAACAAACTAATAGAAAAATTGCAGAAGCTTTTGCTTCGAGACGCCAGCTCTGTTGAAACCAATCTTTGGCATCTAGCGCGATACTGCGAAAAATTAAAAATTGAAAGCTGGCCAGAGCTTCAACAAATTCTTGAAACAAATTTCAGATTGAACGAAGACATTGACAAGCTTAACAGCATAGCAATAAACAGCACCAGGTTGTCTCCACAAGAAGTAAAAAAAGTCATTGAAGAAAAGTTGTCGATTAAAACGGGCTTCATGGTGGCCCTGTTGCGCCTTAGTCAAACAAACCCAGAAAATTTAGACAATACTTTAAAAAATATTTTTGATTGGTTGTTTGCAATAATAGATTTGCCAGTCATTCAAAGAAACTTATCTGTAGTTTCAGAACTGTCTTGCCATGCGTTTTTGGACGTTATTTACGATTGTGCTACAGACAAACACACGGAAAACTTTATTAAGTTATATTCAAAATTTATTAGCGTAGGTTTTCAAAACATTACAAACGAAGATCGACATTCGTCTTGGTTGTTTTCTACGTATTTAAGCAATATGGAAAAAGTTTTTGACAAAACCAAAGAACACCCATGTTGGAACGAAGCTATTCAAAAAATCATAGACAACGCTTTAACTAAGCCATACCAAGTTCTAGACGTATGTGCAGAATTAAAACTTAGACTTCCTGAAGATGTAGAAAACAAATTATTTGAAGTAGTTACTCAAGAAAGGGTTGCGCAATTTGAAAGTGTTTTAAGAGACTGCCAGCAAGAAAGTAGCACGTGGTCTAGGCTCTACAACATGCGAAATTTTCAGCATGAGTCTTTTTGCGTAGCTGTTACAGACTACATTTTTAAATGCCTTAGAAACAGAACTAAGGCTACCGATAACTTCTTTATGTCTATTAAACATAAAGGTTTGTTTGAAGATTACATAAAAGGACTGCAAGATCTTGCACGACAAGGCGTAAAACTTAACCCAATCTAAGGAGAAGGATCGTGTTGGAAACGAAGACAGACAAAATGATAAGAAGTTTACAAGAAATAGTTTCAAAAAGAGTTCGTAAAAAAGAAGACAGGCCAGACAAACAAGTAGAGAGGGTAGAAAGAGAAAATCACAGAATAATCAAAATAACAAACAAAAAACACGGACGCGACCTTGTTATGGAGTGGGTGAATAAAACATCAGAAGGAGGTAGAAGAGAGGGGCTGCCGTCAAGAATCATCCATGAAATTATAGCAAATAAACTTACTGACCCAGTCAGTAAAAGTTTAATAGTCAATCCCACAGAAGCATTTAATTATGCTTCAACAGTTTTGAAAGCAAGGTGGCCTGAGCTGGAAGAAAAAGTAATAAGTTTAATGATAAGTCAAGACTGCAGCTACAGAGCAGACACTGATTTTAACTGCAGAATGGATATTCGAAATTTGCCTTGTGACTACATTGAAAAAGTTTTTAATTTAGGCGATAGGTGGCCTGAGTTAGAGCAGTATATTAAATCGTTGAGGTTTCTAGATTTACCTACCGTATCTCACGACAGTAGATATTTTAACACGGTGGCTGATACTAGTGCTCCTATTTACACCAGGCTGGTTAGTTTAACCAGACAGATGGACGAGACTAGAAAAAATTTGGCTTTAATAATCTATTTCAGTTATTTGAAGGCTACTAGAACTAATGAAGAGTACAAACAAGAAATGTTTGAAACTCTAAAAATGCTAGTAGATTCTTTCAACGCAATAGATTTAAGAAGCGAAGAATACTTTTCTGAATTTAGAAATTCTATGCGCACTACCACATCAGTTTCTTCTTACAGGCTTGAAACTTTAAGAGTAACTTCAAACGTTATTTGTGAAATAGTAGACACGGTTTCCGATTTTATTAACGATGACGAGTTCGTTCCAAACGATCTGGATGAGGCTGTTACAGATCTTGTTATAAATTTATTTAAAATGTATACCAAGTATTTTACAGAATTAGAAGATTCATACATTAATTTGCATTTTGATATGCACAGTTTGTGTGACTATTTTTCTAAGCTTAAAGGATGTTTTTGGAGATCTTTGGAAGAAAAAGTTGAAGAGAATTTTGAAGAAGTGTTTATAGGTTATTTTTGTTATTTAACAAGCCTTTCAGTTTACTCTGATTACCTTATTAGGTTATCGGCAGATAAAGAGCAAAAAATAGCTGACTGGATGCGCTCAAAATTTATCGTCCGTTCAGAACCGCCGTCTGCTTCTTCTTATTCTGGTGTTCCGCACGTTTGGCTTATAAAGATAGTCAAATACACTTCTAAAATAGCCACAGACAGGGTAATACCTTTTGAGCGCTTAATTTTGGAACTGTCAGACGAAAATGCTTGGTCTAGTTATTTGGAAGTTCTTGTAAACATAAAGAAAAAGGGATGGGTTTTAACCAAGTAAAGGAGGATCAACGACATGGAAAAGAAGAAACCTGTAAAGCAAAAGAAAACAAAAGTAACCGTTGTAAAAAAAGTTAAGGTAGTCAAGTCTGCCAAGAAAATTTCTTTTGCGGACTGGGTTACCTTTGACGTAGCCAAGGCTACGTACAGGATAGGCCACAATGCTGACGCTCATTTTGGCGTTTTCTTGATGCAGATCAAAAAAGCAGAAGACGGCGTATGGCTGACACGTACCGTTGAGAAAAACGGTACTAACGAAGAGCCAGGCCGTGTGACTTTGGTAAGGGAAGGCCAGGCGATTCTTTTCTGCGAAAAAGCGCGCAGTCTGTCTGGCAGTGTTGACACAAAAATTAAGCAGCTTATGGCTGGTTAATTGTTGTCTTTAGTTTTGTTTTGACAAGGCTGAGGTGTTCTCAGCCTTGTTTGTTTTTGGCTAGTTTAACGAGGACGTTATGGCTACTAAAGTTTCCAAGAAGACTTCTTCTGTTCCAGCAAAAACCAAGAACGTAGTTCGTGTAATCGTGGCTGGTATGAACACGATTGGCCGACCTGACTACAAAGCAGTACGTATCTGCGTCGAGGATATCATCGATTACGACGATACCAAAGCCAAAGAAGTAGCAATGCTTCAGGCAATGGAAGACGGTCTGCAAGCTCCAATGCTGGCTTATGACGAGTTTGATAAGTTGGGCGCTTGCGCTATCTCTTTGTTTGACTGGGATAAAATTCCCATGCTCCACCAAGACGGCAGCCAAGTTAAAACGATCAAATCGTTCAAAGTGTTTTTGAGAGAGGTAGGTATTCGTACTGTTACGGTTGAAGCTACTTCACGCGCAGAGGCCGTTAAAATCGCTTTAGAGACGGTTCCTGACGCAGACACCACCTCATACGCGCGTATTTGCTACCAGCCTCAAAGCAGCGCCGTTAGTAAGCTAAAAGAAAACGACCAAGACACTATTGTCGATGACCTGCAGGTGCTTAACGTGATTAAGCATCCCAAAGATTGGACAGCAGCCGTTGGTGTAAACGAAGTACCAAGCTGACGTAAAAATCATCGTACATAGAATGGATTATTAATTTTTTCCATTCTATGTACGAATTACGCTTTTGTTTGTTTACTACGTAAACCAAACATATTCAAAAAAAGCGCTTTATCTATTATATCTTCTTAATGTTTATCAACATGGTAATAATAGACAATGACAAAATTTTGAATACATTTGGTTTACGTAGTAAACAAATAAAAGCGTAAATAGTACATAGCATGGATTATTTTGTTTGTCCATGTGCCCGACAAACCTTGTCGTCTAAGCTTCAAACTTTATTTGGGCTTTCCAACCAAGCCCAAATTAGGTCGTAAGTTACAACCTAAGTTTGAAGCCTACGGGCTCGGAATAGCCATAGGTGGAGGCGTGACTGCCACAACTATTCCAAAGATACCCCGTCGCGCCATCTAGCGGGGAGATGAGGGTTCGAGTCCCTCCAGGGTTTTATTTTTTTTTGAACAAACTAAAAGTTTTTGGTCATAGGTATTGTGTAACCCCCTTTTTTTGGAGTAGCCATGCGACTGTCAAAAGACATGCTGCCAATCGCAAGAAAATTATTTAAGTCTTATCGCAATATAGCGGTGTTAACACAGCAGTTAGCTAATAAATTCAAAGCGGAAGACGACGTTGATTTTAAACGCATTGTCGAAGAAACTTTCTACGACACTTTAGCTGAAGCTAAGTTTATGTTCCGTAATTCTTCCGAACTTACTGACGCTCATTTAAAAGAAATACTCGGGAGTATTCGTGAAAGTTTAAAACACGTTTTAGCCGTACATCCCGATCATGATACGATTGATAACTGTAGTTGTTAAGTCCAGAACATTAACTTAGGTGGGTTTATGCTAGACAAAGCTATCGATCACGGTAAAGAGCGCCGTGAACCATATCGTAAGTCCAAGGCTAACGACAGGTCTTGTCGTAACCATGGGCGGTGTTCGTATTGCCTAGGTAACAGGTTAGCTAATACGAACAGAAAACTTGAAGCGTGCAAACAAGCCATGACTGAGAACAGGAGTTCTGATGATTAATTGTTTGCGTTGTAACTGGGAAGGCGAGCAAACAGGACACAAGGTAATCAAAGGACTAACCAATAAGCTGTATCAGCTTCCTTGCTGTCCTGTTTGTAAAAGTGAACGGTTGGACTATTCCAAAGACGAAAGTTTCCAGGAGGGAAATGATAATGAGTGAAGCTACTGAGACCAAAACTGCAGCACCAGTTGTTATGGCTGACAGTTCTCTTATCGCTAAGACGTTTAACTTTGATATTCCCGTAGGCGGTACTAGCGGTTGGTTTTTACCAGAGAACCCTGTTCAAAATGTTTGGTACGTGGCTTTGTATCTTGGAGATAAGGCTCCGTGCATTCTTAAATTTGAAAAGGGGTTTTGGCGCACGCCAGACGGACGTCTAGCCTCTATTCCAATGCACGTTCTTCGATTGCCAAGCCCTCCACCTTTAAAAAAAGTGAAGGATGACAAGTAGCATGACTTACGGGCAATTGCTGGCTAAGCTGCAAAAGCTTACGCCAGCGCAGAAAAAGCAGTCTTGCCTTGTTATAGACCCTTTGGACATGGAGTGTTTTGATCTGGCTTCTTTAGAAACAATTAAAGAACCAGCTCCAGACGACGCCATAACTAAAGGTAGAGTAGTTTTAAAAGCTAGCACTTTTGTTTAGTGCAAACTACTTTCGTACAAAAGGTCGGTAGTTGTACGCAACTACCGACCTTTTGTCTTTTTTTTTGCGTGACTATTTTTTTATGTTTTAAGGTGTTATTAGGAGCTGTGGATATGGACGCAAATACTTTGCTCAACGTAAATTTAATGTATTACGACAAAGAAGCTTTAAAGTTTCAAAGAGGTTTAGACGTATTTAACAAATATCCAGAAGCTAAAAAAATTGCTGTAGATAGTCATTGGAAGATTGACGAATTAAATAACAACCCTGAACTTGTTAGCAAATGGAATAGCGTTAAAACGCATACGCTTGTGTTAGGAGTTAAGACAGCGATTGCCTGCAGGCCTAACTCTAGATCTACAGATTGGATCGCCCCAAGCCATTCTTCTGGGTGTGCTATGGCCTGCGCGTACTGTTACGTAGCTAGGCGTAAGGGGTACGCAAACCCGATAACAGTGTTTGCTAATATTGAAAAAATAATAGCACACCTTAAGAGAAAATGTGAAAAACTTGGTCCCAAGGTAATCACACCAGAGAATGAGCAGTGTGATCCCGTCTACTGGACGTTTGATATCGGAGAGAACAGCGACTGCAGCGTTGACTCTCTGGTTAGCGATAATGTTAAGGACATTATTGCTGCGTTTAGAACCATCCCCAACGGCAAAGCTTCTTTTGCCACCAAGTTCGTAAACCGCGAACTTTTAAATTACGACCCACAGCGCAAAACCAGGATTAGGTTTAGCCTAATGCCTGAGCACGTGGCTAGGGTTGTCGATGTGCGCACTTCTCCCATAACAGAGAGAATTAACGCCATCAATGATTTTGTGTCTGCTGGCTACGAAGTCCATATTAATTTGTCTCCAGTCATCATTTATGACGGCTGGCAAAACGATTATGTGGACTTGTTTGCTCAGCTAGATAACACGCTGTCTGCTGAAGCTAAACAACAGCTTAAAGCTGAGGTTATTTTTCTAACCCACAATGAGAAGCTGCATGATTTAAACATGCAGTGGCATCCTCAAGCAGAGGAAAAGTATTTGTGGCGACATTGGGATAACGAAGAAGACAAAACTAAAAACAGGTTTGGTCTTCCTGTTATTCAACAGAGAAAGCTGTCACAAAACGGAATGGTAAATTTAAGGTACAAAAACAACTACAAGAGCGAAGGCATAGACAATTTAAAAGATATGTTGAACTCTTGTCTGCCGTATTGCCAAATAAGGTACATTTTTTAAGAAAGGAAGTTTTATGAACAGTTGGTACGTGTGGTTCATGCTAGGCATGTTTGTAGGCAGCTGCTTAGGTGTTTTAAGCATGATTGTCTGCGACATTTATTTTTTAGACAAAATGATTCAGGCTTGGTTAAAGCCCAGGCTGTCCAAAGACGACATACAAGATTTACGTGACTTGGTTAAAGGTTTGGAGCGTTCCCCAGGCGATCCTCTGTATAACGAGGAAGTAGAGGCTATTCGCAAAGCTATTCAAGAAATAGTTGAAGCAAAGCCAATAACCGCTAAAAAACTAGAAGATACGCTTTAACAATCTATTCAAAAAGCTATTCACAAAGGAAGGATGAAGACATGAGACTTGGAGACATAATCAATTTCCATGCGTTACAGCGCGACGGTGTCGCTGAAATGTCTGGAGAGCTTGTCGATTTTACTAACTTAACCCCTAAGGTCAGAACCGTAACAGGTGTTTACCTGTTGCGTAAATCGGCCCTTTACGGCTGGGTTCTTTACCAACCTGTCGCTGGGAGGTAGGTGATGGACGCCAACGAGATTGGTAAGGCCATTACCTCTATGCTTTTCAGCCTTGTTTTGGCGGCGCTTATAGCGGGAGCCGTATTGGTTCTGTTAATCTAGTGGTTATGGCCGATTGTTAAAGCCTGGATTCACTGGGCTACAGGCTGAAAGGATGGGTGCGGGTATGAGTGATGAGAAGATTGAAATCAAGCGACTGCGTGACCTGCTTCGCTGGCGGGATGCGTGGGGTGAGCCGCCGACCGAGCATGGCGAGTACCTTGTGGTTAGTCAAAATTACGGGGGCGACTACAGCCGCACGGTCGGCAAATGGAATGGCAAATGGCCAGCGTATCTAGCGGTCACATACTGGCGACCCATCGGCCCGCTGCCGGGAGGGGAGTGAACCACGGCGACACCTGCCGTTTCCCAGTGGTGTGACTCCAGAGAGATGGAATGTTTGGAGGTT
>Ga0315909_10005068_pt1 | contig 15273 bp, 20 predicted proteins | sample LakEriMetagenome_11_FD_203527 | JGI IMG/M metagenome (GOLD analysis project Ga0315909, IMG submission 203527) | Freshwater fungal communities from buoy surface, Lake Erie, Ohio, United States - Buoy 2 MA125 | ecosystem: Environmental > Aquatic > Freshwater > Lake | place: USA: Lake Erie, Ohio...
TTTATTCACATAAAAATCAAAACATTGAGATTGGAAGTTATTATTTTCTTTAGGTATCCAAAGATTATTTTTAGTCCAATCTAAAAAACAATTAAAAGAGTTATTTTTAACAGATTTGGAAAATAATTTACCTTCAGCTTTTTCATACTTATAAAAATTATCAGTTGAATTTATAATTTTAGGAACTAATCCTTTTAAATTATTAGCTCTAATAACTCTATTTTTATTTATAGTAGTATCATAGAAAAACTTAATTACAAAGTCATCAAAGAAAAATATTGACTCATCTTTCTTATCTAACACTTCAATATTTGAATGGAACTCTCTTCTAGTTTTAATTAATTCTGTTGTATTACCTACATCATACCAATTTTTTTCTACTACACATTTAAATTCAACTTTAGATAGCATGTTATTTATAGAATGAACATCAGAAATATCTTCCTTAGTTTCAACTAATGTTTCTAAATTTTTAAAAAATAATGTATAATCCTTAATTCCAGTCACACCAACATATGATAAACCTTGAATTAGATCACCTTTTTCATTTATCTTAGATAATTTATTATTACTAGTAATACTTAATGTTCTATATTGGGCTGGATCTTCTTTAAATGAACCTATAACATAATTAAATGTTGGAAAAATTGGATAATAATTTTCTAAAATAGTATCTGAGGCGTGAAATATAAATGGACATTGAAGGTTATTTTTAGTTTGTAAGATTGAATATCCTAAACTACTACCTTCTCCTTTATATTTATCTACTTCAACAAAAGTAAATTTATGGTTAGGATAAGCTAATTCTAGAAATTGTTTAACGTGAGATCCAAAATGTCCTAAGGTAATAACAAATTCTATGTTTGTAGGATATGACTCAATGATATAAGAGATAGCGGGTTTATCCGCTACTCTAATTAAACATTTATTAGTATAATCTGTTAAATTACCTAATCTACTTCCTAAACCACTAGTTGTTATTAATACTTTATACTCTGCCATAATTATCTTCTAAACGTATAATATCATCTTCACCAAAATATTCTCCAAGTTGTATTTCAATAAAAATTAAATCCTCAGTACCTGTGTTTTTAATCTGATGTTTTGCTTCTTTTTCAATATGGTATGTATATCCTTTTGATACAGGTATAATACTATCATTTAATTTTAACTCACCTTCACCTTGTACTATTGTCCAAACCTCACTACGTTTAAAATGATATTGATAACTAGGAGCTTGACCTGGTTTGATTATAATTTGTTTTACTTTACATAAATTACTATCCAGTAGATTTTCAAAAGTACCCCAAGGTCTTTCTTCTTTATAGTTGCTCATAAAAATTATTTTGTTTTTCTTGTTTTTGAATTGATTTAATATGGTTTAAGCAAAAATCCTCAGTGTCATATGGTAGTGTAGTTATAGTTTTATATCCATCTAATACCTCATGTACTTTATTTTTCCATTTAATACCTTGATTTAATTTAAAAAGTCTCATTTGGGGATCAGGAAAGTTGACTCTTTCTTGTTCGTCAACTCTCCATCCCCATTTTTGAACGTGTTGTGGGGTCAAACCATTTACCTTATTAACTCGAGGTATATAGAAACAATCTATATCTGAGTTGACTTTAAGTATTGGTTTAATATTTTCAATTAGAAATTGATTTGGTATCTCATCTGCATCAATCTGAAATAAGTAATCACCTGATGCTAAATCTAATAAATAATTCTTAAATGTAGCAAAATCACCATTTAAATTAGTATCCGCTGATTTCATTTGATACTTAAACTTTTCATGAAAATGAACTATAGTTTTAGTTACATCATGATTAGTTTTCTCCATATCCCTTAATACAATAACCTCATCATCCTCATCTATCTTATCATGTAGATAATTTAATAGGTTAAATAACTCTTCATTTTCATCACAAACTGTGATACCATAACTTATTTTCATATTAACCTTTTATTACATTCTGAGTATGCTCAGAAATTTGTTTAAATTTTTCTTTAATAGCTTCTGTTTTAGCTGTTGAACCAGCAGCAGCATCAATACCATCAAGATAACCTTGTAACCATTTTAAAAACTCATTTGTTGTCATATTGTTAATATAATATTATTCTGGTAGTATGCCTATGTAAGATAAAGCCTCTATATAGTCACGTTCATCAAAATGTTTTATAGTTGACATATCCATTTTCCATTCAGCATAACCACCACTCTTAAGTTTGAATTTTTCTTTTTCTTCTTCCTTAACAGTTGTAGCTAAAACAGCTGCCCATCTCCAATTGGTTGGATTAGTACCATCAGCAAATACCATTCCTTTATTTGGTATATTTACCATTGATGGCATCCATATTTTTCCTATTTCATCTTCAACCATTAATGATTTATATAATTCAGGAAGTATTTCCATTTGTTCTTTTAAAAACTCACTATCCATTTTCATAGCAGTGTTGGATGTGAAACCACATCCATAACACCAATATAAATTAACATCTAAACTTACTTCTTGTTTATAACAAGCATCTGATCCACAACGATCACAAATTACTAAATTATCCATTTGATTCTACTTTTTTAAGGTTTGGTAGTTCTATTTTCTTTAAATCAGAAATACTGGTTTTCTTTAATGAAGGTAATTTTATTTGTACTTCTTTAGGAAACTCAGGAATATATTGGACAAATAATGAATCAATTTTATCTTTCATTTTCTCCCAATTAAACTCACTTTTACTTCTATATGTTTGACGTTTAGCTCCATCAATATAATTTTTATAATCTTCAAACATATCCTTAAGAGCATTACCTACTTCATTATAATATGGACTAAACCATTGTGATTCTTGTAATAAGAATTGATTAGCAGCACTTGGATGAACATTTTTTAACTCACCGTTAATTGCTTTAACAAATTCTGAATTTAAGAAATCCATATGACCACTCCAATTAGTTACTATGATTGGTTTTTTAACTAAACTAAATTCAAGTAATGGGCGACCAAAACCTTCACCTTTGGTTAAACTAACCATTGCTTTTAATTTAGGATGATTATATATCTGATTCATTTCCTCATCTGTAAATTCACCATGTAGTAAATAAACATTTGGTAAGTTTTTAGAGTCCACTGTGTCTCTAATTTGTTGAATTTTGTTTAGTATAATTTCTCTATCAACATATGAAGAAACAGCACTTGATGTTTTTAATACTAAAGATGGTTTTTTAGATTTGTTTTTAAATGTTTCAAAAAACGCTTTAATTAACAACCCAACATTTTTTCTATCCTCACCTATATCACCATTAATCCAATGTCCTACAAATAGATAAGAAAAGTCTTCTTTAATACCATCTAAAGTTTTAGTTATATCATTTTGAGGAATATTTTCTAATATTTTATAAACATCAGTATTTGCTCCTTCAAATAATACTTCTACTGGTTTTTTCAATTCAATGATAGCTTCAACTTGATTTGTTTGTTTATTACGTCTTTCAAATTTACTATTCTGAAATACTTGTTTAGAGTGATTAGATGATACTAATGTTAAATTCATTCTATTAGCGCCTTCAATCCAGTCAGCAGCACAAATTGTAGATTCAATACCTGCTGTAACACCTATATTATATTTACCTACAGGTGAAAATTCATTTGGTACTGTTATTTGCATCCAAATCTCAGGTTGTTTAGGTAATTGAGGAGCATTTAAATTGTAGTTATATAAAAAACTCCATTCAGGATTGTCTTTACAAAATCCCCAAGCACAATCACCCCAACGTTGTGGAATTAGTTTAACATTATACTTATCTAATTCAATAATTGCTTTTATTAAATCACGACTACGCGCTCCATAACCTGAATAAGTATCATATGGAGAGCTTATTATAAATAACGGTTTACTCATTTTTAGTAAATTAATTTATGGTTTAAAACTCTTTTTTTAACTTCGTTTGTATTGATGAATTCAAATTTTTCTCTTGGTTTCCAAGTAGCAAATAATTCATCTATTGCCTCAATAGCTCTATTAGCCATTTTTTCACTTGTAAGACCAGCCTCATCACTTGTGGCCCATTCTCTACCCGCTAATCCTCTTTCTACTCTCTCACTGATAGACATATCATATAATTCTTTGATACGTTCAGTAGCATCTTCAGGACGACATCTATCATCAAAAATATAAGGTGTTGGAGGTGAACCCATAATTGAAATATTACTTGGAAATACTGGGAACGCCCATTTGCCATGTTTCTTATAAGTGCCTCTATGGTTTGAAGGAACATTAGCGTCAAAATCAACCCATTTACCTTTATCATTTTCAAAACGCATTTGATCTTGCATACCACCAGTTACATTAGCAATTATTGGTAATCCTGCTAACATTGCTTCAGTTAATGCTAAACCCCAACCTTCATTTGAAGTTAATAAAATTTGAGCATCAGCCAAATTATATAAGAAATTCATATGTTTAGGATCTTTTTTGTCAGTTGAGAAAATAATATTATCCTCATACCCATCAAAAAATAATTCCTTAACAGCTAATAAATCAGTTCCATGTTCACTTATTGTTTCAGTATGTAATACTAAAGCACATTTTTTGGCTTGTTCTGGAGTTAAACTATCTAAAAATAATTTAAACGCCATCATTGTATCAGGTATTTGTTTACGTCTAATATTCCTAGAATTAAAAAACAAAACAAAATCATATTCTTTACCTTTAAAGAAATTTTTTCTAAACACATTAAATTCTTTCCAATCTGGATCAAGATCAGTTAATGGTCTGAATATATTTTCATTTAAACCATGAGGTACATACTTAATAATTTTGTTTTTAGCTTTATCACCTAAAACTAATTTATTGATATTAACTGTTTGTTTTGAAATACCTAATAAAGCATCACATGCTTCATAGTATGGTTTATTATAATGAGGTGCAGGTAAATCATCCCATATATTTAAATAAATAATAGGAATTTGTTTTCTGATTTCATTTTCAATATTAAATAACCAAACAAAATATCTTGGATCAGTGATTAAAAATATAGCATCTGGTTTTTCAATTTGTAATAATTGGCGAATCAAACCTATATCTCCATAACCATTAACTGGATATACTATAACAGATGAGTCTGTTATACCAGCATGGCCATTTGTGTCCTGAGATAAATCTAATCGTTTACCTATTTCTGGGTGGTTGATAGCACCTCCAACATTTACCCAATTAAAATGATGAGCTGTATTTACAACTAACTCTCTAGCTACTGTCGCTACTCCAGAATGAACTCTAATATCATCACATATTAAGAGTATCTTTTTTCTGTCTTTTTGAGGAATATAACCTAATTTTTCTTCCATATAACTTATTTTATTTGATGATTATGAATTGATTTTCTAAACGTTTCATCTTTTAAATACAAATCAATTACTCTGTCTGTTAATTTTTGTAATGAAAATTTGTGTTTAATACATTGAATTTTAAACTGTTCAAATAGATCCTTGTCTACTTTGACAGATGTTAATATTTGATTATCTGATTTTGCCATAACATATTTTGTATATAAATATATAACAAAACAACTAAAGTATACTTTTATCACAAAGTTCTTTTTTAGAGGCAAATGGGCAATAAGAACAATTCCATTTTGAAGGATTAGCTATATATTCTTTATCTTTCAAAGTACCATCTATATTAAACACTTCTTCAATAAAGCTAGTAACACTACTAACTGCTTTTTTAGTTTTAATTTTACCTGATGGAGGTGAAAATAACTGAACTCGTTTTTGAGGAAACTCAGATTCAGTATATATTTTACGTTTAACAATAAAAAACTCTATCTCAATATTATCTGGATCTATATTAAATTGTTTACTTAAAAATTCTTTATATAGAATCAATTGATATTGTTTTTGTTCGTCTTTCTTTTCTTTATCACCCCATCCTCTAGTTGATGTTTTAATGTCTATAATTTTAATAGTCTCAGTAGGTTCATGATATAGTACCAAATCCAAATATCCTTTGTATAACACATTTTTATAACGTTTATCTGGGGTGATTACAAGTGGGATTTCACATCCTACTAAATACCATCCTCGTTTACCAAAATATTCTGATTTGTGTTTTTTAAACCATTTAATAATTTCTAAACCATCATCATGAAATTCTCTTAATTCTTGAGATGAGGAAAAATGAGTTTTATTATTACTATTAAAAGCTATTTGGTATTGTTCAATAAATTTAGTTTTAAAATATTCTTCAATATCTAAATTGTCAGCCTCAGTCCCACTTTTTTCATAAAAAATAGTTAAATAATGTTGAAGAGTTTCATGTAGGGCAGTTCCAAATATAGTATGAATACTAAATGAAGGAATAACAACTCCATCTCTATATTGTAGTTTCCATTTATGAGCACAACTATTATATATAGATAATTGACTGTAAGATATACTACGTTGATAAGCATAGTTTATCTCAGTTAACTGTTGTTGTTGTATTTGTTTTACTATTTTAGGTACTTTAGCCAAAATATTATTTTTTAAAAAATTCTCTAACTATAGCTCCTAACTCTTGATCATTGGGAAATCTACAAATTAATTCTTGAAGTGCTGGGATAATAGACATTTCTTTTTTACAATACTGAGCAGCGTCTAATAACTCCTCATATAAATGATTCATAAAATCATCTTTATTGTTTTCTGACAGTGTAGTATTGTATTTTTTAATACCACGTTCACTTCTTAATTTTAAATCTTCAATGACTGCTTCTGTAATTTTATCTCTCATTTTATTAGTTTTTTAATATCTTTATTATCAATACCAAAATCAGATAATATATCTTTTATTTGATTTTCATTAAGTAAATTTAAATATTCAGTAACTTCTTTACTTGAACATTCAAAATATGTTGTTAGATATTTCATTAAGTCTTTATTTGGTTGTTTAATATTTGACTTAATGTATTTTGACCAAAATTGTTTCTTAGGAAGTAAATCACAATATATTTTATAATATTTTTCTTTCTCAGTATAAGGAATAGTTTGTACATAATTAACCAATTCTAAGTAATCAGAACTCATACTTAAAAAACGATTAATCATGTACGGTTCAAATGTTTTAATTTGTTCATTTGAAAACTTGTTCCATGGAGATTTATTGTATGTAATCTCCTTGAGCCAGTCAAATATAGTAAAATTACTTACTTGACTTTTGGTACTCCTCATATTCAGTTCTTAAATCTTTAGGTAATGTCTCAAGTAATATTTCACCTGTTTTAACATCATAAAAACATGGAACTGGGATAACTCCATCTTCAGTTGTACCTGTGATAAATTTAGATACTTTTCTTAATACAAAACCTTCTGTGAATACATGATTACCACTTTCTGATAATACTGGTTGTGTGTTTTTTAAATCAATGTTTACTTTTAATTGTTCTTGTGGTTGCATAATTTATATTATTTGTAGTATTTTACTTATTAAAGCCATAGCGTTTATTTCTTGGTCTACTCTAAAATTAGCATTAAATTGATGTTCACTTATTGCTATAATAATAGCTCCATCATTGCCTTTAGAATACTCAGATATATTATCAAATAAAAATCTAAATAACTCACTAAAATCTTCTACTTCACTATCAGCTATTATCTGTCTAATGTTTGTAAGTGATTTTGATGCTTTGTTTTTTAGTTCATTTATTATTTTTTCTTTGTATTCACTATCTACACTTGATAAATTATCTAATTTCAGAACTCCATTAACAGTATATTTCTGACAGCTGTTAATTATCTTTCTATAGTCAGGATAAAATTTCTTAACTACATTAACAACATCTTCAACTGTATGTTCTATGTTTTCTTTATTTAAGATATCATCAATGTGTTTAGCGATTACTTTTTTAGATGGAGGCTGTAAATCAAATTCCTGACATCTACTTCTAAGTGGCTCAATTAATCTTTCTGGGTAATTACCTGTTAGAATAAAACGAGTATTTAAACTAAACGTTTCCATCATATTAAGTAATATTACTTGTGATGCTTGAAGTATATGGGTTGCTTCATCCAATATTACTATTTTAAGTGGTTTAAATGAACCTGCTGCTGCAAACGCTCCTACTTTATCTCTCATAACATCTATCGATCTTTCGTCTGTAGCGTTAATATAAAGATAATCACAGTTAATATTTTTAACTAATATTTTAGCTAATGTAGTTTTACCTGCACCTGGTTTACCAGCAAACAAGAGATGAGGAATATCTTGGTTATCAATAAATTCTTGGAATTTAACTTTATCTTCATCTCTACAAACATAACCATCTAAAGTATCTGGTCTATATTTTTCATTTAGTATAGTATGTTTTTTAGTCATAGTCTCCGTATAGGTCGTATTTTTTAGGTTGAGGTACTTCTTGTATTGATTCTGTAATAGCGTATACTACACCAGCTGATGGTTCTAATCTATACGCTTTATATTTTCCAGCAGCCCTTTTATGAAAAGCGTTAAGCATTTCAATTAATGAGGGATACACTGTATCCCCCATTTTCCATTGATCACCAGGCGGAACACGCTCAGCTATCAATATATTTTTTTCTACTGTTTCAGTCATTAAAACATTCCTCCCATATCCATACCTTGTGATTCTTTTTTCTCACCTGGTTTGTCTACAATAGTACATTCTGTTAATAACATTGTTCCAGCAACTGATGCTGCATTTTGAATCGCGTTACGAGTCACTTTAGCTGGATCAATAATACCTTTTACCATCATATCAACTAATGTCTCAGATTTAAGATCATAACCTGTCCAATATTGATCTTCATATTTAGTACCTTCAACTATATCTTGATGTGGTTCAAGTTTATTTATTAGATTATAACATTCTGCTTCTGAGTAGCCAGCATTAGATAAAATCTTTATAAATGGAGCAGCGCATGCTTTATAAACAATTGTTTTACCAATATGAATATCTGAGTCTAATTCAGTTCTAGTTTTAGTAATTGCTTCACGAGCATATATTAAAGCTGCTCCACCACCAGGAACAATACCTTCTTCAATAGCAGCTTTTGTAGCATTTAAAGCATCATCAACACGATCTTTAGTTTCTTTCATTTCAAGTTCACTATTTCCACCTACATGAATAATAGCTACACCACCAATAAATTTAGCTAAACGTTCTTGTAGTTTTTCTATTTCATAAGATGTTGCTTTAGGATTTTCAATTTGTGATTTTAATTCTTCAATACGAGTTGTAATCTTATCTTCAGTACCTTTACCATCTACAATTGTAGTTGTTTCTTTAGTGATGGTAGCTACTCGTGCTTGACCAAACCAATCCCAACTGAATTTATCTAGTTTCATACCTTTATCAGGTGAAAATACAGTACCACCAGTTAGTATAGCAATATCTTCTAAAATCAATTTTCTACGATCACCAAAATCAGGAGCCTTAACAGCACACACTTTAACTATACCTCTAACCTTATTAAAAATTAAAGTAGCTAATGCTTCACCATCAATATCTTCTGCTATGATTAATAAAGAACGATTTTGAGCTGATACAGCTTCAAGTACAGGAAGTAATTCTTTTACTTGATTAAAACGTTTATCAGCAATTAAGATAAGAGGATTATCTAACACTGTTGTCATATCATTGTTATTAGTAACAAAGTAAGGTGATTTGTAACCTCTATCAAACTGCATACCTTCTACTGTTTCAAGATATGTTTCTCCGTTTTTAGATTCCTCAATATAAACAACACCATCACGACCTACTTTTTCCATAGCAGTTGAAATTAATTCACCTACCATTTCATCTCCATTAGCTGAGATTGTAGCAATTTGTTTTAATTGATCTTCAGATGAAATTTCTTTAACTATATTTTTATATAGTTCAGCTACTACTTCTTTAACTGCTAAGTCAATACCTCTTTTTATTTCAACAGCATTTGCTCCTTTATTTAAATGATTTAAACCTTCATTTATAATAGTTTGAGCTAATAAAGTAGAGGTAGTAGTACCATCACCTGCATTATTTGCTGTTTTAATAGATGTTTGTTTAACCATTTGAGCACCTAGATCTTCAATTGGGTCCTCTAGTTTAGTAACCATTTTAGCTACAGTAACACCATCTTTAGTTGAACGAACTTCTTCATTTTCAACATATACAACATTTCGTCCATTAGGACCTAAAGTAGCAGTAACAGCATCTGCTAACTTATTGACACCGGTGGCCAAACGCTTCCTAGCGTCTGGTCCAAATTCAATTATTTTATTCATTATCGTCTTCTATTATTGTTAGTATTTCTTGATCTTTTAAACAAATAAAATCTTCACCTTTAATAGTGAATTTTACACCTCCAAAAGCTGGGAATGCTACTTTATCACCTATTTTTACTTGGATAGGAATCAATTCACCTGTTTGAGTGAATGAACCTACTCCAATAGCAGTAACAATACCCATTTTAGGTAATTCTTTATTCATGTCAGGAACAATAATATTTCCATATTGTTGTTCATCTTCTTCTAGTTGTTTAATGATAATGTGATTGTGAACTGGTTTTAGTTTCATAATTATAATCCTGTATTAATAATTTGGTTTAATTCATCTTTAACTCGTTTAAACTCATCAACATATGTCTTGATGGTGTCATAGTTTTTAGTGTGGTTAATTTTCAATTTAGCTATTCCATTTAAACAATTTTCAAACTGAGTATAATAGCCATGTGATTTGTAAGTTACTTTATTTCTATTTTCATCAGTAATAACTTTTTTTCTACCACGTTTTGGTTTAGTACTTTCATTTGTCACACATGCTTCCCATAAAGTATATGAGTTACTATCTTTAGCGATAAAATAAGGTTCAATTGCCGGATCTTTAATTAAAGTGGCAGTTTTAAATAATTCTATGTCCATAACTTTTATTTTTAATATGATATAAATATAACAAATGTTTATTGGAGAGCCAAGTTTATTCTTGTTTTCTTACCATATAATATGTTGTTTTTAACATATCATCATAGTTAAAATGGAGTTTCATTAATCCACCATCAAAAATGTATAATTCTCCATTTTCTGCGTCTTTATTGGCGCTTAATATTTCTTTAAATGTATCTGCGTCAAATGGTAAATTTACTGGAGAGTTAACAGTAGATTGAATTGAGTATGTTATTTTGTTTGAAAATTCACCATTATCACCTAAAATAAAATTTAATATTGTATCACCATTAAAGTCATTATCAGTAACAAGTAATATATGATTTGTATCAGGTAAAGCTGATTTAGCTTTAATTAAGGCTGTTATTTGTTCATTATAAAGTATTGTCCCTACATTATGATGGAAAGGTTCTTCTACAGTACCTACTTTACCAATCAATAATGTATCAGCTAAAGCGTAAGTTAGATTATATTGGTTATCTTGAATAATTAATCTATTAGCTATACCACCTTGTTTATTAACATCTAACAATAAATCACCTTGTGTTATACCAATTAATTTATTTAGTTGACTAGTATTAAAAATAGCTAGTTCAGTATCTGTTAGTTTTAGTCCTTTAAATTCAAGTTCACCAATCATGTCTCGAGTAGGCAACATAAACCTAATACTTAACACTTCATCTTTTATAGACCATTTTACTGATTCAATCATACCATTAAGATGGTATTTTGAAATAATACTTTGTAATGTTAGTTTATGTATCATAATTATAATATAATAATAAAAATTAATATAGGCAAACTAGAATTTAAAAAATCTACCTATATTTTCATTTAATGCTGGGAATTGCCAACTTAAATCTTTATATAGTTCCTTCAATTTATTTAACAATAATGATTCAAAAATTTCATCTATGTCAATAAATTCCTTAACAAATTTTTCTATTTCATCAGGTACCTTAGCATTTGGTAAACCTATTGTTTCTAATTTATAAACATTGGGTTTTAGATTAATAATGAATATTTTATCACCCTCAATAATAGATTCAAATTTAGTATCTAGTTTTTTAAAACGTAATAAATCATTATAACGAACAGCTGCTTTAGTATTTGCAGGTGCACCTGTTTTAAATGAACTAAACATTTCTCCTGCTCTAGGTGGTATGTAATATGAACCCATATGTTTAACACCCATTGGTTTACCTAATTGTCTTGGATCTAGTGTTTTAAGTGTTTTATAAAACTCAATTATGTCTGTATCAATGTCTACCTTATTTTTGCCAAACAATATGTTTTTAATCAACTGTTCCCCAAATGATTTAAACAGTTTATTCATATTGGACTTCATTAATTCAAGTCCTTTCATATCTAGTTCTTCAACAGGCACACCTTCCTTATTAGTTACATACATTGCATAACGACGTTTACCTGTTGTAAGCACACCAGCGCATATTACTTCTTGTTTTAGCTGGAAATAGTGAGTATCTGGATTGATATTAAAAATCTCTCTACATATTATATTTAGGTTTTTGTTTGCATCCTCCTGGATTACATTTGCAATACTTAATATTATATTGTTTTTATTTGATTCGTTAATCTCTATACCTTGGGATTTCATATGTTCTAATATGGGTCCCAAACAGATGTATAAACTATCTGTATCACTTATTATTATATTTTGTTCGTTATTCATAACTCCATTTATAACCATTAGTTTGTGAGAATATTCCTCGGCATACTTTAGAAATGGTAGATGGATTACTATTCGTTTTCCTTCCAGCTTCATCTATACCATTATATTTGGCAATAATATTACCATTTAAATTTTTTTGCACTACAATCCTTATTTTTTTAGATGGTCTTCCTTTAAGTTTTTGACTTATTTTTTGACCTGTTCCTTCTGGCTTGGATACACCCAATCTAACTTCTCTCATCATATCTCCAAATCCATCTGGTTTTGGTCTACCTTTAAGTGCTTTTCTTTTTCTTTCAATAGTAACAGGAGATTGTTTTTTACCTAACATTGGTTTTTTATCTTTTCTCCATTCTTTATATTTATCTTTTGATTCTTTACTATGAGTTAATGGACCTCCTCCACCTGTGTTTTTATTTAATAAATCAAATCCCCAACTTTTAAATAACCCTATCCATAAACTTTCTATTTGTTTTTTTTCTTCATTTAAACATTCATCTATTTCTTCCATTTCAACTTCAATCCCGTATGTTTGTCGATGGTTGGTTATGCGGGTTTTGGGAGATTTAGTATAACCAATATAGAACGGAATGTTATCTCCTTTATGTAAGTAATATATTTTTATCATAATCTTTATTTATTATAAATATTACGAATGCGGGGCAAGGTTAAACTTTTTTATTAACTCTTCTTTATCCAATTTTAAATATTCATTATTTATTTTATTATTTACATAAGATATGGTATGTTTTGTTAGGGACTGCCCACTATTTGTAATAGCTGCACTACAAATTAAATGGCCATCAGTATATCTCCAACCTGACTTAGCATAAGTGCCATACATAGCGTTTTGTAAGATTTTAAATGCATGTTGGAACAAATCATATAATTTATAGTTACTCCAATCTTCCTCTTTACCTGCTTTCTTTTTCAAACCACGATAGTATTCTCGTTTCTCAAACCAACCTTGTAATATTTTAGAACATATACTTTGCTCATCAGTCTTAAAAATAGCACCTGAGGCTGATATAGTAAATTCATTTTGTTCAATAATATTAACTAAATCCTTAAGTTTTACTTTAGCTGCTTTAAGTGTATAATCAGTTTTATTTAACTTTTCTATTATAATTGTTTCTTCAGGGTCACGTTCTTTAAGTTTTTCTAATGAATGATTTTGTTCATATGTTGGTTTATTATCTACTTTTATTCTACCAACTAATGTTTCAATACCTAAGTTTAATGACTTAATAATTGAAGGATATAGTGAGGTAAAGTCTAAGTCAATAACATCAAAATATAGACCTGGTATTGGTTCTAATAAGTAACCACCAGCATATGTTTCACCTTTAACTCCTGAGATTGGTTTTAGTCGTGGATTATGAGTTGTAGGTTTATTTGGTGAAACAATACCTTCACGTTTCAAATACTTTAAAATAGCACCCTCATTCATAACTGTATTCCAATAAATTGATTCATATGGAATATTACAGATATGAGAAATCATAATTGTTAAATCAATAAACTTTAATTTACCTTCTAGTGCTTCAATAATTTCAACATCTCGTAAGTTATAGTCTATAAATTTTTCTGGATCATCTCTAAATAATGTATTCAGGTTACCCTCATATTCTATTTTACCTAAGTTAACATATTTTAGACCTATGTCACCTAATTTATATGATGGTTCTTCCTTCATAATATATTTTTTATGAAGTAACATATAATCCAAATGATTAACACCTGCTATTGTTATTTGATTTTCACCATTAAATTCTCTCTCATCAACAATACCTAGTGGTGATAAACGATTCACCTCATTACCTACAACTGATTGTAATCTATAATATAAATAAGGTATATCAAAGTATTCTGAGTTCCAACCTACTACTATTGTTGGGTCTAGTTCTTCAAATTTATCTAAAAAACGCTTAATCAATTCCCTTTCAGAACCACATGGTATAATAATTTTATCACCTGTGTTTATTTCTTTGATTTGATTAGTTTTGTCTATAATAAAACACATTTTGGTTTTAGTAGTTATATCAATCAAAGCAATTGAAGTAATAGGCATTGGAGCAGACTTAATATAACTAGGGGTAAGTGCTCCACCCATTTCAATCTCAATATCCAGGTAAACTATGTTTTGGTATGAAGGAACAACATCATCAAACTCATAATATAGTTCTCGAAGTACAAGTAATGATTTATCTATATCTTTTTCTAATAGATTAGGATCATTTTTATCAAATTTTTTAGTAGGTAAAGCCCAACCTCCAGTTAATATGGGTTGAGCTCCTTCTTGCCATTCAGGTACTCGTTTCCAGTATGTAGGTTGATATTGAAACTCTAACCAACCTTGTTTATCATCTCTTAAATGATAAGTATAAGTGCTACGATTGTAATAAACAGATTGATACATATAACTAAAAGTAAGAAAGGCTCTGTATAGAGCCAATCTTAATTTATATTTTGGTTAATATTAAGCTACTTGAGTAACTGATAATATAATTGATGGAATGGTAGGTATATTTCCTGTAGCAGCTATATATTGGAATTGAGTATTTGTTTGATCAGATTGGTATGCTAGTTCTACATATGAACCTGAAGTAAATGTATCTACAAAATTCCAAGCTGGAACATGATAAGTATTATTACCTGTTGG